>Ga0209474_10000775_pt1 | contig 33400 bp, 37 predicted proteins | sample GraSoiAngelo_145_FD_185902 | JGI IMG/M metagenome (GOLD analysis project Ga0209474, IMG submission 185902) | Grasslands soil microbial communities from the Angelo Coastal Reserve, California, USA - 14_1009_05_20cm (SPAdes) (version 2) | ecosystem: Environmental > Terrestrial > Soil > Grasslands...
CGGAGGCGCATGCGCGCCTGCTCTCGCACGCGGCTGGCGCGGTGCAGGCGATCGCGCCTATCATCGAGTCCAACCGCCCGCGCTCCGCCATCGAGATGTCGGGCGGAGGCCACGGCGCCGACGGACGTTAGTTCGGGGGGCCGGTAGGCGAGCCCTGGCCCGGGTCCCATCCGCATTGCGGGCCACAGGGGTCCATGCTAGACCCCCGCGTCCTAGTCATTCCGGGCGATTCACGCAGGAATCCCGGAGCCCACCATTCCCAGGCTTGCGGCGCGCCCGCCGCGGCGGTGGTGCCCGGTTCGAGGAGTCGGAAATGGCGCACGATACATCGACGCTGAAGGCGCAGAAGCGTGACCAGTCGGGCAAGGGTCCGGCGCGGCGGCTACGGGCAAAGGGTCTGGTGCCGGCCGTGTGCTACGGACCGTTCGGAGCGCCGCTCCACGTCGCGCTCGATCCGGAAGCGATCATGATTGCGATCGCCACCCCGCACAAGTTCAACACCGTCATCAACCTCGAGGTCGAGGGCGGCGAGAAGCGGACCGTCCTCTTCAAGGCTCACGAGCGCGATCCGGTCGATGGCCACATGCTGCACGCCGACTTCCTCGAGGTCCGCATGGACCAGGAGGTGGTCGTCAACGTTCCCGTGATCCTCGTCGGCAAGCCGATCGGCGTCACCGAGGGCGGCATCCTCCAGCAGGTGAGCCGCACCCTGCCCGTCCAGTGCAAGCCGGACCAGATCCCCGAGAAGATCGAGGTCGACGTCTCGAACCTCAAGATCGCCGAGTCCCTCCACATCTCGGACGTGAAGGTCCCCCCGGGCGTGAAGTTCAAGACCAACGTCATCAAGAACGCGACCATCGCGGTCGTCGCAGTGCCCGAGAAGGAAGAGGTCGTCGCTGCTCCGGCCGCGGCGGTGCCCGGCACCGGCGAGGCGGCGGTTCCCGCGACGGCGGCTCCCGGCTCCGCTCCCGCCGCTCCAGGGGCACCGGGCGCTCCGGCTGCGGCCGGCGCTCCAGCGCCGGCGGCGGGTCCGGCCAAGGGACCCGAAAAAGGCAAGAAGTAGCCTCCGTGCGGCTTCTCGTCGGCCTCGGGAACCCGGGCCACAAGTACGAACGTACCCGGCACAACGTCGGCTTCCGCATCGCCGCGGAAGCCGCGCGCAAGCTCGGCATCGCGCTCGATCAGGAGCGCTGGGACGCCGTGCTGGGCACGGGGCGCGCGCGGAGCGAGCATCTCGCCGTCGTCCTCCCGCAGACGTTCATGAACGCGAGCGGCGAGTCGGTGGCGAAGGCCGCGCGCTTCTGGAAGACGGACCCTTCCGCGATCGTCGTCGCCCACGACGAGCTCGATCTCCCGTTCGGCCGCATCCAGGTGAAGGTCGGAGGCGGCGCGGCGGGTCACAACGGGCTGCGCAGCCTGCACCAGCACCTGGGCGACGGCTATCTGCGGGTCCGGTTCGGCATCGGCAAGGCCCCGCCGCTCTGGGAAGGCGCGGACTGGGTGCTGGCGAAGTTCACGCCCGAGGAGGAGACGCAGCTCGGCGAGCTCGTCCCCCAGGCTGCCGAAGCCGCGGTGGCCGCTCTCCTGGAAGGTCCGGGCGCGGCCATGAACAAGTTCAACCGCCGTCCGGCTGGTGCCGACGAGGCGCCCGAAAGGGCCGACGACGGGTCTCGTGGGTCCCCGGCGGCGGCCCGCGGGGGTACGGGGGGCGGGCGTAGCCGGCCCCCTGATGAGAAAGCAGACTGAAGTTCCCCTCGCCGCTCGCGAAGCGGCAAACCCGAGAGGTGGCGCGATGCAGCAGACAGAGACACAGACCAGTGGCGGACCCCCGGCCGGAACGCGGCTGCGCGAGTACGAGACCATCTACCTCGTCCGGCCCGATCTGGCCGAGGACCTCGTCGACAAGATCGTCGAGCGCATGCGCGGCATCGTCCAGCGCGAAGGCGGCAAGGTGATCCGGGTCGAGAACTGGGGCAAGAAGAAGACCGCCTACGAGGTGAAGAAGCACCTGCGCGCCGTCTATCTGCGGTTCCTCTATCTCGGCACCACGAAGATGGTGGCGGAGTTCGAGCGCAACCTCCGCATGACCGACGACGTGCTCAAGTACCAGTCGGTCAAGATCGGCGACGACGTCGATCCGGCCACCCGGCAGGTGGAGCCCGACGTGAAGCTCCCCGGCGATCCCGAGGTCCCGGAGCGCGCCGCCCGCGAGCCCGAGCCGTTCGGCGGAGAAGACCGCGGATTCTCCGATCGCGGCCGCGACCTGCCCGACGAAGCCGTCGCCGAACCCGATACCGAATAACCTACCTTTTCGAGGAACGAAGCCATGTCCGAATACGGATACAAGAGCAGGGACGACAAGGGGCCGCGCGGGGGCGGAGGCGGCGGGCGGGGCGGAGGCCGCGAAGATCGCGGTGACCGCGGGATGGGCGACGAGCGCGGCGGAGGCCGCGGCTTCGGCCGCCGGAAGGTCTGCCGCTACTGCGCCGACAAGAACCTCAAGGTGGACTACAAGAACTCCGCCGAGCTGAAGTACTTCGTCACCGAGCGCGGCAAGATCGTCCCCCGGCGCATCTCGGGCAACTGCGCCAAGCACCAGCGCGAGGTGGCCACCGCCATCAAGCGCGCGCGCATCGTGGCGCTCCTCCCCTTCACCCTGATGCAGCACCAGTAGGAGCCGCGCCATGAAGGTGATCCTCACCAAGGACCTGGAGAACGTCGGCAAGGCGGGCGCGCTGGTGGACGTGAAGCCCGGTTTCGGCCGCAACTATCTCTTGCCTCGGCAGCTCGCCATGCCCGCCACCGCGAAGAACATCCGCCAGCTCGAGCACGAGAAATCGGGCATCCTCGCCCGCGCCGCGCGCCAGCGGACGAGCATGGACGCGATGGCCAAGAAGATCTCCGCCATCCAGCTCAAGTTCACCCGCAAGGTAGGCGAGCAGGACAAGCTCTTCGGCTCGGTGACGAGCAAGGACGTCCACGACCGGTTGGTCGAGCAGGGCTACGAGATCGACCGCAAGCAGATCCATCTGCCCGAGCCGCTCAAGACCATCGGCGATCACGAGGTAGAGGTGAAGCTGCACCCGGACGTGACCGCGAAGTTGAAGGTGGCCATCGCCGCCGAACAATGACGCAAGGAGCTAGATGAACGCGCTTGCGTTGATCGTCGCGTTCGCGCTTTTCGGGGTCCCGGCGCCCGTCCGCCGGGACCCCGCGTTGCAAGCGACTCCTCCCCGCATCGAGAAGACACCGCAGCCGGGCCAGCGGGAGCCGGGTACGCCTGCACAGCCGGCGCCCGGCCGTCCCGGGTCGCAACAGCCGGCTCGTGCGGCGCCGGTCCCGGCACCGGCGCCGCAGCCTCCGCCCGTTCCGCCCCGCCGCTACGGCCGCTTCGATCTCGATCTGACGAAGGAGCAGCTTGCGCGCGTACCCGATCTGCGCGAGTGCGCAGAAGCATTGCGCGCTCCCTCCGGCCACGCGGAATGCACCGTGCCCCGGGATCCCGATCGCATCGTCCGCGTCCAGACTGCCTGGGAGGATTCGCGGCCGGGCGGCGAGGTGGTGGCGCTGCGCCTCCTCTTCGATCCCGCCGTCGCGCCGGCGCTCACCGATCTCGAGTGGCAGCTCACCCGTGGCTGGGGTGCGCCGGTCCTGGAGCAGCTCCGCCGCGAGAAGGACCAGAAGATCCTCACCCTGCAATGGGAGGACGCCGAGCACCGCGCGACCCTGGAAGCCCAGGGCGCGCTGACCCAGCCCTCGCGCGCGGTGGCCATCGTCCTCGAGCGCCGGCAGCCGCCCCTCGCAGGCGAGCTGCTCGGATTGCATCCGCGTCCGTTTCCGGGATTCCGCATCAAGGTCGTCCGACGCATGGAATGGGACGGACGGCCCTACGCGCTCGTGTGGGGGACCTCGCTCACGCCGCTGCAGGAGGCGATCGGCGAGTCCGGCCCCGCCTGGGCGTCGCAGCGCAGCTACATCGGACTGTGGAGGCTCGAGCCGTCCACCGCCCAGCGGCCGAGACGCTGGCGGGCGATGTGGGAACGCGCCGCGGGTGGCGACGACGACGACGATAGCCAGCGTGTCTCGCGCGTCGAGACCCGCGACCTGACGGGAGACGGCTCGCCCGACGTCGAGGTGGAGCTCTCCTGTCCCGCCTGCGGGCGGGCCGCGAGCGAAGTCCTGGTCAAGACGGTCCGGGCGGGAAAGCCGGTCGATCTCCTCGTCAAGCGCGACCTCTTCCGCGCCCAGGTGGAGCTGTCGCCGGGCACCGTCCGCATCCGCGAGCCGGAGGGAGAGGACGACGAAGGCAGCACCGTCAGCACGTACGCGTACGATCGGGGCAAGGGCGCCTTCGTCCTCGCCCGCGAGGAGCGCGTCGCGCGGCCCTTGCCTCCGCCCGAAGAGCAGTGAGGGTGGCGGCCCCCGCCGCGCCAGGGCATTGTCGTGGTCGGGAGGGACGATGCTGCGCCTCTACGACTATCTGGCCTCGGGCAACGCCTACAAGGCGAGGCTCTTGATGCGGCTCCTCGATCGTCCGTTCGAACGCATCGACGTCGACATCCTCGAGGGCGAGTCGCGCACCGAGGAATTCTTGCGCAAGAACCCCGAGGGACGCATCCCCGTGCTCGAGCTCGACGACGGGACCTGCCTCTTCGAATCGAACGCCATCCTCTGCTACCTGGCGGAAGGGACGCCGTGGCTGCCCGGAGATCGACTCGATCGGGCCCGCGTCCTGCAGTGGCTGTTCTGGGAGCAGTACAGCCACGAGCCGAACATCGCCACCGTCCGACACTGGGTGAAGCACATCGGCGTGCCCGAGGATAAGCGGGCCCTCTTCGAGCAGAAGCGCGCGCTCGGCGTGAAGGCCCTCTCCGTCATGGAGCGGCACCTCGAGGGGCGGCCGTACTTCGTCGGCGACCGCTGTACCGTCGCCGATCTCGCCCTCTACGCCTACACGCACGTGGCGGACGAGGGCGGGTTCGATCTGGGGCCGTTCCCGCGGATCCGCGCCTGGCTCGACCGGGTGGCCGACCGCCCGGGCTTTACCCCGATCACGCAGCGCTGATCACTTGCCGGCGTACTGAGCGATCCCGTTGCCGAAGGACCAGTTCTCCTTCGTCACCTCGACGAGGTTGACGAAGACGTCCTCCTTGCGCAGCCCGGGAGATTTCGCGAGCCGCTCGGCGATGCGGGCGAAGAGCGCCTTCTTCATCTCCAGCGTGCGGCCCAAGCTGATGGTGATCTGCACCAGGATCGCCTCGTCGCTGCGCTGGATGCCGAGGTAGGCAGGGTCGATCACCAGCGTTCCTTTTTCGTGCTCGGTGAAGATCTGGAACCGGTCGCCGGCGGGGACGTTGATCGTCTCCATGAGCGACTGGTGGATCGACTCGCCGATCGCGGCGAGGTGTTCCTTGCCCTTTCCTGCACGCACCGATACGCGAACGAGCGGCATCAGCGGATCGCCTTCCTCAGATCGGCCGCTCGGCGCCGCAGCGCGGGCAGGCCCGATTCGATCTCCACGCTCGCGAGGCGCTGCGAGAGCGAGGGCGGAACCTTGAGGGTGCCGGCCTTGTGCATCTCCTCGAGGCGGGTGAGCGCGCGCTCGATGACCTCGTCGTCGGGGTGGCCGAGAAGGCGGTCGAGGATGCGCGGGTCGCTCGGCAATTCGTGCGATTTCAAGTAGTCCGTCATCGCGGCGTAGAACGCCTTGGGATCCTCGATCGCATAGAGCTTCTTTCGCTCGTCGTCCTTGGCGGTGTCGTCCTCGACTCCGAGCTTTTCCCGTAGATGCTCGGGCAGCGCGCTGGATGCGACCCCCTGCGAGAAGAGGCGGTCCAGGTTGGTCTTGTACTGGGTGTACTTGGTCGAGCTCTGGAAGCGCTCCGACTCGCGATCCGAGCGGCGCGACGACCCGCTCTTGTCGCGCATCTTGTCGATCTCGCGCCAGCTCTTGGTGCGCTTCGGCTTGTCGTCGTCGTCCGGCATCCGGCCGATGATAACGCTGTGGGGTTGTGAAGTCCCGCGAACGCGCGCCTGTGAACTGCGCGCAACGTGCTTGGATGTCAGGCCTCCTTGCCACGCTGCCTGTTGACCGGCTGTCGGTTCCGGCGGTGAAAAAAGATGCGCATTGATTCCCGCACCGAATCGTCCCAGATCGCCTGCGTCGGGATGTCAGACCCGGATGGTAGGCGATCGACTCGTGAGCACAGGTTCTTCCCTCGAAGCCGTCCGCCCCCTCGCCGCCGTGTCGCACGGACGGCTGCCGCCCCAGAACCTCGACGCCGAGCGGAGCGTCCTGGGCGGAATCCTCCTCGACAACGCCGCGATCAACGACGTCATCGAGATCCTCCGCGCCGAGGACTTCTATCGCGAGGCGCACCGCAAGGTGTTCGAGGCGATGTGCTCGCTCTCGACGCGCGGCGAGCCCATCGACCGGGTCACGCTCAAGAACGAGCTGGTCGCGCTCTCCGCCTACGAGCAGGCGGGCGGCGAGGACTTCATCGACCTGCTCGACAAGATCGTCCCCTCGGCCTCCAACCTCTCCTATTACGCGCGCATCGTGCACGACAAGGCGATGGCCCGGCGCCTCATCGAGGCCGCCCACGCCATCGCCGCGCAGGGATACGAGCAGCACGGCGAGGTCGGCGAGTTCCTCGACGACGCCGAGAGACGCATCTTCGCCATCACCGAGGAGAAGGCGCAGGCCGCCTTCGTCCACGTCCGCGACGTGGTGAAGAGCACCTTCAAGACCATCGAGATGCTCTACGAGCGCCAGGAGGAGATCACTGGCGTCTCCACCGGGTTCGTCGATCTCGACCGCCTCACCAGCGGCTTCCAGCCGGGCGACCTGGTCATCCTCGCGGCGAGGCCCAGCATGGGAAAGGCCCAACCTCTCGATGCGCCCGTGCTGACGCCCAGAGGTTACGTTCCGATGCGCGAAATCCGCGCCGGCTCGTCCGTCATCGGGGCCGACGGCAGGGCCCACCGCGTGCTGGCGGTCTTTCCCCAGGGCCACAAGCCCGTCCATCGCGTGCGCCTGACCGACGGGGCGTCCGCCGAATGCTGCGACGAGCACCTCTGGTTCACGACGACCCGCGCGGAGGAAGCGAGGGGCGCAGGTTCTGTGAAATCGGTGGCGGAGATCCGGACCTCGCTCCGGATCGCGGGAGGAGAGCAAGGCGCCCTGGACCACGAAGTCCCGCTGGTGGCGCCGGTCGAATTCGCGCCCAGCGACCGTCCTCTACCGGTCGCTCCCTATCTCTTGGGATTGCTGCTCGGCGATGGCGGCTTCGGACCCGTGCCCCGCCATGACACGGTCTCGGTGGACGGGCTCGCCGCCTCGGTCCCGCACAGGCCGGCCACCCGGCTGGCGATGGACGAGTACGGTCTCAGCAGTCGCGAGAAGTTCATCCCCGACGACTACCTCTTCGCGACGGCCCCCGAGCGCCTCGACCTGTTGCGAGGCCTGTTCGACAACGACGGAAGCGTGACCGTCCCCGCCGGCGGGACGCTCGAGCTCACCACCAGCTCGTCCCGGCTGGCGGAAGGAATCGTCTGGCTCGTGCGCTCGCTGGGCGGATTGGTTTCCCATCGGGGACAGCTGTCCAAGCTGCGCGTCTCGTTCCGCAACGGGATCGTGCCGGTGACCTCGAAACGGCACCTCGACCGCTGGAACCACCCCGCGGAAACGCTCCCGGGCCGCTTCATCGAAAGCGTGGAGCCGGCGGGCGAGAAGGAATGCCAGTGCATCCTCGTCGAGAGTGACGACCACCTCTACGTGACGAGCGATTTCGCCGTCACCCACAACACGGCGTTCTGTCTCAACGTCGCCGCGCACGTCGGGTGCCGCGCGCAGTTCAAGGGCAAGCGCATCGGGGTCGCCGTGTTCTCGCTCGAGATGCCCAAGGAACAGCTCGTCATGCGCATGCTCTCGAGCGAGGCGAGGGTCGACTCGCAGCGCATCCGCACCGGACGGCTCGTCGAGCAGGACTGGCCCAAGCTCGGCCACGCGGCGGGCGCGCTCGCCGAAGCGAACATCCACATCGACGACTCTCCGGCATTGAGCTCGCTGGAATTGCGCGCCAAGTCCCGCCGTCTCGCGAGCCGGCTCTCTGACGGCGAATCGCCTCTCGGGCTCGTGATCGTCGACTACCTGCAGCTCATGCGCGGCAACGAGCGCATCGACAGCCGCGAGCAGCAGATCAGCGAGATCTCCCGCTCGCTCAAGGCGCTGGCGAAGGAGTTGAACCTCCCCGTCATCGCGCTCTCCCAGCTCAATCGCGCCCTGGAAAAGCGCCCCGACAAGCGGCCGCAGCTTTCCGACCTTCGCGAATCCGGCAGCCTGGAGCAGGACGCGGACACGGTAATCTTCCTCTACCGAGAGGAAGTGTACGAGCGGGAGAAGGACGACCTGAAGGGGGTCGCGGAGATCATCGTCGGCAAGCAGCGCAACGGTCCCATCGGGACCGCGAACGCCGCCTTCCTGCACGAGTTCACCCGGTTCGAGAACCTCGCCCGGGAGTACGGAGGTAGCTAGACTTCGCGACCGCCGCCGCCGCCTCCGGAATCGCCTCCCCCGCCTCCGCTGAATCCGTCGCCGCCGCCCCCTCCGCCCCATCCACCACCGCCCCCGCCTCCGCCAAATCCACCGCCGCCGATGTACACGGTGCGCTGTTTGCGCGGCAGCTCCTTGTCGTACTGGCGGCGGTATCCGCAACGTGGATTGGTGCAGGCTTCGACGACCCGGGCAAGACCGCTGCTCCAGTAGGTCGGCTCGTCGATGACTTCTTCGTCGATGCTCATCCACGAGCCGTCGCGCGGGCAGCGATGGGCCCGGATGGAGGCGAACGCGAGACCGTTCACTACCAGCCCGACGAGAAGCGCGATCCAACCCGCGACGCTGCCGAGCACCAGGAGCCCGAGCGCGGCAGCGCCGATCAGACCTGCCGCAACGAAGGCGGTGCGCGCTCCCGGGAACCGCCGGCGTGCACCGCTCGATGCAAGTGCGATCAGCAGGATCACCATCGCGCTGATCGCGAAGGCCAATCCGCCCACCCCGGCAATGGGAGATTGATTTCCCGCTGCACGCCGAGCGCCCGCTGTCGGGGCCAGCTCACCGCCCGCGCCGGCGTTTGCCTCGATCACGCGCGCGTAAGCCTGAACGAGATCGGCGGCGGCTGGCCCGTACGCATCTCGTTTCATCGAAGGAACGGCATACTGATCGATGAGCGCGGTCACCTTGCCGTCGGGCAAGATGCCCTCGAGACCATAGCCGACCTCGGCCTTGATCTTCCGATGACCGGGCGCGCCGGGAACCATCAGGATGAGCAAGCCATCCGCGCGCGGCTTTCCGTGCCCCAGCTTCCAGGCCTCGAAGAGCCCGACCGCGTACTCTTCCTTGGTCTTGTCGCCAAGATCGGGAACGGTGGCCACCGCAATCTGCGCGATGCCGGCGTCATTCAGGCGCGAGGCGATTGTCTGGATTCGCGCGACCGAATTCGCGTCGAGGATGTTGGCCGTATCGACGACGTAGTCCGTGAACGCGGGATAGCGATCCGCCGCGAGCGCCGGCCCGGCGACGAAAAGGAGAATCGCGAGGGCTCGCCCCATGCGGACGAGCATAACCAAAAGGCCGGGGACCCGCTCAGGCGGTGAGGAGCGCCAGGGTCCGCGCCAGTCGCGCGGTCGCAAGCTCGCTGGGAAGCTCGATGACCGGGACCTTCGCGCCTCTCGCGGCGGTGCGCAGAGCGGCAAGGCCTCGGCGGCGGGCGTTCTTGCTCTCGACCAGGATGAGATCGGTGCGGCCGCCGAGCTTCGCTTCCGCGAGCGACGAGCTGCGCACGTCGCAAGCCTGCCGTAGCGACCGTGCCACTCCCTCGACCCAGGTCTGATCGTCGGAAACCACCAGCACGTGCGGGCGGCTCTGCGGGAAGGCGAGTGGCAGCTCGACGAGGAAGCGGGTTCCCTGGCCGACCTTCGATTCCGCCCAGAAATCGCCGCCGTGCTTCTCGGCGATCTCGCGGCAGATGCGCAGGCCGCGTCCCGGTCCCAGTCCGGCGACGAGCTTTCCGAGCTCGTTCTCGGCGATGCCGGGGCCGCTGTCGCGCACGGCGAGGCGGACGTTCCTGGGGCTCGCGCGCCAACCGCTGACTTCGACCACGCCGCCTTCGGGCGTGAACTTCACCGCGTTGGCGATGAGGTTGTCGAGGAGGCGCTGGAGAAGCTCGTCGTCGGCGCGGATCTCGACGGCCTGCTCGGGAGGGGCGGCGATGAGCGTCACCGAGCGGGCGCGGGCGGTCGACTCCGCGTTGCGCACGGCCGTCTGCACGAGCGAACCGAGATCGACCCGGGCCGCTTCGAGCTCGGCGGGCGTGTTGTTGCGGGCAGCGGCGAGGATCCGCTCCGCCAGCTGGATGGCCCGCTCCGCCTGGCGCACCACCCGCTGGGCGTCTTCCTTCAGGTCGGCGGCGAGGCGCGGGTCCTTGGCGAGCAGGTCGGCGTTGCCGATGCACGCGTGCAAAGGGGCGCGAAGATCGTGAGCGGCATCGGCGATGCCGTGCTCGAGGACCGACGCTTTCTGCTCGATGCGCTCGATGCGCGCGAGCAGGTCGGTGCGCTCGATGACGCTGCGGAGCCGGCGGAAGAGGGCTTCGGGTTCCTGCGGGGGAACCGCCTCGTCGGCACCGAAGGCGTAGTAAGGCGCGAGGGGAGAGCCGACGGCGCAAAGGACCTGTGCGCGAGCGCGGTACGCTCCGAGGTCCTCCGGCGCGATCCCGACGGTCACCAGGATTTCCGAGGGGCTGACCCCGTCGTCCGGCGCAGCAGCGATGCCGCCGCGCGTCAATCGTCCAGCCAGGCGCTTTGCTTCAGCCCCTGGTGCGACGATGTGAACCCGGGTCCCGCCCGACATGCATGCCACCTCATCTTGCGAACTTCCGGCCCGCTGAATCTTTGCATAAATGCTTACTTGGCGCTAGCCCACTTGGACGTACCCGCTATTGCGTTCAGGTGAGGGAAATCACGCCGTTCTGGCAGCGATCAGGAACTCCTTGTTGCCGGCCGGACCGACGATCGGCGACTCCACCGATCCGATTACGGTCAGACCGAGGGTTTCGAGGGCTGCTTGAACCTCCGAAACGACGCGGGCATGCACCGTTGCGTCCCGCACGACCCCCCCTTTTCCAACTTCGGCGCGCCCAGCCTCGAACTGAGGCTTGACCAGTACGACACCAAACCCAGGGGGCCGCAGAACAGAAATCAGCGCGGGGAGGACGAGCTTGAGCGATATGAACGATAAGTCCGCCACCGCGGCGTTCACGGGCTCACCAAGAACCTCCGGCGAGACCCCCCGGGCATTGACCCGCTCGTGAACCACCACGCGAGGATCGCCGCGCAGCCGCGCATGAAGCTGGCCGTACCCCACGTCGACGGCGTGGACGCGCGCCGCACCTCGTTGCAGGAGGACGTCCGTGAAGCCGCCGGTCGACGCTCCGAGGTCGCAGCAGATCAGGCCGGCAGGAGAGAGCGAGAAGTGGTCGAGCGCGCGCTCGAGCTTGAACCCGCCCCGCGACACGTACCGCAATGGCTCGCCGGACCGCAGCCGCAGAGGGGATTCCGGATCGAGCAATTGACCCGGTTTCTCGACCCGATGATCTCCGGCGATCACTTCGCCGGCGAGGATCAGCGCCTGTGCCTTGCTGCGCGATTCGGCCAAGCCCCGCTGTTGCACGAGCAGATCGGCCCGGACCTTCACCGCTGCGTGGCCGCGCTCGGCGTCGAAGGTCCGATGAGCGCGTAAATGCGCGCGAGAAGCCGCTCCATGTCGATCGGCTTGGAGAAGTAATCCGCGGCGCCGGCGGCGAGCCCTGTGCGGATGTCGGAAGCGGTCTTCTTCGCGCTGATGAAGATGACCGGGATGTCGCGGAACTCGTCGTTCTTCTTCACCGCGCGGCAGAGCTCGAACCCGTCGATCCAGCTCATCATCACGTCGAGAAGGATGAGGTCCGGCCGGTCCACGTGGAGCGTCGAGATGAGGCGCAGCCCGTTGGCGGCCTGGGCGACGTCGTATCCCTCCAACTCGAGCGCCATCTTCAGCATCTCGCGCGTCTCGCGGTCGTCGTCGACGATGATGATCTTCTTGCGCGCGTTGGCCATCAGCGTCGCTTCTCCTCCTCGCCGCGGAAGGGCACCGTCCTGCCGTCGTCGAGAAGCTGTTCGACCTTCCGCTCCGCTTCCTCGAGCTTCTGCGCGCCCGCGCGGGCGAGCTGGATGCCCTCTTCGAACGCAGCGATCGACTCCTCCAGGGAGAGCCCGCCGCTTTCGAGGCGCTCTACCACCTTGGTCAAGCGCTGTACGATTTCTTCATAGCGGGCCTCCTCCTTGGGAGAGGAGCTTGCCCTCGCTTCCTCGGTCACGGCGTCGATGTTAACACCCGGTCCCGTCACGGCCAGCCGCCATCGCCGTCCGGCGCCATTTTTTGCTTGGAGTCACTCACCCTTGCGAGTCGAGGCGACGACCTCGGCTTGCAACTCGCCCTCGTGCAGCCGGATGCGGATCCGATCGCCCGGGTCTGCCTGGGCGGCATTCTTGAGAACGTGCCCGCGGGAGTCGAAAGCGACCGAGTAGCCGCGGGCAAGGACGCGCAAAGGGCTCAGCGCATCGAGGCGTCCGGCGAGACCTTCGAAGCGGTGGCGGCGGCCGGCGAGCGCTCGCCGGGCGAGGAACTTGAGTCGCTCCTCGAGCTGTCCGACGTTCCGAGACAGACGATGGAGCACGGCTCTCGGGTGGGCAGCGGTGAGCCTCTGGTGGAGCGCGCGGACCTGCTGCGCGCGCCGCTCGATCTCCTCGCGCTCCCGGCCCTCCAGCCGCTGGGCCAGCTTGTCGAGCTTCAGCCTGCGCTCCCCGATGAGCCTCCTCGGATCGGCGAGCCGCGCCCTGCGCGACTCGAGCGCCGCCCGCCGCCGGTCCGCATCCGCTCGCAGGGCGCGGATGAGCCGCGCGCGCCGCTGGGAAAGATCGGCGACCAACTCCTCCTTCACCCGGGCGAGGATTTCCGCCGCGGCCGTCGGCGTCGCCGCGCGCACGTCAGCGGCGAAGTCCGCGATCGTGTAGTCGACCTCGTGACCCACCGCGCTCACCGTCGGGACCGGACATCGGAAGAGAGCGCGCGCCACCACCTCCTCGTTGAACGGCCACAGATCTTCCAGGCTCCCGCCGCCGCGAGCGACCACCAGCACGTCCACGCCGCGCGCCGCCGCTCCCCGGGCAATGCCCCTCGCGATCTCCTGGGCCGCACCTTCGCCTTGCACCCGCGCCGGAACGACGAGCACCGGCAGGTTGGGATATCGCCTGTGCAGCACGCGCAAGAAATCGTGGACCGCGGCGCCCGAGGGGCTGGTCACCACCGCGATGCGGCGGGGCAGGAAGGGCAGCTTCCGCTTCCGCGCCGGATCGAAGAGTCCCTGCGCTTCGAGACGAGCGCGCATCTGCTCGAAGGCGACCTGCAGGGCGCCGGCGCCGAGCGGCTCGAGGGAATCGCAGACGATCTGGTACCGGCCCTGCGGCTCGTAGAGCGAGAGCCTGCCTCGGACCAGCACCGAGAGTCCGTTGTCGACGGCGAAGCGGAGCCGGCGCGCCTCGCGCGCGAACAGCACCGCGTCGATGCAGGCGTCCTGATCCTTGAGCGTGAAATAAAGGTGCCCGCTCGAGGGCCGGCGCAGATTCGAGACCTCCCCCTTGACGTGGAGGCTCGAGAAGCGCCCTTCGAGGACGCCCTTCACCTCCCGGGTCAGCTCGCCGACCGTGTAGATCCGCTGCGTGGGCGCCGGCGGCTCCGGCTTGCGGGTGCGGGGCGCGAAGAGATCGAACTGGCCTGCGGTGCTTCCCGTGGACGCCTCGTCCTCGGTTTGTTGCCGTGGAAAGCGCGGCGGAAGGCGTTCCGGCACTACTCGACCTCCCGCGGCGTGGAGGCGCCGGAGAGCTTGTCGAGCCATCGCCTTGCCTTTTGACCCTCGTCGTCGGCAGCCGGCAGCGTCTCGGCAGCGATCCGGAAGGAGACGCGGGCGAGATCCGGATCGGAATCCTTGGCGACGTAGCCTCGCATGTACTCTTCATGCGCCCTGCCGATGGCCGCCTGCAATTCCTTCTGTGCCCGCTCGTTGGACGGATCCTCCGCGATCGCCGCCCGCAACTGCGCGGCGGCCTTGGGCAGCTCCGCGGTCTCGGTCAGCTCGAGCGCCATCTCCGTGTGCAAGCTGGAGAGCGCCTTGCGAACCCGCGTACCCAGCGTGCCCTGGACGCGGCCGGCGATGGCGCGGTCGAAGGCGTTCGCGCGATCGAGCGCCGACGCCGCCTCGCGCACCTTGCCTGCCTGGAGGTGGGTGAAGCCTTCCCGGTAGGCCGCCTCGAATCCGCGCAGGTCACGCAGCGTCCGGGCCGCCTTCGGCGCCTTCCTGTCGCGCTCGGCAAGCTCCATCGCAGTGGCCAGATCGCCTGCGAGGTACGCCCGTTCGATCGCACCTGGCGACACGGACGCAGAGGCACGCGCGGTCTTGCGTCGAGCCGGTTTCCGCGCCGGTTCGTGCGAGAGGGCATCCCGGACCGCCACTGCGTCGGCGCGCCCGGGATCGGCGGCAAGCACGGGAGCAAGGCGCTCGCTGGCGGCGGCCGCGTCGTTCTCCTCGGCCTTCTTGCGCGCGTCGCGGACCGCCTCGTCCATCGCCTGACCGAGCGCCGAACGCAGGTCGTGAGCGGACTCGGCGAGCACGGAATCGTCGGGCAACTGGGAGAGGGCGGCCTGCGCGGCCGCGAAGTCCTTCCGGCCGAGCGCGGCTCGGGCCTCGGCGAACGCAGCGGCGTGCGGAGCTTCGTCGTCCGCCTTCTTCATGTAGCGAGCGATCTCGCGGTCGTGAGGATTGAGCTCCGCGGCGATGCGAAGCTTGCCGAGGGCGTCGTTCCAGCGCCCTTCGCCGAGCAGCTTCTTTGCCTCCCCGAAACGCTCCGCGGCGAGCGCTCGCGTCTCGGACACTTGCTGGGCGGCCAGGCGCCGGGCGAGATCGCGCTCGTGCTTGCGCCAGCCGACGATGGCGAAGAAGACGATGAGCGTCGCGCCGGCGGCGAGGTAGTAGATCGAGCGGCGCGAGAGGGGTTCCCGCAGCGCGGCCGGGCCTGCAGCGCCGGGAGCTCCCGGTGCAGCGGCCGATTTCGCCGTCCCTTCGTCGGGATCGAAGAACTCCACGAGCGAGTCGCCGAACGCGATTCGATCGCCGTTGCGCAAGGCAGAGCGGCTGACAGGCTTGCCGTTCAACCGGGTTCCATTTCCCGAGGCCTCGTCGAAGAGCACGTAGCGGCCGTTTTCACGGCGCAGCATCGCGTGGCGACGGGAGACGGAGATGTCAGGCAGCACGACCAGGTTTTCCGGACCGCGTCCGATGGAGACTTCGTGTTCGGTGATCGGAACTTCGAGACCCGTCCGGGGACCGGCGAGGACCACCAGCCGCGCGGGCTGCGACATCTCGTTCGCCGCAAGGCGATGCAGGACGGTAGCCTCGGCGGCTTCGGCCGGGGCGACCGCGAGCGGATCGGTATCGTCGCGGGCGGGGTCTTGCGGCGCGGGTTTCGGCTCCATTCGCGTCTCCGATGTTAGCTCTACTGGCCGGAAGCCGTGTCCGGAACGATCTCCGACCGTGCCTTGCCGCGGCAACGCGACGGATCTTCGGCCGGAAAGTGCAAGAGGGCCTCCCGATAGACGCGCTGTGCCGCATCTTCCCGCCCGTAGCGCTCGAGGCGCCCGGCGGCAAACAGCAGCCGCCCGCATTCCTTGTCGAGGTCGCGCTCCGTGTCCTTGATGAGCTCGGCTACCTCGGCATAGAGCGGCGGCTTCGGGTCGAGACCTTCCAGGAAACGCCGCGCCTCGGTGAACGACTTCCAGGCATCGTAGAGGTTGCGCGGCGCGACGTGGCGCTCGTCGAGCTTGCGGCGGCCCCGCTCGTAGGCTTCGCGCGCCGCCTTGGCATCCCCGGGAGCCAGGGCCAGCACTTCCGCCCGCACTTTGGCGACCGCCCACGGCTTTTCGCCGTCCGTCTGGACGAAGGCGACGATGTTCCCGGCATCGGTGCGGAGCGCGCGATCGGGGAGCGGCAACACTTGCTCCTCGCTCGCGGGCCTGGCCCAGGTGAGATGCTTCCCGTTGAAGCGCACCTCCAGGCTCGCGCCCTCGATCGCGCCGGACGCCTGGTAGTGCAAGAGGATGCGGCGGGAGGCAGCCGCGTTGAATCCGAACTTTACGCTCCGCCCGCACTCGATGCGGGCATCGGTGTGGCCGAAGGAGTAGGAGCGGACGTCGTCGTCGAGCGCGATGATCGAAGGGCACGATGTCCCCTCTCCCGAGCGCAGGGCGAGCGCCGCGAGGCCGCACAGCGCGAGCGTCGCCGCGGCGCCGCCGATCGCCTTGGTCCGGAGCGGAAGCCCTGCCAGCTGGACACGCAAGCGGGCCAGCGCGCCCGGACCGGATCGCGGCGCGATTTCACGCGCCTCGCCGATCGCCCCGATGCGGGTCTGCTGCGCGGAAGGAGCGGGCAGAACGCGGGTGCATGCCTCTTCCATCTAGACGTTTCCCGCGAAGAGGATCTCGTAGGCGATCGGTCCGAAGAGCATGAGGAAGATGGTGGGAAAGATGCAGGCGATGAGCGGGAAGAGGAGCTTCACCGGCGCTTCGTTGGCGAGCTTCTCCGCGCGCTGCGTACGGGCGACCCGCATCTCCGTGGAGAGGATCCGAAGCACCTTGCCCAGCGGCGTCCCCATCCGGTCTGCGTGCACCAACGCCTGCACGAAGGTGGTCAAGGAGACGATCTCGACCCGGGCGGCGAGATTGCGCAGGGCCTCTTCCCGCGTCTTCCCGAGCCTCAGCTCCCGGAGCATCACGGACAGCTCGTCGCAGAGAGGTCCCTTGCGCCCCTTCTCCACCACCTTGCCGATGGCGGCGGCGAAATCGAGGCCCGCCTCGACGGAGAGCGTGAGGAGATCGAGATCGTAAGGGAGAGCGCGGACGATCTGGTGCTGCCGCGCCTTGCCGCAGTCGCGCAGCCAGAGGATCGGATAGAACGCGCCGAGGATCGCCGCGGCCGGAACGACGAGCGGAGAGATTTGCAGCCCTGCGACGAGCAGCGCGCCGAGCGCCCCGAGCACCAGCGCGCAAAGCTCCATCAGACCGGCCACCTCCAGAGCGGTGATCTCGCCGGGGTATCCTGCTCGGCGCAGAAGCGTGGAGACAGGCGCGTAGAAGCGCTTCGCGACGAACCGGGCATTGACGGGCGAGACCGGGACGAGCAGCGCCCTGCGCACGAGCCCGAGCAGCATCGATTCGCCCACGCCGAGCGCGGCGCCGCCGCCTCCATTGCCGAAACATTCCTTCTGAAACGACTCGTAGGCGCGAATCGCCACGAACGCGATCCCAAAGGCGAGCGCGAAGGCGCACGCGCCTGCGAGAAGTCCGAGCGTATCGGGAAGCAGGTTTCCCATCTCGAGCGGCCCCTAGACGTCGATGGTGACGATCTTGCGGATGAGGACGAACCCGATCGCTTCGAGGACGAGGATGATTCCGACCAGCACGTATCCGTACCAGCCGTCGAACATCGGCTGCACGAGGTCGGGCCGCACCCAGTTGAAGGCGAACCCCACTCCGAGCGGCAACGCCGCGACGATGACCCCCTGCAGCTTGCCCTGACTGGTGAGCGACTTGATCTTGCCCTCGAGCCGGAACCGCTCGCGGATGGTGGCGGCGGTCGTCTCGAACATCTCGGCCATGTTTCCGCCCAGGGTCCGGGCGATGTTGGTGGAGGTGACGACGAGCTCGAGATCCTCGCTCCCCACCCGCGTCGCCATGTTGGCGAGACCCTCTTCCACGGGAACTCCGAGCTTCACTTCCTTGACGAAGAGCCCGAACTCCTGCCCGAGCGGGGCGCTGGATTCGCGGCCCACGTGCTCGATCGCCTGCGGCAACGTGAGCCCGGCGCGCAGCGAGTTCGCCATCTGCTGGAGTGCGTCGGAAAGCTGGCCCTCGAATCGCTTGAGCCGCCGGATCCGGTAGAAACGCACCGCTCCCACCGGCGCGAAGAAGCCCAGAACCGCCAGGGCGCACGCGGCGGCCGGCCCGCGCAGCCAGAAGCCGACCGTGGCGAAGAGCGCCATCAGCCCCAGGTTCAAGAGGAAGAGTTGGGAAGGCTCGACGAACAAGAACATGTCCGACAGCTCGTTCATCGAGCGGACCACGTACCGGTCCTTGTATTGCTCGAAGGCCCGGTCCAGGACCCGGACGGCGACCAGCGCCAGGAAGAACACCGACGCGGCGATGAGGATGGGAGCCGTCGCTGCCAGCACGGCTAGTCGCTCCTCTGGGCGACGTCGCCGCCGCGGCCGCGGATGATCTGGATGGTCTTGTACCGTTTCTGCTGCAGCTCGCCGGCCCGCTCACCGCTGAGGATCTGCTTCTGGTCGACCCCTGCGCGCTTGTCCTGGAAATCGAGGTCCTCGGGATTGCGCAACAAGAGCGTGAGCGTCCCCGTCTCCTGCGCCAGGGTCAGGATCTCGGCTTCCTCGGGCAGGACCAGGAGCGTGACTGTCGTGTAGCGGCGGTCCTGCTCGCCCGTCGGCGGCGTCGCGGCATTCACCTTGCCCGTCGCGAGGACCACGACGTTCTGCAGCAACGTCACCGTGCGCAGCGACTGCGTCTGCGCGTCGCGGAAGGAACCGATCACGTCGACGTGATCGTTCGGCTTGACCCACAAGCCGACTGCGTTGCGCTCCTGGACGTCGATGGTCACCGCCCGGCCCCGGGGATTGACCATCGTCGAGAGGTCCGTTTCGCGGACTCCTTCGAAGTGGCTGGCGAGGACGGGATCGCCCGCCTTGAGAGGAGCGCGCAGCCGCTGGCCGACGGGATCGTCCTTCACGGTGCCGTCGTCCTGCACGCGAAGGAACGACTCGGTGACGAAGCGCACCGGGAATTCGCGCGCCGCGACCATGTCGCGATCGAGCTCCGCCCCCTCTGGCACATCGCGCGTGGCGCAGAGGATCCGCACCGTCCGCCAGTCGTTCTTCACCTTCTGCTGCTGGGTCCGGATGGCGGCGTACGAGACGAGGCCCGCGAACGAGCCCAGGGAAAGAGCGACGAAGAGCGCTTTGCGTCCTGCGAGCCAGCTGCCGGGGAGCACATCGGCCTCCTGCCAGGTGCTCGCGATGCTACGCGGCAGCTACGAGGCTGGGGACCGGTCGGATGACCGATGCGGCGCTTTTCAGGGTTGGGGACTGGCCGGCCAGCCCAAGGCGCGGTTCGCCGCGCGCTGAGGACCTTCTTCCGATGGATACGAGCGCATCAGCTCGGTGCGGACGTCTCCCGCTTCGCGGAGCTTGCTGGCCGCGGCGAGGCATTCGACGGCGTGCGCGAGATCCCAGGCCGCGCGAGAGGTGTCGTTCTTCGAGCGACGCAATCCCGAGGCAAGCTTGTAGAGCTCGGCAGCGCGCGGATAGCTCCCTGCCCTGCGCGCCTGGCCGGCGGATTCCTCGAGCCGGTCCGGATCGAGGTCGGCTTCGGCGGCCGTCGTTGTAGACCCCGCTTCGGGGCGCGCTATCGGGAGGGAAGGCGCGGCCTGCCCGCCCGCCACCCCGCCCGCTACACCATCGACCGCACGGGCCCGCGTCTCCGCCGGAGACTTCTCAGGCGACCGCTTCAAAGCCATCTGCTCGCTCGCAGGAGTCCGGGTCGCCTGTGGAGCGGGGGCGGTCGGGGGCGAGGGCTGAGACGCCGCACGGTCGTCGAACGTTCTGTGGTTCAGCCCCTGCGCCTTCTTCTCGTCCGTTTTTGCGGGCGCCGGCGGTGCCGCGGCCTTCTTCTTCCGCGCGGGCTCCTCGGGCTTCTTCGCGGCATCCGAGAGCTCTCGCGCCGCGGTCGAAGGAGCGGCCCGGAAGGAGGGCGGCGGTGCCGCGAGATCCCCTCCCGAGCCTTGCGGCAAAGGTGGCGGCGCGATCGGAGCGCTCTGCGTCCTCGGTAGATCCTTCGCAGCCAGCGAATCTTCGGAGCCCGGGCCGGATGCGACGGTAGGAGCGCGCACTTTCAGCTCGGGAACCTCGGCTGAGCGGTCGACGCTCGGCCGGCGCACCGACGACGTAGCGACGATGAGCGCGACCGCCGCGGCGCCCGCGATCGAAGCTCCGGCGATGGCACGCCTTCGCCAGAGAACGCGCTTGCTGACTTCCTTCCGCGCGACCTTGACTCCGGGCGCGAGCGGATCGACGCGAGCAGCCTGCAGGCCGAGGGGCTTCACGCTGCCGGACACTTCGATGGTCGTCCCCGGCGTGCCGTCGGCCTGAAGGCCCGCTTCCGCCCGGGCGCTCTTGATGATCCGCTCATCGAAACCGGGGCGCGGCTCCTCGAGGCTGCGGAGCGGTGCGACCAGGGCGCGGGTGCGAGCCATCTCGTCGCGCTCGGCGCGGCAGACCTCGCACGTCGCAAGATGCGCCTCGACCTCCGCGGCGCGGTCCGCGGGGAGCTCGCCGTAGGCGAGATCGAGGAGAAGATCCTGGACGTGTTCGCCCGTCATGCTCGCGAAAACCTCGCTCCCAGAGGCGTACCGGGTCCGGCGGTGTCCGCATCGACCCCCGCGGCGGCGAGCGCCTTGCGCAGGCCGTCGAGCGCGTACCGCATGCGGCTCTTCACGGTGTTCTCGTTCGCGCCCGTAATCGCCGCGATCTCGCGGAACGGGAGCCCGGCTTGCTCGCGCAGGATGAAAACCTCGCGTTGATCGGGCGGAAGCGAGAGGAGCGCTCGCTGCAACAAGGGCCGGAGCCGCTCGCTCTCCGCGGCCTGATCGGGCAAGGGACCCGGATCGGGGACGCCGTCTACGATGGTGCCGCCCGCGCCTTCTACCGGCTCCTGATCGAGGCTCTCGGTCTTGCGGAAGCGATCGCGGCGCGCGCGGTCGGTGCAGAGGTTTCGCGCGATGGCGTACATCCAGGACTGGAAGCGCGCGCGCTCTTCCCAGGCCTGTGCGCCCTTCACGATGCGCAGGAAGGTCTCCTGCGCCAGATCCTCTGCCTTCTCGCGGTCTCCGAGCATGCGGACGAGGAACGTGTAAAGGGGCGCCCTATGGCGGGCGAGCAGGCGTTCGAAGGCGCCTGCGTCGCCCTGCTGGAAATCGGCCAGCAGCTCCTCGTCGGTCCTCTCGCTCATGAACGCGCGTGCCGCCCGGAGGATCCACTATCACACGGAGGAGCCGGCTTCGCCGGCGACGGGCGGAGGCCGCAGGCCGCAGCATCCAACGGGTTCTACGCGCCTTGCCGGAGCTCGATCCCGTGATGGTTGCGCTCCGGACGGAAGCCGGTCTGCCGCTTCGGCAGCCGGATCTCTTTGAGACCGCCCTTGGCACCGCGCAGGCAGTGGATGAGGAGCCTCACCGCCCGGGCATCGAAGTGTCCTGCCGCCGCCTCGTCGCAGAGCTGGTCGGCGGCGCCACGCGCGTCGAACGGCTGGAGCCGGTACGGCCGCGGCGCCACCATGGCCGCGAACGCGCTGGCGACCGAGATGAGATCGAGCCCGCGCAGGGGCGGACGTCCCTCGACGCGCGGATAGCCGAATCCGGAGCGGCTATGGTGCAGGAGCGCGAAGTGGACCGCCGGCGAGTCGCCGCAGGCATTGGCGAGGAGCAGCGCCCCGAGCAGCGGATGATCTTCGAGGGCCATCGCCTCGGCCCGCGTCAGGTGATCCCGCTTCGAGCGAAGCCGCGGCGAGGCGTGCCGCATGCCGATGTCATGGACCAGCGCTCCGCCGATGAGCCGCGAAAGGCCGGGGGCCTCTCCCAGCGCGGCACGGAAAAGTCGCGCGGAAACCACCGAGGTCCACATCGCATGCTGGTGCCGCAGCGGGTCCTCGGAACGAAGCAGCTCGAGCTCATCCCAGACGCCGTCAGGAAAGCGGATGTCGACCAGCGCGTCGGCGACCTTCGCGCGCGCGTCTGGGTCGAGGACGAAATGATTCAGCGGGGCGGCGTCGAAGGCCTCGAGCACCGCGTCGGCGAGCGGCGTCTCGTGGAGCGGCCGCTGCTTGTCCTGCTTGCCGGCGCGGGAGCCGATTTCCTTCAATTTCGCCAGATCAATGATTTCGCCCCGGGCCGCGACCAGCTTGCCGCTTGCGGCGTGCAAATCCCGTGTCAGGACGGTGCCCGCGAGGGTGAAGTCGCTCAAGAAGAGCCTCCTGTTCGAGGGCAGCGAGGCTCGCACCCGGTGGTGGTACGCGACAAGGCGCCGCTGTAGGCATTGGCCGATCCCAACCGGCCGCAATTTCAATGATTTTGGATTACTCGCGCGTGCCTGCCAAGGGCCCGGTCGCCTCGGCGTCGGGATTCCCTTCGGAACTCGCCACCTCTGCGCTGGAAGCCCGGCTTTCGCGGATTTCCGCGGCAAGCTCCTCGACGTCGATCGCCTGGCGGCGGTTCAATACCCGGATGAGGCAGGCCAGGGCGCGAATCGCACCCGCAGAATCCCCCGGATCGATGCCGAGCGCACCCAGTGTCGCGAGGTCGGCTGCGGAAAGAGCGTCGGCGGAGGACGCCCATTCGACCTCCTCTTTCGTAGCCTCCTGGGGCGGCCATTCGTCCGTCCGGTCATCTCGCTCGGCCCCCTCCTGGGAGGCCTCGTTTCCGAAGGCCGGAGTCGCGCGAGGCGTCCGGAAGCGATCGGTCGATTCCTCCGCGCTCTCGGGTGGTGCCTCGTAGGCGGGTTGCTCGCCATAGGCGGCAGAGGCTTCCACCGAGGGGGGCTCTTCCCGGGGCAGTTCCTCGGGCGCGCTGCTCGCCGCGAACGCTTCGGCGATGGCAGGTTCTTTCGGGCCGGGAAGCGCGATCGGCCCACCTGCCGGGGCACTCTCGGCGGCGAATGCCGATCCTTCCGCTGGCTCTTCGGCGGACTCGCTCCACTGCGCGGGCGCCTCGGTTGCATCCTCGACCGGTTCGTCTTCCCAGGCGTCCTGCGGCACCTCAGCCTGGAGATCCTGCGACTCCGCGTCGGGAACGCGAGGCTCCTGCGCGGACCATTCGCGCGGCGGTTCCTCTTGCGCGGGCGGCCCGCCCCAATCGCTCGAGGTCTCGGGCGCCGTCGTCGCTGCCTCGCCCTGCGCCGACCACTGGGCCTCGCCTTCACGCCACTCGGCCGGGGCCGGTTCCGCGGCGGCCTGCTCGGTTCCGGTCCATTCCGGCGGGGCGGGCTCCGTCGGCTGGGTCTGGTCGGCTTCCGCCTGCCATTCCGCGGGAGCCTCCTCGGCGGACGCGCTCTGTTCGCCCTGCCATTCCGCGGGCGCCGGTTCACCCTCGGGCGCGCGCTCCTCCGCTGACTGCCACCCGGCGGGAGGCTGCTCCGCTTCCTGCGGAAGTTCTTCGGAGGATTGCCATTCGGCCGGAGCCTCCGCGGACGGTTGTTGCTCTTCGCCGGCCTGCCACGCGGCGGGAGCCTCTTCGGCCGCCTGTGGCCCCTCGCCGGCGTGCCATTCGGCGGGAGCTTGCTCCGCTTCCCGCGCAGTCCCTTCCGCGCCATCGTGCCAGTCGGATGGAGCCTGCTCTTCGGGTACGGGCTCCGTGTCTCCTGCCAGGCTCTCGTTCGTGGCTGGGGCCTGTTTCGCCTGAGCCTCTACCGGTCCGGTCTTCTCCCGCCAATCGATACCCGGCGCCTGGGGGCCTTCCTTCCACCCTTGCAGCGTAGTCGGGGTCTCCAGGGCCATCGGCTCTTCCGGCTCGGGAGGCGCCTCGATGGCATCGGTCGCAGGAAATTGCTCTCGCATCCTCTCTTGCTCCGCCTCGAACCCGTGGGCGCTCTGCCCGTCCGTCTCCGACGGAAGCTCGGGCTCGATCTCGTCGAGCGCGCGCGGCAGGGGCTTCGCGTTTTGCGGGACGGGAGGCGGAATGTAGGGCGCGGGCCGCGGCGGCTCGACCTTCGCAACCGGTTCCACCGGCGTCGCGACCGGAGGCGCCACGCGAAGCGGCGGCGGACGGCCCGCCGCGGCGATGGGACGGACGTTGGAGCCAGACTTCGCCTTGCTTGCTTCCGGATAGTGCTGCTCGATGGCGGCGAGGATCTCGCTGTCGGCCGCCAGCATCGCCTTGATGCGCTTGCCGGTGTGGAAGGCGAGCTGATCGACGGCGGAGAGATCGGTCGGGTCGCTCATCGCGACGCTCACCACCTCGCTGCGCCCCGCGCCCACCACCTCGTACGCGAAGACGTGCAGCCGCTCGGCCACCGCGCGGGAAACGGCCTTCACCGCCCGTGGATCCACCTGCGAGCTCTCGAGCTTCACCGTCGCGATCCCGAGATGCTGGCTGAGGACTGCCACCAGCTGGTCCTCGCTGCAGAACCCCTTCTCCACCACGATGGCGCCGATCTTCCCGCCCCATTGTTTCTGGTGCCCGAGGGCGCTCTGGAGCTGGGCCTCGTCGATGACCTTCAGCTCGGTGAGAAGCTGCCCAAGTCGCTTGCGAGGCGGCATCCGATCTCCGTTACCTGCTCTTCACGCGCGACAGGTACTCCTCGCGCGAGAACACGCCCTTCTCGATGAGCAGCTCGACCATCGCCTTGAGCGCGGCCACGCTCCGGCGCTGCGTCTCCTCCACGCCGCGGAGGACCTCCACCGCGCTCGGGCGCACGTCGCCGCCGCCGTTCCTCGGCTGCGCGACGGGTGGAGGCGCGCTCGGCGCCGTCCGGCCGGTGGCCTCCGCGCGCTTCTTGCGCGGATCCACCGTCGCCATGGTGTTGCCGGCATTGTTCATGATCTTCATGCCGGTCGACTGCTCCTCGTTCAGCTCGGCGCCGCGATACCAGCGCGCGATGGCGTTGCGGATCGCGCTCGCGCCGGCGAGGTGCGCTTCGATCTTGCACCCCGCGATCTGGCGGACGTGATCGGTGACCATCACGTTGCCCGGATCGCTCATCGCGACGACCAGGGTGCGCCCCTCTTCCTTGACCCCGACCGGGACGACGTTGAACTCCTCCGCGGTCTCCGGGGAGATGCGGGCGAGAGCGCCCTTGTTCGGCTCTCCCGAGAGATCGGCGCGCGGAATACCGCTCTGCTTGGAGAGCGCGCGCACCAGGACCTCCTCGGTAAGGAACTCCATGCGCACGAGGATGTCCCCGAGCTTGCCGCCCCACTGCGATTGCTCGGCGAGCGCGGCTTTCAGCTGGAGATCGGTGATGACGCCCGCTTTTACGAGCAGGTCGCCAATCCGGATGCGCATGGCGGGGAATCCTAGGGCAACCGTCGAGGGGCCGGCAACAGAAGAGGACGATTGATCAATGCAATTCCACGATTCTCACCCCCGGAGGCGGGCCCAGCCGAAACGCGCCGAAAGGCGGAGGTTTGCCGATCAACCGGTCGCGCAGGGTCAATTCCACCTCGGTCTTCTCCGCGGGAATCGAGAAATGCAGGAGCCTCGGCATCTGCGCGCCGCCCTTGTCGTCGTGGTCCTCCAGCGTCGCCGTCCACCACAGGTCCTTGCCGCGGAACCGGCGCACGCGCTCGATCCGCAAGTCGGATCCGGCGCAGACCTCCTGCGAGACTCCCCCCGGAGCCGTAAGGACGAGCACGCTGCCGCCGTCGCTGCGAAAGGCGGAGGCCGGTACGCCGCCCGGAAGCGGAGGAGGCGCGCCGAGCAGGATGGCGACCAGCTCCGCGGGGCGCAGCGGCGCGGGGATGAGGCGGGCGAGGTTCTCGGCGGTGGCCGGCCCCCGGTAATAGACTCCCGCGCGGGTATCGAGCAGGGCGAATCTTCCCTCCTCGTCCGCCACCAGCACGGCGGCGGGATTGCCGAGCGGATCGAGGGCGGCGATGCGCAGCGAGGCGGGCCTGTGCACCGCCACCTGGAAGGGATAGCGGCCGCCGTTCTGGGGCGCCTCCACGAACGCCTTTCCTTCCGCGCCGAGCGAATCGGGAACCTCGTGCGCCTTTTCGATTCGCGCCGCCAGATCGACCGGGTCGAGGTCGGGCCCGCGCAGCCGCGCGTGCGAACAGGCGCAGAGAGCCGCGAGGAAGAGTGCCCGCTTCACCGAGCGCCTGTGCCGGAAGCGGGCGCGTTCCCGTCGTCGGTTCCCCCGCGCGCCTCGTCCAGCTCCCGCTTGAGATCGGCCAGCGCATCGCTGGTGTTGCGCAGCCGCTCGGAGAGCACCTGCACGAAGCTCCAGAGGAGCTTTACCGCGATGAGCGGGTCCTTGCGCATGAGCCGCAAGAGGCTCTCGCGATCGACGCTGATGGCGTTCGTCTCCTCGACGGCCACGACGGTGGCGCTCCGCGGCGCCTGATCGACGAGACCCATCTCGCCGAAATGGCCTCCGGCGTGGAGGTTGGCGATGATCATGCTGCTCTTGGAAACCTCGACGGTCCCGCGGAAGAGGACGAACAGCTCGTCGCCCGGTTCCCCTTCCTTGATGATGGTCTGGCCTTTGACGAACTGCCTGCCCCGCGCGATGCCGAGGATCGCGAGCAGCTCCTTGTAGGTCATGTGCTGGAAGAGCGGGATCCGGCGCAGCACTTCCGTCTTGCCTTCGACGTCGGTGGCGGCCCCGTCCTCGTCGTCCGCAACCGAAAGCGCGACCGCGGTGATGTTGTCGCGCCCTCCCCGCTGCAGGGCGATATCGACGAGCAGATCGACGAGCTTGTCCTTCTCCTGTCCGAAGAGGGCGGGAAGCTCGTCGTCTTGCAGATACCCGTGCAGGCCGTCGGAGCAGAGGAGGTACAGATCGCCGGGCATCAGATCGGTGATGAGCGTATCGACCGGAACACTCGACTGGATCCCGACGGCGCGCGTGATGACGTTGCGGTTCTCGGCGGTGGCCAGCTCGGCACGGGTGATGAGCCCGCGCTTGAGCTGCTCCTGCACGATGGTGTGATCCTCGGTGAGCTGGTGGGCGCGCCCCTTGCGGTAGAGGTAGACGCGGCTGTCGCCGACGTGACCGATGACCGCGTTCTTGCCGACGACGAGCATGGCGACGACCGTGGTGCCCATCCCGCCGCGATCGGCGTCCGCCTGCGAGAGATAGTACACGTCGGCGCACGCCTTCTGGATGGCCGTCTCCATCAGGGAGCCGATGCTCTCGCGGGCCTCGACGCTCGGCTGGGCGGCGTACCGCTCGAGGATCGAGCGGGTGGGCGCCAGGGCGTCGCGGATCGACTTCACCGCCTGGGCGCTCGCAACCTCGCCTGCGGCGTGGCCTCCCATCCCGTCGGCGACGACGTAGAGTCCGAGCGCATCGTCGGCGAGGAAGGCGTCCTCGTTGTGCTTGCGCTTCTTGCCCACGTCGGTGCGGGCCCAACTGCGGATGACGGGCACTCATCCTCCCGGCTGCGCATCGAGAAGGTTCGCCGCAAAAGCCCCGTACGCAAGAGTACGCAGCGGGTGGCGCCGGTCCTTCTACACGCCGCGCGGCAACGGCGCAAAGCGCCCGAGAACGGCGGAATCGCAGTTTCGCGATTTGTTGCCGATCCATCTGTGCCGTGGTAGCCACGCGCCGGCTGGGAGACCGAACCGGGCGTGCCAGACCTCCGCGCATACGTCTTCCTCGATTCGCTGCAGCCCCAGCTCGCTGCGCACATCTGCACGACCTGCCGCGGCTATTTTCCCGTCCCCCACGTCGCCTCGCTCTTCATCGAGATCGCGCCCGGGATGGCCATCCACGGCATCCTCGACGCGGCGCTCAAGGCCACTTCGGTGCAGCCCGCGACACTGGTGGTCGAGCGCGCCTTCGGAATGGTCGAGCTCCATCACCAAGACCAGGGCGAAGTGCTCTCGGCGGGCGAAGCGGTCCTGCGGATCCTCGAGGCCAGGCAGGAAGACCGCCTGAAGCCGAAGGTGGTGTCGAACACCATCATCCGCGGCATCGAGCCGATGCACGCCATGATCATCGACAAGCTCCGGTTCGGGTCGATGATCGAGCCCGGGCGTTCGCTCTTCATCCTCGAGACGGAACCGGCCGCCTACGCGGTCCTCGCCGCCAACGAGGCCGAGAAGGCCGCCGACGTGCGCCTCGTGGACGTGACGCCGTTCGGCGCCTACGGACGCCTCTACCTTTCCGGGGACGAAGCGGAAATCGACAGCGCAGCAAAGGCGGCTACCGATGCGCTGGCCGCCATCGCGGGACGAAATTGATCGGCTGACGAAGCACGATGCAAGGAGAGGTGCTCATGCGAAGGACAGGTAGCGTCGCAGTGGTGCTTTCGCTGGCGTTGTTGGCCACGGCGGCGCACGCGCAATCACGCAGGTCATCGCTGACGACGAGCAGCACGAGCCGGAGCCATTACAGCCTGCTCGGCGGCGAGACGGTGCCGACCGGTGTCGACGTGGCGAGCGGAGAATTCGGCTATCCCGGCATCAGCTTCGGCCTGACGCACGGCACGAGCGCGACCTCGGATATCGGGGTCAAATTCGACATCTTGTACGGGTTCGAGAACACCACTGACTCCGAGTTCGGAATCGGCGTGCGCGTTCCCTTCCGCTTCGCGGCGTACCGGAAAGACCGGATCGGCGTCCTCTTCCACATCGATCCCGGCATCAAGTTCTACACGACGAACCCGGCAGCGTTCGGGTTCCAGTGGCCGATCGGCGTCACCCTCGGCTACACCGTAGGTCCGGAGCTCACCATCGCCTTCGGCGTGGATCTTCCGATGTTCCTGCGCTTGACGCCCTCGCCCGTGGACTTCTACCTCGGGCCGCTGTTCGGGCCGGCGTTCGAGTACCACGTCGATCGCGAGCTCACCATCGGGCTCAACACCCGCTTCGGACCCATGATCGAGACGGCGGGCGGCAATACGCGGTTCGGGTTCGTCACCCAGCTCCTGCTCGCTTATCGGCTCTGAGCCCGATGAGAAACGCAGCCTTCGCCGCCGCCGCGGCGGCGCTCTTTTCCGCGGCGGCCCATGCCCAGGACAAGATTCCGCGGGCGAGCATCATCGGCGGCGAGACCGTCGACGCCGGCCAGGACGTCTTCAGCTCGGAGATCGGCTGGCCGTCGCTCTCGCTCGGCTACACCCACGGCCTCACCCCCTACACCGACGCGGGCGTCCGATTCGATCTTCTCTATTCGATCGAAGGGACCACGCAGGATCGCTTCGGCCTCGGTCTGCGCGTACCGTTGCGCGCCATCGCCATTCGAGGGTCCTTCGCCTCGCTTCTCGTCCACTTCGATCCCGGAGTAGCGGTCTATCCCAAGACCGAGGCTCGCTGGTCGGCGCTCCTGCCCATCGGAGGCGCGATCGGATTCCAGCTCGCCGACGATTTCCGCATGGCGCTCGGAATGGACCTGCCCATCTCTTTCGTCGTCACGCCGAGCGCCTCCTTCGACATCGGGACCCAGTTCGGCGTCGGGTTCGAGTACCTCGCCGACCCCCACCTCCTCGTCGGCCTGAACACGCGCTTCGGGCCGCTCTTCTCCACCAGCGGAAGCGGGTCCGAGTTCAGCTTCCTCACCCAGCTGCTGCTCGCGTACCGCATGTGATACACGACAAAGCGCGGAACTGACCCGGGAGCGCACCGTCCATGGCAGACGCATTGGGCCTCATCGAGACCAAGGGTTTCGTGGGGATGGTCGAGGCCGCCGACGCGATGGTGAAGGCCGCCAAGGTGGAGCTGGTGGGCTTCGAGAAGATCGGCGGCGGCTACGTGACGGCGATCGTGCGCGGCGACGTCGCTGCCGTGAAGGCGGCGACCGAGGCGGGAGCCCGCGGAGCCGAGCGCGTCGGCCAGCTGGTCTCGGTGCACGTCATCCCGAGGCCCCACGCCAACATCGACGCCGCCCTCCCCCTGGGCCGGACCGCCGAGGCCCGCCGCGAGATGGGACTGGAAGGCGGCGTGTCGGCCGCCGGCTCGAAGAAGTAAGGCGGCAGCGCCATGCTCCTCGGCCGCGTCGTCGGAACGGTCGTCGCAACGCGCAAGGAGGAAGAGCTTTCCGGGCTCAAGCTCCTGCTCGTCCGCGGAGCCGATGCCGAGGGGAAGCCGGTCGGATCGCTGGTCGTCGCCATCGACGCGGTCGGCGCCGGCCTCGGCGAGGTGGTGCTGTACGCGAGCGGATCGTCCGCGCGGCAGACCCGGGTGACCAAGGATCGTCCGGTCGACGCCACCATCATGGCCATCGTCGACGCCATCGAGCACGACGGCCGCACGACCTACGAGAAGTAGCGATGTCGCTGACTCCCGAGCAGATCGATCGGCTGGTGGACGAGGTCGTCGCGCGGGTGCGCAACGAGACAGCGATCGCGCGGGCCCCAGCGTTCGTCCGCGGACCCGGGCGGGGAATGCACGACGATCTCGACCGCGCCGTCGCGTGCGCGCAGCGTGCGTTCGAGGCCTGGCGCGAGACCAGATTGGAAGTGCGCGCCCGCTGCATCGCCGCGATCCGCTCCGCGTGCCTCGCGCGCGTCGAGGAGATCGCGCGGTTCGCCGCCGAGGAGACCGGTCTGGGGCGCGCCGCCGACAAGGTGGTGAAGAACCGCGTCGCCATCGAGAAGACGCCGGGGATGGAGATCCTCGAGCCGCTCGTCTTCACCGGCGACCACGGCCTCACCCTGCACGAGCGAGCGCCGTTCGGTGTGCTCCTCGCCATCACCCCGAGCACCAACCCGACCGAGACGGTGATCAACAACGCGCTCTCGATGATCGCGGCCGGCAACGCCGTGGTGTTCAACGTGCATCCGGCGGCCAAGGGATGCTGCGCGATGGTCATCGGCCTCATCGCCGAGGCGCTACGCGCAAATGGGGGACCGGAAGATCTGGTGAGCGGCATCGCCGAGCCGACCATCGAGAGCGCGCAGGCGCTCATGCGGCATCGGGGAATCCAGGTGGTGGTCGTCACCGGCGGCGGCGCGGTGGTGAAGGAAGCGATGTCCTGCGGCAAGCGCGCCATCTGCGCCGGCCCGGGCAATCCGCCGGTGGTGGTCGACGAGACGGCGGACCTGCAGCAGGCCGGTCGCGACGTCGTGTTCGGCGCCTCGATGGACAACAACATCATCTGCGTGGTCGAGAAGGAGCTGTTCGCGGTCCGGTCGATCGCGGATGGGCTCAAGGCAGAGATGTTGCGGAACGGGGCGGTGCCGGTGGACGCGGCCGGGCTTTCGCGCCTGGAAAAGACGGTGCTCGACGGCCGCGGCCACGTGAACCGCGACTTCATCGGGAAGGACGCGCGCAAGATCGCCGATGCCGCATCGATCCGGACCACGGGCGATCCCCGCCTGCTCCTCTGCGAGGTCGACGCGCAGCACCCCTTCGTACAGCTCGAGATGCTCATGCCCGTGCTGCCCATGGTCCGGGTGGCCGACTTCGCCGAGGCGCTGCGAGGCAGCGTCGAGGCCGAGCACGGCTACTTCCACACCGCAGTGATCCATTCCAAGAACATCGACCGGCTGCACGACATGGCGCGGGCCGTGAACACCAGCCTCTTCGTCAAGAACGGACCTTCGACCGCCGGCCTAGGCGTCGACGGCGAGGGATACACGGCCTGGACCATCGCCGGCTCCTCCGGCGACGGCCTCACCACCGCGCGGACCTTCACGCGCGAGCGGCGCTGCACCCTCAAGGACAAGTTGAGGATCGTCTGACCGGCGAGGCGCTGGGGCTGCTCGAGGTGTCGTCGCTCGCGCGCGGCGTGGTCACTGCCGACGCTGTGGCGAAACGCGCGCCGGTCGAATTGCTCCTCTGCGAGGCGACGACGCCGGGGAAGTACCTGGTGCTCTTCGCCGGCGGCGTGGCGGAGGTGGACGAATCGCTGACCGCGGGCGCGGCCATCGCGGCGGACGCGCTCCTCGACCGGCTCTTCCTGCCGCAGGCTGACGCGCAGCTCCTGCCGGCCATCCGGGCGGGAACCAACGGGCTCCCGCGGGTGGCGGCAGAGAGCGCCGCCTGGGCGGCGGGCATGGTGGAGCTCACCACGGTCAGCGCGGCGCTGCGGTCGGCGGACGCGGCCTGCAAAGCGGCGGAGGTGCAATTGCAACTCTTGCGGCTCGCGCGAGGCATCGGGGGAAAGGGCTTCTTCATCCTCCGCGGCGAGCTTCACTCGGTCGAGGCCGCGGTCGAGGCGGCGAAGGAAGCAGCAGGAGCGGGGACGATCGCGGGAGCGGAGATCGTGGCGGCGCCGCACGGGGATCTACGGGGGCGGGCACTTTGAGCCGGTGTAGACTGCAACGAGTGGCGCGGCTCACGTCCATCAGGAACTTCGCCGCGAGGACCTGCCTGGCCGGAACCCTTGGCGTCGCCGCGTTACTGGCGGGATGGTCCGCCACGTTTGCGGCTGTCCCGGAAGCGCCCTCGTTCGCGTTGCTGCTGAGCGTTTCCGGCGCGGCTTTCTTCTTCGCAATCCTGGCAGTCTCGAGGTTCGCAAATGCGACCAGTCTCGAATGCGCCCTGGGATGCGGGATGGCGTTGCTCGCGCAGGTGATCTGGAACGCGATCGGAATGGGGGGATTTCCCGTACCCGAGGATCGCGAAGGATGGGCGGTGGTCATCCTCGTCCCCATGCTCGGATCCTCGGTCGCGGCATTCGCCGCGTGGATCCCCCCGAGGCTGGGACGAATGAATCGTAAGGCGACGATACGCACGAACGAGTGAAGCCGGTGGTCCCATCGGCCGTCTCGCATTCGCGGCTGTGAGCGTTGGACCGAGGCTCGCCACGATTCAAGTCCGGGGGTGGTTCTCGCTCGCCGGTCTTCCGCGGAGCTCCTCGACCAGCGCGAACCCCTCGGGCCACATTCCCAGACGCGAGTCGCTGTTGATGTGGCCCTTCCTACCTGCGTTAAAAAGGCGGCTGCCCCATGCACGTGCGAAGAATGCCGCCCGCTCCGGAGTCACGTACTCGTCGTCGGTGCTCATCACCACGATGCTCGGGAACGGCAGCGTCCTCAGCGGCATCGGCGAGAAGCCGGTCGGGCCTGCGGGATAGCTCGGAGCCTCGACGTCGCTCGGCGCGACCAGCAGCGCTCCGCGGACCGTGTCGAGATGCTTCGACTCCGCGGCCCAGTGCGCGACGAGCGCGCATCCCAGGCTGTGGGCCGCGAGCACGAGCGGCCCCCGGGTGTCGGCTACCGAAGCTTCGAGCGTCGCTACCCAGTCGCTCCGACGCGGCGTCTCCCAATCCGACTGGACGACGCGGCGGCAGTCGTTGCGCTCGCGCTCCCAGTACGAGTGCCAGTGCTCGGGTCCGGAGTTCCACAAGCCGGGGACGAGAAGGATGTCGGTCATGGCCCGTCGCTAACTAGCAACCGTGGTGGCGGCGGGTGGATTCGAACCACCTACCTACGGATTATGAGACCGTCGCTCTAGCCGATTGAGCTACGCCGCCATCGAGGGGCGCGGAATCTAGCGGCGGCCCGCACCGCGGTCAAGGCGAGGCG
>Ga0209474_10000776_pt1 | contig 33392 bp, 24 predicted proteins | sample GraSoiAngelo_145_FD_185902 | JGI IMG/M metagenome (GOLD analysis project Ga0209474, IMG submission 185902) | Grasslands soil microbial communities from the Angelo Coastal Reserve, California, USA - 14_1009_05_20cm (SPAdes) (version 2) | ecosystem: Environmental > Terrestrial > Soil > Grasslands...
CGATCAGCCCTTCCTGCTCGGCGGTGTCGATATAGGCCTTCGCGGCCTCGTTCGCCTCCTCGGCCGCTTCGTCGGGCGTCGGCGCGGGCCCGCTGCGCCGCGTCGTGACGAAGCGGTTGGCGATCACGCGCGTCATCGGGCCGAGCACGCGGCCGATCGGCTCGAAGGTCGGCAGCAGCACGTCGAGCATCCGCTCGGGATCGCGGCCGGCGACCGCAAGCGGCAGCAGCACGTGAAACACGAGCACGAAGGCGGCGCCGCTCGCGACCACGACGCCGAGGGTGTGCGCGTCGTCGACGCCGGTGCTGCGCGCGATGAGCGCGGTGGCGGCGCAGGCGACGATCCCCAAGAGCAGGCGCACCGGAATGAACAGCAGCAGCGGATCGTCGAGATACTTGTCGAGCGATCCCGGCCGGTTCGTGCGCTCGGCGACGAGCCGCAGCGAGAGCCGCATCAGCGCGCTGAACGCGGCGTCGATCGCGCCGAGGTAGACCGCGGCGCAGGCCAGCAGGAAGATCGCGAGCGGGATCATCCGGTCCCCGCGCGCGTCGTCGTCCGCCGCACCGACGCGCGCGATCGCTCGATCAAGCCTTCGCGAAGGCCGCCGCGCCGGCGCAGGCGCTGCTCGACGCGCCGCATGCGGCCGTCGTCGCGCTCGTGATCGTAGCCGAGCAGGTGCAGGAGGCCGTGCAGCGCGAGCAGCTTGAGCTCGGTGGCCTCGTCGTGGCCGGCCTCGCGGGCCTGGCGCCTGGCGACGCCCCTGGCGATCACGATGTCGCCCAGGGAGCGGGGATTGGGGATTGGGGATTGGGGATTGGGCGCAGAGGACACAGAGGACGCAGAGGACGCGAAGGAGAGTACGTCGGTCGCGTAGTCCTTGTGGCGATACGTACGGTTCAACGCGCGGATCCGCTCGTCGCTGACGAGCGCGATGGTGACGGCGCCGCGGGCGCGCGGCGGCGCGACGCGGCGTAGCCACGCGGCGAGCGCGCGCAGGCCGAGCGGGCGGCCGCGCCCGTCGGTCACCGCCACGGCAAGGCCGGCCGTCTTCGCTCGCCCACGTCCACGGCGAGCCGCTCGCTTGCCCGCCGCAGCTCGCCCACGCCCTCGGCGAGCAAAGGCCGGGTGTTCAGGCATTCCTGGCGCTGCCGTTCGAGAACGCCTCGTACGCCTTGACGATCTGTTGCACGAGTTTGTGGCGCACGACGTCGCGATCGTCGAAGTACACGAACGAGATGCCGTCGATGGCGCCGACGACCTTCATCGCCTCGACGAGGCCGGAGGTGCGGCCCGTCGGCAGGTCGATCTGCGTGATGTCGCCGGTGATCACCGCCTTCGCGCCGAAGCCGAGGCGCGTGAGGAACATCTTCATCTGCTCGCTCGTCGTGTTCTGCGCCTCGTCGAGGATGACGAACGAGTCGTTCAGCGTGCGCCCGCGCATGAACGCGATCGGCGCGATCTCGATCGTGCCGCGCTCGATGTAGCGCGCGACGCGCTCGACGTCCAGCATGTCGTACAACGCGTCGTACAGCGGCCGCAGGTACGGATTCACCTTTTCCTGCAGATCGCCCGGCAGGAAGCCGAGCTTCTCGCCCGCTTCGACGGCCGGCCGCGCGAGGATGATGCGGCTCACCTTCTTGGCGACGAGAAACGCGACGGCCTGCGCCATCGCGAGATAGGTCTTGCCGGTGCCCGCCGGCCCGATGCCGAAGACGATGTCGTTCTGCTCGATCGCGTCGAGATAGCGCCGCTGGTTCACCGTCTTCGCCGCGACGCGCCGCTTGCCCGCCGACGTCAGGCTGCCCTTCAGGAAGTGATCGCGGAGATCGACCGACACGTCCTGCGCGATCAGATCCGACGCCGTCTTCACGTCGGCGTTCGAGAGCTTGTACCCGTCGCGCATCAGCGACGAGAGCTGGCCGACGACGCGATCCACTTTGTCGACGTTGGGCGACTCGCCCTCGATGATGAGGTCGTGCCCCTGGGTGCGGATGCGCACGTTGAAGAGCGATTCGAGATGCTTGAGGTTTTCGTCGTAGGAGCCGAACAGCGTCTCGATCCCCTCTTCCGGGACGGTCATGCGCTTCATCGGCTCAATTCTGAGTCTTCAAATGGAGCTCGCGCAACTGTTTCGCGTCCACCGGCGACGGCGCCCCGGCCATGAGATCGACCGCATTCGCCGTTTTCGGAAACGCAATCACCTCGCGGATGGACGATTCGCCCGCGAGAATCGCGACGATACGGTCGAGCCCGAGGGCGATGCCGCCGTGCGGCGGCGTGCCGTACTCGAGCGCCTCGAGGAAGAACCCGAATCGCAGCTTCGCTTCTTCGCCGCTGATGCCGAGGCGCTGGAAGATCCGCGACTGCAGCGCCGCGTCGTGGATACGAATGCTGCCGCCGCCGATCTCCGATCCGTTCAGCACGAGATCGTACGCCTTCGCGCGCACCGCGCCGGGATCGCCTTCGAGCTTCGAGACGTCTTCGTCCACCGGCGACGTGAACGGATGGTGCATCGAGTACCAGCGCTCGTCCTCCTCGTGGTATTCGAGCAGCGGAAAATCGGTGACCCAGAGGAACTCGAAGCGGTTCGCGTGGAGGAGATTCTCCTTCTTCGCGATCGCGAGCCGCAGCTGGCCGAGCAGCTTCGACGTCTGATCGGCGGGGCCGGCGGCCATCAGCAGCAGATCGTCGGCGCCGGCGCGCGCTGTGTCGAGCGCCGGCCGCAGCGCCGCTTCGCTCAGCGCCTTCACCGAGCTCACCGGCGGCTCGCCGGGCCGCACCCAGATCAGCCCGGTGAATCCCATCTGCTTCGCCTGATCGACGAGGAGATCGATCTGGCTGCGCGTGTACTTGTTGCCGCCGGGCACCGCGAAGGCGCGCACCGCGCCGCCGCCGGCGACGATCTGCTTGAAGACGCGGAACTCGGAGTCCCTGAACACGTCGGACAGATCGTGGATGTCGAGGCCGAAGCGCAGATCGGGCTTGTCCGATCCGTAGCGCGCGATCGCCTCCGCGTACGACATGCGGCGGATCGGAAGCTGGACCTCGCGGCCGATCTCCTTGAAGATCTGCTGCATCAGCGGCTCGATGAGCGCGTAGATCGTGTCGGGCCGCGCGAACGAGACCTCGACGTCCACCTGCGTGAACTCGAGCTGCCGGTCGGCGCGCTGGTCCTCGTCGCGGAAGCACCGCACGATCTGAAAGTAACGGTCCGTGCCGGCGATCATCAGGATCTGCTTGAAGATCTGCGGCGACTGCGGCAGCGCGAAGAACTCGCCGGGGTGGACGCGGCTCGGCACGAGGAAGTCGCGCGCCCCCTCGGGCGTCGACTTCGCGAGAATCGGCGTCTCGATCTCCCAGAAGCCGTTCGCGTCGAAGTAGCGCCGCACCGCCATCGCGACGCGGTGCCGCAGCCCCATGTTGTGCTGCAGCCGCGACCGGCGCAGATCGAGGTAGCGGTATTTCAGGCGGACGTCTTCCGAGACCGGTGTCTCCTCCGCGATCTGGAACGGCGGCGTCCTCGCCTCGTTCAGGATCCGGATGTCGCGCGCGAGCACTTCGACCTCGCCCGTCGCGAGCTTCGGGTTGATCGTGTCCTCCGACCGGCGCTGGACCACGCCGGAGACGCCGACGACGAACTCCGAGCGCAGCCGTTTGGCGACGGCCATCAGCGCGTCGTTCTCGCGCACGACGACCTGCGAGACGCCTGCGCGGTCGCGGAGATCGACGAACGCCACGCCGCCGAGGTCGCGGATGCGGTGCACCCAGCCAAGCAGGACGACGTCGGCGCCGACGTCGCCCGCGCGGAGCGCGCCGCACGAGTGCGTGCGCGAGAGACTGCCTAACGGTTCAGCCATTCGACAACATGACGAGAAATTCCAGATTCCAAATGCTCAGTTCCGTTCCGCCCGGCCGAGCGCCCGCGCGACAGCGGCGGCCGCCTCGGCGCGCGGGACGGAGCGTTGATCGCCGCTGCGCATGTCCTTGATGGACACTTCGCCGCGCGCGCGCTCGTCGTCGCCGATCACGGCGACCATTGGCACGCCGCGCGATGCGGCGTACTTGAACTGCCTGGCTAGTTTATCCGCTTCGGGGTACACGTCGACGCGCAGCCCCGCGCGGCGCAGGTCGCCTGCCAGGCGCAGCGCGTCGCTCGCCGCGCCGGCGTTCCAGATGGTCACCATGACGTCCACGCCGCTGCCGGCGACTTCGGCCGGAAACATGCCGCGCTCGGTCATCACGACGATGATGCGCTCGAGGCCGATTGAGAAACCGCACGCCGGCACGTCGCGGCCGAGGAACATGCCGACGAGGCCGTCGTACCGGCCGCCTCCTCCCAGGCTGCCGATCCCTTCGACCGCAATCTCCATGATGGCGCCCGTGTAGTACGACAGCCCGCGTGCGAGGCTGGGATCGATTCGGAGATGCGCGCCGGCGCTGTTCGCGTCGCACAGCGCCACGATGTCGCGCAAGTTCTGGAGGCTCGCGTCATTCGATCCCAGAATGCCGGCGAGGCGATCAAGCACCGCTTGTGGACGCTCGCCTCCGGGCGCGTTGAAGAGCTCTATACACCTGGCGGCGACAGCCGCCTCGATGCCGCGGGCGAGGAATTCGCGCTCGACGCCCTCGATGCCGATCTTGTCGAGCTTGTCCAGCGCGACGAGCGCGTCGGCCTGGCCGTCGGCGCCGACGCCCGCCACGTTGAGCAGCGCCGCAAGCACCAGCCGATGATTCAGCCGGATCGCGAACTCCCCGAAGCCGAGGCAGCGCAGCGTGTCGGCGACCGCGCCGAGAATGTCCGCCTCGATCACGGGCGACGTCGACCCGATCGAATCGATATCGCACTGAAAGAACTCGCGGAACCGTCCGCGCGCCGGCCTGTCCGCGCGCCACACCGGTTGAATCTGATACCGTTTGAAGACCTTCGGGATCTCGTTCTGATACTGCGCGACGACGCGCGCGAGCGGCACCGTGAGGTCGTACCGGAGCGCGAGATCGGCTTCGCCGGTGTGCTCGTGCTCGCCGCGCTTGAGGATCTTGAAGATCAGCTTGTTGCCTTCCTCGCCGTACTTCCCGAGCAGCGTCTCGATGTTCTCGAACGCCGGCGTCTCGAGCGGCTCGAAGCCGTGCCGCTCGTACACGTCCCGGATCACGCCGACGACGTGCTCGCGGCGCCGGATGTCGTTCGGCAGGAAATCGCGCGTGCCGGATGGGGGCTTGGTGGACTGCTTATCGGCCATCGTTGACGGCGAGGCCCGACGGCTCGCCTTATCGCGGCGACCCTGAACGGGTCGCCCTACACGTGAAAACCTCTCTGCCTCTGTGATCTGCCTGGCCTGCGTGGCTCACCCCGACCTACCCCGCCTGTCCGCCCATGTAGTCCAGCCGGTAGCCGACATAGCGCTCCGCGTACTGCTGGATTCCCGCGACTTCCGCTTGCGTCAGCAGGCGCTTCACTTTACCGGGACTGCCCATCACGAGCGACTTCGGCGGCACCTTCATGTTCTCCGTCAGCAGCGTCCCGGCGGCGACGATCGATCCCGCGCCGACGTGCGAGCCGTTGAGCAGGATCGCGCCCATGCCGATCAGGCACTCGTTCTCGATCGTGCACCCGTGGATCACCGCCGCATGCCCGATCGTGACGTTGTCGCCGATCGTCGTCGGGTGCGTGCCGGTCATCACGTGCACGATCGCGCCGTCCTGGATGTTCGACCGGCGGCCGATGCGGATCGAATGCACGTCGCCGCGGACGACGGCGCACATCCAGACGCCGCTCTCCTCGCCGATGTCCACGTCGCCGATCACCTGTGCGCTGACGTCGATGAAGGCCGTCGGGTGAACGCGCGGCAGCGTCCCGCGGTACGGGCGAAGCACTAGCTGAATTATAAAGGGCAGGAAGGCAGGAGGGCAGGAAGGCAGGAATTCAAGGCAAAGAAGGCAGGAGGGCAGGAATGAGGAAGGCCGAAAGGCACGAAAGGCCGAAAGGCACGAAGGCCGAAAGGGACGAAAGGCCGAAAGGAACGAAGGGCAGCCTTTCCGCCTTGGCGCCGTGAATTCCTGCCTTGCTGCTTTTCTGCCTCCCTGCCTTGCGTGTTTTCACCGCAGCCGTTCCCGCGCGGCGCGGCGGATCGCGTCGGGCGTCTCGGAGCCGCGGGCCAGCCGCTCGTATTCACCGCGCGCCTCGGACGATCGTCCGAGCTTCGCGAGGATCCCCGCGTAATCGAGGCGGACGTCGTCGGCCTCGGGCCGCCGCGCGAGCGCATGCGCAAAGGCGAGCCGCGCGGCGTCGAGCTGACCTTGCGCGGCGAGCAGCGACGCCGACGCGGCGAGCGCGTCGGGACTTTCCGGCTGCAGCGCCAGCGCGCGCCGCACTTCGGCGCCCGCCTCGTCCAGCCGCGCCGCGTCGACGAGCGCGCGCGCGAGGCCCACGTGGAAGAGCGCGTTGTCGGGCGCGATCTCCGCCGCGGCGCGCAGATCGACGACGGCCTCGTCGAGCCGCCCGCGCGAGGCGAGCAGGCCGCCGCGCAGCTCGCGCGCTTCCGCGTACCGCGGATCGAGCGCCAGCGCGGCGCTCTCCTCCGCGAGCGCGCCGTCCACGTCGCCGAGCCGCGACAGGCAGATCGCGATCGAGTGATGCGCGTCGGCGCTCGACGGCACGAGCGCCGCGTAGCGGCGGTAGTCGGCCGCGGCGCCGCGATACGCGCCCTGCTCCATCTCGGCGCGCGCGAGGATCAACGTCGCGAACGCGTTTTCGCGATCGGCGGCGAGGACGTCGCGGGCCGCCGTTTCGGCAGCTGCGAATCGACCGCGTTTGATCGCGTCGTTGGCGCTCCGCAGCCGGTTGAAGACCTCGATCATCGCCTTCGGATCGGGGCGCGCGCCGGTCGACGCGCGACGATCGACGGCCGCGCCGATGTAGCCGAGCGCGGCGAGCTTCTGCGCCGTCTCGCGATCGATCGCGGTCGGTGCCACAGGACCCTCGGTGCCGCCGGTGACGCCGTCGAAGGCGCGGCGCAGCGCGGCGGTCCGCACCGGCTCGCGCGGCGCGAGATTCGCCGTCTCACGCGCGTCGTTCGCGAGATCGTAGAGCTCCGGCGCCGGCGCGTCGATGAACTTCCAGCGCGCATCCTGGATCGATCGCAGCGGCGCCCAGTTCATGTAGAGCTGCGGGAAGAACGTCTCGCTGTACGCGTCCTCCGGCCCTGGGCCGCTGCCCGCGACGAGCGGCAGCAGCGATCGCCCGTCGGCGCGCGCGAGCGGCGGCAGGCCCGCGGCGTCGACGAGCGTCGGCGCGAGATCGATCGTCCGCACGAGCGCGTTCACGCGGCGTCCGGCTGCGACGCGCGGACCCTGCAGCAGCATCGGGACCCGAATCGCCGCCTCGTAGACGAACAGCCCGTGCGTCGCCTCGCCGTGCTCGCCGAGGCTCTCGCCGTGATCGCCGGCGACCGCGACAATCGTCGGCCGATCGCGCGCCTCGCGCGCGCGCAGCCGCGCGAGCACCTCGCCGACGACCGCGTCGTCGTACGCGATCTCGCCGTCGTAGGGCCGGCCGGCGAACGCGGCCGCGAACGGCGCCGGCGGATCGTAGGGGTCGTGCGGATCGTAGAGGTGCAGCCACGCGAAAAACGGCCGCCGATCGGCCGAGGTCTCGGCGAGCCAGCGCTCCATCGCCGCGGCCGTGTCGCCGCCGCGACGTTCGAGCTCCAGGCGATCGTCGTAGCGGTCAAAGCCGCGCGCGAGCCCGTAGCGCCGATCGAGGACGAACGCGCTGACGAACGCCGCGGTGCGGTAGCCGGCGTCGTGCAGCGCGGTGGCGAGCGTCGGCACCGCGGCGTCCAGCGTGAAGTTGCCGTTGTTGCGGACGCCGTGCGCGAACGGATAGCGGCCGGTCAGCAGACTCGCGTGCGCCGGCAGCGTGAGCGGCGCCGCCGTGATCGCGCGCTCGAAGAGGACACCCTCCGTCGCCAGACGATCGAGATTCGGCGTCCGCGCGCGCGCGTCGCCGTACGCGCCGAGATGATCGGCACGCGTCGTGTCGAGGGTGATCAGGAGAATGTTCGGCGGCGCCTCGCGATGCCATCGAAGCGCCGCCGCAAGCGTTGCAGCCGCCAGCGCCGCAAGGGCGGCGCCTCCCCACGCCTTACTGATTGCTCGGCCTCCTCGGCGGCGGCGCGGTCGCCAGCGCCGGAAGGTTCGCGCGGCGCAGCATGTCGTTGAAGGCGCCGACGTCGCGCGTAATCACCTCGCCGATCTGCGACTGCGATTTCTTCAGCCGATCCTGCAGATCCTTGTGCACGGCCAGCTGCTGATTGGTCGGCTTGAAGTCGCCGCCGGCCAGCCCGTTTCCGAGGTAACCGAATTTCTGGACCAGCTTCGATCCGAACCGGACGCCGTCCTGGCCTCGGCCGGTCGTCCGCAGCTCGACGAGCGTCCCTTCCGCCGCCGCGAGCTTCTGATCGAGCTCGCGCGCCGCGCGCCTCAGCTCGGAGTTCTCCTCCATCATCGTCATCACGTGCGCGATCTGGCTGCGGATCATCTCCGTGCCGTTGATCGCGTCCACCGTGGTGTCGAGATCGCGGCGGACGTCGAGCAGCATGCGCTGCTGCTCCGCGATGTCGGCCTCGGTGCCGGCCGAATGCGGATCCTTCCGGATCGTCAGCGGCTGCGTGTAGTCGCGTCCGCCGATCGACAGCTTCACGGTGTAGGTGCCGGGCGGCTGCAGGATCGTCATACCGCCGCCGCCCGCGCCGAAGCCGCCTTCGCTCTCGCGGATGCCGTCGGGCCCGATGCGGACGTCCGGCGCGTACAGCGGCGGCGTGCGGAACGCCACGCGCCTGGACGGCGTGTCGCGCAGATCCCAATACATGCGATGCAGGCCCGGCGCCTGCGATCCGTTGAGCGTTCGAAGCGTCTGGCCCTTCGTGTCCTGGATCGTGATCGTCACGCCGCCGCTCGCCGCGGACTTCAGGTAGTAGTTGATGTCCGCGCCGTACGGCGGGTTCTCGCCGACCGTCAGATCATCGTACGGCGTCGCCGGCGACGTGATCGCGCGGAAGCGATACGCGGCGCGCGGCGCAAACAGGTGCGCGTCGGCGTTCAGCACCTGCGGCGTCAGCTCGCGCAGCGGCGTCACGTCGTCGAGGATCCAGGCGCCGCGGCCGTACGTGCCGACGACGAGATCGTTGAAATGCTCCTGGACGACGAGCCAGTACGCCGGCGCGTGCGGCAGGTTCATCTGCAGCGACTGCCAGTTGTCGCCGTCGTCGAACGAGACGTAGACGCCGTTCTCGGTGCCGAGATAGAGCAGCCCGCGCTTGACCGGATCCTCGCGCACGCAGTGCGCGTAGCTGAGCATCGAATGCGGGACGCCGTTCGTGATCCCCTTCCACGACGCGCCGTAATCGGTCGTCTTGTAGACGAACGGATCGCGGTTGTTCACCTGGTGGAAATCGACGGCGATGTACGCGGCGCCGGCGTCGTAGCGCGACGCCTCGATATTGCCGACCGTCCCCCACGGCGGCAGGTTCGGGATGTTCTTCGTGACGTTCGACCAGGTCTTGCCGCCGTCGCGCGTCAGCTGCACGAGGCCGTCGTTGGTGCCGACCCAGATCACGCCCGCCTGCTTCGGCGATTCGGCGATCGCGTGGATCACGCCGCCGTACTCGACGCCGATGTTGTCGGGCGTGAGGCCGCCGGAGCTCTGCTGCCGGCTCTTGTCGTTGAGCGTGACGTCGGGGCTGATCTCCTGCCAGCTCTGGCCCCCGTCGGTCGACTGATGCAGATACTGGCTGCCGACGTAGATCTTGTTGTGATCGTGCGGCGAGATGGCGAACGGCGCGTCCCACACGAAGCGGTACTTCAGATCCGCGGGCGGCCCGTTCTCGTTGTCGGGCCACACTTCGACGTCGCGCAGCTGCCGCCGGCTCTCGTCGTAGCGCACGACGATGCCGCCGACGCTGCCGGATCCTGAGGCGGTCGACCAGATGATGTTCGGATCCACCGGATCGGGAGTGGCGAAGCCGCTCTCGCCGCCGCCGATCGAATGCCACATGCCGCGCGGGATGCCGCTGCGTCCACCGCCGCCGCCGCCGCCGCGTCCGCCTTCGTCGAGCCGGCTGTTGCTCGGCCCTCGGTAGGACGGCCCGTCCTGCTTGTTCGTGTAGATGTAGTACGGAATCTGGTTGTCGACGGTCACGTGATAGAGCTGCGCGTTCGGCAGGCGCTGCTTCAGCCACGTGCGCCCGCGCGTCTGCGACACCGAGACGCCCTGATCGTGGCCGACGATCATGCGGTTCGCGTTCGTCGGATCGATCCACATGTCGTGGTGATCGCCGCCCGGCGCCTCCTGCCCCTGCTGGACGGCGAGCGTCGCGCCGGCGTCGATCGACTTGCTGAACGACGCGTTGAGGTAGTAGGTCTCGTTGTCGTTGTCGGTCGCGACCGCCATCCGCGCGTAGTACGCCGTGCGACCCATCGCGTTGCGGTCGGCGTTGATCATCTTCCAGTTCTCGCCGCCGTCGTCGGATCGCCAGAGCTGGCCGCGGTCGGTATCCTGGCCCTTCCACGGCACGCCGTCGCCGGTTTCGATCAGCACGTACACGCGGTTGGGGTTCGAGTACGCGACCGCGGGCATCACCTTGCCGACCGGTTTGGCGGGCAGGCCGTGGCCCGTCAGCTTTTTCCACGTGGCGCCGCCGTCGCGCGACATGAACAGCCCGCTGCCCGGGCCGCCGCTCTCGCGGCCCCACGTGTGCAGCTCGAGCTGCCACATGCCCGCGAAGAGGATGCGCGGGTTGCGCGGGTTCATCGCGATCTCCGAGCAGCCGGTGTTCTCGTCGACGAACAGCGTCCGCTGCCACGTGGCGCCGCCGTCGGTCGTGCGGAACACGCCGCGCTCCTGCTGTGGACCGTACGCGGTGCCGAGCGCGCACGCGCTCACGATCTGCGGATTGGCCGGATCGATCACGACGCGGCCGATGCGGCCGGTCTTCTCGAGGCCCATGTTCGTCCATGTGTGGCCGGCGTCGGTCGACTTGTAGATGCCGTCCCCGATCGAGATGTGGCTGCGAATCCACGCCTCGCCGGTGCCGGCCCAGACGATGTTCGGATCCGATGCGGCCACGGCCAGCGAGCCGATCGACTGCGCGGGCTGATCGTCGAAGAGCTCCGTCCAGTGGACGCCGCCGTCGACCGTCTTCGCGATCCCGCCCGACGCGCTGCCGGCGTAGTAGACGAGCGGATCGCCGGGGATGCCGACGACGGCGGCAATCCGGTTGCCCTCAGGGCCGACGAAGCGCCAGCGCAGGCGGCTGTAGACGTCGGGCGACGGACGCGCGCCTTGTCCCTGCGCGACGAGCGCGGTGCCCGCAGCCAGCGCCGCGAGAACGACGAGAATCAGTTTCCGCATGAATGCCTCCCCGACGACGGTCCGGCGACCCTGAAAGGGTCGCCCTACAAGATGGTCCGGCGACCCTGAAAGGGTCGCCCTACAAGACGATCCGGCGACCCTGAAAGAGTCGCCCTACAAATGGTCCGGCGACCCTGAAAGAGTCGCCCTACAAGACGATCCGGCGACCCTGAAAGAGTCGCCCTACAAGACGATCCGGCGACCCTGAAAGGGTCGCCCTACAAGACGATCCGGCGACCCTGAAAGGGTCGCCCTACAAGACGGTCCGGCGACCCTGAAAGGGTCGCCCTACAAGACGATCCGGCGACCCTGAAAGGGTCGCCCTACAAGACGGGCCGGCGACCCTAAAAAAGTCGCCCTACACCAACGTAGGGCGACCCTTTCAGGGTCGCCTCAATCGCGATCAGAATTTGTAGTTGATCCCGATCTGGAATGCCCGCGGCGGATGGCGGTTGAACGGCTGCAGCAGGCCCGGGTTGTACAGCTGGTTGGCGCCGATGTTCCACTGGGTGTTCGCGCCCGTGTTGAAAGCGTTGAAGACGTTCAGCGCCGGCTCCACCGACTGCGACTTGAAGCGGAACCGACGCCCGATCTTCAGCTGCAGGTACTTCGCGGTGTCGTTGATCACCTGGCCGTCGCCGCGCGTCGGGTTCTCGAGACACGGCAGCGCCGTGCTGCCGCAGAAGCGAATCGTCGCCGCCAGCGGATTCGGCTGCGTCGTGCCATTGGCGAGCGTCACCGTCGCGGGCCCGAAGCGCGGATCCGCCGCCGTGATCCGCGTCACGAGCGGCCCGACGTAGCCGCCCGCCTGGATCACGTAGCTCGCGCCGACGTTCAGATCCCACGGCGCGTTGTACTGCGCGGCGAGCCGCACGGAGTACGGCCGGTACGCCGCGCCCGATTCGCGGCCGCGCCCGTCGAGCGTATTGTGATCGCCGTTGCCGAACAGCTGCGTCGACAGATCCTTGTCGTTCGCGAACGCGCCCGGCTGGATGAAGCGCGCCGGATCGGTGGGGTTCCACGTCCCGTCCAGGTGCTGCCACTGCCGCGTGAGGCTCATCACGAGCTGGAAGTTGTGCGACATGTTCTTCGCGATCGTGCCTTCCAGGTTCGACACGACGACGCGCGTCCAGTCGCCGTTGGTCTCCTTGTAGATGATCCCCTGGTTCGGATCGACGAGGCCGAAGCCGCCGAACGCCTGGAACGGCCCCGACGGATAGCGGCCGTTGATGTCCACCATCTCGAACTGGTCGTGGTAGATGCGCCGCGTCGCCGAGACGTCGGCGCTGATCTGCCCCGGGAACTGCTTGCGGAAGCCGACGACGAACTCGTCGGCCCACGGCTGGTGAAGATTCGAGTCGAACAGCAGCGACGGATCGACGCTGCGCGTGGGCGGCGTGATGATCGTCTGCTGCACGCCGGCCTTGTCGATGTAGACGTCTCGCGTGTTGACGCCGCCCGTGTTGCCGAAGCTGACGATGTAGTCGCGGCCGTTCACCTGCTCGTAGAGCCGCGAGTAGCTCGCGCGCAGGACGTTGCGCGCGTCCTTCGTCACCTGATACGCGATGCCGGCGCGCGGCTGCACGGCGGCGCTCTTCTCGCGATAGATGTCGAGCAGGTTATCGTGGCGGCGCACCCAGTCGACGCGCAGCCCGAGGTTGACGGTCAGCCGTTGATGCGGCATCCACCCGTCCTGCGCGTAGAGCGCGATGTCGCTGTCGTGCTCGGCGATGCTCGGGTTCACCGACGGCGAGCGGAAGCGCTGATGCCACGGCACGGTCCCGGCCGCCGGGTTGTTCGGATCGATCTGCCTCGTCTCGAGCTGGTCGTAGCCGTCGTTGACGTAGTCGGTCGTCGTCTCGCGCACCAGCCGCGGCGCGGCGTAGATGCCGGTTTTGAGCTCGTGCGAACCGCCCCACCCTTCCGTGAAGTACGTGAGATCGCCGCGCATGACGAGCATCGAGGAGGGCGAGATCGAGATCGACGTCGGCGTGTTCATGTTGACGAGCGCGCCGGTGCCGTTCGGGATCCCGCGGTTGATGAAGATGTCCTGGTGCACCGCAATCTGCGGCCCGCTCAGGTTCACGCCGGCGTAGGTGTCGGCGTCGTTGCCGCTCTTGTTGTTGTAGGAGGCGGACACCTGCGTCGTGAGCTTGTTGCTCCAGACCGAGTTGACCTTGCCCTGATACAGCCCGCCGCCGGTGGAGTTGTACTGGAAGAGGCTCGTGTCGAGCTCGCGGTCGCTCGTGTAGCGCGCGCGGTCCCCCTGGTAGAACGCCGAGAGCTGGTGCTTCGCGCTCAGCTGCGTGGTCACCTTCAGGAACGGCTGGTTGCTCTTCATCGTGTTGTCGAACGGCACGAAGCCGGCGCCGAAGGTCTGCAGGTTCGTCAGGTTGAATGCGCTGCGGCTGATGCCGTTGGTCAAGTCGGCGTTGCGGAAGGAGCCGAAGAACCATGTCTTGTCCTTCACGATCGGCCCGCCGAGCGAGACGTCCACCTGCTTCACCGACTGGACCGTCGGCAGCCCGCCGGGGAACTGGCCCCAGTTGGTGTTGTCGCTGTTCCACGCGCGCGCCTGGTAGTCGTAGGTCGCGCTGCCGCGGAACACGTTGCCGCCCTGCGGCGTGACGACGTTCATCACGACGCCGGTCCCCATCGGCGACGAGGCGTCGACGCCGCCGAGCTTCAGCTCCGAGTCGGCGATCGCGTCGCCGCCCATGCCCATCGAATGGGCCGACGAGTCGAGGAACGACGAGGCGGGCGCGCCCTCGATCTGGAACACGTGCGAGAAGATCACCGCGCCGTGGAAGTAGTACGCGCGGCGGCCGACGCCGTCGTCCACGTTGCGCGAGCTGACGCCGGGCGCCATGTCGAGGACGTCGCTGAAGAGGCGCCGCGAGGTGACCGGCGCGGCGCGCAGCAGCTCGCCCTGGATGTTGAGCGTGCTGGTCGGCTTCGACGTCTCGATCATCGGCGACTCGCCGGTGACGGTGACGCTCTCCTGCACGGTGCTCAACGTCATCTCGATGTCGACGCTGAACGTGCTGCCAGCGCGCATCAGAATCCCCTCGCGCTTGTAGGCGGCGAAGCCGGCGAGATCCGCCGTGAGCGTGTACTGGCCCGGCGGCAGGTTGTTGAGCCGGTAGTAGCCCGCGGTGTCGCTGACCGCGGATACCGGCGCGAGCAGGTCGAGGCTCTTCACGGTGACGGTGACGCCGGGCAGCACGCCGCCCTGCTGATCGCGGACGTAGCCGCGAAGGCTGCCGTCGCCGGTTTGCGACGAGGCCGGTAGCGCGGAGAGAAAAAGGAGCGCTGCGAGGGTCGCGGTCAGGAGACGCGGCATTCGTGTCCTCCGGAGAGCATGTGCGGCCACGCACGAACGATTCGTTGCGGCGCACGCTACTCTTCCTCGCCGAGGGGAGTCAATAGAGGCCGGGCGGGCCAGGCAGGCCGGGCGGGTCAGCGAGTCGATTGTTGAATCGGTTTGTGAACTGCGACTTGGAATTCGGGATGGAAGCGCTGCGCAGCGGCGAAGGCGACCCTGAAAGGGTCGCCCTACAAAACGACGTTTGACGACTCGCCTGGCCCGCCCGACCCGCGCGACTCGCCCGGCCCTCAGTTGTTCGCCGTCTTCGCCGCGCCGGGCTTCGGGCTCGGGCCGCCACGGAACGTCAGCATGTGATCGCGGATCGCGCGAATCTGCGCCTCGGCGTTGCCGCCCAGTTGCGGGTAGAACGATTTCGGGTAGTCGGGCCAGAACGCCGGCATGCGCGTGCCGGGCAGGATGTCCGACGGCTTCTTCATCCAGTCGAGCATCCAGTCGGGCTCGAGGCGCTCGGGCGCCATGCGCAGATCGGGCGCGAGGTTCGACGTCGGCTGATCCTTCGGGATCGCGCCGAGCACGTGGCACTGCTGGCACTTGAGCAGCTCGAACAGCTGCTTGCCGACCGCATCGTCGCTGCTGGCGGTGCGCACGATCTCATGCGATTCGAACGGCGTCATCTTGTTCGAGATGCCGCCGAAGTAGCTGATGACGCCGTTGATGCTCTGATCGTCGAGGCCGAAGGTCGGCATCCGCACGGCGAGCCACGGCCGGATCGTGATCGGCCCGCGGATGAAGTCGTACAGCCAGTCGTGCTGCACGCGCGCGCCTTCCGGCGTCAGCATCGGCGGCCCGAGCGATGGATCGGCGACGAGCTTGACGAAATCGCCGCCGTCGCCCTCGATGATGTGGCAGCCGACGCAGTTGCGCCGGTGCACGAGCGTCCGCCCCTCGTAGATGAAATCGGTCCTCGCCGCGCGGACGGGCAGCGCCGCCGGCGGCTGGATCTCGCGCTGGAAGCTCATGAGCGCCGTCACCAGCCGGCCGATCTCCACGTCGCTGAAATCGAAGTTCGGCATGCGCAGCTTGTCGAGCGGCTGCAGCACGCGCCCCCTGTCGAAGATGCGCGGATCGTGGAGCTTGGCGCGGAACCACCCGAGCTTGGAGGTGTGCGGGATGTCGCTGATGAACGCGAAGTCGAGGCGCGTGACGAGCTTGCTGCCCTCCTCGGACAGGTCGGTGCCGATCGACTGCGCCTTCTCGAAGCCCTTGATGTCGTGGCAGCTGAAGCAGCCGTAGCGGCTGATCGCGCGGCGCCCCAGCTCGACCTGCCGCTGGTCGGCGTTCATCTTGGCGAGCTCCGTCTTCGCGTCCTCGAACGGCAGCACGGCCTTCAGGAAGTCGAGCAGCGTGTCGTCGGTCGCCTTCTGATCGAAGCTCGCCTTCGGCGCGTCGCCCGCCGGCCCCTTGAGGCCGACGAGATAGGTGGCGACGTCGGCCACCTGCGCGTCGGTGAGCCGCAGGTTCGGCATGAAAGTCGCCGGGCTGTAGTGCTTCGGATCGCGCACCCAGTTGAAGATCCACTCGTAACTGGTCTTGTTGCCGATGTTCTCGAGCGGCTGGCCGAAGGTACGGCGCGGCCCGGCCGCCTCACGCGATCCCTCGCCGACGACGTGGCAGCCCTGGCAGCCGATATCCTTCACGATCGTCTCGCCGTTCTTCGCATCGCCGCGCGGCGGGCTCTTCACGGCGAACTCGTGCGTCTCGGCGTTCGCGAACAGGTACGACACGATGCCGTTGATCTCGGCCTCGGTGCGGACGGCGTCCTCGGGCGAGCTGTTGTTCGAGTTGTAGAAGAAGCGCGGCATCCACGTGGTCGGCTTGACCGCGCGCGGGTTGCGGATCCAGTTCTTCACCCAGTCCTTCGACAGCTTCGAGTCGATCTTGGTGAGGATCGGCCCGGGCTTCCGCATGTTCTCGAAGCCCTTCGTCTTGTGGCACGCGTAGCAGCCGGCGCGCTCGTAGGTGGCGTTGGCGACGGTCAGCGCGTCAGCCTTCGGGATGAAGACCTGCTGCTTGTGGCACTTCGCGCACGACGCCTGCGTCATCTTGACCGGCAGCATCGGGTAGTCCCACAGGTGCGGCTCCTCCCAGTGGTATTTCTTCTCCCAATCTTCCTTCTGCTTCTCGTCGCTCGGCATGTGCGCCGCGTCGCGGAAGCTGACCGACTGCCCCATCCCTTCGTGGCACACGGTGCAGCCGACCTTGTCGATCGGATGCGCCGAGCTGCCGCCCAGAAACGTGTCGAGATCGGGATGCGTCGTGAACGGCTGCGGATACTTCTCGTAGCCCTTTTTGTCGATCGCCAGGTGGCACGTCTGGCACCGATCCATCTTCGGCACGCGGATGAAGTTCACGTCGTCGACGACGTTGGGCAGGATGATCTGCTGCACCTTGATCGTCGGCGCCATGAAGTCGAGCAGCGGCGCGTTGCGGAAATAATCCTTCGTCACGCTCGGCGCCAGCACGCCGAGCCGCTTGCCCAGGCGCACCTGCTCGGTCTGCATGTCCTCGATCTGCTTCTCGGCGGCGGTCGCCGCGCCGGTGTACTGCGCGAGCTGCTTCTGCACCTCCGCCTTGTCGGCGAGCGCCTTCTCCATCGCGAGGTTCAGATCGTTCAGCTTCGCGGCCTCCTCGTCGACATTCTTCTGCTTCCGGGCAACCGACGACGACTTCGGATCGGCGGCGCGCGTCGCCTCGAAGTCGTAGCGATCCTGGTCGTAGGTCGCCTTCATGTAGTTGTAGTCGAGGGTCGCGCGGTAGACCGTCTTGTCGGCGTCGGCCAGCTTCGCGTCCAGCTCGTCGACCTTCTTGCGGTTCGCGCTGATCGTCTGCTCCGACGCCTTGCGCTGCGCCTGGAGCTGCGCGAGCTTGTTGCGGTCGACGCTCTGCACCGCCTGCTGGCGCTGCGCCTGCGTCACCTGGTACTCGAGCTGCGCGAACCGCCGCTGCGTGTTCTTCCACTCGCGGTCGAAGTCGTCCCAGACCATCCAGATGACCGACAGGAAGAGGAACAGGCTCGACGCCGCGAAGACGACGTTCAGGAAGTCGACGTTGTAGGCGTGCCCGACGCCCTTTTTCTCAGCCATGATTTACGACACTCTGTAGCGCCGACGTCAAATGTTGAAGAAGATCTCGGGAATCGCGACGACGTATTTCAGGTTGAAGATCCAGCGCGCGAGCATCTTCAGCGGCAGCGACATCATGCTGAGGAAGAGGAACACCGTCACGTAGTAGCGCGCCGCGCCGAGCTTCTCGAAATACGTCTTGAAGATCCCCCTGCCCAGAATCACGGGCAGGGCGAACACGTAGAACACCACGAGCAGGATGCCGAACATCTCGCGCACCAGCGGATTGGTCGGGAGCGCCGTGCGGAAGCCGCGCACCCAGATGTACTCCGACAAGTTGACGTTGGTCAGCGCGGCGAGCTTGTGAATGTCCCAGAACTCGAACGGCCCGAAGAAATTCCAATTCGGCCCGCGCAGGAACGTGCCGAGCACGATGAGCGACGCCCACAGCACCGCGAAGCCGAACAGGAAGATCGTGATCTCCGCCTTCCGCTCCGTGAAGGTGAAGTAGCCGTTGCCTTTCGGGTTCTTGTCGATGTACGGGATGCAGATCAGCCCGACGATGATGAGGCTTGGCAGCACGACGCCGGCGAGCCACGGATCGAAGTAGACGAGCATCTCCTGCAGGCCGAGGAAGTACCAGGGCGCCTTCGACGGGTTCGGCGTGTTCGCCGGGTTGGCCGGCTGCTCGAGCGGCGCCTTGAGGAAGATCGACCAGACGATCAGCAGGACCGAGCACAGGATCAGCGAGATCAGCTCGGTGTAGACCAGATCCGGCCACACCCACACGCGATCGGATTCCGCCTTCTCGATCGGCCCCTGGCCCGCGGCAATCCGCCGGTCGTTCAGGACCCCCTCGCGAATGGAATACCAGACGAAGAAGACGAGCAGAAAGATCAGGCCGACGATCGGCACGTTGTCCGGCTTGGTGACGATCAGCCGGAAGTTGGGATCGAACGACCCGAAGAAGAAGAACAGGCCGAGCACGCCGAAGATCACGTAGCCGACGGTCTTGTGCGCGATCTGTTCGCGCTTCCAGACGACGACGGCGAGCGCGCCGACCGCCAGGAGGAAGAACAGCCGCGGGTCGGCTACCGCGTTAATCAGCCCTTTGATGAATCCCATCTCGCTGATCCTCGCAATTTGGAATTACAGCGGCCCCGAAATCCCGCCGTCCTTCCGGACGCGCCAGAAGTGGACGGCCATCAGCACGGCGATGCCGAGCGGCAGGCCGACGCAGTGCAGCACATAGAAGCGCAGCAGCGCGCCCTCGCCGACGAACGTCCCGCCCAGCAGCGCGAAGCGCGCATCGTCGGCCGCGTGAATCAGCGGCACGTCGCCGAGGCGCAGCAGCTGCGCGCCCGGGCCCTCGTGGCCGAGGAACGGCGTGGCGCGCGCCATGTTCGAGCCGACGGTGATCGCCCAGATGGCCAGCTGATCCCACGGCAGGAGATACCCGGTAAACGACAGCAGCAGCGTGAGCACGAGCATGATGACGCCGATCGACCAGTTGAACTCGCGCGGCGGCTTGTAGCTGCCCGTCATGAAGACGCGGAACATGTGCAGCCACACCGTGATCACCATCGCGTGCGCGCCCCACCGGTGCATCTCGCGCATGATCCCCAGCGGCACGTGCTCGCGCAGCCCGACGATGTCGGTGTAGGCGTACTCGAGCGTCGGCCGGTAGTAGAACATCAGCAGCAGGCCGGTGAAGGTGAGCACGAGGAAGAGGAAGAAGCTGAGGCCGCCCATGCACCACGTATAGCGCAGCTTCACGCCCGACTTCCGGATCCGCACCGGGTGCAGGTGCAGGAAGACGTTCGAGAGCATGACGAGCACGCGGCCGCGATCGGTGTCCGGACGATCGTGCCGGAAGACCGACGTCCAGACCTGCGTCTCCGTCAACCAGTTCCAGAACCGAGTTCCCGCTCCCTCTTTTGGTGCGACCGTCTTGGTATCTGCCATATGCCGTTTCTGGAGGCGGGCCTTTCAGGCCCGCCGCGCCGGCGACCCTGAAAGGGTCGCCCTACAAAACGCCCGGCGACCCTGAAAGGGTCGCGCTACAAAACGCCCGGCGACCCTGAAAGGGGCCGCCCTACAAAACGCCCGGCGACCCTGAAAGGGGCCGCCCTACAAAACGCCCGGCGACCCTGACAGGGGCCGCCCTACAAAACGCCCGGCGACCCTGACAGGGCCGCCCTACACCGTTACGCCTTGAGGAACGCCTCCGGGTCCGTCCATTGGCCCAGCTCGCGTTGGAAATGGCGGCTCTTGTCGACGAGGATCTGGCCGTCCTCGGCGAGCACGATGCGGACGCGCTCGAGCGGACGCGGCGCGGGCCCTTCGAAGTTCACGCCCGTCAGGCGGAAGCCGCTGCCGTGGCACGGGCACTTGAACTTGTTCTCCGCCGACAAATAGTTCGGCGTGCATCCGAGATGCGTGCACGTGACGCTGAGCGAGTAGAAGCCGCTCACGTGGTTCTCGATGTCGTCCGTCGTCCGCACCACCCAGACGCCGTACTTTTCCTTCCACCGCTCGTCGACGCCCATGCCGTACTCGGTCGGGAACCCGATCTTGAACTGCTGCGGCGGCTCGTTGAGGACGTTCGGAAACATGAAGCGGCCCGTCGCCGCAAGCGCGGCGGCGGAGGCGGCCGAGAACGCGCCCCAGGCGAGTGCGAGCCAGCCGCGCCGCGTCAGCAGCGGCGACGTATCGTCGGCGTCGCGCGTCGTCGCCTTCGCGGCGGCGGGCGCCGGCGTCGTCGGGCGCGCGGCGGCGCCGCCGGGCGACGCGAGCGTCGTCGTCTTGCCTGCGAGATCCGGAATCGGCGCCGGCGCCGGACGCGGCGCTGCGGCGGCCGCGGGCCGCGCCGCATGTGCGGCGGCGGCGGTCGTTGCGGTCGCCGTCGCGGCGGCAGCCGGCGCGGCTGCGGGCGCCGCGGGACCTGGCGCGGGCGCCGGGCGCGCCGCCGGCGTCGTCGTCTGCTGCGGGGTGACGGCGCGGTTCGCGCCGGTCGGCGGCGCGCTTGCCGTCTGCCCCGCGACGGGCGAGCCGGTGGTCGCCGCCGCGCCCGTCGCTTCGCCCGTTTGCGGGACGATCTTCGGCGCGGGCGTCTCGGGTTTCGTGTTATCGGCCATTGAACCTCATCCGATGACTCTCAGCGCCTCCAGAGCAGCCTGGCGCACTCTCATGCTGCGATCGGTCTCACTCAGCGTCGCGACGGCCGGTTTGAGCGCCGGATCCTTGAGCGTGGCGGCCGCGCGCAGGCCGCTAATCATCACGTCCGCGATCGGATCGCGATCTTCGTCCTGCCGGACTTCGCGCGTCACGTGGTGTTGAACGTAGTCGCGATCGAGCATCTGGCGGAGGACCGGCACGCCGTCGGCGCGTCCCTTGCGCGAGAGGGCGACCGCGGCGTTCCAGCGCACGTCGGCCGCCGAATCCTCGAGCGCGGTGCGCAGGGTGTCGATCTGCGCGTCGCCCGGCAGCGCGCCGAGCGCGTAGACCGCCATCTTGCGAATGCCGGCGTCCGACGACTCGTAGAGCGGCTGGAGTGTCGGCACGACCGCCGCGTCGCCCGAGGATCCGAGCGCCCAGATTGCGCTGATGCGCGCTTCGGCGTCGCTCGAGTCGAGCGTCTTCTTGAGCTCAGCGACCGCTTCGGCCGGCAGCGGCGGATCGAGGCGTCCGATGGCCAGCGCAAGATACTGGCGGACCCGCGGGTCATCGTCTTTCGCGGCGACGAACGCCTTGACGAGCTCGGGCGCGAGCGAGCGATCGGCGCGCACCTGCGGATCGGCCATGAGCCGCGAGAGCTCGTATGCCGCCGGCCAGCGGCGATCGGACCCGCCGTTGCGCACTTCGGCGAGGTAGTCCTGCGGCCTCCGATCGTCGGCGAGCAGCGAGCGGAAGCCGACGTAGACGGCGACCGTGATACCAACGACGGCCAGCGGGATCAGAAAGAATTGAACTGCGAGGGCGGGCGCGGCGGCGAGTGGATTGCGAGTCGCGGCTTCGCGCTCGACGAGTTTGTCCATGTAAAGGGAGTCAGGCGCATGGCGCGTGCCAGGAGATGCCCGATCTGGGCAAGTTTTATCACCCGAACGGTTTAGCGGTCAAGCGAGGCGACGCGCGGACTGGCGACGCGCCGCCGGGGATTGGGGGTTGGGGCCCCAATCCCCAATCCCCTCAACGCGCCGTTACGGTTTCTTCAGCGGCGACGGGCTTCAGGAACGGCATCATCTGACGCAGGCGCGCGCCGACCTGCTCGATCTGGTGATGGCGATCGACCTCGCGCAGCTTGTTGAACGTCGGACGGCCCGCTTCGTTCTCCGCGATCCACGCCTGCGCGTACTTCCCGCTGCGTACGTCGTCGAGCAGCTGCTGCATCGCGCGGCGCGTCTCGGCGGTGACGATCTTCGGGCCGCCGGTGTAGTCGCCGTGCTCCGCGGTGTCGCTCACCGAGTAGCGCATGTAGCTCAGACCGCCCTGGTAGATCAGATCGACGATCAGCTTCAGCTCGTGAAGGCACTCGAAGTACGCGATCTCGGGCTGATAGCCGGCGTTGACGAGCGTCTCGAATCCCGCCTTGATCAGCGCGCTCACGCCGCCGCAGAGCACCGCCTGCTCGCCGAAGAGATCCGTTTCGGTCTCCTCAGCGAAGGTCGTCTCGATCACGCCGGCGCGCGTGACGCCGATGCCTTTCGCGTACGACAGCGTCAGCGCGCGCGCGCTGCCGGTCGCGTCCTGGTGGATGGCGAAGAGCGCCGGCGTGCCGGCGCCTTCGACGAACAGCTCGCGCACGCGGTGCCCCGGCGACTTGGGCGCGACCATCGCGACGTCGAGGTCGGCGCGCGGCGCGATCGCGGCGAAGCGGATGTTGAAGCCGTGGGCGAACATCAGCATGTTCCCGGCCTGCAGGTTCGGCTCGATCTCCTCGCGGTAGATCTTTCCCTGCAGGTGATCCGGGATGAGGATCATCACGACGTCGGCCCACTGCGCGACTTCGCGCACGTCGCCGACGACGAGGCCGGCGGCCTGCGCCTTGGCGCGCGAGCGGCTCGTCGACGGCAGGCCGACGCGGACGCTGACGCCGCTGTCCTTCAGGTTCAGCGCGTGCGCGTGCCCCTGCGAGCCGTAACCGATGATCGCGACCTTCCGCGCCTGGATGAGCGAGAGGTCCGCGTCGTTGTCGTAGTACATCGTCGCCATGTGTCTCCTTCGCTGTCATGGCTGATGCCATCAGCCATCAGCCATCAGCCATCAGCCATCAGCCATCAGCCAGCCATTACACCGAACAGTTACTGACGTCGCCGCCAATCTCGGGCGCGGTGTCGTCCGGCGGCTTCGCGCCGCTGCGGCGCAGCGGCGCCAGCCCGCGCATCATCGCGACACGGCCGGTTCTCACCATCTCGACGACGCCGTAGGGCCGCAGCACTTCGACGAGGCTGTCGATCTTGTCCTCGGTGCCGGTCGTCTCGATGACGAGCGATTCCGGGCTGACATCCACGATGCGCGCGCGGTAGACGTCGACGAGCTGCATGACGTGCGTGCGCGCGTCGCCGGTCGCCGCCACCTTGATCAGCGCGAGGTCGCGCGCGATCGACGGCGACGTCGTGATGTTGTCCACGCGCCGGCACGGGACGAGCTTGTAGAGATGCGCCTCGAGGCGGCGCGCGCCGTACTCGTCGGTGTCGACCACCACCGTCATGCGCGACACGCCGGGCGTTTCGGTGTGCCCGACCGTCAGCGACTCGATGTTGAACGCGCGGCGCCGGAAGAGCGACGCGACGCGGTTCAGGACGCCGGGCTTGTTATCGACGTAGACGGCGAATGTATGCAGCATGTGATGCCGGAACCACGAAGACGACGAAGATCACGAAGACTTCTTGTACAAATTGTTTTTCGTGTTCTTCGTATTTCTTCGTGTCTTCGTGGTTCCCCCCTTTCCTCTCTCTCAGTCCGCCGCGGTCTCCACGATCGGCGACGGCGACGGCCGGCGGATCATCTTGTTGAGATCCGCGCCGGCCGGCACCATCGGGTACACCGAGTCTTCCTGCTCCACCTGAAAATCGATGAGCGCCGCCCGCTTCAGCCGCCGCGCGGCCTCGACCGCGTCAGCCACCTCGCTCCGGCGCGTCACGGTCGTCGCCGCGATCCCGAACGCCTCGGCGAGCTTCGCGAAATTCGGCCCGCTGATCGGCGTCGCGGCGTAGCGCTTCTCGTAGAAGAACTCCTGCCATTGCCGGACCATGCCCAGGTAGCCGTTGTTGATGATCGCGACGTTGATGTCGAGGTTCTCCTGCACCGCCGTCGCCAGCTCGGGGCACGTCATCTGGAACCCGCCGTCGCCGCACACGACCCACACCTCGGCGTCCGGGCACGCGATCTTCGCGCCGATCGCGGCCGGCAGCGCGAAGCCCATCGTGCCGAGCCCGCCGGAGGTGATGAGCGACCGCGAGCGATTGTGCTTGTAGTACTGCGCCTCCCACATCTGATGCTGGCCGACGTCGGTGACGACGATCGCGTCGCCGTTGGTGAGACGCCACAGGTCGTTGATCACATGCGCGGCGTACAGATGGCCGTCGTCGGGCAGGTTCTGGATGTCGCGGACGGCCGAATCGCCCTTCAGCTCGGCGATGCGCGCGTGCCACACGCCGCGATCCGCCGTCTTGATCAGCGGCAGCCACTCGCTCACCGCCGCGCGCAGATCCTTCGCGATCGCGACGTCGACGCGCACGTTCTTGTTCAGCTCCGCGCGATCGATGTCCACGTGGATCTTCTTCGCCGTGCGCGCGTAGGTCTTGAGATTGCCCGTGACGCGATCGTCGAAGCGCATGCCGAGCGCGATCAGCAGGTCCGCCTCCTGGATCGCGTGGTTCACCCATGCCTCGCCGTGCATCCCCATCATCCCGAGGTTCAGCGCATGCGACGCGGCCACGCCGCCGATGCCGAGCAGCGTCACCGCGATCGGAATGCCGCCGCGCTCGGCGAGCTCGACGATCTGCCGCTCGGCGCCCGACAGCATCACGCCGTGCCCGGCGAGGATCAGCGGCCGCTCCGCGCTGTTGATCAGATCGATCGCGTCGGCTACCGTGCCGTCGCCCGGCAGCGCATCGTCGAACGTCTCGCTCAGGTGCGGCTCCGCCGCCTGCCAGTCAACCTCGCAGCTCGCCTGCTGTGCATCCTTGGTGACGTCGACGAGCACCGGTCCCGGCCGCCCGGAGCGCGCGACGGCGAACGCCTCCCGCACGGCCGGCGCGACGTCCTCGGCGGTCGTGACGAGATAGTTGTGCTTCGTGATCGGCAGCGTGATGCCGGTGATGTCGGTTTCCTGGAACGCGTCGGATCCAATCAGCTTGCTGCCCACCTGGCCGGTGATGCACACGATCGGCGAGCTGTCCATCATCGCCGTCGCGATGCCGGTGACCATGTTGGTTGCGCCGGGGCCGGAAGTCGCGATCGCGACGCCGACCTTCCCGCTCGCGCGCGCGTAGCCGTCGGCCATGTGCGTCGCGCCCTGCTCGTGCCGCACGAGCACGTGGCGGATTGGATAGCCGAGCATCGCGTCGTACGCGGGCAGGATCGCCCCGCCGGGGTAGCCGAACACGTCGGTCACCCCCTCGCGCACCAGCGCTTCCCAGAGGATTTGTGCACCGGACAACTTCATAAAAACCCCGTATTGCGGATTGCGGATTGCGGATTGCGGATTGCGGATTGCGGATTGCGGATTGCGGAGATTGCGATTAGAAAGCAGGACCGCGGTTCACAGCAACCCGCATTCCCCGATCATCCACAATCCACAATCCACAATCCGCAATCCACAGTCATTCCGCAATCCGCACTCCGCACTCCGCAATAAATCCGCAATCCGCATTCCGCAATCCGCAATTCCGATTCCGCCGTCATCCCGTCACCGCTCCCAACGACGCCGACGACACCAGCCGCGCGTACTTCGCGAGCACTCCCGTCGGATAACGCGGCTGCGGCGCGCGCCACTCGGCGAGGCGCTCGGTCACCACGTCTGCGGCGAGCTCGACGTTCAGCGTCCGCGCCGCCACGTCGATCGCGATGATGTCGCCGTCGCGGACGGCGGCGATCGGCCCGCCGCGCGCCGCTTCCGGCGCGATGTGGCCGACGCAGAAGCCACGCGTCGCACCCGAGAATCGCCCGTCGGTGACGAGCGCGACGCTCTCGCCGAGCCCGGCCCCGACGATCGCGCCGGTCACCGCGAGCATCTCGCGCATCCCCGGGCCGCCGCTCGGCCCCTCGTACCGGATCACGACGACGTCCCCCGGCGTGATCGATTGCGTCTGCACCGCCTGGAACGCCGCTTCCTCGCTGTCGAAGACGCGCGCGGGCCCCCGATGCTGCGCGCGCCCGGTGCCCGACACTTTCATCACCGCGCCTTCGGGCGCGAGGCTGCCGCGCAGGATCACCAGGCCGCCGCTCTTTTTGAGCGCCTGCGCCACCGGCCGCACGACTTCCTGCCCCGGCGTCTCGGAGGCGCGCGCCGCTTCCTCGCCGAGCGTCCGGCCGGTCACGGTCTTCGCGTTCGGGTCGATCGCGCCCGCTTCGACGAGCCGCTTCGCGACGAGCGGGCTGCCGCCGGCGGCGTGCAGGTCGGTCGCGACGAAGCGGCCCGACGGCTTGAGGTCGGCGAGCAGCGGCACGCGGCTGCTGATGCGATCGAAGTCGGCGAGCTCGAGCGGCACGCCCGCCTCGCGCGCGATCGCGATGAGGTGCAGCACCGCGTTCGTCGATCCGCCGGTCGTCGCCACCGACGCAATCGCGTTCTCGAGCGCCGCGCGCGTGATGATGTCGCGCGGCCGCAGGTTGCCGCGCACGAGGTCCATCACGCGCTCGCCGGTCGTGCGCGCGACCGCCGCTTTCTTGGGGTCGATCGCCGGCACGCTGCCGCTCCCGAGCGCCGCGATGCCGAGGAACTCGCTCGCGATCGCCATCGTGTTCGCGGTGAACTGGCCGCCGCACGCACCGGCGCCGGGGCACGCGTCGGCCTCGAGCCGCCGCAGATCCTCGTCGGTGATCGAGCCGGCGGCGTGCGCGCCGACCGCCTCGAAGACGTCCTGAATCGTCACCGAGTGGCCGTGCCACTGGCCGGGCGCGATCGATCCGCCGTAGAGCAGCACGCCGGGCACGTTCAGCCGCGCCAGCGCCATCACGCCGCCGGGAATGGTCTTGTCGCAGCCGACGAGGACGACGAGGCCGTCGAAGCCGTTGCCGCGCGTGACGAGCTCGATCGAGTCGGCAATCACCTCGCGGCTCACGAGCGACGCGCGCATCCCCTCGGTGCCCATCGTGATGCCGTCGGAAATCGACACCGTGTTGAATTCCATCGGCGTCCCGCCGGCGGCGCGGATGCCCTCCTTCACGTGCGCGGCGAGATCGCGCAGGTGGTAGTTGCAGGGGCCGATCTCGATCCACGTGTTGGCGACGCCGATGAGCGGCTTCTTCAGGTCGGCGTCGGTGAAGCCGACCGCCTTCAGCATCGCGCGCGCGGGCGCGCGGTGCGGGCCGGTTGTCAGGGGGTTCGAACGATCGCTCACGAGACCACCTCGAACGGATCGGGCATGCGTCCCTCGTGCGTTTTCCAGCTGGGATAGGTGCCGAGCGTCCGCAGCATCGACGCGAACTCGCCGAGGTGCGCCAGCGCGCGCGCGCACGCCACCTCGTCGCGCGCGATGCCGAGGTCGACGTAGAAGAGGTACTCCCACGGCCGGCCCGGAATCGGCCGCGACTCCAGCTTCGTCAGATCGATCCCGCGCAGCGCGAACACGCTCAGCGCCTTGAAGAGCGACCCCGCTTCGTTCGGCAGCGAGAAGACGATCGACGTCTTGTCGGGCACGACGTCCTCGAGCGGCGTCCGCCCGATGACGAGGAAGCGCGTGATGTTGTCGTCGAAGTCCTGGATGGAGGCGGCGAGCGAGGCCAGGCCGAAGACTTCGCCGGCGCGCGCCGAGGCGATCGCGGCGGCGTCTTTCGCGCCGGCGTCGGCGACCATCTTCGCGCTGCCCGCCGTGTCATAGGTCGCGATGATCTCGACGCCGCTCAGCGTCCGCAGAAAGCGCTCGCACTGCGCGAGCCCCTGCGGATGCGAGTAGACGCGGCGCAGGCCGGCGAGCGTCGCGCCGGGCAGGGCGAGCAGGTGGTGCACCACCGGCAATTCGACCTCGGCGACGAGCGGCAGATCGTGCGCGAGCAGCAGGTCGTAGTTGCGGTGGATGCTGCCGCCGATCGAGTTCTCGAACGGCAGGATGCCGTGCGTCACGCGGCCCGCGGCCACCGCGTCGAAGACGTCCTCGAAGCTGCGGCAGGGGACGAGCGGCGCGTCGTGGCCCACGCGCCGCGCGGCCGCCTCGCTGAAGGCCCCCGGTTCGCCCTGATACGCAATCTGCATCGTCACGCGAGGTTCTCGGTTTCTAAGGTTTGCGTACACCAAAAAGGCCATCATCCGGTGGATGATGGCCCTGGTCTGCACGTCGCCTGGACTACATCATCCCCGCTGGCCCGGGGGGCTAATGACGACGGGCAACACGACCGGAATCATCGGATTGCGGTCATTAGACACTGCGGACGACCTAGTAGTCAAATTAATAATCCTTACAGGATTATAAGCAACGCGCGCCCTCACTGCGTCACACGAGGCAGCTCGACGAAGCTCTCCTGCCCTGGCGCGTGGTAGACGCGCTCGGTCGCCTTCCGATAATCCTCCGGCCGCGCGAAGAAGATGTTGCGCACGAAGGTCTGCGGGTTGCGGTCGTAGAGCGGAAACCAGCTCGACTGCACCTGCACCATCATCCGGTGGCCCGGCAGGAACACATGGTTCGCGTTTGGCAACGGGAAGCGGTAGAGCAAAGGCGCGTCGGCCTGAATCGGCTTCGCGGTCTCGAGGCTCTCGCGGTAGCGGCCGCGGAAGATGTCGCCGGCGATCATCAGCTGGTACCCGCCCATCGCCGGCTGCGACGCGACTTCGTCGGGATACACGTCGATCAGCTTCACGACCCAGTCGGCGTCGGTGCCGCTCGTGGACGCGATCACGTTCGCGATCGGCTGGCCGCTGATTTTGAGCGGCCGCGTGAGCGCGTCGGACACGAACGCGAGCACGTCGGGGCGCCCCGACGCCTCGCGCTGATCGTCCACGAGCCAGCGGGACCACGATCCGCCGCCGGCCGGCTGGTTCGGGCGCGTGCGATACGGCACCGGCTTCGACGGATCGGAGACGTACTCGTCGAAGGGCGCGTCGCCGGCGCGCGGCGCGTCGAAGGTCGCCTTGAGCCCGGCGCCGAGATAGAGCGGCGTCGGCGTGATCGCGCAGCCGATCACGCACCCGGCGGGCCACGCGGGCAGCCGCCGCCACTCGTTCGTGCCCGTCTCGAACGCTGTGACGGGCGCTACGTCCATCGGCGGCGGATCGTCCTTCAGGAAATGATCGAGGAACGGCCGGAGGATTTGCTGCCGGAAGTAGAGCGCCGTGTCGCTGTGGAAGTTGAGCGCGCCGAGCGTGGTGCCGTCGCCGATCTCCTGGCCGTGATGCCACGGGCCCATCACGAGGAACACCTTGTCGTTTGCCGAGTCCTTCGGCTCGATCGCCCTGTAGACGGCGGGCGCGCCGTAGATGTCCTCCTGATCCCACAGGCTGTGGACGAGCATCACCGGCACCTGCAGCGGCTGCGCGGCGAGCAGCTTGTCCACGGCCTGCTCGCGCCAGAACGCGTCGTAGGCCGGGTGCTCGCCGATCTTCTGCCAGAAGCCCATTTGATCGAGCCCGCGCCGGCGCGCCAGCTCGCCGGCGGATCCGGCCTGCATGTAGGTGTCGTAGTCGTCGTAGCTGCGCGTGAACCACCGCGCGTCGCCGTCGTTGGCGCGCGTCCCTTCCTGCTCGTAGATGTAGGGCATCATCTGCTGCCGGAACGCGCCGTTGTGGAACCAGTCGTCGCCCATCCAGCCGTCGACCATCGGGTTCATCGGCACGGAGACTTTGAGCGCGGGATGCGGCCCGAAGAGCGCCATCAGCGGCAGGAAGCCGTCGTAGGAGATGCCGAGGATCCCGACCTTGCCGTTGCTCTCCGCCACGTTCTTCACGAGCCAGTCGATCGTGTCGTAGGTGTCCGTGGCGTGATCGACCGCGGTGGGATTGAGCGGGCCCCTCAGCGGCCGGTTCATCACGTAGTCGCCCTCGGAGCCGTACTTGCCCCGGACGTCCTGCACGACGCGGATGTAGCCGCCCTCGACGATCACGTCCACGGCGTTGTCGTACCCCTGCAGGACCGACGCGAGGTGCGCGCTCGGCGCGTGCGAGGTGAGCCCCGCCGCGTCGTACGGCGTACGCGTCAGCAGGATCGGCGCGCGGCGCGCGCCCTTCTGCACGAGGATCACCGTGTGGAGCTTCACGCCGTCGCGCATCGGAATCATCACGTCGCGCCGCGCGTAGTCGTACTCGTCGGTCGGCCGCGTGAGATGCTTCGGCGTTTCGCTCGGAAGCTGCCCCTGCTGCTGCGCGGCGACCGACGCCGTCAGCGCCGCAAACGCGATTGCGAATCGTCTCATCATCAGCTAGCCCCTAGCCCCCAGGCCCAAACCCTTCCGGCGACCCTGAAAGGGTCGCCCTACACTCAGTCCCTTCACAGCTTGGGAAGCGTCACCCCGCGCTGCGCCTGGTACTTGCCCTTCTTGTCCTTGTACGACGTCTCGCACGGCTCGTCGCCCTGGAAGAACAGCACCTGCGCGATCCCCTCGTTCGCGTAGATCTTGGCCGGCAGCGGCGTCGTGTTCGAGATCTCGATCGTCACATGCCCTTCCCACTCCGGCTCGAACGGCGTCACGTTGACGATGATCCCGCAGCGCGCGTAGGTGGACTTGCCGAGGCACACCGTGAGGATGTCGCGCGGGATGCGGAAGTACTCCACCGTGCTCGCCAGCGCGAACGAGTTCGGCGGGATGATGCACTCGTCGGCGACGATGTCCACGAACGACCGCGGATCGAACGCCTTCGGATCGACCACCGTGTTGTAGACGTTGGTGAAGACCTTGAACTCGTTGCCGACGCGCACGTCGTAGCCGTACGAGGAGACGCCGTAGGAGATCACGCCGCGGCGCACCTGGTCGTCGACGAACGGCTCGATCATCGCGTGCTCGCGCGCCATCCGCTTGATCCATCGGTCCGATTTGATGCTCATCGTCTGAAGAACGAGAACAGGAGCGTGAGGACGATGCTCAGCACGATCGACGTCGTGAGCGGGAAGTAGAACGAGAAGCCGTCGCGCTTGACGTAGATGTCGCCCGGCAGCCGCCCGATCGGCAGGCCGAGCATGATGAGCAGGCCCAGGCCGGCGATGCCGAGGCCGAGGAACACGAGGACCTTACCCACTCAAATCAGCTCAATGCCTGAAAAAAAGTACCCAATCTCGTATGCGGCGGTGTCCGGCGCATCGGAGCCGTGCGTGGCGTTGCGCTCGATGGACTGCGCGAACTCCTTGCGCAGCGTGCCGGGATCGGCCTTGGCGGGATCGGTGGCGCCCATCAACGCGCGCCACTTCCTGATCGCGTCCGCCGACTCGAGCACCACGACGATCGCGGGGCCCGACGACATGAAGGCGGTGAGGCTCGCGAAGAACGGCCGCTCGCGGTGGACGGCGTAGAAGCCCTCCGCCTGCGCCTTCGAGAGGTGCACGCGCTTCATGGCACGGATCTGGAATCCTTCAGCTTCGATGCGTGCGATGATGGTGCCGGTGAGGCGCCGCTCGACGGCATCCGGTTTGATGATGGCCAGCGTCCGCTCGATCATCCGCCGATTCTATCTCAGCGGTTGGCGGCGCTGAAAGCGCGCGCCGACACGCGAAGGAGTTCCATGACCGCGATGGCAATCAAGCAGCGCGACGATCAGGACGTCCACAAGGGCGCCGTCGAGGGCGATCGTCCCACCGACGAGCAGATTGGCAATCCGAACGGCCCCGGCGTCAACGAGGAAGGATTGCCCGACGATCCGGTGGCCACCGCGGAAGACGTCGTCGGCGCGAACGAAGACGAAAGCCAGGGCTGAGCTAGCGCAGCCCCTCCATGATCTCCTCGAGCGCGTCGCGTCCCGGCCGGATGCGCTCGAGCGGCAGCGTCGCCAGCGGCTCGTCGACGACGTTCAGGAGCGTGAGGAAATCGTCGCGATCCGGCTCGATGTAGATCAAGCCGGTCGCGAACTCGCCGCGGCGCGCGGTCTCGTGCAGGCGCTTCATCGCGTTGATCTTGTCGGTCGGGTCGTACGCCTCCTCGATCTTCTTCAGAATCAGCTTCGACCCGTCGTGCATCGTCACTTCCTGCGCGGAGCCCGGCGCGTAGTCCACCGAGATGTCCTCGAAGTACGGCACGAAGGTGACGTCCTCGACCGGATCGTCGTGCTCCTTCGCGTAGGCGTAGCTCTTGGTCGATCCCTCGTGATCGTTGAAGGTGACGCACGGCGAGATGACGTCGATCATCACCGTGCCGCGGTGCGCGAGCGCCGCCTTGAGCAGCGAGAGCAGCTGCTTCTTGTCGCCCGAGAACGAGCGCGCGACGAACGTCGCGCCGAGCTCGACCGCGAGCGCGCAGGTGTCGATCGGCGGCAGATCGTTGACGACGCCCGTCTTCAGCTTCGATCCGACGTCGGCCGTCGGCGAGAACTGGCCCTTGGTGAGGCCGTAGCAGCCGTTGTCTTCGATGATGTAGATGATCGGCAGGTTGCGGCGCATCAGATGCACGAACTGCCCGATGCCGATCGCGCCCGTGTCCCCGTCGCCGCTCACGCCGATCGCGATCAGCTTCTTGTTGGCGAGCATCGCGCCGGTGCCGACCGACGGCATGCGCCCGTGAACCGCGTTGAAGCCGTGCGAGCCGCCGAGGAAGTACGCCGGGCTCTTGCTCGAGCAGCCGATGCCCGAGAGCTTGATCACCTGGCTCGGGTCGACGCCCATCTCGTAGAAGGCGTCGATGATGCGCTCCGAAATCGCGTTGTGGCCGCAGCCGGCGCACAGCGTCGTCTTGCCGCCCTTGTAGGTCTGAGGCTCGAGTCCGATTCGATTCACTTTCACTGGTGTCGCCATGGGGTCCGCACTCCGCAATCCGCAATCCGCAATCCGAAACGTCTATTCTCCGCCCGCCGTGCCGGCGCTCACGCGCGTCGCCGTCTTTTTCGCGACCTCGAAGCCTTCCTGCGCCAGCACGTCGTCGGTGATGCTGCGCGCGTCGATCGGCAGGCCGTTGTAGTGCAGCACGCTGCGGAGCCTGGTCTGCTGCTCGGGCGTGAGCTCCAGCTTCATCAGCTGCAATAGCTGCGCGTCGCGGTTCTGCTCGATGACGTAGAGGCGCTCGTGCGCGTCGACGAACCGCGCGAGCTCCTCGTTGAACGGGTACCCGCGCAGCCGGAAGTACGACGTCTCGACTTTCGTCTCCTCGCGCAGCTGATCGCGGCTCTCCTCGGTCGCGTATTCCGAGGTGCCGTAGGCGATGAGGCCGATCTTCGCCTTCGGGTTCTGGTCGATCACCG
>Ga0209474_10000778_pt1 | contig 33391 bp, 25 predicted proteins | sample GraSoiAngelo_145_FD_185902 | JGI IMG/M metagenome (GOLD analysis project Ga0209474, IMG submission 185902) | Grasslands soil microbial communities from the Angelo Coastal Reserve, California, USA - 14_1009_05_20cm (SPAdes) (version 2) | ecosystem: Environmental > Terrestrial > Soil > Grasslands...
GCCGCTGTCGGTCATTCTCAACGAGGCTTCGGCGCATGCCCCCGACCCGTTCGCGGCGAAAGTTCTCGAGCAGGCTGACGTGATGCGCGACCAGGTCGCGCATCATCTGGAGCGTGCACGGATCGCGGCGCGACTAACGATTATCGGCACGGTGACCGAAGTCGCGCCTGCAATCGAGGCGCTACGTCGCACGATGGAGAAGATTCACCGCGGCCGTGGCATAGCCATAAGCGTCGAAGCCGACCCGAAGGCGAAGTTTCGCGGTGAGCGCCAGGACTTGGAGGAAATGGCCGGCAACCTCGTGGACAACGCCTGTAAGTGGGCGGAGTCGCAGGTGTTCGTGGAGGTTCTGGCCGAGCAGCCCGGCGAGCCGGGCGCGGGCACCATGCTGCGGATCATCGTCGATGACGACGGGCGCGGCCTGTCGCCGGCCGAGCGTGCGCAGGTGTCGCGGCGTGGCCAGCGGCTGGACGAATCCAAGCCTGGTTCGGGGCTGGGGCTGTCGATCGTGATCGATCTCGCCGCCCTCTACGGTGGCAGCCTCACCCTGGGCAGCGCGCCAATCGGAGGTTTACGCGCCGAACTTGCGCTGCCCGGCGTGTGAATTCCCGGGTTTGGTGCCGACCGCGTGGCCCGGACCGGCCTGTTCCGCCTCCTTCCTAAAGGACTTCTTAACGCCGCGACTATAACCATGAAACCGTCGGACGGTTTTGCCGTCCTCCGACACGGCACTTTACACCCGGCGCATGAGTCAGACATCCATCGAGCGGCTGAGGGATTATCTCGGGCAGCTTCCGCCGCAATCGCAGGCGCTGCTGATGCGGGAGTTCGAGCGCGCCATCGAACGCGGCGAAGAAACCGCGATCGCCAGCTTGGTCTTGGAACAGTTGCGCAACGTCGTTCGCGGAACCGCCCAAGAGGCGCAACCGCGCATCGAAGATCCGGCGCGGTTATTGTTCCGACCGCTCGAACCGTTTCTGCAAGAAGGAAATGGACCGGTACGGACAGGTCAGATCCGCCGCTCATCGCTGCTCCCGGTTTGGCAATGGCTGAACCGCGATGGAGTCCCCGACGAGGCGCGCGAATTCCACGCGGCGCTGGCGCGAATGCGGCAAGCTGGAAGCACATCCGAACTCGAGACGACGGTCCGGAAATTCCAGCTCGCCGCAGCGGATGTCATGATCAAGATCGCCGCGCCATCGGCCACGGGCGACAAGCAGCGCGCGCTTTCCCGCATTGGCTCTGCCAACGTGGTCGAGGATGTCCTGTCGATTGGCTCAGTCTTGCTGGCCCGCGAAGCCTTGGACTCGTTTAAGGGAAAGGTCCCCAGTCATTTGCGGGTTTTCGGCGATGCGCAGATTGCCTCGGTCAGCGCGGCGCTCACCGCGGCATCATTGCAAACCACGCAAATGCTCCCGTTCGCGTTATCCCTGATCATCCAACGGCTGACCGCTCCCTGGCAGATCATCCGCATCGCGACAAAGATCGCTGGCTCCGACGATGAAATCCGTGTTGGCGCGACCCCGTACGGAATTGCCGTCACCATTGCACTGCATGATCTGTCCTGCCTGGCGGCAAACCTGCGACTGGACATCAAACGCGGTTATTTCGAAAATGTTGGCGAACAGCTCAAATCCCTTCATGAGGGGGCGCGTGGGTTGCGGACCGAACTCGATCTCCGCCACGACTCGGTGTGGGGCAAGCAACTGACATCGATCCGGGCGGATATTTCCAACGCGGTGCAATCGGAAATCGAAAGCGTGCCTGGCCGAGTCCGGCGTATTCTGCGTCAGCGCCCCGACAAGGATATTCCGGCGGGCGCCAGGGTCGATCCTACCGAGGTGGACGAAGCCGCCGCATTGATCGACTTTGTCGCGGTGTGCCGCACCTATGCCAGCGAACTCGCGATCAACGAGGTCACGTTGCGCACCTATTCGGACCTGCAGCACTATGTTGAGCAGGCGACCGAGGCGCTGGTCCAATCTCTACGCGCCGGAGAGGCGAAGACGCGGGCATACCGGCAGATGCAGGTTGCGGCGGCAATCCGGTTCTGTGACATCCTGTTCGGTCACGATTACTCATCATTGATGAGCCGCGCAGCCGAAAATGCGCTCACCGGAGAGCGTAAGCCTTCGCGCGCCGGACAAAAGTAGGCGCCCCGGGCGCTTACATCGGACAAAACGCCCCGACGCAGCCAGGCGGCATCGGCGCCTTCATTACAAAACTTTAATTCCGCCGCCAGCGCGCCGTAAGGCGCAAATCACCATCTTCACCATTGTAAATGTGCCTGGCACATCACCGATTCTGGCTCTGGAGATCTTGCATGAACGACCGTCCTACCGATCTTTCCCGCCCTTTGTTTGAAGCTGTCCGAAATTCCGTGTTGTCCGCGCGCAAGTTCGCGCTGATGGCCTCCGTGGCTGCCGGTCTGGGCGTCGCCGCTTACGGCTTTGGCCCGTCCACCGATCCGGTCGCTTTCAGCAGCCCGGCGCATGCACAGGTCAACAACGAAGTCAGCAAGGTGCAAAAGCCGGTCGGCTTCGCCGATATCGTCGAACGCGTGAAGCCGTCGGTGATTTCGGTGAAAGTGAACATTAACGAGAAGGTTGCGAAAGACGAGAGCGGGAACAGCGATGACTCGCCGTTCCAGCCGGGTTCGCCGATGGAACGTTTCTTCCGCCGCTTTGGTGGACAGGATGGGTTGCCCCCGGGCTTGCGTGGCATGCCGCGTGGGCGTGGCGTCGTCACCGGGCAAGGTTCCGGCTTCTTTATTTCCGCCGACGGTTACGCAGTCACCAACAATCACGTAGTCGACGGCGCGGACAAGGTTGAAGTGACGACCGACGATGGCAGGATCTTCAAGGCAAAGGTGATCGGGAGCGACGCGCGCACTGACTTGGCTTTGATAAAGGTCGAGGGCGGCTCGAACTTCTCGTTTGCCAAGCTTTCGGACGGAAATCCACGGATCGGAGACTGGGTGCTTGCTGTTGGCAACCCCTTCGGCCTAGGTGGGACCGTGACCGCCGGCATTGTATCCGCCAGAGGCCGAGATATCGGCAACGGCCCATACGACGACTTCATCCAGATCGACGCGCCGGTGAACAAGGGCAACTCCGGTGGTCCCGCGTTCAATGCCGACGGTGAGGTGATGGGCGTCAACACCGCGATCTATTCACCCTCCGGCGGCAGCGTCGGCATTGCATTTTCCATCCCGGCATCGACCGTGAAGAACGTGATCGCCCAACTCAAGGACAAGGGCACCGTCAGCCGCGGCTGGATCGGTGTCCAAATTCAACCGGTCACGCCTGAAATCGCGGAGAGCCTCGGACTGAAGAAGGCGGAAGGGGCGCTGGTTGCGGAACCGCAGGCCAACGGTCCGGCCGCCAAGGCCGGCATCGAATCCGGCGATGTGATCACGTCTGTAAATGGAGAGTCGGTCAAGGATGCCCGCGAACTCGCTCGCACGATCGGCGGGTTCGCCCCGGGAGCCGCGGTGAAGCTCAATGTGCTGCACAAGGGGCAGGACAAGACCGTTAACATCACCCTCGGACAGCTACCGAATTCGGTGGAAGCCAAGGCCGAGACTGACAACAGCGACAAGGGCGGTTTGAACCGGGGTACCGACGTGCCGAAGCTCGGTCTGACGCTCGCACCCGCCAACACCGTTGCTGGGGCCGGCAAGGATGGGGTCGTCGTAACCGAGGTCGATCCGAAGAGCGCGGCCGCCGAACGTGGCTTCAAGGAAGGCGACGTGATTCTCGAGGTCGCGGGAAAGAGCGTCACCAGCCCCGGTGACGTGCGCGAAGCCATCAACGCGGCGCGCACCGACAACAAGAACACGGTTCTCATGCGTGTCAAAAGCGGTGGGTCGTCGCGCTTCGTCGCGGTGCCGCTGGCAAAGGGCTGAGCATCCGCCATGATCCGGAACGACAGGAACCGGCAATGATGCTCAAGCAAAGCAATGCGATCATAATTCGATCAAATCTGGTCGGATGATGATCAAGGAGATGGAGGGTGTCGCCGGCAATGTCGCCCCCGCCGACGGCTCTTTCCCGGGGGCGGGTCGAGAGCCCGCTCCCAGCACCTGCCTTCCGGTGGAATACGCCCCCCTCCGTCGGAAGGTTAAAGGGCGGTGAGGTCCCCCAGCTTCACCGCCCGCTTTTTTCGTTAACGAAGAGGTGGCAAGTCGCCTTGCATGAGCATGCCGACCGCGCCATGGTGAAAGAAGGCTGGCCGACTTGAGTGCAACCGACCCCCAGATGCGCCTCTTGATTATTGAAGACGATCGCGAGTCCGCCGACTATTTGGCAAAGGCGTTTCGCGAAGTCGGTTATGTCGCCGACCTCGCTGCCGATGGCGAGGAAGGATTGGCGCTCGCCGAAAGCGGGGACTATGACGTGCTGGTGGTCGATCGGATGCTGCCGAAACGCGACGGCCTGTCCCTGATCGGCGCGTTGCGTGAGAAGGGCAACCGTACCCCCGTGCTTATCCTCTCGGCCCTGGGACAGGTCGATGACCGTATCAAGGGTCTGCGCGCCGGCGGCGATGACTATCTGCCAAAACCTTACTCGTTTGCCGAATTGCTGGCGCGGGTCGAAGTATTGTCCCGCCGCCATGGTGGTCCGGCGGAGGAAACCACCTATCGCGTCGGCGATCTTGAGCTTGATCGCCTCTCGCACCGCGTGACGCGCGGCAAGGAAGAATTGACCTTGCAGCCACGCGAGTTCCGGCTATTGGAATATTTGATGAAGCACGCTGGTCAGGTGGTGACGCGAACCATGCTGCTGGAAAACGTCTGGGACTATCATTTCGATCCACAGACCAATGTCATCGACGTGCATATTTCGCGGCTGCGTTCCAAGATCGATAAAGGTTTTGATCGGCCGCTGCTCCATACCATCCGCGGCGCGGGATATATGATCCGTGACGGCATTCGGTAAGCTGATCCGAACCACGGCGTTTCGGTTGACGCTCGCGTATCTGTTTCTGTTTGCACTGTTTGCCGCGTCTCTCCTGGGCTATTTCGCCTGGAATACGCGCCGGCTGATTACCGAACAGATCACCTCGACAGTGAACGCGGAAACCGGCGAGATCGGTGACATCTTCGGGCGGCGCGGCCTGCGCGGCCTGGTTTTCACGATTGAGAATCGAGCGCTGCGGCCCGGGGCCAATCTGTACCTGGTGACCACGCCAACCGGACAGGCGATTGCAGGCAATGTCGGCTCGCTTGGGCCCGGCGTGATGGCGACCGCGGGCTGGTCGGAGACGGCCTACCGGCGGCTCGACGAGCAGGACAACGCGGATCATCGCGCGCTGGTACGCGTCAGCGAATTGTCGGGTGGCTTCCGGCTGTTGATCGGGCGCGATCTGGAAGAACGCAAGCGGTTGTTCGGCATCGTCGTCAAAGCGGCTCAATGGTCGCTGTTGGTCGTCGTGGTGCTGGGCCTTGGTGGTGGTGTGTTCGTGGCGCGGCGGGTGTTGCGGCGTATCGATGCTATAACAGGCACTACTCAGCGCATCATGGCGGGCGATCTGAGCGGGCGTCTCCCGGTCGGGCGAAGCGGCGACGAACTGGATCGTCTGGCAGAAAATCTCAACGCGATGCTGGAGCGTATCGAAGCCCTGATGACGGGCCTAAAGGAAGTTTCCGACAACATCGCTCACGACCTGAAGACGCCGTTGACGCGTTTGCGCAACCGCGCCGAAGAGGCGCTGGCGAAAGCCGGCAGCGAGGTCGAATACCGCCACGCCCTGGAACGCACGATCGAGGAATCCGATGGACTGATCCGGACGTTCAATGCGCTGTTGATGATCGCGCGCGCCGAGTCCGGTCAGGCGCGCGGCAATATGGATGATTTTGATGCCGCCGAAGTCGCCAACGGCATTCAGGAACTTTATGAGCCGCTAGCCGAAGAAGACGGCATGAGGCTGCGCGTCGAGACCGTCCCGACACCGCTTCACGGCAACCGCGAATTGATCAGCCAGGCGCTGGCTAACCTGGTTGAGAACGCGATCAAGTACGGCAAGCCCGCTCCCTCGGCGCAGCCGTTGAGTGCTGGCGCTTCTGTCGGGATGGACAGCAGGGAGATATTGATCGAGGCTCGGCGCGAGGGCGATCAGGTGCTGCTCAGCGTGACCGATCACGGGCCCGGGATTCCGGAATCCGACCGCAAACATGCGGTGGAGAGATTTGTGAGGCTGGAGGCGAGCCGCACCCAGCCCGGCTCCGGCCTTGGGCTAAGCCTGGCATCTGCGGTGGCGACGCTGCATGGCGGCGAGCTCAGGCTCGCTGATGCGCATCCAGGCTTGACCGCGATCTTGGCGATCCCGGCAGCAACTGGCGTAACCGAGAGGATTGCGGCCAAAACGCCGGATGTGGCACAGAAGGTTGCATGAACTCAACCGATTGACATTCGCTATGGGAATTCGTGGCAACACCGAAGCGAATGTCAAACCCGCCGCACTGGCTGCGCGGTTCGTGGAGGCCCCGCATGTGTCCGCTCCGGATAACTCCGAGCGGCGGCTGGCCGAGTGGCTGAGCGATGTCGCGCCGGAGCAGTCGGCCGCGCTCGATAGTCTGATCGCGCGATTTCCTCGTGCCAAAGCCATTCTGCTGGGGATCGCGGAATCCTCCCCCTATCTTTTTGATCTCGTGCGCGCCGATGGCGCCCGCGCGCTCCGGTTGCTCGGTTGCGAACCGGAACGGCATCTGCCTGAACTGATCGCAAATACCTGCAGGGAAGTCTCGGCCGCATCCACCGAAGCCGACGTCATGCAACTGCTCAGGGGCATGAAATCGGAAGCGGCGTTGCTGATCGCGCTGTGCGATATCGGTGGGGTCTGGCCGGTCATGGGCGTGACCGCGGCGCTCACCGAGCTGGCGGTCGCCTCGGTTCAGGCCGCGCTACGCTTTGTTTTGCGACAGGAAGCCGCACGCGGACGGCTTCTGCCACCGAATACCGATAAGCCTGAGGACGACAGCGGGCTGGTCGTGCTTGCGATGGGCAAGATGGGCGCGGGCGAGCTGAACTACTCCAGCGATATCGATCTGATCGTGTTCTTTGATCCGGCCGCACCGACGCTCGCGCCGGATATCGAGCCGCAGCCGTTTTTCGTCCGCGTGACGCAAGCCTTCACGCGGCTCCTGCAACAGCGCATTGGTGAGGGCTACGTGTTTCGGGTCGATCTGCGGCTCCGGCCGGATCCGTCCTCGACACAGGTGGCCATTTCGACCGAGTCGGCGCTGCACTATTACGAGCGGGAAGGGCGTACCTGGGAACGCGCGGCCATGATCAAGGCGCGGCCCTGCGCCGGTGATACCAGAGCCGGCGAGGCGTTGCTCGCGGAACTGGCGCCGTTCGTCTGGCGCAAGCATCTGGACTTCGCGGCCCTTGCCGATGTCCACGAGATGAAGCGGCAGATGCAGACCTATCGCCGCCAGAGTCAGATCGCGGTCGAGGGTCACAACGTCAAGGTCGGGCGTGGTGGTATCCGCGAAATCGAATTTTTCGCGCAGACCCAGCAATTGATTGCCGGCGGCCGGCATTCCGAATTGCGTGTGCGACCGACCCTGGAGGCATTGAAAGTGCTGGCGTCGAGTAACTGGATCACATCGGAGGCATGCGATGAGTTAAGCGCGGCCTACGAGTTCCTGCGCCGGGTCGAGCATCGGTTGCAGATGGTCGCTGACGAGCAGACCCATACCTTGCCTGACACTGTCGAGGCTGTGGAGCGGTTCGCGCGCTTTTTCGGTTACACGAGCCGCTCGGCGTTCGCGAATGATCTGCTTGGCCATCTCAATGTCGTGCAAGGGCATTATAGCAAGCTGTTCGAGGGGGACCCGACCGACACCGAGAAACTGCCGCCAATAGATTACAGCGCCGGCACGGGCGACCCGCATCTGCTCGATCATCTCGCGCGCCTCGGCTTCAAGAAGCCGCTGATGGTGGCTCAGACCGTACGGCAGTGGATGCTCGGCGAGTATCGCGTGTTCAGGTCCCATTCGACGCGGAACGCGTTTGTCGAGTTCGTCCCCGCGCTGATCGATGGCCTTGCACACGCTGAAGAGCCCGACAGCGCGGTGACCGCTTTTGACCGGTTCTTGCAGGCCTTGCAACGGGGCGGGCGGCTGATTTCGCTGCTCAGTCAGAATCGCGATCTCGTCGCACTGGTGGCGCTTGTTCTCGGCGCCGCGCCCCGCCTTGCCGACATGCTGGCGCGGCAGCCGCAGATCATGGATGGGCTGATCGACCCGCGTTTCTTCGGCGCGATGCCAGACCAGCGCGAGCTCTCAGCGCGTCTTGCAGCGACGCTGGCGGATGCGAATTCATACGAGGAATTCCTCGATCGCTTACGGCTGTTCGGCCAGGAGAGCCTGTTCCTGATCGGTACTCGAATCCTTTCCGGTACGGTCTCCGCGCAACAGGCCAGCATCGCGTTCGCGGACGTCGCCGAAGGTATTGTCCACACGGTTCATGGCCTGGTCACCGATCGGTTCGCGGCCCAGCACGGTCGGATCAGCGGACAGCGGACCGCGATCGTTGCGATGGGCAGGCTTGGCAGCCGGGAGATGACGGCCTCGTCCGATCTCGATCTGATCCTGCTCTACGACTTCGATCCCGACCACCCGGACTCCGATGGGCCCCGATCCCTGCACGGCGGGCAGTACTTCGCGCGCCTGACCCAGCGGCTGATCAGCGCTTTTACGACGCGCACGAATTATGGCGTGCTGTATGCAATCGATATGCGACTGCGCCCCTCAGGCCGGGCAGGGCCGGTCGCTTCGCATGTCATTTCCTTCTCCGAATATCAGAACAGCGAGGCCTGGACCTGGGAGCACATGGCGCTGACCCGTGCGCGCGTGATTTCAGCACCGGAGGACTTCCGGGCCAAAATAGAAAACGTCATTCGCGAGGTGCTGATGCGGCCGCGCGATGCCACCATCATTGCCAATGACGTGGCGGAGATGCGCCGTGCCATCGCGCTGGAGAAAGGCGAAGCCGATGTGTGGGACCTGAAATATGCCGCGGGCGGCCTGGTCGATATCGATTTCATCGCGCAATACCTGCAGCTCGTGCATGCCGCTGATAAACCCGATATTCTCGACGTGAGCACGCTGCGCGTACTCGATAACGCAGCCCGAGTTGGCGTTCTGCCGCAATCGGCCGTCGAAATCCTGCGTCCTGCGGCGCACCTCTATCACGATCTCACGCAGATTTTGCGGCTCTGCGTTGCCGAAAGATTCAAGCCGGCAAGCTCGGGAGAGGACCTGCTACGCGTGATGGCGCGAGCTGGCGATGCACCGGACTTCTCTTCGCTCGAGGCGCGGGTCAAGGAAACGCAAGCTGACGTTCGGCGGGTATTTGCCGAAATCATCGAAAGCGGGAATTAGGTTCAAGCAACGATCGGTTCAGGCTGCTGCCGACATCTTTGCTTTGCGTTTGCCTTCTTCGCGCGGCAGCGAGACACACACCACCGTGCCGGCGCCGATTTTCGAGCGCAGCCGCATCGATCCGCCATGCAGATTGGCCAGCGAGCGTGCAATCGCCAGCCCAAGCCCAGAGCCATGATAGGTCTTGGTAAGCTGGCTCTCGACCTGCTCGAACGGTCTGCCGAGCCGCGCCAGCGATTGCGGCGCAATGCCGATCCCGGTATCTGCGATCGTCAAGATGATCGAATCGCTGAACACCCGGCTGCGGACCAGCACTTTGCCGCCCTCAGGGGTGAATTTGACCGCGTTGGACAAGAGATTCACAATGATCTGCTTGATGGCCCGGCGATCCGCCACCACCGGAATCGTGCCTTCGATGTCGGCGTCCAGCACCAGATGCTTGTCGTCGGCCCGTCCGGAGACCACGCGTAGCGACTCCGCCAGCGTCTTCGAGAGATCAAGCGACTCCATGTCGAGTTTCATCCGACCGGCCTCGATCTTCGACATATCGAGAATGTCATTGATGACTTCCAGCAAATAGTGACCGCTGGTCAGGATGTCGTGACAGTATTCGTGATATTTCTCCGAGCCGAGCGTCCCGAACATGCCGCTTCCCATGATTTCGGAAAAGCCAATGATGGCATTCAGGGGGGTGCGCAACTCGTGGCTCATATTGGCAAGAAACTTCGATTTGGTCTGGTTGGCTTCCTCGGCGCGATTTTTTTCGCTTGAATATTTTTCGGCGAGGTCGGCAAGCTCCACTGCCTGTTTTTCGAGCTCGGCTTGCGACCGTTTCAGATCGAACACAGTGGCGCGCAGTCGAAGGTCGTTATCAACGAGCTTCTGTTCGTGCGCCTTGATGCGCGTGATGTCAGTCCCGACTGAGACGTAGCCGCCGTCTTTGGTGCGGCGTTCGCTGATATGCAGCCAACTGCCGTCCTCGAGCTGCGCTTCGAAAGTGCGCGCGCCCGGCGCATGCACGCCCGTTTCGTGCAACCGAGTGCGTACCTCGGGCATGCTGCCGACCTCGATCACCGTTTCATAGGAGGTGCCCGGCGTCACGGCCGAGTCCGGCAGCTTATGCAGGCGCTGAAAATGCGAGTTGCAGAGTACCAGGCGATCGCCCGCGTCCCACAGCACGAATGCTTCCGGAATGGTCTCGATCGCATCGCGCAGTCGCAGGTCGGCCTCCACGGTCTTTTCGGCAAGACTCTTTTGCTCGGTGATGTCGACCGCTATGCCGATCAGGTGCAGGCCGGAATCGGCGGCACCCTGGCTCAATTCGCAGCGGACACGTAGCCAGATCCAATGACCGTCGGTGTGCTGCATGCGGAAGGTCTGGTCGATGTGATCGATTTTGGAGGAAACAAGTTGATCGGCGATCGCGAACAGGTCGATATCATCGGATTTTACCAGCGCATTGAGCTCACCGAAGGTCAGGAGATCGCTGCGAGAATCCAGGCCGAGCATCGTGAACATCGATTGCGACCAGAATATCCTGCCGCGCGACAGGTCCCAATCCCACAACCCGCACCGTCCTCGGTTGAGCGCGGTATCGATACGGCCCCGCACGGCGTCATTGATGAGGTCGCCTTCGCGCGCGCGGCTCGATTGCCAGTGGAAAGCAAAGCCCAGGATCAGCACGACGAACCCGGTGGTTGCCGACAATGTCACGGACAAGGCCGCGTCCGATCGCCAGAGCGATTCGCCCCTTTCCTGGATGATGATGACCTGACCGGGTAGCGATTTGACGATTTGCTGAACCGCCAGAGCACTACTGCCGTTCGGCAAGGTGATGTCGGCCGCGCCAACCTGCTGGCCCGGTGCGGTCAGCGGCAGCGCCGCGCTGATGATATCGAGAATGCGGCTGGTGTCACCAAGGCCGGCATCGATCGGGACTCGGGCGAGGACGCGCTGGTCAGCGCCGATAACAATGACGTGCCGCCCGGGCGCGACGCCCCAGGAGGGGATGAGGCCGGGCAACAGAAGTTGCAGACGATCGAATGTCGCCGAATGATTTTGTCGGGATGATGCGATGCGATCGATGCGTTCGGCAAGCACATCGGCGAGCGCCGCGAGATCGCGCTTGAGTGATGCGCGTTTTTGCCGGTGGTGATCGAGCACCTGCACGAATGCGCCAAGACAGATGGTGATCAGGAACGCAATGATCAGGATGGGCACGGCCCGGCGAAGCGCAGGCTCCGCTATCAATAGTCTAAGGTAGGCCGGTTTCGCGATCGACTGCGCCAATCCCTTGATCGAATCGGATTGGACGCACGCGCTCGCCGCGTGTGCGCGCGCCATGCCTTTAGCCCCCTTGGAAACTTCTTTGCACCCCGTCCGGAAGGACCCCAGTCCCTTTCCGAATCACAGCGATTTGAATCCAGTTTTCCCGCGCTGTCGAGAGTCAACGATTCGTTAATGAAAATAAATCTTGTCCAACGAGAATCGCGCCACCGAAACGCCGGTAAAAATACCTGCAAGCTGAGTCCGAACCGGGAACGCGCGGGCGGTTGGGATTGCGCTAGGCGTCGGGCGGCTCGGCGTGGCTGATGACGCGCTTCACTGTCGGAAATGCGCGCCGCAGTGCGCGCTCGATCTCGTCGACATTTTCGTGGACCTTGATCACGCTCATCGACGGTGCGGCGCGGCAATGAAAGTTCACGATTTCACCGGCGTCCGTATCGCGCACCCGCACACTATGGATGTCGTGGATCGCGGTATCGGCGGCGAAACGCGACAGCGCGGCCTTGATGGTTTCGACGCGGTCGGGCGCAGCGTCGGCGCCAAACGGCAATTCCGGCTCCAGCGGTTCGATGTGGGTGTCGACCTCAACGTCCTCACCGAATTCCTCCCGAATGTTGCGCTCCAGCTCGTGGGCGATGCCGTGGGCGGCGGTGAGCGCCATATTCCCATCCACCTCGAGATCGATGCTGACCGTGAGCCTGCCGCCGAGATCGTGGACGGTGACATGGTGAACGGCGAGGCCGGAATTGCGGGCGATCACCATAATACGTTCGCGTACGCTCTCATTGTCGCGCGCAACCGGCACGGCCGTGAACGTCAGGTCGGCATCGTCGAGCGCCCTTGCGACGTTCATTTGCGCCTTTCGTTTGATCTCCTCGACGCGGTCGATGGGGTAGGTGCGCGGCACCTGTACGACTGCGTCGATGAAATGCGTCGACCCGACCATTCTCACACGCAGGCGTTCGATATCGAGTACGCCGGGCACCGACCTGATTGCGGCTCTTGCTTTCTCGGAGGCGCCCTCCGGAGCGCGATCGAGCAGGGTCTCCACCGTGGAGCGCGCCATGCGCAGCCCCAATAGCGCGATCATGATGGCCACACCGATCGCGGCCGCGGCATCGCCCCACCAATATCCCAGTCCTGAAAGCCCCAGTCCAAAGATCACCGCTATTGAGCCGAGCACGTCGGATGTGAAATGCAGTGCGTCGGCGGCCAAAGCCTGGCTTTTGGTCGCGTGCGCCGTACGTTCCAACGCCCGCGCGCGCCAGAAATTCACCGCGATGTCGACCAGTAGAACGACGAAAGGGACGGCCGAGAGGGTCGGGGGCGGCACACCTTCGCGCAGTCGGCTGTATGATTCGACCAGAATGCCGCCGGCCAGAACATACAACAATGCGATCACGCCGAGCGCGGAAATGCTCTCGAGCTTGCCATGGCCGTAATGATGTTCCTCGTCCGCAGGCAGGTCTGAAACCCGCACCACCATCCAGGTGATGACGGTGGCAACCACATCGATTGAACTGTGCAGCGCCTCCGAGATCAAGGCGAGGCTGCCTATGGCGATGCCGACCACGAATTTGGCGGCAGCCATGCCGGCACTGGCAAATACCGAGATCGCAGCGACTCGCGACTTCACGTTATGAACGGGGTTGCTCATCGTCGCGGTTTAGCAGCCTGACCGGCGACATTAAAGCGTGGGTTATTCCGGCGAGCTTTGTTGCGAATTGTTCCGACTAAAAAACTCACCCTGTGCTAATCTGGGTCAACAAGATGGATCTAGGCTCTGCGAAGGTTCGGAGTCACGGAATGAGCACGACGCGCCGCCTTGCTGCCATTCTTGCCGCCGATGTCGTCGGTTATTCTCGCCTCGTGGGTGCCGATGAGGCCGGCGCGCTGGCTAGCCTCGGCGTGCTACGGCGCGGTATTATCGAGCCGAATGTTGCCCGACATTCAGGCCGGCTGTTCAAGATCATGGGCGACGGTTTTCTTGCCGAGTTTGCCAGCGCCGTTCAGGCCGCCGTCTGCGCGGTGGCCATTCAGAAAGAAACCGAGGCATCGGCCTTCGGTCTCGACGCGGCCAGGAAAATGCGGCTGCGTATCGGCGTCCACGTAGGCGATGTAATGGTCGACGGTGACGATCTGCTGGGTGATGGCGTCAACATCGCCGCTCGCCTTGAAGGATTAGCGGAACCAGGCAGCGTATGCATCTCTCGCCAGGTCTACGATCAGATCGAAGGCAAGCTCCCTCTCACGTGCCGGCCGCTTGGCCCCCAAAAACTGAAAAACATCTCGAAGCCGGTTGACGCTTACGCTCTCGACGGCGCCGCTCCGGGCCGGATCGGCTCGAATGATATGAAACTGAAAATCGAGTACTGCCGCGCGCCCGATGGTGTGCGGCTGGCGTATGCGTCAGTGGGCAGCGGACCACCGCTGGTCAAGACGGCGAATTGGATGAACCATCTCGAATTCGATTGGGAAAACCCGGACCTCCGCCATCTCTATACCTCGCTGGCGCAAGATTTCACGCTGCTGCGCTATGATGCACGTGGCAATGGCCTTTCCGATTGGGACGTCGAAGAAGTATCGCTCGATGCCTGGGTGCGGGACCTTGAAACCGTGGTCGATGCAGCGGGACTCGATCGCTTTCCGCTTCTGGCGTTATCGCAAGGATGTGCGATATCCGTGGCCTTTGCCGTGCGGCACCCGGACCGCGTCAGTCATCTCATCCTCTATGGTGGCTTCGCGCGCGGCGCTTATCGCCGCGCAAAGAATGAGCTCGAGCTTCAACAGGCAAAGGCCCTGGCGATGCTGATCCGCACAGGATGGGGCAGCGACACTCCAGCGTTTCGCCAACTGTTCTCGTCCTTATTTATGCCCGGAGGCACGCCGGAACAACTTCGAAGATTTGCCGAGCGCCAACGCAACACGACCACCGCTGAATGCGCCTACCGCTTTTTCGAGGTTACCAGGAACCTGGACGTGACCGAGTTGCTGTCCAAGGTCAATGTACCAACCCTCGTCATGCACAAACGCGACGATCAGGTACAGCCGTTTGAGGCCGGTCGAGAACTCGCCGCCGGCATTCGCGGCGCGCGTTTCCTGGCTCTGCCGGGACAAAACCATTTTCCGCTGGCGCAAGATCCCGAAACGGAGCGCATGATCGAAGAGATCAGGCTGTTTTTGAAGCCGCGGTGAGCGGGCTAATTACAGCGTCACCACAATCTTGCCGAGGTGGCGGTTGGCTTCCATGTGTTCGAAGGCTTTGGCGATATCCTCGAAGGCAAATACTTTGTCGATCGGCAATTGCAGTTTGCGCGATTCCACCGCCGGCCAGATGTCCTTGCGGACTTCCGCGAAGATTTCGCGGATTTCCTCGATCGACCGGGTACGGAAGGTGACGCCAATGTAGTGGATGCGGCGCGCCGCGTGCAGGTCGAAATTGAAGTCGGCATGCGTGCCTCCCAGCCTGCCGACGTTGACGATGCGGCCCTTGACCTTGGTGGCCGCGAGATTTTGGTTCGCGACCTTACCGGATACCTGATCGACAATCAGGTCCACGCCTTCACGGCCTGTGGCCTGCAGCAACTGATCGACCCAGCCGGGATCGCTCGAATCCACCGCCAGGTCAGCGCCGAATTCCTTCAATCGCCCCCGGCGCGTCGCGTCGGTTGAGGATCCGATCACGGTTTTTGCGCCCTTGAGCTTTGCTATTTGCAGCGCCATCAGACCAACGCCGGAACTTGCGCCTTGAATTAAAACGGACTGACCGGGTTGCAATGCGCCGTTGGTGACCACCGCATTGTGCATGGTCGCCAGAGCGACGGGCAGGGTGGCCGCCTCTTCGAAATTCATGTTTGAAGGGGTGCGAAACAGGCGTCCGTGATCGGCCAGCGCATATTCCGCGAACGCGGCGCCGCCCGATCCCATCACCTTGTCGCCGACCTTGATGCCCTTGGCCTCCGGTCCGACTTCGGCGATCTCGCCTGCCCATTCCATTCCCAGCACCGTTCCCACGCCGCCAGCGCTGCCATGCGCGTGGCCCTTGGTCATGCCAAGGTCGGCACGATTCAGGCCGCAGGCGCGCACGCGAACGAGCACCTGCGTCGCCTTCGGTGCGGGCTTGGGGACGTCGGCGATTGCAGCGCCGTTGGCGCCATAGACATAGGCCTTCATGGGATCATTCTCGCTGGTTCGGAAACTGAGTTCCGCTCATTCCGCGGCTTGACGACGGGCGCCGGACATCATGCCTTCCAGACGGTTTCGAATAATGGATTCCGCCTCGTACATGATGCGCGACACCAGTTCGGCGCAGCTCGGGATGTCATGGATAAGGCCTTGCACCTGGCCAGCGGACCAGATGCCTTCGTCGGCGTCACCTGTGGCATAGACCATCTTGCCGCGGGCGCCGGCCACCAGTTCTCGAACCTGCTCGAATGTCGCGCCTTCCTTTTCCATGGCCACCACCTTGGTGCTGATCGCGTTCTTGGCGACGCGCGAGGTGTTGCGCATGGTGCGGAAAATCAATTCGGTTTCGCGTTCGTCATTGGCGACGATTTTTTCCTTGATCAGTTGGTGGATCGGGCTCTCCTTGGTGCACATGAAACGCGTGCCCATGTTGACGCCCTCGGCACCGAGCGCCAGCGCTGCCACAAGACCGCGGGCGTCGCCGAACCCACCGGAAGCGATAATCGGGATTTTCACCTTGTCGGCGGCAGCCGGGATCAGAATAAGGCCGGGGGTGTCGTCCTCGCCGGGATGGCCGGCGCATTCGAAACCGTCGATCGAGATCGCGTCGACTCCCATGCGCTCCGCCGATAGCGCGTGGCGGACGCTGGTGCATTTGTGCACGACCACGACATTGTGCTTCTTGAACTCGGTGACGTGCTCCTGCGGCTTGTTGCCGGCCGTCTCGACGATCTTGATGCCGCTCTCGATGATGGCCCGACGATATTCGGCATAGGGCGGGGGCTTGATCGAGGGAAGAATGGTCAAATTCACGCCAAACGGCTTGTCGGTCATGCCGCGGCAGCGCGCGATCTCCTTGGTCAGATCTTCCGGCGTCGGCTGGGTCAGCGCGGTGATAAAGCCGAGCGCGCCGGCATTGGCGACGGCTGCCACCAATTCGGCCCGGCCGACCCATTGCATCCCGCCCTGCACGATCGGATGTTCTACTCCGACCAGTTCGGTGAACCGCGTTTTGATCATTTTGAGCCCTGACTCCTTGCCGCGGATCGAGCCGCGCACGCCCTGATTTCTAGATTTTCAGAGGCAGGATGCCGTCGCGGCCGGCAAATGTCCACGGGCCGCCACGGAGATCAGGGCAACCCGATCATGCAAAAACGCGGGATTTTACGGGGACAGCTCAGCCCCAATGATCTCGGCGGGGGAATGGATCTATCAGGCAGAAAGCGATTGCGTCTGGTCGCGGCTCTCCTCGTCGAACGCGGTCGAGATGTCGCGGACGCTGACGACGCCAACCAAACTGTAATCATCGATCACAGGCAGATGGCGGATGTGGTTTCTGTTCATGAGGTGACGAGCATGTTCGAGAGTATCGGTCGAGCTGCAAGACACCAGCTGCTGCACGGAAATCAACTGCGAGACCTTCAGATTGGCGCCGGCCGCGCCGTGTTCGGCAATCGCGCGAACCACGTCGCGCTCGGTGAACATGCCTACCGCGGTATTGCCTTCAGTCCGGACGACATCCTTGACCACCAGCGCGCTGATGTTGCTGGCCCGCATCAGTTGGGCGGCAACGCCGACTGTCTCGTTCATGCGAACGGTCGCGACACGGGCAGTTTTCTTGCGCAGAATGTCTCCGACTTGCATGGCAACCTCCATAGGTGAGCCGCGCGCTTCTCCATTATAGCTTGGTATACATTATGCCAATTGTCAACATCCTAATTGCAACGAGGTGATGTATCGCGAAAGAGATGACTATTGAATGGCAGCGCATTTCACGACCGCGCTATCGCGGATCGCAAAAGGCAATTGAACTCGTATGAGGCGGACCGCGACGGCGCGCAGCGATCAGAGCCGACCCAGGCCGATTAAAAAAGCGCGATCGTCAGAAAACAGGGAGCGCGCTTCTGTTTTCCACGCGCGGACTACTGCTGAGTCTGCGACTGAGCGACCACAGTCCTGCGCCATGGCTTGAGCACCACAATGGCGAGCAGCGAGGCGAGAATATTGGCGCCCGCCGCGATAACAAACACCTGGTCCCAGCTTCCGGACGACTGCTGCATGTAATTGGCGACCGGGACCAGCAGGGATGCGGTACCTTTTGCCGTATAGAGCAGTCCAGCATTGGTGGTGGCGAATTTCACGCCGAAAGTGTCGGTGCAGGTCGATGGGAAAAGTGAATAGATCTCACCCCATGCGAAGAACACCAATCCGGATAGTACAACGAACCAGATCGGATCGTGGCCGAGCATGTAAAGCGCCCAAATGCCGACGCCCTCGATCCCGAATGCAACGAACATCGTGTTCTCGCGGCCGAGCATGTCCGAGACCCAGCCGAAGAACGGCCTTGTCAAACCATTGAGCACGCGGTCGATCGTCGCAGCGAACGTCACCGTGGTCATCGTGACGGCCATAATTGTGACCGAAACGTTATCGAGTTTCCAGTCGACGGCGATCGGCTTGAGATTGGCGGTAACCATCAAGCCGCCGGCCCCCACGATCACGAACATGAAATACATCAGCCAGAAGATCGGATGACGAATCACCTCCGTCGGCTCGTAGTTGCGCCGGGTCTGGAATATGTTGGCGGTCTGAACTACGGCGGGGACTTGGCCGGGTTTCGGTGCGAACAGGAAGAAGGCGAGGATCACAATAATGATGCCTTGTCCAAGCCCGAAATAAAGGAACGTCGCCTGGAAGCCGGAGTCCTTGATCATCGCCTGGATCGGCGCGACGGTCAGTGCTGAACCAGCGCCAAAGCCTGCCGCAGTGATGCCCGCGGCAAGGCCGCGCTTGTCCGGAAACCATTTCAGCGCGTTGCCGACGCAGGTGCCGTAGACGGCGCCGGCGCCGATCCCGGCGATGATCATTCCAAAATAATAGCCGTTCAGCGTCGTTGCCTCGGCGTTGATCGCCCAGCCGATGCCGCAAAGGATGCCGCCAGCCAGAACCACGAGGCGCGGGCCGTATTTGTCCACGAACCAGCCTTCGATCGGAACCAACCAGGTTTCGAAAAGGACAAAGAGCGTGAAGGCCCACTGGATCGATGCACGATCCCATCCGAATTTCTTTTGAATGTCTGGGACGAAGAAGGTCCAACCGTATTGATAGTTGGCGATCATCACCATCGCCGCAACGCCAATGGCCAATTGGGTCCAGCGATATGCATCGCTTACCCGAGTGACCGGCGCAGCCGCTCCGTGAACCGTATCTACCATAACCTCTCCCCGCAGCACGCTTTTGCTCATTCGGCGAGCGGTAGCGAAAATGTATTTTTGCGTTTATCTGACGCGTTTTCGAATATAATGTGCCAGATCGCAATCTTGCTAAAGTAGTATATGCGCTGTTCAATTTGTCGCAGGCCGAGCGACGTTTGCGATGCAGCATTGCTCCATTTGGTGCTCTTAATTTCCGTCCCGAAGCGATTTACCGCCACCCGATGAAAGGCAGCGACCGCACTTACCCTGACCCGCTCAGACGAGTGGGTGCTTATTCCGCGGCGACTTTGCGATGCAGCATTGCTCCATTTGGTGCTCTTAATTTCCGTCCCGAAGCGATTTACCGCCACCCGATGAAAGGCAGCGACCGCACTTACCCTGACCCGCTCAGACGTGTGGGTGCTTATTCCGCGGCGACTTTGCGCGGCGGATCGAGCGCGCCGGAATCATGAATCTCCGCCACTTGATGATCGCTGTAGTCGAGAACCTGCCGCAGGATTTCGTCGGTGTGTTCCCCGAGCAGGGGAGAGCGGGTCACCTCGGACGGGCTGTCCGACAGTTTGATGGGATTGCCGACCGATAAATACTTGCCGCGCTCGGGATGATCGACCTCGACGACAGTGCCGGTCGCACGCAGCGACTGATCTTCCGCCAGCTCCTTCATCGACAGGATCGGACCGCAGGGAATGTCGTCCTTGTTGAGGATCTCCATGGCCTCGAACTTGGTCTTGGTCATGGTCCACTGCTCGATGCGCGAGAAAATCTCGTTGAGGCGCGGCAGCCGGGCAGGGGGCTTGGCGTAGTCGGGATGGGTTTTCCAGCCGGGCTCGCCGATGACGTCGCAGATCTTCTCCCAAACCGGCGCCTGGGTGATGAAGTAGATGTACGCGTTGGGATCCCTCTCCCAACCCTTGCACTTCAAAATGCGGCCGGGCTGGCCGCCGCCGGAGTCGTTGCCGGCGCGCGGAACCGCTTCGCCGAACGGAATGCCTTCACCGTACTGGCTGTATTCCGTGAGCGGACCGTGGGCGAGCCGCTGCTGGTCGCGCAGCTTCACACGTGCCAGGTTCAGCACGCCGTCCTGCATGGCGGCCGTGACCCGCTGTCCCCGCCCGGTCATGGTGCGCTGGTAGAGTGCGGCGACGATGCCGAGCGCCAGATGCAGCCCGGTACCGCTGTCACCGATCTGCGCACCGGTGACCAGGGGCAGTCCATCGCGGAAGCCGGTGGTCGATGCCGAGCCGCCGGTGCATTGTGCGACGTTCTCATACACCTTGCAGTCTTCGTAAGGGCCTGGGCCGAAACCCTTGATCGAGGCCACGATCATTTTCGGATTGATGCTTTGAATCTTCTCCCAGCCAAATCCCATGCGGTCCAGCACGCCGGGACCGAAGTTTTCCACCAGCACGTCGCATTTCTTGATCAGCTCCGTGAGGACTTCCTTGCCCTTTGGATTCTTGGTGTCGAGCGTAATCGAGCGCTTGTTGTGGTTAAGCATCGTGAAATACAGGCTGTCGACATTCGGCTTGTCCCGCAATTGACCGCGCGTGATATCGCCAACGCCGGGGCGCTCAACCTTGACCACGTCGGCGCCGAACCACGCCAGCAATTGCGTGCAGGTCGGCCCCGACTGAACATGGGTGAAATCCAGAATGCGAACGCCGTTCAGCGCCTTGGTCATTGTCTTGCTCCGTATCGTGTCTGATCCTGCGCGGGCAGGAAGTAATAAGGGCGGGGCCTGTCTCCCCTTGCCCCGGATGTGGGTCACCTATTTTTGCGGATCACGCTTTGCGGGTTGAGGTTGCCGATCCGGCCGCGTTGATGAGCGTCGGCTTGCCGGAGTCCATGGCCTGATCGACCGCACGCTTCAACTCGTCGGGGCTCGTCGCATTGATGCCGATGCCGCCGAACGCTTCCATCATTTTGTCGTAGCGCGAGTCCTTGACGAAAACGGTTGGCGCAACGTCGATGCCCCCGGTCGGATTGACGTCGGTGCCGCGATAAATGCCGTTGTTGTTGAAGATAACGACGCAAACCGGCAGGTTGTAACGGCAGATCGTCTCGACCTCCATGCCGGAGAAGCCAAAGGCGCTGTCGCCTTCGACGGCGAGCACGGGTTTGCCGGTCTCTATGGCGGCTCCGATGGCAAATCCCATGCCGATGCCCATTACGCCCCACGTGCCGACGTCGAGCCGCTTGCGAGGCTTGTACATGTCTATCACGCCACGGGCGAGATCGAGCGTGTTGGCGCCTTCGTTGACGAGGATGGCATCCGGGCGCTCTTTGATGACGGCGCGCAATGCACCAAGCGCGCCGTGATAATCCATTGGCGATTTGTTGTTCATCAGCCGCGGCGCCATCTTGGCGATGTTGTCTTCCCGTTTCGAATTGACGGCCCCAACCCAATCACTCGGCGCAGCCGGCCAGTTGCCACCCATGCCCGAAAGAAGGGCCGATACGCACGAGCCGATATCGCCCACTAGCGGTGCCGCTATTTCGACGTTTGAATCCATCTCCTTTGGCTCGATGTCGATCTGAATGAACTTCTTCGGCAGCTCTCCCCAGGTCTTGCCTTTGCCGTGCGACAAAAGCCAATTGAGGCGAGCCCCGACCAACATCACGACGTCGGCTTCCTTCAGTACCGTGGAACGCGCCGCTCCCGCGCACTGTGGATGCGTGTCAGGCAACAGACCCTTCGCCATGCTCATGGGCAGGAAGGGAATGCCGCTTTTTTCTATCAGCGCGCGGATGTCGTCATCGGCCTGCGCGTAAGCCGCGCCCTTGCCGAGAATGATCAGCGGACGCTTGGCATTTTTCAGCAAATCGAGCGCGCGCTTGACCGCGCCAGGGGCGGGAATCTGGGCTGGCGCCGGGTCGATTACGCTCACGAGCGACTTGGCTCCGGCATCGGCATTCATGACCTGCGAGAAAAGCTTGCCGGGAAGATCGAGATAGACGCCGCCCGGGCGGCCCGAGACTGCGGCGCGGATCGCGCGCGCCAGACCGATGCCAATATCAGCGGCATGCAGCACGCGGAACGCCGCCTTGCATAGCGGCTTGGCGATTGCGAGCTGATCCATCTCTTCGTAGTCGCCCTGCTGCAGGTCGACGATCTCGCGCTCCGAGGAGCCCGAGATCAGGATCATCGGGAAGCAATTGGTGGTGGCGTTGGCGAGCGCGGTCAGGCCGTTGAGGAAACCGGGCGCCGAAACCGTGAGGCAGACGCCTGGTTTCTTGGTGAGGAAACCGGCGATCGCCGCAGCATTCCCGGCGTTCTGCTCGTGGCGGAACGAGATCACGCGAATGCCAGCGGCCTGCGCCATGCGCCCGAGATCAGTGATCGGTATGCCCGGCACGCCGTAAATCGTATTGATGCCGTTGAGCTTCAGCGCATCGATGACAAGATGAAAGCCATCGGTCTGCTCTTGCTGGGTATCCGTCGCGTCGGTTTTGGTCGCGGTGTTCAGCATCGGCTTGTCTCCCTGATCGTTTCTCTACAAGACGAGTTTTTCCTCGTCTTTGCCCAAGCAAAGGCTGCGTAGCTACAAGAGTTCCTGCCCGTGGGCTTCCACATAAGCGGCAAGCCCAAGCGTATGCTCGCGGGCGCGCTTCTCGGCGAGCTCGGTGTCGCGCGATTCAAGCGCCTCGATGATCGCCATATGTTCCGGCAACGATGTCGCGGTGCGATCCTGGCGTCCGATCGTCAGTTGCCGGTAGCCGCGAACGTGCAGCAAAATATCGTTGGTCATGTCGATCAGCACCGGGGACTCACTGAGTGAGATCAGCGCCTGGTGAAAAGCGATGTTGGCCTTCGAATATTCCTCGACATGGTCCTGGGGCAGCCGGTCCTTGCTGAAGTTCCTGAAGAAGTCGCGAAGCGCGGAGATGTCCTTTTTGCGCGCGGTGGTGGTGATCAACCGCGCCGCCATGCTTTCCAGTGCGGCCCAGGCGCGGATCATGTCCACGATCTCGGCCTTGGTACGGCGCACCACGACGATGCCGCGGCGCGGCACGGTCTTTACGAAGCCGTCCTGCTCCAGCATCGCTATCGCTTCGCGTATCGGGGTACGGCTGACGCCGAGGCGCTCTGAGAGCGCACGCTCGTCGAGCATGACCGGTTCCGGTGTCGCGTAGATGTCCATCTTCAGGATGGCTTCCTTCAAGGCTTCGTAGGCCTTGTTCTTGAAGCTGGTCTCCGGGGCGATACGGACGATTGCAATTTCTGCCTCGGCCATGGCGGCGTCGCCTTCCTTTGTTTCCGCAAGCGCAGGACTGATCTCCAGATCGAGACGTCTGTGAGTTCAGAACGCGCTTGTTTTTGGCATACCAGATGCCAGACTGTCAAGTTGGGTAGCTTTTCAGCAGTTCTGCCTTGTAGCGCCTTGACAACTCGTTCTCTGGCATACCAAATGCCATCACAGTCCTCTCGGAGGCGGCCATGCTTGCCTCTGCGCCACCACCTCTTCCCAAATGCCGGAGCCCCGAATTTAGAGCGCGGGTCAAAGCCGTGGCACCTCGTGCTTCGCACGGAATTAAAAAGTTAGACCCTCAAGGAGGAAGCCAATGTCGAGTTCCAGAGATGCGGTCCGCAAAATATTGGATGTGGTCAAGTCGGACAAACGCACGAGCCTGACCGCGCCCGAGGGCAAACTGGTGTGCGACGCCTACGGCATTCCGGTTCCGAAGGAGGCCGTCGCCAAATCCGCATCGGAGGCCGCGAAGGTCGCGACCGGCATGGGCTTCCCGGTTGTGATGAAGATTGTCTCGCCGGATATCCTTCACAAGACAGAAGCTGGTGGCGTGATCGTCGGCGTGAAGACCGCCGCCGATGTCGAAAAGAATTATGCGACCATTCTGGCCAATGCCAAGAAATACAAATCCGACGCCAAGATCGAAGGAATTCAGGTCCAGCAGATGCTGTTGGGCGGACAGGAGGTCATCATTGGCGCGGTCACCGATGGATCATTTGGCAAGCTGGTGGCGTTCGGCCTTGGCGGCGTGCTGGTCGAAGTTCTAAAGGACATTACGTTTCGACTGGCGCCGGCCAGCAAGCAAGACGCGCTCTCGATGCTCGACGGCATCCAGGCTCATGAAATGTTGAAGGGCGTCCGAGGCAGCGATCCCGTTAATCGCGACGCGGTTGCCGATATCATCGTCAACGTCTCGCGACTGATCACCGATTTCCCTGAGATCACCGAGATGGATCTCAACCCGGTATTCGCGACCAAAGCCAACGCGATCGCCGCCGACGTGCGCATCGTCGTCGACTTCGCAGCGAAGGCGCCGCGTCCGCGTCCCAACCATGACGACATCGTCCGCCAGATGAATCGGATCATGAAGCCGAAGTCGGTTGCGGTGATCGGCGCCTCGGCCGAGAACGGCAAGATCGGCAACTCGGTCATGAAAAATCTTATCAACGGCGGCTACAAGGGCGAGATCTACCCAATTCATCCGAAGGCCGATGAGATCATGGGCAAGAAGGTTTACAACTCGGTCAAGGATATTCCCGGTGAGGTCGATATCGCGGTGTTTGCCATACCGGCCAGTCTTGTTGCCGGCGCGCTGATCGAATGTGGCGAGAAGAAAGTGGTCGGCGCAATTCTGATTCCGTCCGGTTATGCCGAAACGGGTAACGTGAAGGGCCAGGAAGAAATTCAGGCGATCGGACAGAAATACGGCATTCGCCTGATGGGCCCGAATATCTACGGCTTCTACTACACCCCTGCCAACCTATGCGCGACCTTCTGCACCGCCTACGACGTCAAAGGTTCGGCGGCGCTATCGTCACAGTCCGGCGGCATCGGCATGGCGATCATTGGTTTTTCGCGCTCGGCCAAGATGGGCGTGTCCGCGATCGTCGGACTGGGCAACAAGTCCGACATCGACGAGGACGATCTGTTGACGTTCTTCGAACAGGACGACAACACGCAAATCATCGCTCAGCATTGCGAGGACCTGAAGGACGGCCGCGCGTTCGCGGAAGTTGCCAAGCGCGTCTCGAAGAAAAAGCCAATCGTTGTTTTGAAGGCGGGCCGGACATCAGCGGGCGCCAAAGCCGCGAGCTCCCATACCGGCGCACTTGCCGGCAATGACAAGATCTACGAGGACGTCTTCAATCAGTCGGGCGTGATCCGCGCCCGTTCGCTGCGTGACATGCTCGAGTTCGCCCGCGGCGTTCCGGTGCTGCCGACGCCGAAGGGCGAAAACGTCGTCATCATCACCGGGGCAGGCGGCTCCGGCGTGCTGCTGTCGGATGCCTGCATCGATAACAAGCTTTCATTGATGACCATTCCGCCGGATCTCGATGCGGCGTTCCGCAAATTCATTCCGCCGTTCGGCGCTGCGGGCAATCCGATTGACATCACAGGCGGCGAACCGCCGATCACCTACGTCAACACGGTGAAACTCGGGCTCGAAGATCCGCGTATCCACGCATTGATTCTCGGCTATTGGCACACCATCGTGACCCCGCCCATGGTGTTTGCGAGAAACATGGTCGAAGTGAAGAACGAAATGAAAGCAAAGGGGATCGAAAAACCGATCGTGGCCTCACTGGCCGGCGATATCGAGGTCGAGGAGGCGGCCGACTACCTCTACCAGAACGGCATCGTCGCTTACGCCTATTCGACCGAAATTCCGGTTGCGGTGCTCGGCGCCAAGTACAAGTGGGCGCGGGGCGCGGGCTTGCTGTAACAAAGCGCCGCATCTGAAAAAGCAGAAATGCCGTCCGGTTTGCCGGGCGGCATTTTCTATTGGCGTGCAGCCGCGCCCCAGCTGGGGCTTCAGGACGGCTTCATGCTCCAACGCAGCCGCTGCCTCGTCCAATCCAGTCCAGCAGTCATAGCCAGGCCGATGCAGGCTGCCAGTGCATCGATTACGAAATCCCCCAGCCGTGCATGCCTTCCCGGTACCCAGAGCTGCAGGATTTCAAGCACACCAATCGCGATGACGGATATTGCCGAGGTAAGCAGCCGTTGCCGTGAATAGGCGATCCCGAACGCCAGTCCGACAAGAACGAAAGCAAGCGCATGCTCGCCCCCTTGGCCGAGCTCGGAGCGTGGCCGCAGTATCGCCGGTCCCAGTGTGGCGAATGTAACGGCAGCGGCCAGCAGCCAGGCGACAATTCTCAAAATAGTGGTCATGGGTCCCGGATAACACGATTTGTCGAGCAATAGGTCTTCAAGATGCTTCGGATAGTCCTGTATTGGAACTCACAGCTGTTGGCGCACCCCGAGGCCAAGCATGAACCGTTCCCTGATCTGCACCGGGTCCCTGCGGGTTGCCCCAACTCCCGGTTTATCGTCGATACGCACCCCGATCAGCGTCGGTCCGGAAGCTGATAAGGATTCGATGACGAGCCGCTCGAAATCCTGTTCGTCGGCTGCCCAGGCGCTGTTGGAAATGCCGCAGCCGATCGCGATCGCCACGATGTCCGACACTGCAGCGGCCGGGGTCGGCTGCGCGCCCGTGATCTGGTAGAGGCCGTTATCCATCACGATCATGCACAGATTGGCCGGCCTGAGCGCCGCGATGGTTGACAGGCAACCCATCTGCATCAACAGCGAGCCATCTCCCTCGAGCGCAAACACGCGGCGCTTCGGCTGGGCGAGCGCGACGCCGAGCGCGATCGGGAATGCGAGGCCCATGCTGCCCAGCATGTAGAAATTCTGCGGCCTATGGCCGGCGGCCCAAAGATCGAAATTGGTGTTACCGATGCCGCCGATCACAGCCTCCTCGTTCTTCAGCTTCGCCACCAGCCGCGAAGTCACATCAAAGCGGTTCATCACTTTCGTGTTGGTATTGGTCGGGCTCATGCGCTCGCTCACTTGTCGAATACTTTGCCGCCGGTCAACAGCGGCGACAGGATAAGCGCCACCGGCGCCTGGGTGGCGATGGCTTGCTTGATCGATCGATCGACGATGAACTCGAATTCGTCGAGGCGGGTAGCGGTGTGGTGTTCCATCGCGAGCGAGTCGAGCAGCGGCCGCATCGTGCGGCAAACCAGCGACTGACCGTAATTGAATTCGCCCAGCGTGCCGCGCTCCGAGACGAACATGATCAGGGGAATCTGATAAGGGATTGCCAGCGAAGCCAGTACATTGGCGAGCGTCGCGAAACCGGAGGTCTGCATCAACACCGCACCGCGCATGCCGCCCATCCACGCGCCGGACACGATACCTACAGCTTCCTCCTCGCGCGCGGTAGGGAATGTGGTGAAGAATGGGTCGGCATGGATGTTCTTAATCAGCGTAGTCAGCACGCGATCGGGAACGTAAGGCACCAGCCGGATGTCGTTGCGCTTGAGTGTTTGCAGCACCACCTCATGCCAGGCTCTCGCAGCAGAGGCCTGTTGCGAACTTTGTTCAGCCGCCGCCGCCATCGAATTCTCCCTTGCTTCGCAACGATGTTCGCTCGCGTGTATTATCGCGGCCCTTATGAACGCGCCGAAACTTGACGCGATCGTTGGGATTGTCAACATGTCGTGGCGGTTGGAATGGTCCAGTCGATGGCCGATGCCAGCAATGTCCAGCTCCGAACTCCTGCAATCCCAGCAATCTCCATAGCGTTTTCGAACCGAAGGTCCGCCAACGATGTCCGTCAACAATAAGCGCGTGTTCTACGTCAAATACCTCGCGAACGAGATTTATGCCGACATCCTGCGCGCCCGGCCGGATGTGCGGCTCGACCGGCTTGAGAACGAGAGCTCGGACGAAGTCTCGGCGCCGATCCTGGCGGCGGCGCACGCCTATCAAGTCGGCGCGGCGCGCGATGAGCTCGCAAGCCATTTTCACGTCGATCATGACTTGCTGCGGCGCGCGCCGAACCTGCTGATCGTCTCGAGCAATGGGGCGGGCTACGATCCGGTGGATGTAGAAGCCTGCACGGCGGCGGGCGTGCTGGTCGTCAATCAGTCCGGCGGCAATGCCCATTCGGTCGCCGAACACGCTCTGGCAATGCTGCTCACGCTGTCGAAACGCATTATTCAGGCCGACCGCGCGCTGCGGAGGCAGCCCAATGTGAACCGCAATGACCTGATCGGCACCGAGGCGCAGGGCAAGACCATCGGTATCGTCGGGCTCGGCAATGTTGGCCGACGCATCGCCGCGCTTTGCCGAGGGCTGCTCGGCATGAACGTGCTGGCCTACGACCCTTATCTTTCGGCAACGCAGATGGCCGAGCGTGGGGGCGAGAAGGTGAAACTCGATGAATTGCTCCGCCGCTCGGACTACGTCTCCATCTCCTGTCCGCTCACGAAAGAAAGCCGCGGCATGATCGGCCCACGCGAGTTCGCGCTGATGCAGCCGCACGCTTACTTCATCACGACGGCGCGCGGGTTCATCCATGATGAAGCCGCGCTGCTTGAGGCGCTGAACTACAAGCTCATTGCCGGCGCGGGTCTGGACGTCTGGGCCAAAGAGCCGCCGCCGCCTGAGCATCCGCTGCTGCGGTAACCAGGGAAGCGCGGGAGAACATGGGCAGGATAGCCGCCGAGCAGATGCTTGACGCGCTCGACGGCAAGCGACCGCCACGCATCATCAATCCCGAGGTATGGCCGGCCTACGCCAGGCGCTTCGAACGCACCTTCGGGTTCGCCCCGGCGTAAGGCTGCTTTAGGGCATCACGTCCCCAAAACTCCCATAGAAAATTTCGGACGTTTGCGGCTCGATAGAGGCAATAAATCACTGTGCCTCCTGCTCCGGGCGATGAGCGGGTTGCTATTTTCTGCGCGCCCTCGACAATTTTATCTGTCGCTATCATTTTCAGTTGGGACCATTGCCGGCGGAATCTTTCCTCCGCCGCGCGAGAAGGAATTGGCGAAATGCGAGCGTTGGGTTCATTGCTGTACGTTGCACCGTCCCGGATCGGACGCCGCCTCGCCCAGATCGTCGCCATTGCGGCTGCGAGCTTGCCGTCTGCCGGCGCGTAGGCCTCTCCACTAGCCGGTCATTACGTCAGCGCGGCCGCTGCGGCTTGCGCGTCCGGAACCACATCGTGGTCATACAGCCGCTTGCGGAATGCAGCGTGCGCGGTGATCTCGGCATCTCTCACACCGAGATCGGAATAGGCGGAATCATACCGCAGACCGTTCTCGCGCGCGCCGCGTTGAACTTGCGCGACGCGCTCCCGGCGTAGCCGTTCGTAAGCGAGGAGGGCTTGTGGCGCGCTCGCCCGGTCCGCATGCGCCAGTATCGTCGCGAGCGCCATGCCGTCTTCGATCGATTGATTGGCACCTTGTCCGAGATGCGGAAGCATGGGATGCGCGGCATCGCCGAGCAGTGTGAGTCTTTTGCTGGTCCACATCGGCAACGGCTCGCGATCATATAGCGCCCATCGGAACGTCTGCTGTACTTCGTTCAGCAACTGATGGATGCGGGGATCCCAACCCGCAAAGGCTCGCCGAAGAACGTCGGGATCGCCAGGGGCGGTCCACGACTCCTTCATCTCCTTATCGCTCGGTACGAAGCCAACATAGTTGATCAGCTTTCCGGCGCGCACAGGAAAGGCGAGAAAATGCCGGCCTGTGCCGAGCCACATCTGCCAACGGTCGGTCGGCCAGTCCGGAACGCGCTCGTGCGGCACGAGCCCGCGGTACGCCACCGATCCTGAAAACACCGGTTCGGAAGAGGCATAGACATAGGGCCGTAGCTCGGAGTGAATACCGTCGGCACCGATGATGAGATCGGCTTGCGCCGAAGCTCCATTGGCAAAGGATACCCGCGCCATGTTGCCGTCCTGCTCGAAAGCGATGCAACGATGTCCGCAATGCAGCACGCCGGCGGGCAGCGCTTCTGCAAGCAGGTCGACTAGGTCGGCGCGGTGCAATCCGAACGTCGCATTCCAGCCCGCAGAGTCCGTCACCTGGACTGGCGCAATGGGCGCTCCGTCGTGGCGGAAATAGCGGGAGTCGTGGCCGACACGCGCCCCCCATTTTTCCACCGCTGGTTCCAGTCCTATCCTCTGCAGATGCCGCACGCTGTTGGGCGTCAGAAACACGCCGGCGCCCACCTCGCCGATAGCAGGAGCCTGCTCGTAAAGTGAAACCTGTACACCTTTCGCGCACAGCGCATTAGCTGCAAATAACCCGCCAATTCCGCCTCCTACGATCGCGACATCAAGACGGGATTGCACCATTCAACTCCTTATGATGAAAACGCTGAAAAGCCCGGCTGCGCCGTTGTATCCTCACATACAGCAAGGCATTTTGCCATCGCACCGTCAGGCGCTCGTGAAACGGGAAGGAATCTTATGACCACTGCGTACTCCCGCGCGATGGTTCTAGTTGGCCGATACGCGAGCGCGCAGGCGCTGTTGTTTACTCTGTCATTGGTACTGGCCACTTCAGCGCGTGCGGAAGATTATCCGAACCGGCCGGTCAAAATCATTGTGCCGTTTGCCGCCGGCGGCACGGCCGATGCGATCCCGCGACTTGTTGGAGATTGGCTGTCGCGCAAATGGGGCCAGCCGGTCATCATCGAGAACCGGACCGGAGCCGCCGGGAACATTGGTTCCGACTTCGTCTATCATTCGGGTCCCGACGGTTACACGTTGCTTTCGTCACCGCCGCCGCCGCTTGTGATCAATCAAAATCTCTATCCCAATCTCGGTTTTGATCCCGCGAAGTTTGAGCCGATTGTCGTAATGGCGCATGTGCCGAATGCCCTGATCACGAATCCAACGAAGCTCAGCGCGTCGACTGTGCCTGATCTGATCCAATACCTGCGCAACAACCCTGACAAGGTTTTGGCCGCAACCCAAGGCAACGGCACGACCTCGCATCTCACGGCCGAGCTGTTTCAGGCGATGGCAAACGTGAAGCTGCGTTCCATTCCCTACCGAGGATCGGCGCCTGCGCTTCAGGGCCTGCTCACCGCCGATGTGGACCTGATGTTCGATAATCTCGGTGTCTCTCTGCCACTGGTCGAGGCGGGCAGTCTCAAGTTGCTCGCGGTTGCATCAGCCAAGCGGTTGCCGTCGCTGCCGGATGTACCGACGATTGCGGAAACGCTACCCGGGTTCGAGGCGGTGGCGTGGTATGCTATCGTTGCGCCGCCGGGCACGGCAAAAAGCATCACGGAAAAAATCAACGCCGGCGTCAACGAGGCACTGCGCCAGCCCGACATACAGGAACGTCTCAGGAAGCTGTCAGCGGAGGCCTATGGCGGATCCGCTGAGCAAGCCGCGAAGTACATGCGCGAAGAGGTCGAGCGCTGGGGCGCGGTGATCAAGCGAGCTGATATCAAGCTCCAGTAACAGGAACGATACACTTGAAGCGTAAGCCGCTTTGATGTCTCTGCCACTAGCTGTAGCTGCTGGCGGTCCTAAATTTAGCTATTCTGGCCTCAGCTCCAGTAGAGGTCGAATTCGGCAGGATAACCAATTGAAGTTCCAAGACTATCGCTTTTCCGTTGCCCCCATGATGGACTGGACCGACCGGCACTGCCGTGTCTTCCACCGTCTCATGACCCGGCGCGGAAGGCTCTACACCGAGATGCTGACGACCGGCGCCATCCTGCATGGCCATCGTCAGCGGCTACTCGGTTTCGATCCCAGCGAACATCCCGTTGCGCTTCAGCTTGGTGGCTCCAATGCTCGCGACCTCGCAACAGCGGCTAAGATAGGCCAGGATTTCGGCTACGACGAAATCAATCTCAATGTCGGTTGTCCCTCGGACCGGGTGCAGGACGGCCGTTTTGGCGCTTGTCTGATGGCGGAGCCGGCACTGGTCGCCGATTGCGTTGAGGCGATGAAGCGTGCGGTACGGATTCCCGTTACTGTGAAGTGCCGGATCGGCATCGACGATCAGGATCCGGACGTGGCGCTGAACGAGCTTGCGCGCGGTGTTATCGCAGTCGGTGCCGACGCGTTGATCGTTCATGCGCGCAAGGCTTGGCTCAAAGGGCTGTCGCCGAAGGAAAATCGCGATATCCCACCGCTTGATTATGTCAGGGTCTATCGGCTGAAGGAAGCGTGGCCTGATGTGCCGATCATCATCAACGGCGGCATCGCCAGTATTGCTGAGGCGAAACAGCACCTCCGCCATGTCGACGGTGTCATGCTCGGGCGCGCGGCCTATCAAGAGCCATGGCGATTGCTGTCTGCCGATTCCGAATTGTTCGGCGAGGTGGCGCCTCACGCCACGATGAAAGACGTGTTCGAGGCGATGATGCCTTACATCGAAAGCGAACTGGCTGGAGGCACCCGGCTGCATTCGATGACGCGGCATTTCGTCGGCGCGTTTCATGGCCTACGCGGCGCTCGCGCGTTCCGCCGCTATCTCGCTGAGAATGGCGTTAGGCCGGGCGCCGGCGTGACCACGTTACGCGAGGCGATCGCGCTGGTGGAGGATGGGTCTGCGGTTTCGATCGCGGCTTGAGACGAGACTACGGATAACCGTGCAGCATAAGCCTGTCGGCATGCACTTCCCAGCTTTCCAGCCGGTCCAGAAAGCTCATCCCGAGCAAATTTGTCTTCATCTGACCGTGCGGCACCACCAGCGCCGGCACCGAACGCTCGACGAGCTTGCCGACTGCAAGGCGGTCGAGCGTGAGCCGGGCCGCCTTGGTATGTCCGCCGGCGGTCTCGACGTCGACGTCATACAGCAGCAACTCGAGCGGCAGCCCGGCGGCCTTGGCGGTCTCATAGGTCAACACCACCGAGGTCGCGCCGGTGTCGATCACCATCGCCGCGTCGACGCCGTTAATCTTGGCCTTCAGCAAGAACTCGCCACCCTGTGCGCGTGCGATCTGCACCGCGCGGCCCTGCGAGCGCTTGCGCAGTAGTTCCGAAATGGTGTCGCTGGCGCGCGCCACCTGTTCCGGATCCTTGTAGGTGACCACGACGCCGGCTGCCGCTGCCAGCACGAACAGCACAAGCAGAAAACGGCTCACGGCCAGTCTCTCCGGAAACTGTCCGTCAGCCGCTGCTTCGATCGGCGTCGGTCGCTGGTTGTGGCAGCCCCGCGTCCGCCATGCGCTTGGCGAGCAGCGTCATGACAGCCTGCCGCTCCGAGCTTTGCATCCGGTGCCATCGCGCGATTTCCGGCAATGTGCGCCCGCAGCCTAAACAGAGGCTGGTCTTGGGATCGATCATACAAACTGCGATGCACGGCGTGTCTTTGCTCATTTTGAAAGTGTGAAGCGTATTCGGTCGGTTTGCGCAAGCGCTCTGGATTACAACCCGGTGCCCGCCCCCATGATCGGCTTGTGGCGGGCTCGCCGCTTATCGTCGGACATCGCGGTCATCGTGTTTTCCGGCTGCAGCGGCGGGGCTTCCTCGGGCATCGGAGCCAGCGCGGACATCACGCGCTCCGGCG
>Ga0209474_10000779_pt1 | contig 33375 bp, 32 predicted proteins | sample GraSoiAngelo_145_FD_185902 | JGI IMG/M metagenome (GOLD analysis project Ga0209474, IMG submission 185902) | Grasslands soil microbial communities from the Angelo Coastal Reserve, California, USA - 14_1009_05_20cm (SPAdes) (version 2) | ecosystem: Environmental > Terrestrial > Soil > Grasslands...
GGGGCAGGGATCGTTCACGCCGCAGATGCACGCGATCCGCGATCCCGACGACGCACGCAGGACGGTCGAGTTCTGGGCGGGGCAGGGCGTCACCTCGTTCAAGGCATACAATTTCCTCACGCGGGCGGAGCTGGGCGCCGCGATCCAGGCGGCGCACGCGCGCGGCATCAAGGTCACCGGGCATCTCTGCTCGATCGGATTTCGCGAGGCCGCGGCCCTGGGGATCGACGATCTCGAGCATGGACTCGTCGTCGATACGGAATTCTATTCGGCGAAGAAGCCGGACGAGTGCGCCGATCGCGCCGCTCGCGTCGAGCTGGCGCGAATGGACGTCAATTCCCCGGGCATCCAGCAGCTCATCGCGGAGCTGGTGAAACGCCGCGTGGCGATCACGTCGACGCTGCCGGTGTTCGAGCTGTTCGACCCGTCACGCAGCACGCAGCCGCGAGCGCTGGAAGCGATGGCTCCGGACACACGCGCGATGTACCTGCAGAACCAGCTGCGCGCGGCCCACCCCGCCGCGGGAACGGCGGACTGGAAGAAGCTGCTGCAGCTCGAGATGCAATTCGAGCGCGCGTTCGTCGCGGCGGGGGGTACGCTGCTGGCAGGCTGCGACCCGACGGGTAACGGCGGCGTGCTCGCCGGCTACGGCGATCAGCGCGGGCTGGAGCTCCTGGTCGAGGCAGGGTTCACGCCGCTGGAAGCGATCCGCATTGCGACGCTGAACGGGGCGCAATTCCTGGGCGAGGCGGAGCGGGTCGGCTCGCTCGCGCAGGGAAAGCTCGCCGATATGATGCTCGTGAACGGCGATCCGTCGAAGCAGATCGCGGACGTCGAGAAGGTCGAGCTCGTCTTCAAGGACGGCGTCGGCTACGATCCCGCCAAGTTGATCGAGTCCGTGCGCGACACCGTCGGGCTGCGCTGAGCATCGCAAGAGCGAAGTGACGAGACCGTTGCACGCGGCTGGAGGAGCCATGCCCGTCTTCCACGCAAGATGTCACTGCGGAAATCTAAACGCGGAATTCGAAACGCGTCTCCGCGCCGAAGAGCACACGGTGCGCTCGTGCCAATGCTCGTTCTGCACCCGTCACCGCACGCGGACCGTCGTCGACAAGGACGGCCGCGTTCGCATCCGCGTCCTGGATCCCGAGCCGCTCAACCGATATCAATGGAACACGCGCACCGCCGAGTTCCTCGTCTGCCGCCGCTGCGGCAACTATCTCGGCGCCGCGATGCCGACCACCGCCGGCGGGTGGGTGATGGCGCTCAACGTGAACCTCTTCGAGGAATCCCCGCAGTTCACGCAGGAACCCCTCAAGGTCACCTACGACAAGGAGCCCGTCGAAGACCGCCGCCGCCGCCGCGAATCCACCTGGACCCCCACGGTCTGGGAGCACGGCTGACCCGAATACCCCGGCACTCGGCCGACAACCGCGTGTATTTCGGAGAACCGCCGCTAGCGAACTCGTTCCGGACCAAGTTCATGTTGCTGACCAGGCGAAGGTGCATCGAGATCGCATCTTGATTCGGCGGAGTATTTGATCACCCACCGCACGCAATGGTGCCGTCGCGGCAATGGCGCCCGCGTCTTGATTGAGCACAGCAACTCTGCGCGGATCTACACTCCGCGGATGAGCGAGCTTGCGCGAACGCTTCTCGAACGTATTGCCGAACTGCGGCGTAAAGATCCCGAGTTCCATATCTTTGGGGCGATCTCACATCGGTATTGCTTCAATCCACGAGCTACCGAACCCGAGGTTGCGCGGTGCGAGCGCCGCTGGGGCATGAAACTCCCTGCCGACTACCGTGAATTCCTTCTCGACGTCGGCAACGGTGGAGCAGGACCTTTCTATGGCGTCTTCCGCCTCGGAGAATGGGACGGAGCTGGCCAGGGCGAGCCCTGGGGTGAATTCATTGGCGATCCATCGAAGCCGTTCCCCCATCGAACAGCGTGGAACGAGCCCCGAAACTACGCTTCAGCCCCGCGCGATGTGGAAAGCGACGAGTATCACCGTTGGATGGACACGGAGGATCGTCGGTACTTTGCGCCCGCTCTCACGAACGGTTCCATTCCGATCTGCACTGAGGGTTGTGCGCTGCGGTTCCTGCTCGTTGTGACCGGACCAGAGGCAGGCCACGTCTGGCGTGACTTGCGTGCTGATGATCGAGGCCTCCTCCCGGTGGGAGAGGGTGAAGAGCGCCTCAGCTTCTCGGATTGGTACCTGGCGTGGTTGGCGAGCTCGCTCGGCGAGGCCACCGACGAAGCACATCGCGAGAGAGTGCCCTGACGGTAGAGCTGCAGCTTGCCGTGGAACCCTAGGTTGCGAACGCCGACCTCGGCGACATACGCGACGCGATTTACATTCCGCTGTCGCGGCCGTGGAGCTCGGCGGGATGCATCTCGCCGACGCGGTGAGCGAGGATGTCGTGTTCCTCGAGGATTCCGCGGGGGAGGCGGTCGCCGAAGGATTCGAAGAAGCTCTCCTGGCCGTGCACCGCCTCGGCCCATTCGGCCGGGTCGACGCGGAGGAGCTGCGCGACGGCCGAGTCGGAAAGGTCCAGATCATGCAGATCGAGCGCGGTCTTCGACGGCACATAGCCGATGGGACCGTCGGTGGCGCCGCCGCGTCCGTCGCACCGCTCCAGCACCCATTTCAGGACGCGCAGGTTTTCGCCGTAGCCGGGCCAGAGGAACTTGCCGTTGTCGCCAGTGCGGAACCAGTTGACGCGGAAGATCTTCGGCGGTGACTTCAGCTGCCTTCCGGTCTTCAGCCAATGCGCCCAGTAATCGGCCATGTTGTAGCCGCAGAAGGGCAGCATGGCCATCGGGTCGCGCCGCAGCACGCCGACCTTGCCGGTCGCGGCGGCTGTCGTTTCCGAGGACAACGTCGCGCCGAGGAAGACGCCGTGCTGCCAGGTCCGCGACTGGAACACGAGAGGCACCGTCCGCTGGCGCCGGGCGCCGAAGAGCATCGCGGAGATCGGCACTCCTTCGGGCTTCTCCCAGTCGGGCGAGATCGACGGGCAGCGGCTCGCGTGCGTTGTGAACCGGCTGTTCGGATGCGCGGCCTTCTCCGTTGACTTCGGCGTCCACGGCCGGCCTTGCCAGTCGAGCGCGTTCTCGGGCGGCGCATCGTCGTGGCCCTCCCACCATGGTGTGCCGTCGGGTCGGAGCGCGACGTTCGTGTAGATGGTGTCCTGCTGGATCATCTCCATCGCGTTCGCGTTCGTGTTCGTAGACGTGCCGGGCACCACGCCGAAGAACCCGGACTCCGGGTTCACCGCCCACAGCCGCCCGTCGGCGCCAGGCCGCAGCCATGCGATGTCGTCGCCGATCGTCCACGCCTGCCAACCCGGCATGGTCGCGGGAGGGTCAATCATCGCGAGGTTCGTCTTGCCGCAGGCGCTGGGGAACGCGCCCGTCACGTAGTGCGTCTTCCCCTCGGGCGTGCGGAGCTGGAGGATCAGCATGTGCTCGGCGAGCCAGCCCTCCTTCTTGCCGAGCCAGCTCGCGAGGCGCAGCGCCATGCACTTCTTGCCGAGCAGCGCGTTGCCGCCGTAGCCGGATCCCACTGACCAGACCGTGTTGTCCTGCGGGAAGTGGCAGATGAAGCGGCGCTCCGGGCTCAGATCGCCCAGCGAGTGCAGGCAGCGCGTGAAGTCGTCCGAGTTGCCCAGGTGATCGATCGCCACCTGTCCGATGCGGGTCATGATCCGCATGTTCAGGACGACGTACTTGCTGTCGGTGATCTCCACGCCGACTTTCGAGAACCGCGAGCCCGGCGGACCCATCAGGAAGGGGACGACGTACATCGTCCGGCCCTTCATTGCGCCTCGGTAAAGAGGCGTGAGCTTCTTGCGCGCGTCGTCGGGCGCCATCCAATTGTTGTTCGGGCCGGCGTCCTCCCTCTCCTCGGTGCAGACGAAGGTGAGGTGCTCGGTGCGCGCGACGTCGTGCGGCGCGCTGCGGTGCAGGTAGCAGCCGGGCAGCTTCTTCTGGTTCAGCTCGATCAGCTCACCAGCCGCCACGCATTCGCGGATCAGCCGGTCCTTCTCGCCTTGAGACCCGTCGCAGAAGACCACCCGGTCCGGCGTGGTCAGCTTCTGGATCTCGTCGACCCAACGCTGGATCGCGGCGTTCTGGGATGCCATCGGTTTTCCTCGTGGAAAGTAAGGCGAGAGAGCGGTTCCAGCCAGACCGTAGAGGAATCAAGGGCCGGTCGCAACCCGCGGCAAAGCGTCGCCGCGCTCGATGTCCGCTGCCGGAACTTCACTCGGTGCTGCGCCACGCTACGATCGGCCCGCAACCGTGCGCGCGAAAACCCCTTGACTGCCGCCGCCGGAAGGAGGATGGTGCGCGCCGCTTGAGAAAGTGGTCCGACCACCCGACCTGCGGAGGGTCCGACGTTGCGGAGCTCGGCGACACGTTCCACTGATGCGCGGACCGGCCCGACCGCCATCGACGAGCTTCGAGCGGTTCGCACGAACCGCCGCTACGAGCAGGTCGCAGAGCAAATCCAGCAGCTGATCGCGCGCGGTGTGTTGAAACCAGGCGACCGCCTGCCAGGGGAGCGCGACCTGGCCGCGAAGTTCGGCGTGGGGCGCGGGTCGATTCGCGATGCGATCCGCACCCTCGAGATCATGGGCGTGGTCGAGCCGCGGCACGGCCACGGGACCGTCGTTCGCGAGCTCTCGGCGGACTCGCTCGTCGTTCCGCTCACCACCGCTCTGTCGCACAAACGCGGGCTCGTCGCCGAGCTGCTCGACGTACGCCGCATGATCGAGCCTAGCCTCGCGGCGCGGGCGGCGAAGAACGCCACGCCGGAAGAAGTCGCGCGCATGGAAGAAATCCTCGACCGGCAGCGGGAGAAGATGCGCCGTGGCGAGCCCACCATCGAAGAGGATTCCGAGTTCCACTACGCGATCGCCGTCGCGGCGCGGAACACGGTGGTGCTGCGGGTGCTCGACGTGTTGATGGACTTGTTGCGCGAGAGCAGGACGCGCTCCCTTCAAGTCCCCGGCCGCCTCGAGCGGTCGATCGCCGGACATCGGCGCGTGCTTCGCGCCATCAAGCGACGTGACGCCGCCGCGGCGCAGGCGGCCGTCCGGCAGCATTTGCAGGAGATCGAAGAAATCGTGATGCGGCAGCTCTGACAGGAGGTCCTTGCGATGGGTCGTCTGTACGCAGTCGAGATCGTCTACCGGGGCATCTTCCAGAAGAACCTGGCGAAGAACATCAGCCGCGCCATCGTGCTCGCGGCGCACAAGGAGGGAAAGCCGGGCATCTCCTTCGGGAGATACGGCGACAGCCCCGAGCGGAATGGCATTCCCGCCAAGGCGTTCGCCATCGTCGCGACCGACGACGTGACCCTCGAGGAGGGCATGGCGAAGTACGAGCCGCAGGAAGTGGACGTCTCGATCTGCGTCGACGACACGCTCTTCAAGGGTGTCGAGTCGTGGGCGTGGTACGGCCTGCAGCCGATCAACAAGCTCGTGAAGCCCGGCGGTACGCTGATCGTGACCTCGCTGCAGTCACCCGAGACGCTCGCGGAGATCGCCCACCGCAAGGCCGCGCCATACAACCTCGCCGTGGTGAAGGCGCAGCCCAGCTTCTCTGGGCTCTGGGTCTACAAAGACGACCACACCGACGTGCGGATCCTCGGCACCATCGCGAAAGTCCTGCCCGAGCTGTTCGGCCTCGGCTCGCTGCAGGAGTTCATCCGCGAGGAATGGAACGATGATCTCAAAGTGAAGTCGGCGCAGCGCGCGTTCGAGCGCGTGCAGCTCTACACGGTGCAGCCGAACCAGGGAAACCCGGAGGAGCCCTACAAGTTCGACATGCCCAAGTGGACCGAGATGCGCGAGGGCATCGCCATCCCCTCGATTCCGCGCGGGCATGCCATCACCGACCCCGTCGACGGAAAGCAGGGCGGGTTCAAGGCCGCGCGGAATCTGACCTTCAAGAAGTACGCGACGCGGACCATGCGGCCCGTGATCGACTTCGACAAGTGCATCAAGTGCACGCTGTGCTGGCTGGCGTGCCCCGACTCCGTCTTCGACGTGACGCCGGACGGCTTCTATGACGCCGACATGCTGGCGTGCTGCGGCTGCGGCGTGTGCGAGGCGGTCTGCCCCGAGCCCGAGTGCATCACGATGATCAACGAGACGGCCTTCACGGATAACGCGAGCCAGTGGGAGGCATGGAGGAAGAACCACGACGAGTACGAGAAGTGGGTCCACACGACGATCGCGGATCGGCCGGAGCGTTCCCACGGCTTCCGCTTCCGCGGGCAGTACGAGGAGCAGGTCCCCGACGTGCTCCGGATCGCCCAGCAGAGCTGAGGCAGAGGGAGAATCGCCATGGCAGAAGCAATCATCCAATCCGATCAGCTGAAGCAGAAGAGCGTCGACAAGGGCGACGAGACCTCGCTCATCACCGGCAGCGAAGCGATCGCCGTGGCGTGCAAGCTCGCCGACGTCGACGTGATCACCGGTTATCCCATCCGGCCCTACGACACGGTGATGCAGTACATCGCCAAGCTGGTCGCCAACGGCGACATGGACTGCGAGTACATCATCGCCGAGGGCGAGCACTCGCAGTTCGAGGTGGTGAAGCACGCGAGCGCGTGTGGGGCGCGCGTCTTTTGCGGCTCGTCCGGCGTCGGCTGGATGTATGCGATGGAGGCGCTCACCGTCACTCCGGCGCTGCGCATCCCGATGGTGGCGATGGTCGGCAACCGTGCGCTGGACGATCCGGGCGCGTTCGGAGTCGAGCACAACGACGCGCTGGCGGTGCGCGACCTCGGCTGGCAACTGGTCTGGGTGGACAGCGCGCAAGAGGCGCTCGACACCGCGCTGATCGCGTACCGCGTGGCCGAAGATCGGCGCGTGTTCCTGCCCTGCGCCATCAGCTGCGACGGTGCGTTCCTCACGCACTCGCAGGGCCTCGTCAAGGTGCCGTCGCGCGAGAAGGTCGACGCGTTCCTGCCCCGCTACAACCGCGGCGACCTGCTGCTCCATCCGGACAACCCCATCACGGTCGCCCCGCAGGCGAACGAGGACTGGTTGATGGAGATCCGGCGTCAGACAGCGGCGGCGATGGAGCGCTCGCCCCAGGTGATCCGCGAGGCGTACCAGCACTTCACGAAGGTTTTCGGCCGCGATTATGGGAACCCGTTCTTCGAGGAGTACATGACCGACGACGCCGACGTCGTGCTCGTCGGAATGGGAACGTTGTCGACTCCGGTGAAGGTGACAATCCGGCAGCTGCGCCAGGAAGGGAAGAAGGTCGGATTCGTCCGCGTTCGCTGGTTCCGGCCGTTCGCGGCCGAGGAGCTGGCGAAGACGCTCAGCCGCTTCAAGGCGGTGGGCGTCATCGACCGCGACTTCTCGCTGGGGTCGCCCTTCCACTCGGGCGTGCTCGCCACCGAGACGCGCACTGCGTTGTACCCGTCGGCCAAGCGGCCGCCGGTGCTCGGGTTCATCTGCGGCCTGGGCGGGCGCGAAGTCACGGTGCCCGACGTCCGCAAGATGTCCGAGAAGCTCTACGAGGCCGCGTCCGGCAAGCAGCAACCCCTGACGCAATGGATCGGCCTGCGCGAGTAGCGGGCCAACGTTCTCGAGCGATTCGACGAGGAGGATTCGACGATGGCGACTACCGACAGGGAGCTTGCGGAGCTGACCCACGCGCGCGCCCCGGTGAAACTGGATCTGTTCAAGGGGGTGAAGAAGCTCCCTGTCGAGGAGTTCTTCACTTCGGGACACCGGACGTGTCAGGGCTGTGAGTCGGCGCTGGTGATGAAGCTGATGGTGAAAGCGGCGGGGCCGCGCACCATCGTGCTGGGCAGCACGGGCTGCATGTACGTCGCGAACACGACCTACTACAGCACCTCGTGGGTCGTGCCCTGGATGCACACGCAGCTGGGATCGTCGGGCTCGGCGGCGCTGGGCACGGCCGCCGCGCTAAAGGCGCTCATGCGCAAGGGCAAGATGAAGGACGAGCCGATCAACGTCATCGCCTTCTGCGGCGACGGCGGCGGCGCCGACATGGGCATCAGCGCCATCTCCGCGACGCTCACGCACCCGGACTACAACTGCCTGATCCTTATGTACGACAACGAGTCGTACGCGAACACGGACATCCAGCTGTCCGGGTCCACGCCCTATGGCGCGCACACCACCTTCAGCCCGCCCGGGAAGATGAAGCGGATCATGCACCACCGCTGGAAGAAGAACATGGCGGCGATGATGGCGGCGGGACACCCCACCTGCAATTACGTCGCGACGGTGTGCATGTCGTATCCCGTCTACTCGATGAACGCCGTGCGGAAGGGGCTCAGCATCGGCGGGCCGACGTTCATCCACTCGCTCGACCCGTGCCCGAAGGGATGGGACTACGACCCGATGATCTCGCACGAGCTCGGCGAGCTCGCGGTGCTCTCCGGCGTGTGGCCGCTCTGGGAGTGGGAGAAAGGCGTGCTCAAGCTCGTCGGCAAGACGCGCGACATCGCCGACGGCCGCGTGAAGCGGATCCCCGTTCGCGACTACCTGCTCAAGCAGGGTCGGTTTGCGCACTTTACCGACGACGATATCGATTACTTCCAGAGCAAGGTCGACGAGACGTGGAACAAGTGGGTCGTCCCCGGCGTGATCCCGTTCCAGAAGCAGCTGGACGACGACAAGCCGCCCGCCTGAGTCGATAAGCAGAGAACCGATCGCGCACCGGGTCTTGACCCGGTTGCGCGATCTGTGCGTCCTATAGACAGACGTTCATCGGACAGACTCAGGGAGGATCCCATGGGGGCTCGCAACTCGTCCGCTCGACGCTGGGTCTTGCTCTCGGTGTTGACGTTCGTCGGAGCGACCCTCGTCTCGTCTCGGCCGCTTCACGCGTGGGAGCCCACCCGGCCCGTCGAATTCGTCATTCCGGCCGGCACCGGTGGCGGCGCCAACCTGATGGCCCGCTTCGTCGCGGCCATCATCCAGAAGGAGAACCTCTCGCCGCAGACGTTCCTCGCGGTGAACAAGTCGGGTGGAGCGGGGGCCGAAGCGTTTCTCTACGTGAAGGAGCAGAAGGGAAACCCGCACGTCATCGTCATCACCCTTTCGAACCTGTTCACGACACCATTGCACACGGGTGTTCCGTTCAATTGGCGCGACCTCACTCCGGTGTCGATGCTCGCGCTCGACTACTTCATTCTTTGGGTCAACGCCGAGACGCCTTACAAAACCGCGCAGCAGTACCTGAGCGCAGTCAAGGAGAAGCCGGCGCAGTTCAAGATGGGCGGCACCGGCGCGGCCCAGGAAGATCAGATCCTCACCGTCCAGCTCGAGCAGAACTTCGGCGGGAAGTTCATCTACGTTCCCTTCAAGGGCGGCGGCGAAGTGTGCACCAACCTCGTTGGCAAGCACGTCGACTCGACGGTCAACAACCCTTCCGAGTGCCTCGGCAACTGGAAGGCTGACCGCGTCCGGCCGCTGGCGGTCCTCGACAACGCGCGCATCTCGCTGCCGGACTGGGACAAGATTCCCACGGTGAAGGAAGCGACTGGCAAGGACGTCGCGTACACGATGCTCCGCGGGATCTTCACCGCGCCAGGCGTCTCGAAGGAAGTGCAGGACTACTACGCGAATTTGATGAAGAAGGTTACGCAGAGCGCCGACTGGAAGCGGTACATCAGCGAGAACGCGCTGAAGGCGCAGTTCATGACCGGGCCGGAGTACGTGAAGTGGCTGGAGCAGGCCGAGGCGCTGCACAAGGATCTCATGACGAAGGGCGGCCTGTTGAAGAAGTAAGCGGGGGGCGCGTATGCGCATCGCGCAGAACTTGATGGCGGCCGGTGTCGTCCTTTTCTCGGCCGCCGTCATGGTGCAGGCCGTCCAGGTCGGTGCGAGGTGGGTCGAGGGGCAGCCCGGACCCGGGTTCTTCCCGTTCTGGCTGGGCGGACTGCTCTTCTTGTGCGGTGCGATCATCCTCGCGCGAGCTGCGTTGGCTCATGACGCCGCGAACGGGCACTTTTTCGAAAAGCGCACCGGGATGGAATCGGTAGTGAAGGTGCTGCTCACCGCGACGGGAATGCTCGCGCTGACCTACTTCATCGGGTTCCGTACGGCCTCGGTCCTCTACCTCTTCGTCTACTTGCGCTTCATCGGGAAGCACAAGTGGACGACCACCATCGCCTTGAGCCTGCTGATTCCCATCACGGGGTACGTGGTGTTCGAGAGGATCCTGCAGATCCTCCTCCCGCGCGGCATCTACAGCGGAATCATTCCTCTCGTCGATTGAGCGTGCGCCGTGTGGCAGACCCTCCATGACCTGAGCTTCGGCCTCGGCGTAGCGGTGATGCCCCTGAACCTCCTGGCGGGAGCGCTAGGAGTGATCGCCGGCACGGTCATCGGCGTCATCCCCGCGTTGGGACCGACACAAGGGGCCGCGCTGCTGCTCCCCATCGTATTCCGCTTGCCGCCCGCGACGGGTCTCATCTTCCTCTCGGGCCTCTACATGGGAGCGATCTACGGAGGATCGGTGACGTCGATCCTCTTCAACATCCCCGGCACGCCCATGGCGGCGGCCAGCGCCTTCGACGGCTATCCGATGGCGATGAAAGGCGAGGGCGCTCGCGCTCTCGCCGGATCCTCGTTGTCCGCCTTCATCGCGGGCACCGTCTGCATCATCCTGTTCACGCTGTTCGCGCGTCCCGTGGCCGAGTACGCGCTCACCTGGGGTCCGCCCGAGTACTTCTCCGTGATGATCGTGGCGTACGCCGCGCTCGCGGGACTGGGCGGAGGCAGCCTGGTCAAGAGCAGCGTGTCGGTCTTGTTCGGCCTCATCCTCACGACCATCGGCGTCGACGTGATCACGGGGATGCCGCGAATTACGTTCGGCACCTACGACCTGCTCGCGGGGGTGAAGTTTCTGGTCGTCGTGGTGGGCATGTTCGGGGTGGGCGAGCTGCTTCGCGCCGGCGAAGAGAACATCATGGCCAAGGCGGCGTTTCGCGCGAAGGTCACCGCAAAGGACATCTTCGGCGCGCTCAAGGAGATGGCCGGTTACTGGAAGACGTTCCTCCGCTCGACGTTGATCGGATTTTGGATCGGCGTGCTCCCAGGCACGGGGGCAACACCGGCATCCTTCGTCGGTTACGGCCTGGCGAAGCAGTTCTCGAAGGATCCGTCGAAGTTCGGCAAGGGAACGCTCGAAGGCGTCGTCGCGCCGGAATCCGCGTCCTCCAGCGCCGAGGTCGGTTCCTTGCTTCCGCTCGTAACGCTGGGCATCCCCGGCTCGCCCACTGCAGCCGTGATTCTCGGCGCGCTGCTGATCTGGGGGCTTCAGCCCGGACCGCTGTTGATGGTCGACAAGCCAGAGGTCGTCTGGGGATTCATCGCGAGCATGTACATCGCGGCGATCCTTTCGATGGTGCTCAACCTCTTCTGCATTCCGCTGTGGACCCAGATCCTGCGCATCCCGTTCACGGTGCAGGTGCCGCTGATCATGTTCCTCTGCTTCATCGGTGGGTACACGGAGAACAACACGCTCTTCACGATGTGGGTCGTGCTCGTTTTCGGCGTGATCGGCTTCTTGTTCAAGAAGCTCGGTTACCCGCTTGCGCCAATGGTGGTCGCGGTCGTGCTGGGCGAAGACACGGAATCGTCTTTTCGCCGCAGCTTGATCATGTCGAACGGCAGCCCGAGCATCTTCTTCACTCGACCGGTGTCGTTGATCCTGCTTCTGCTCGCGCTGGCGCTGTTCCTCTTTCCGCTCGCTGCTCCGGTGATGAAGAAATGGCAGAAGCGCCCCACGCCTGCACCCGTGAGCTGAGCTGCCCCCGCTGACGAAGCTCGCCGGCCGAGTGCGACCTTTATCGCTCCTCGAGTAAGCCAACCGTCTTAGTGTCGACGCCCTCGCGCCGCATCGTGGCCGCAGACGTTTGACGGATCGACGTTCGGCGGATCCGCGCGCACTCTCGAACCGGCACTGTTCCGATCGCCGTAGTCCGTCCGAGCGCCGCAGTTTTCTGGTCGCGAGAATTCCACGTCGGGGGTCTCACCTATGGATGCACGCGCAGCCGCTGGCGGTGAGCACGAAAGTCTTTTGCAAAACCGCTGGCTCATCCTGTTCTTCAGCGTCCTCAGCATGATTGCGGTAGCGAACTTCCAGTACGGTTGGACCCTGTTCGTGCCTCCGCTGCAAAAGCATCTGCGGGTGGAGCAGGCGGCGGTCCAGGTCACGTTCACGGTCTTCGTGCTGCTGGAGACGTGGCTCGTCCCGTTCGAAGGATGGCTCGTCGATAAGTTCGGGCCGAAGCTTCTCGTCGCGATCGGCGGCCTGTGCGCTGGCCTCGGCTGGATTGGCAGCGGCCGCGCCGAGACGCTGACGGTGTTGTATCTGTCGTACGCGATCGCCGGCCTCGGCGCTGGAGTGGTGTACGGCACGGCGATCGGCAGCGCGCTGAAGTGGTTCCCCGATCATCGCGGTCTCGCCGCGGGATTGACGGCGGCCGGCTTCGGAGCCGGGTCGGCGCTGACCGTCTACCCGATCGCGAACATGATCAACGTGCGCGGGTACCAGCACGCGTTCATCTACTGGGGAATCATACAGGGACTGGTGGTGATCGCCTGCGCGCTGTTCCTCAGGGCTCCGCCGCACGGATGGCTGCCGCACGCGTGGAAGGAAGCGCCGAAGGGCGAGGAAGTGAAGAAGCGGCAGAGCGCCCTCGATTTCGGCTCGTTCCAGATGGCGGCCACCTCACAGTTCTGGGTCATGTACTTCATGATGGCGCTGGTCGCCACCGGCGGCCTGATGGCCACCGCGCAGCTCAACCCGATGGCCGTCGACTTCAAGGTCGACAAGATTCCGATCCAGTTCCTCTGGTTCACGCTGCCGGCGCTGCAGTTCGCGCTATCGGCGGATCGGGTGCTGAACGGCATCTGCCGCCCGATCTGGGGGTGGATCTCCGATCACATCGGCCGCGAGCTGACGATGACCATCGCCTTCACGCTCGAGGCCTGCGCGATCTTCCTGCTGGTGAAGTTCGCGCATAATCCGAAGGCCTTCGTCGTGTTCAGCGCGTTCACGTTCTTCGGCTGGGGCGAGATCTACTCGCTGATGCCGGCGATCTGCGGCGACTTCTTCGGCCGCAAGCACGCGACGCAGAACTACGGATTCCTCTACACGGCGAAAGGAACCGCGTCGGTCTTCGTGCCGATCGGATCGGCATTGGCAGCGGGGAAGGCGTTCGACTTCCGCGCCGACGTCCTGTTGCTCGTCGGCGGGCTGCTGGCGTTCTTCGCGCATTACTTCGCACCCGCCGTGCTGCGCATGCACCTCAAGAAGAAGACGCACGACACCCTCTTCGGAATCGGTCTGGCACTGGTCCTGTACGGCATCATCCTGACTGTCCTGCCGGGCGTGTGGACGCCGTTCGGAGCGAAGTTCACGATGCCGAAGATCGGCTGGGCGGGCGTGTTCAGCATCGCGATCGTGTTCGACTTGAGCGCCGCCGCGCTGGCGTTTTTCGTGCTGCGCAAGATGAAAGTACCCGTGCCGCGCGTGGTGCCGACTGACGTCTCCAGGCAGCCGGCCGCGATGCCAGCACTGAAGGGGTAATCGAGTCGACGCGTTTGCCCGACGAGGATGGCCGAAGCTCATCTGGCCATCCCCCCGTCGTCTTCGGAGTAGAACTCGGACGGCGTGCCTGCCTCCACCTGCCGTGCCGTGGCTTCGCTCGCGTTCAGCGCGGCTTTGTGCACGTCTCCCGCGCACGCGGATAGTGGCGATCGGGCAGGCGACGTCGCGCTGCATTTCCAGGCGACGGTCGCGACGCAAGCGCACCCGGGCTTCATGGCGAGCTACTCGGGACCGCACAGCCTGAACAGCGACTCCGAGAGTGCGACCAGCGTCGTCATGGACATCTTCGCCACGGCGCGCCTCTGGCGGGGCGCCGAGCTGTACCTGAATCCGGAGCTGAGCGGCGGACGAGGACTGAGCAGCACGCTCGGAGTGGCAGCATTTCCAAGCGGCGAGGTGTATCGCGTCGGCGATCCGGCGCCGACGATCTTCCCGGGCCGCATCTTTCTCCGCCAGACGTTTGGCTTCGGTGGAGGTCGCGTGCGGCTCGACGACAGGCCGGCGCAGCTCGCGGGCACACGCGATCGCGATGCGTTGACGATCACGATCGGCCGGGTCAGCACGACCGACGTGCTGGACACGAATCCCGTTTCCAACGACCCGCACACAAGCTTCATGAGCTGGGGTTTGTGGGCGTCCGCGGCGTTCGACTATCCGGCCGACACGCGCGGCTACACCTGGGGCGCGGTAGCGTCGCTCGACGTGGCGGACTGGTCGGCGCGGAGCGGAATCTTTCTCGAGCCGCAGGTCGCGAACGGAACGGAGTTCGACTGGAACGTTGCGCGTGCGCGCGGCATCGCCGCGGAAGGCGAGCGGCGGTGGTCGTGGGACGGCCGCTCCGGCGCGGCACGGGTGCTCGCGTTCCTCAACACAGCGAGGATGGGGGATTACGACGAGGCGCTCGCCTTGTCGTAATCCCCCATCCTCGCTGTGTTGAGGAAGAACGGACGAAAGAAATACGGCCTTGTCGTGAGCGCCAACCAGGACCTCGGCTCCGGGCTGGCGGCATTCGCGCGCGCCAGCTGGAACGACGGACACACGGAGACGTGGGCGTTCACCGAGATCGATCGTTCGCTGGCACTCGGAGTGGTGCAGTCCGGGGCCGGCTGGGGACGCGAAGGCGACGAGGCCGGCGCGGCACTGGTCGTCAGCGGCCTGTCCGGACCGCATCGCCGCTACCTGGAAGCCGGCGGTTCGGGCTTCATTCTAGGCGACGGAGCATTGCGATATGCGCCGGAGATCCTCGGCGAGCTGTATTACCGAGCGTCGGTCACCAAGGAGATCTCCGCCGGCGTCAATTACCAACCGATTGTGAATCCCGGTTTCAACCGCGACCGCGGCCCGGCGCACGTGTTCACCGGCCGCATGCACGTCGCATTCTGACGATCTGTCCGACGCGTCGCTAGGGGCAGACGATCAGCCCATCAGGAAGACAGTCGTTGAGCGCGGGCCGTGCGCGCCGATCACGAGCGCCTGTTCGATGTCCGCGGTCTTCGACGGACCGGAGATGAAGCAGCCGAATCCGCCGCCGACCTCCAGCCGCTCGTAGGCCTCGTGCATGTCGTTCACCAGCGCATCGGCGGAGACGACGAGCGCCAGGTGCTGGGCGATCCATGGCAGCGCGCGATGGGGCAGGGCGCGCTCCGTGATCCACACCGCGCCATTCTCCGCGACGGCGAGCTCTCCCGGAATGATCGCGAGCTCGACATCGCGCAGATCGTGGGCGTCGCGGATCTCTTCGAGCCGGACGTTTGCGCGAGGAACGCCTGCCACGAGGGACGCGATGTGGGACGCAGTACGGTAGGGCTCCAGCTGGTCCAGAGCGCCGATCAGCGCGTCTGCCACCTCGATCCGTACGCAGCGTCCGCCCGCGTCCTGCAGCGAAGCCGCGAACTGCGCGCGCAGGTCTTCGAACCGCCCCCCGAAGCGACGCGCTTCCGGAAGCTCTCGCGCCGGCGGCGCGGCTGCCCGAAGCCGCGCCAGGATTTCCTCACGGCTGCCCACGTCGTTTCCAAAGTGCGCGGAAGCTGTCGCGCGGCATCTCGGGAAGCTCGCGGCCTCGCCCCCAGGCGTTCGCGCGCGCGTACACGAGGTTGCGCGGCAAACGCGGAACGACGCGGCGCACGAGCCAGCCGGACGCGCGATACAGCCACGTCGTGCCGAGGACGAGACGCGCGAACTTCGCGGCGAGCCGTTTCCAGCGCGGGACGAGCCCTTCGCGCGCCAGTTCCGCGCGCCAGGCGAGCAGCTCGTGGTGGAGATCGATCTTCACCGGACACACGTCGGTGCACGATCCGCAGAGGCTCGAGGCGAACGGCAGCCCCGCGTGCTTTTGCGGATCCACGCTGGGCGCAAGGACGGATCCGATCGGACCGGGCACCGTGACGCCGTAGCTGTGCCCTCCGCTCCGCCGGTAAACGGGACACGTATTCATGCATGCGCCGCAGCGGATGCACTGGAGCGAGCGGCGAAATTCCTCGCGCGCGAGCAGCTTGCTGCGTCCGTGGTCGACGATGACGATGTGCAGCTCGCCGGAGCGGCGAGGACCGTGGAAGTGCGACGTGTAGGCGGTGATCGACTGACCGGTGGCGCTGCGCGCCAGAAGGCGCAGGAAGACACCGAGGTCCTTCGCGCGCGGGATGATCTTCTCCACGCCCATGCACGCGATGTGGAGCGGCGGCAGCGAAGCACCGAGATCGGCGTTGCCTTCATTCGTGCAAACGACGAATCCGCCGGTTTCCGCGATCGCGAAATTCACGCCCGTCAGTCCCGCCTCTGCCCCGAGGAACTTCTCGCGCAGATGTGCGCGCGCCGCCTCGGTGAGCTTCTGCGGATCGGAGAGTCCAGCGGGCGTGCCGAGCTTTTCGTGGAACAGCTCGCCGATCTCCTCCTTCTTCTTGTGGATGGCAGGCATCACGATATGGCTGGGCGGTTCCTTCGCGAGCTGCACGATCCGCTCGCCCAGATCCGTGTCCACCACCTCGATCCCGCGCTCGAAGAGGTACGGATTGAGGTGGCACTCCTCCGTGAGCATCGACTTGCTCTTCACCAGTCGTGTGACGCCGTGATCGCGAAGGATGCCGTAGACGATCCGGTTGTGCTCGTCCGCGTCGCTCGCCCAGTGCACCGTCGCGCCCATGCGCGTGGCGTTGCGCTCGAACTCCTCGAGGTAATCGGCGAGGCGCGAAAGGGCGTGCGACTTGACGCGCGACGCCTGGTCGCGCAGCTCCTCCCATTCCGGCAACGCTCGGGCGGCGCGGTCCCGCTTCTGCCGCACGTACCAGACCGCCTGGTCATGCCAGGCGCTGCGCGGCTGATCGACGAGGAAGAGCGCGGCGCGCTCGGCATGTGCGCTCACGCGCGCGCCTCCGCCTCCGCCAGCAGCTCGGCGACATGCATCACGCGCATCGGCTTCTTGTCGCGGCGAATCAGCCCTTGCAGGTGCATGAGGCACGACATGTCGCCCGCCGTGATGATCTCCGCCCCGGCGCGCTCGTGGTCCGCGATGCGGTCGCGGCCCATGCGGCAGGAGATCGACTCCTCGTCGATGGCGAACGCGCCGCCGAACCCGCAGCACTCGTCACCGCGCTGCAGCGGAACCAGCTCGAGCCCATCGATCCCGGCGAGCAGCTCGCGCACTTTGTCGCGCGCGGGAAGGATGCGCTCGCTCCCCGTTCCAAGCCGCAGCTCGCGCAGTCCGTGGCAGCTCTGGTGCAAACCGACGCGCGCCGCGAACTTCCCTTTGGGCTGCGCCTGGACGACGTCGTGGAGGAACTCGCACAGCTCGAAGACCTTTCCGGTCAGCTCCGTCGCACGCGCGCCGAGCAGTGGCCCATAGTGATTCCGCACCATCGAGGTGCAGCTGCCGGACGGCGACACGACGTATCGATGCGCGCCGAAGACGCGCAGGAACTTCTCCGCGAGCTTCGCCGCATCATCCAGACAGCCAGCGTTCGCCATCGGCTGGCCACAGCACGTCTGATCTTCCGGAAACGTCACGCGCACACCGTGGCGTTCCAGCACTTCGACCGTCGCCATTCCGACGCGCGGATAGAACTGATCGATGTAGCAGGGCACGAACAACGCTACTTCCATGCCCCCCGGATATCAGACGCTCCCGGGAGCGTGAAGGCTCATCTTTGAATGATGATCTCCGGACAGTGCACGTCGAGGAGCACCTCGGCTTTCCGAGTTACTCGACAGGCATAGTGGTATGTCCCGGGGGGACCCTTCACTCGTGCCTCCAATCGCCCGTCCTTGCGAAGCTTGAACGCTTCGAAGGGTGACTGGTACTTGAACGTCACCGTGATCTCCGCGTCAGCGAGCCCCGTGGAGACCTCTTCAAACTTGTCAGCCGTTGGCTCTGTAATGCGCTGTCCCCTGTGGTCGCTCACCCACCAGATGACGCGGTCACCGTTTAGGACGTGAAGGTTTGCCGGCAGGAAGCTGCCGTCGCTCATGTCGCCTTCCTTCGTCTCGAGCCTGATTTGTACGAATCTGTCAGCCATCGCTCCCCCCTTGTTCAATGGCGCGGCGCCGCGGGGGCAGCGCTGCGGTCCGCGATGAGCTGCGCGATTTCCGGAGTCGACCGGAGCACGCGCAGCGGCGGCGCGTTGATGATTTCCTGCACTGAGTAGCCCGCTGCGATCGCGGATTTCAAATTGCGTGCCGCCTCGTCGTGACGGCCGGCCTGCTCGGCGACGATGGCAGCGCGGTAGAGGATCAGTCCGTTCGTCGGCACGCCACCCAGTGCCTCGCCGATCTCCTTGAGAGCGCGATCGTGGTCGCCCAGCGCGGACAAGTAGATCGCGCGGCGCGAGCGCAGTTGGGCGTTCTTCGAATCGACGGAGACCTGGCCGTCGGCGAGCGACAGCGCGCGGCGGAACGCCTCCATGGCTTCCTTCTCGTGTCCAGGAGTCCAGCGATACGAATCCGCCAGACCGCCCCAGAGGCGGTCATCCGTCGGGTTCAGCTCGATGGCCTTGCGATAGAGCTCGCTCGCGTCCGCGTAGCGCCCCTGCATGTACGCCAGCGTTCCGAGATTCGAATAGGCGAATCCCGTGGGGCGGAGCTGGAGCGACTTGCGCAGCGAACGTTCGGCGTCCTCGAACCGGCCCAGCTTCAGGTAGATGCCACCGAGATTGCTGTAGCCGGAGTAGTTGTCGGGCGTGAGCGCGATGACTCGCTCGAAGTACGGCACCGACTCGGCGAGACGGCCGTGCTGGTACAGGAACACGCCGAGATCCTTGTATGCGGCCCAGGAATTCTGGCGAAGGTCTATCGCGCGCCGGTAGGTCGCTTCCGCATCGGCAGTGCGACGGTCTTCGTCATAGGCGTTCGCAAGCTCTCGCAATGCGTCCGCGTTGCGAGGCTCCAGCGCGAGCGCTCGCTGCAGGCTGCGGATCGCGTCGTCATGCTGTCCCCGCGCCATCTGCACGAGGCCCAAGGTGACGTGCACGGGAGCTAGCTGATCGTTCAGCTCGACAGCCCGCCGCGCGCTGCTGCTGGCCCGCGCGATGACGTCCGGATCCTGTGTGATCCGGAACATGCGCAGATACGCTTCCGCCTTCCCCGCATGGGCCAGCGCGTACGCGTTGTCGATTGCCAGCGCCTGCTCGAAGACGCGCACTGCCGACTCGAGGTTTTCGACGCGGTCGTAGCGCTGCAGGTATCCGCGGCCTTGCAGATAGAACTCGTACGCAGCGGCCGCGGAAGTCGCGTCGCCGCCGAGCACGCGGCGCGTCTCCGGGCGAAGTTGCAAGTCGAGCATCTCCGCGGCCTTCTGCACCAGTACGTTCTGCAGCTGCGCGAGCTGCTCCTTGGGCAACTCGACGTCGCGTGCCGCCAGGACCAGCTGCTTCTGCGTCTCGACGAGATCGAGGGCGATCAAGGCGGTGGAGTCGGACCAGTGGACGGTACCACCCAGCACCAGCGTCGCTCCGAACGCCTCGCGCGCCTCGCGCGCTCCCGCGACCTTCTCTCGCAGTACCTCGTTCGCCGATACGACCGCCAGCGAACCCTGGAACTGCTCCACCTGGCGCAGCTTGTTCGTGAGGATCTCGCTGAGGCCGGCGGAGAACGCGTCCTGCGCTGGTCCGCCGCCGATGCTCCGGAAGGGCAGCACCGCCACCTGCTTGTCGCCGGCGAGCGCCGCCGGTGTGGGGCGCGGCGGGCGGAAGAACGCGATGAACGCGCCCGCCGCCACTCCAGCGATGACCCACGGCAGAGGCCGCGGTGTTCGCCAGCGGCGCGAACCAGCGTGCGCGCCCGCGATGCGGTCGAGCGCGGCGGAGAGAGCGCCGGCGTTCTCAACGCGCGCCGCCGGGTTCTTCTGCAGGCATTTCGATACGACCCGGCCGAGCTCCGCCGGAACGGAGCGCGGCAGCGTGGGCGGTTCCGAGGAGAGCACTGCGTATCCCGTCTCCACCGGTGTCTCGCGGCGGAACGCGGGTATGCCGGTGAGCATCTCGTGCAGGATCGCGCCGAAGCTGAACACGTCGGAGCGCTGGTCGACCGCGGCGCCGCGCACCTGCTCGGGCGACATGTACGCGGCGGTCCCCACGATCGCGCCCGATGCCGTCGCCGAAGGCGCAACGGGATCGGCCGGCGAACGCAACAGCTTCGCGACGCCGAAGTCGAGGATCTTCACGCGGTCGTCGCGCGTGATGAAGACGTTTTCCGGCTTCAGATCGCGGTGCACCACGCCGTTCGCGTGGGCGGCCGCGAGTCCCGCGGCTAGCTGCTGCGCGTAACGCACGCATTGCGCGATCGGCAGCGCGCCTCCCTGCAGCCGCTCACGAAGCGTGTGGCCTTCGAGCAGCTCGGAGACGATGTACGGCTCACCCTCGTGCACGCCGACGTCGTAAACGTCGAGGATGTTCGGTTGCTGCAACGACGCGGCGGCGCGCGCTTCCAGCGCGAACCGGCGGAGCTGCTCGTCGCTGTGTGGGCCCGGTGCGAGCACCTTGATGGCGACCTTCCGGTCGAGCCGCAGGTCCACGCCCGCGAACACGCGACCCATCCCGCCCCGCCCGATCCCTCGCTCGATCCGGTAACGCTCGCCGACGACGGCGCCCAGCAGGCGCCCGTCGAGCTCGGAAGTCAGGTCCGCGTCGTTTCGCTCCGGCGCGACGACGTGCTCCTGCTGCTCGCGACCATGGAGGGCCTGGACCACCTCTGCTCCCCGCGGGTCCGGCGCTGTGCGGGTCGCACGCGACGATGGCCCACCGTCCCTCTGCCGGTCCCGACAAGTCAAGTCGCCGCGGTCGATTTCACAACCAACGCGTCGGGCGGTTCCGCAGGTCGGATGAGCGGACCGAATCGCAGAACGCAAAGAAACGGTCGCGCGGCACACCGAGGAATCTCGTCTCTTCTAGCGATCCGATCGGCGCGTCCGTTCGCAGCGTCGCCAGGCGGCGGTAGAGCAGCGCGTCCGCGCGGTGCGCATCCAGCGTCGCGGCGAGTCGCGGTGCCTGGCGGACCGCGGGCCACGTCGCCGGGCTGGTGGGAATCTGTTCGAGGTGGATGAACTTCGCTAGCAGCGCGGACGCAGTCTTCTCGCCGAATCCACGGATTCCCGGAATGCCGTCCGCGTCGTCGCCGGTGAGCGCAAGCCAGTCGGGTACGCTTCCGGGCCGCACTCCTCGCCGTGCCAGCAATGCCTCTTCGTCGACGACCTTCTTCGCCCGCCAGTCCACTTGCACGACGTGCGTTCCGCGGAGACATTGCCCCAGGTCCTTGTCGGGCGTCAGGATTCGCACCTGCTCGACCTCGGCACCGAAACGCGCGGCGCCGGTCGCAAGCGCGTCGTCCGCCTCGAAGTCACGCATCGACCACACTGCTACGCCGAGCGAACGAACCGCCTCTTCGGCGGAGTCGAACTGGGCGAGAAGCTCCGGCGGGACACCTTCCTCGGTCTTGTAGCCCTCAAAGAGGTCATTGCGGAAGCTGCGGATCGGGTTGTCGAAGGCGACCGCGATGTGCGAGACGGCCTCCTCCTGGTCGTGGAGCAACGCCAGCATCGCGGAAGCGAGCGCCACCGTGGCCTTCTTGTCGCTTCCGTCGGGCCCGACGTGCGGCGGCCGCTTGGAGTAGTGGGCGCGAAACAGCTCGTAGGTGCCGTCGACCAGGTGCAGGCGCATCGGCGCAGTGTAGCGACTGCCCGTGGATCAGCGAAGCAGCGCCGCGCAAAGCCCCCCGAATGCAGCCGTCCCGAAGGCGAGCCAAGCGACATAGTCGCCGACGCGCCCGGTGTGCGTCTCCCGAAGAAGGCGCACCGGCGGTGCCCACAGCGCGGCTCCGAGTGAGCGCACAGCCGAGGGTAGTCTGTGCCGGAACAGCGCCAGGGCCGCGAGTGCCAGCGCGATTGCGCCGTTCAGCAAGCTGCGGGGGACTTCCTTCGTGAGAGGTTCCTCGTGCGATGCGACCGGAGCCTGGGCGGCGCCGTCCAGCACGTGAGCGGCAGTGCCATGCGGGTCGAGAAAGTGCGCGGCGGCTTCGTGCGCAACGCTCCTCGCGCCCGGGGCCACGCCGATGGCGACGGAGAGCAGGACGAGCATCGCCGCTGCTGCCCACATCGTCGCGGGGATGCGGCGCGGGCCGCGCGTCTCCGGCGCTTCGTCGGTTTCACCGCCGACGTCGGGCGCGTCGGGAGTCGACACGCCCCATCCGAGAAAGATCCGCGCCGCCGCGCGAAGTACCGCGCCGCCAGTGAGCGCGCCGACGAAGACGAACAGCCACGGCACCCACGGCAGGCCGAGCTCTTTCGCCGCCTTCTCCACCTCGGACTCGCCCAGGAACAACCCCGCCGGCGCGACGCCGGAAAGCCAGATTCCGCCGAGGGCGAACAGAATCCCTACGCCGGCGAGTGACCTGCCGCGCCCGTGCAGCGCGAGCTCGTCGACGGACTGTAGACGATGCAGAAGAATGCCGACGCAGAGGAAGAGCGCCCCTTTCATCAGGCCGTGGCCGACGACGTAGAGAGAAGCTCCCGAGAGCGCGCGCGGCTCGAGCAGCGCGAACGCGGCGATGAGCGCTCCTACGTGGCTGATGGTGGAGAACGCCAGCAGGCGCTTGAGGTGTCGTTGCGCGAAGCAGAGCAGGGCACCGACGATGGCCGTCAACGCGCCGAAAGCGAGAAACAGGGCGCGCAAGCGCGCGTGGTGAGCGCCGAGGGGTCCCGCGAATACCGTCCCGTAGACGCGCGCCACCGCGTACAACCCCGCTTCGACCATCACGCCGGAGAACAGGACGCACACGGTGTCGGCGCTACGGCGTGCGCGTCGGCCAGCCAGAAGTGGAAAGGGAACATCGCGCCCTTCACCAGGAAACCGCACGCGATGAGCGCAAACGACACGAGGACGAGGCCATCGGCTCCCGGCAACGCGCGACCTATCTGCACGAGATTGAGCGCGCCGGTCCGACCGTACAGAAGCGCGATTCCCGTGAGGACTAAGAATGCGCCGATCGTGTTGACGACGGCGAAATTGATGGCGCCTTGAATCGACGCGGTCTCCTCGATTTTGTAGCCGCACAGCGCGAAGCCGGCGGCGCTCATCAGCTCGAACCAGACGAACAGGTTGAACAGGTCACCCGTCAGGCCGAAGCCGCAGAGAGCGCCGAGAAAGGCCAGCATCAGGACGTGGAAATGCGCGTGCACGTCGTCGAAGAGCCGCATGGCGAATAGGAGCGCCGCGAACACGAGCACGCCGCTGAGCGCCGCCAGCCCCGCGCCGATGGGATCGACGGCGAGAACGATCCCGATCGCCACGCCCTGCCGCGGCTGCCATCCGCCGAGCCAGTAGGTGAGCATTCCGTGACGGCTCCTGGCGAGCAGCACGAAGGAGAAGACTGCGGAGGCGGCGGTCGCCAGCAGCGCGATGGCATCGGAAACGCGGCGCGGCACGTGCGATCCGATCGCGGCGAGGACCGCGGCCGCGAGGAGCGGCAAGGCGATCGGCAGCGCCTCCACCTCAGCCCCTGAGCGGACGCAACTGGTCGGGGTCGAGCGACCCGGTTCGCTTGTGCGCTTGGACAGCCAGGGAGAGCAGCAGCGCGATGACGGTCGCCTCGACGACGACGTCCGTGAGCATCAGCGCCTGCACCACCGGATCGACGGCCCGCGTTCCCGGCGGCGCGTCGATAAAGACCGGCGCGACGCCTCCCGAGACGTATCCGACGGCGAGCAGCAGCACATACGTGGAGGTCTGGAGCACGGCGACACAGATGATCAGGTGGACCAGGTTCTTGCTCGTGGCCGCCCCATACAAGCCGCAGAGGAGCAGCCACGCCGCGACGAGATAGGGAAGGAAGTGCGGACTCACCGGTCTTCGCGCCGCAGCCTGCGCCGCAACGTCTCCTCGATGAACGCGGTGAGCAGCACGACGAACGCCGTTGCGACCTCCAAGCCGACGATGAGGTTGAGCGCCTGGATGTTGCCCGCGCCGTTCACCTCGCCAGGCCGTCCGAGCGGCAGCACATTCCCCAGGAACGTGACACCCGCCACGAGCCCCGCCAGACCGAGCAACACGTATCCGGCAGCGCCGACCGACTCGCCGATCTCCGTCAGCGTTTTCGGCGCGATACGCTCGAACGTTCGCGCTTCCGCGGCCAGATAAACGGAGAGGGGTGCCGTCGCGAGGATCACGCCTCCCTGGAATCCGCCGCCGGGGGAAACGGCGCCGTGCGAGATCATGTACAGGCCATAGCCGACGGTGAGCCCCACCAGAGCGACGCCGAACACGCGGACGGCGTCGCTGGTCGGTGGCGGGGCGCGGCCGCGATCGCGATCCTCGCCGTCGTTCTCGTCTTCCTTCTCTTCGGATTTCTCGCGGCGCAGCAGCAGAGCTGCGCCCGCGACAGAGGTGAAGAGGATGAATTCCTCTCCTAGCGTGTCGAAGGCGCGATAGTCGAAGTTCACCGCGCTGACGGTATCGGTCGCATGCCGCTCGGCGACCGCCACCTGGTTGATCACGTCTCCATAGGGGCCGGGATACGAACCGAACGCCGGCAGGCCGCGCATGCCCCACACGAGCAGCGCCGCCAGGAGGGCGAGGCCGGTGAACAGCAGGATGCGCCTCACCGCTCCGCCTCCTCGCGTCCGCGCCGCTCTTCGTCCTGGCGGTGTACCTTGGCGAGGGCAAGCAGGATCATCAGCGGAAGGGCTACCGCTCCGACGACGATCTGCGACAGCGCCACGTCGGGCGCCTGATGCAGGAAGAACAGCAGCGCCAGCGTGAGTCCGTAGAAGCTCACCGCGATGGACTGCTGCAGCGGATCGCGCGTGCGGACTACGCCGGCGCCCGCGACGGCGACGAGCAGCAGCACTCCCGTCTGGAGCCAGCCGATCACTCGCGGACGACCTCCAGCGGCTCCTTCGGTGGCCAGGTCCCCTTCTCGCGCACGTAGTGCGCTCGCGCCGTGGCGTGCGTGATCACCGCGTTCATGAAGTAGAGCAGGAACGCGACCAGCACAGCCTTGCCCGCCGCCTGCTTTTGCTTCTCGCCGATGAAGAGCGCTGCGACGACGCAGATCGCGGCGATGCTCGCCGGTGGCGCGATGAAGTGCAGCTTCTGATACGGGTCGCGCATGACCGCGATCCCAACCGCCGAGAGCACCGTCACCAGCACCGCGATGCCGAGCAGCACGTCGATGGCGATCTGCCCGATCACAACCAGCGCTCCAGGAAGCGTGCGAACACGAGACCGCCCCCGAAGCCAAGCAGCGAAAGCGTCAGCGCGACGTCATAAAACAGCGTGCGCTCGAATGCCTCCGCGAGCAGGAGCAGCACCAGCGAATTGCAGACCGCCGTCATCTCGAGTCCGACGAGTCGATCGACGGGGCCGCCGCGAAGACAAACGAACGCGCAGGGGATGAACGAGAGGGACATTCCAGCGGCGGCGACGAGCCACGCGTTCACGGCCGTGCTCCGAGATTCTTCGTCACCTGCAAGATGGGGCTGCGCTTGATCTGGTGGTACACGAGCTGCCCGCGCCTTCGGTCGACGCCCAGGACGACGAAATTCGGGGTGCTGGTCGTGTACGCGATCGCGAGCGCCCGCCGCGCCGCGGCGGCATCGTCGTCGCCGGTCGCCTCGTACGGAACGGCAAGCAGCAGCGATTCAGCGCGTTTGCCGGCGAAGAGCTGCTTGAACAGCACCTCGAAGATTTCCCAGCTGCCGGTGATCATGTACTTGGGCAACCGCCACATCTCGAGCACCCATCCGGCGTGGTCGCGAAACGCGGCGATGTGCTGAGCCCAGACGAGCTCCACCGTGCCCGCCGCGATCGCGGCACCGACGGCGCCGACGAGCAGCTCGGCCCATTCGATCTTCCCGACGAAGAGAAACCAGCCACCGAGCAGGATGCAGAACGCGACCGCCCACAGGATTGGTCCACCTCGGTGACGGCGGCCAGACATGGGCCGCTTTCAGCTATTCACGGCGAGTGAGGATGCAAGGCCGCGCAGTGTCGGGACGTCAACGTCGGCGCCGCGAAATCAGGCGTATCAACGCGAGGACCACGTCGCACGTGGGCGTCGGCAACTGAACCAGGCGGCCCATCTCGACGACCGCGCCGAGCAGCGGATCGATCTCCATTGGCCGCCCGCGCTCCAGATCGACGAGCGTCGACGGCTTGTGCGCTCCGACGTCCGCCGCACCCGCGATCCGCGCATCGACGTCGAGCGGGAATCGCACCCCGAGCTTCTCCGCGACGGCCTGCGCCTCGAGCATCATCTGCCGCGCCACCGCGCGCGTTCCGGGGTCGCCGGTCACCTTGTCCAGGCCGCTCGCGGTGAGCGTGCAGATCATGTTGAAGGAGAGGTTTCCCCAGAGCTTGACCCACAGATTGTCGCGGATGCGGGGCCGCACCGGGCAGCGGAAGCCCGCCTCGATCATCGCCTGCGAGAACGCCTGCACGCGCTCGCTCTTCGATCCGTCCGGCTCGCCGATGTCGAAGCGATTCGAATAGGTGTGCTCGATGACGCCGGGCTCGACGACCTCGGTGGCCGCATAGACGATGCAGCCGATGACGCGGCTGGGCGCGAACTTCTCCCAGAGCACGCCGCCAGGATCGACGGTCTGCAGGCGCGTCCCTTCGTACTGCCCGCCGTGCTTGTAGAAGTACCACCAGGGGACGCCGTTCACCGCCGGCACCAAGGTCGTGCGCGGCCCGAGCAGCGGCTGCACCGAGTCGGCGATTCCGGGGAGCGCGTGCGCCTTGACGCTCAGGATGACGTAGTCCTGCGGACCGGCTTCGCGAGAGTCGTCGGTGCAGCGCGGCCGCACGATGTGCGTCTGTCCTTCGCTGATGAGCTTGAGCCCGCGTTCGCGCATCGCCGCAAGGTGCGGCCCGCGCGCGATGAGCGTCACTTCTTGGCCCGCGAGCGCGAGCTTCGCGCCCATGAACCCGCCGATCGCTCCCGCTCCGAAGACGCAGATCTTCATCCAGCGAGGCCGAGCTTCGCAGCCAACCCGATGCGCTGCAACTTGCCCGTCCGCCCCTTCGGGATCTCCCGCACGAAGAGGAATTTGCGGGGCACCTTCCAGTGCTCCAGCCGCCGGGCGGCAAACTCGCGCAGCTCACGTTCGCTGCACGTCATGTCTTCCCGGAGCACCACGGCGGCCGCGATGTCCTCGCCGAGCTTCGCGTGCGGCACCGCGAACGTCACGCACTGCTGGACGGCGGGGTGATCCATCAACACGACGTCGATCTCGATCGGCGCGATCTTCTCGCCCCCGCGGTTGATCAGCTCCTTGAGCCGGCCGGTCAGCCGCAGATATCCGTCGCGCTCGAGGAGGCCCTGATCGCCGGTTCGGAACCAATCGTCGATGAACGCGCTCTCGTTCGCCTCGGGATTGTTCTCGTACCCCGGCGTGACGTTGGCGCCGCGGATCACGACTTCGCCGACGTGCCCGCGCGGCACGATGACGCCGTCCTCGTCCATGATCGCGACTTCCGGTCCGGCGGGAACGCCGACCGTCCCCGCGCGTCGTTCGCGCGGCGGCAAAGGGTTCGACGTCATCTGATGCGCGGCCTCGGTCATGCCGTACGCCTCGACGACGGGGCATCGAAACGTGCGCTCCAGTTCCTCCATCACTTGAGGCGCGAGCGACGCGGACGACGATCGGATGAGCCGAAGGCGGCTGCGCTTCATCTCGTCGCCATGCCGCGGCGCACGCGACAGGATCGCCTGGTGCATCGTCGGGACGGCCGTGTACCAGGTCGGCCGCACCTCATCCAGCCAGTGGAAGAAGCGAAGCGCGTTGAACCCCGGCGAGCAGAAGACCTGCGCGCCTGCGCCGAGCGATGCCAGAACGGCAGCCATCAGACCGTGGATGTGGAACAACGGCATGATGTTCAGGCAGACGTCGTCGGCGGTCAGCTGCAGGGCAGCGCCGATGTTGCGCGCGGAGGCGGTGACGTTCCGGTGCAGCAGCGGGACGAGCTTCGGGCGAGAAGTGGATCCGGATGTGTGCAGCACCAACGCGACGTCGTCGCGTTCGGCAAACCCACCCTGGAAGGGGCCCGCGCCGTTCTTCACCACGGTGCGCAGCGTGAACGTGCCGGCGCCCTGCTCGCGGTGCGGGACCAGCTCGACCACAGGGATGTGCAGCTTCGCGGCGACCGCGCGCGCCGGAGAATCGAGCCCGCCCTCGATCACGAGCGCCTTGGCATGCAGATCGGAGAGGTTGAACTCGAACTCGTCGGCGGTGAGGCCGCGGCTGAGCGGCGCGGTCGTCGCGGCCGATCCGATGGCCACGAACGCTGCGGCTGCCTCGGGTCCGTTGGGAAGCACGAGGCCGACGCGGTGCCCTCGACCGATGCCGAGGGAATTCAGATCGGCAACGGTCCTTTGCACCAACGCGCGGAGCTCGCGATAACGCAGCGGCGGCACCGCTTCCGGCGCGCCGATTGCGATCGCGTCGTCAGCGCCGCGCTGCAGCAATTCCCCGATCGTGTCCATATATGCACTGCGTTATGGACATGATTTGGGCGCTCCGCAAGCGCGTGGATTCTCAGTCGAGATAGCGATAGGCCGGCAGGGTCAGGAACTCCACGAATTCACCTGAAAGTACGAGCCCATCGAGGATCTCGGCCGCCTCGCGCAGCCGCCCCTGCTCGCTGCCGCCGAGCTTCCGCAGCTCGTCGTCGCGGATCTGCTGATAGAGCTCGGCAGACGCAGTGCGTCCATCGGACAAGCCGGCGCCGTTCCGGACCCACTGCCAGAGCTGCGCCCGGGAGATCTCGGCCGTCGCGGCGTCTTCCATCAAGTTGTGGATCGCGGCGGCGCCGTTCCCCGATAGCCAGGAGTTCAGATACTGGAGCGCGACGTCGACGTTGTTGCGGAAGCCAGCCTCCGTGACGCTGCTTCCCGCGATCCGCGTGTCCTGAAGCTGCTCGGCGGTGACGTTTACTTCGCTGCGCAGCTTGTCGATCTGATTCGGACGCCCGTCGAGCACCTTCTCGAACTCGTCGTGCGCGAGCTGCACCAGGTCCGGGTGAGCCACCCAGGTCCCGTCGAAGCCGTCGTTTGCCTCGCGCTTCTTGTCCTCGCGTGTCTTCGCCAGCGCCTTCTCGTTGATCTCCGGGTTCTTGCGCGAGGGAATGAACGGCGCCATCCCGCCCATCGCGTGCGCTCCGCGGCGGTGGCACGTCTTGATGAGCAGCTCGGTGTACGCGCGCATGAACGGGACCGTCATCGTCACCTGCGCCCGGTCGGGCAGGATCTTGTCCTTGCGCGTGCGGAATTTCTTGATGAGCGAGAACATGTAGTCCCAGCGACCGGCGTTCAGGCCGCTCATGTGCTCGCGCAGCTCGTAGAGCATCTCGTCCATCTCGAACGCCGCCGGGAGCGTCTCGACCAGCACCGTCGCGCGAATGGATCCGCGCGGGATCTTCAACGCGTCCTGCGCGATGACGAACGCGTCGTTCCACAGCCTCGCTTCGAGATGGCTCTCCAGCTTGGGAAGATAGAAGTACGGCCCCGTTCCACGGTCGAGCTGCTCACGTGCGTTGTGAAAGAGCGCAAGCCCGAAGTCGATGAGGCTGCCGGAGATCGGCTGCCCGTCGACGAGCACGTGCTTCTCGGGAAGATGCCACGCGCGGGGACGCACCAGGAGCGTCGCGATCTTCTGGTTCAGCCTGTACTGCTTCCCCTCGGGCGACGAGAACGACAGTGTCCGGCGGACCGCCTCCTTCAGGTTCTGATGGCCGACGACGATGTTGCTCCACGTCGGCGACAGCGCGTCCTCGAAATCCGCCATGAAGACGTCGGCGCCGGAGTTGAACGCATTGATCATCATCTTGCGCTCGACGGGTCCGGTGATCTCCACGAAGCGCTGGGCGAGGTCCTTCGGGATCGATGCGACCTTCCAGTCGCCGTCGCGCACCTTCTGCGTCTCGGAGAGGAAGCGGAATTCCTGTCCGCGATCCAGCTCGCGCTGCCGCTCGGCGCGGCGAGCGAGGAGTTGCTCGCGTCGCGGGTTGAGCTCGCGGTGCAGGCGTTCGACCAGCGCGAGCGCTTCGCGGGTGAGAATCGTTTCCGACCCCTCGATCTTGGGACCCTGGACCTCGATGCCCATACGCTCCTCCGCGGCGGGGGCACCTTTTAACACCCTCAGGGATGGGGGGCCATGAAGACGAGAAGCGCCGTTCGCTCATTCGACCGGTTGGCGACGCCGTGCTCGCTACCGGCCGGGCAGAGCGCGATCTCGCCCGCGCGCAGCTCGCGGTTTTCACTGCCCACGCGCACTTCCGCGATCCCTTCCAGGACCGCGTAGAGCTTGTCGCTTCCCGCATGCGCGTGCGCTTTCTGCTCCTGTCCCGGCTCGAGGCAGTAGACGTCGCAGAAGAAGCGCTCCGTCTCGAACAGGTTCAGCTTCTGCAGCTTGTCGGGCGAAAAGCGGCGCAGCGCCGCGAAGCTCTTCACGTCAATCATCGCTCACCTCGAGTCCGTCGGATTCGATTGGTTGAATCGTCACCGCGAAGGGACGATGCGCAGGATCTGGTCGCGTTCGCGCCCGCAATCGCCGCGGCCGTCGCAGTTGCTCGTGGTCACATACGGAATGCCGTCGGGACCCATGACCACGTCGCGCAGGCGTCCAGGCTTGTCCTGGAAGTAGACCTCGTGCAGCTCGACCTGCGCGGGATCGGAGTCGCTGAACTTCACGCGATGGAGGTGCTCGGAGCGCAGGGTTCCGATGAGCAAGCTGCCGCGCCACTCGGAAATCGCCGTCCCCGTATAGAACGACGCACCGCCAGGCGGGACGGCGTCGTTCCAGGTCAACGAAGGCGCGACCATCCCCGCCGACTTCTCACACCCGTAGATGCGCGGCCATCCGAAATTCGCTTTCGGTGAAGCGAGGTTCACTTCGTCGTGGCCTCGCCGCAGCATCTCTCCGGACGGGCCGTGATCGGTCACGTAGAGGCGGCCATCTTTCCAGTCGAATCCCTGTGTGTTCCGGATGCCCAGCACGTACAGCGGGTTCCCTGGAATCGGGTTGTCCTTCGGTACGGCGCCATCGGGAGTCAGCCGGAGAAGCTTCCCGCCGAGGCTGTCCGGATCCTGCGAACGGTCCGGTTCGCGGCCATCGCCCGTGCCGATGTACAGCATGCCGTCGGGTCCGAAGCGGATGCGGCCACCGTCGTGATACGCCGCCGAGGGTATGTCCTCCACGATTCGCCGATCGAAGCGGGCGGAAGCGAGATCGGGTGCGAGCCGCCACCGCTCGACGCGGTTCGACTTCTTCCCGCCTTCGCGCACCGTCATGTACAGGTAGAAGAACCGGTTCTGCTCGAATTGCGCATGGACGGCGACCCCGAGCAAGCCACCTTCCTCCGTCGCGTCCACCGCGATCTCCGCGACCACGGCGGGGCGCGCGGTGTCGCCAGCCTTTCGCGCCGTGAGCGCGCGGACGAGGCGCACCCGGCCGGGGCGCTCGGTGACGAGCGCGTTCCCTCCCGGCAAGAACGCGATGCCCCACGGCACTTCGAGGCCGGTGACGACGGGCTCGAGTCGAACCTGCACCTTGCCGGCCGGTCCGTAGCCGTCGCGTACCAGCTGGCACTCCGCGGCTGGCGCGCGCGATGCGGCGAGCAGCGAAAGGACGGCAACGGTCAGGCGCATCCCGCGATTGTATGGATCGTCGATCGCGCGCTCGTCGCGAATGCATTGCCAGGCAGGCGGGCGGGGCGCAGATTTCCCGTGGAGGCGCATGCAGCCGTTCGAGCACACGCCCCCCGAGGCGCGGGAGCTGCTCGGCAAGCCGATCCGCGAATTGGGGCTCAAGCTCGACGGATCACCCGTCGAGAAGTACGTGCACCAGCTCTATCGCGAGCTGGAGGCAAAGGGACTCGAGCACTTCCACCCCGCCTGCTACCTCTCCGACGAGTGGGCTTGTCCCGATCGGGAACCGATCATCGGAATTCCCTTTTACCTGGCCGATCCGGATCTCCAGGCGATCGAGCGCTCGCTGAACGATCTCGAGGACGATCGCGAGATCATGATGTACCTGCGGCACGAGGCGGGTCACGCCTTCAACTACGCTTACGAGCTGTACGAGACGCCCGAGTGGATCGAGCTCTTCGGCCCATTCGATCGCCCCTACGTCGAATCGTATCGACCGGTGCCGTTCTCACGGCGATACGTGCGCCATATCGCGGGGTGGTACGCGCAGAAGCACCCGGACGAGGATTTCGCCGAGACGTTCGCGGTGTGGCTGACGCCTCGCTCCAACTGGCGTCGCAAGTACGCGGGCTGGCCGGCGCTGCGCAAGCTCGAATACGTCGATGCCAAGGCGCGGGAGCTCGGGCGCGTCGAGCCCAAGCGCGCGCTGGCACAGGCCGCGAAGGAGTTGCCCGTCGACGAGATGACGGAGCGCGTGGAGGAGTTCTACCGCCGGACGGTGCCCGACGAGGCACCGCACATCGCCGACCTCGTTCCAGATGGCGAGCTGGAGGACATCTTTCCCGCCGACGCTCCTGTCGAGACGTCGCGGCCGGCCGCCGAGGTGCTGGCGCCTCTCGCGAAGACGCTGACGGACAAGATCGTTTACTGGACGGGGCTGCGGCGGTCTCTGGCGAAGAAGCTCGTCGAACAGATCGTGCGGCGCGCGCGGGAGCTGGACCTGCGTGCCGAACGAGGGCGCGAGGAGCAGCAGGTCGTCGACGTGACGGTGCTCGCCACCACGCTGGCGATGAACTACCTGCAGCGCGGGCAGTTCACGGAGAGGTGACGTGGCGAAGGGATCGCGCATCGCCGTTTTGTACGAGCCGTCGGACAACGTCTCGCCTCCGGAGCAGCCGCCACGCAAGCGCCACGGCGAGAAGGCGGGGCGCGGCGGCAGACGTGGACGAAGGCCGAAGACCGATCGCGAGCAGGTCGCCGATGCTTTGCGAAAGAACGGGCACGACGCATTTCTGTACGAGCTGAACGGCGAGAAGGCGCTGCTCGACCTTGCGAACACGGACGCCGAGCTCGTCTTCAACCTCGTCGAGGCGTATGCCGGCGACGATGCGAAGGAGGCGCATGTCGCCGCCTACCTCGACCTGTTGGGATTTCGCTATACCGGCGCGGGACCGCAGGCGTTGTTCGTCGCGCAGGACAAAGCGCTGGCGAAGAAGCTGTTCACGTTCCACGGCATCAGGACGCCCAAGTTCGCCTCGAGCTATCGCGGAAAGGTCGACCACGTCGACGACCTCGAGTTTCCGCTCATCGTCAAGCCGGCCGGTGAAGACGGCTCGGTCGGC
>Ga0209474_10000783_pt1 | contig 33168 bp, 27 predicted proteins | sample GraSoiAngelo_145_FD_185902 | JGI IMG/M metagenome (GOLD analysis project Ga0209474, IMG submission 185902) | Grasslands soil microbial communities from the Angelo Coastal Reserve, California, USA - 14_1009_05_20cm (SPAdes) (version 2) | ecosystem: Environmental > Terrestrial > Soil > Grasslands...
TCTGTCGGCGTCGGCGTTCTACGTCGCCTACATCGTGTCGGGCGTGCTGGCGCGGCCGGACTGGCGCGCCGCCGCGCTGTCGACCGTGACCCGCCCCGAGAGCGCCGGCTTCCGCAATTACGGGTACCTGTCGATGATCATCGGCCTCGCGGGGACGACGATCGCGCCGTGGATGCAGTTCTACCTGCAGGCGTCGATCGTGGAGAAAGGGGTGACGGCTCGGCAGTACAAGACGTCGCGGCTCGACGTGATCGTCGGCTGCCTGTTCGCCGCCGTCGTCGCGTGGTTCATCGTCGTCGCGTGCGCGGCGACGCTGCACACGGTGGGCAAGTACACGATCGAGACAGGCGCCGACGCGGCGCAAGCGCTGCGGCCGCTCGCCGGCGACTACGCGTACCTGCTCTTCGCCGCCGGCTTGTTCAACGCGTCGCTGTTCGCGGCGTCGATCCTGCCGATCTCGACGGCGTACGCGGTGTGTGAGGGCCTGGGGCTCGAGTCGGGGCTCGACAAACGATTCGAGGAGGCGCCGGCCTTCTACTGGCTGTACACGCTGCTGATCGTCTTCGGCGCCGGGTTCATCCTGATCCCGCGATTCCCGCTGTTCCGCGTGATGGTGCTCTCGCAGGTCGCGAACGGGATCCTGCTGCCCTTCGTGCTGATCTTCGTGCTCCTGCTGGTGAACGACAAGGAGCTGATGGGATCGTACGTCAACTCGAAGTGGTACAACGTCGTGTCGTGGACGACCGTGGGCGTGATGATCGCGCTGACGATCGCCATGGTGATCGCGCAGCTTCGCGGCTAGCGCCTGGCCGCCAGACGCTGACCCCGTCGCGATTTCAGAGCGCGTTGCAGAACTACGCGTAGCGCAGCCCTTCAGGGCTGCCCGCCGGCCGTTGGCAGGCCTGAAGGCCTGCGCTACCAGAGGCCGCCGGCAATTCTGCAACGCGCTCTTAGAACGCCGCCGTGAGCCCGACGCGCAGCGCCCGCGGCGAGCCGGGCGAGATGTTCGTGTTGCTGTCGGCGTTGACGTAGTAGCGACGGTCGAACACGTTCTCCACGTTCGCCTGCAGGCGCACGCCGCCCGCAAGCGGAACGTACAGCGCCGCATCCACGCGCGCGTAGCCGGGCAGCGTCACCGCGTCGTCGATCGCGGCGAACATGTCCGAGCGCGAGACGATGCCGATGCCGGCGCCGATGCGCGGGTGCAGCTGCAGCATGTTCCACAGCGAGAAGGTGTGGTGCGGCACCTGCGCGACCTGCGCGCCGGCCGCCGCCGCCGTCGTCGCGCTCGTGACGACCGCGTCCTGATACGCGTAGCCGCCGGCGACGCTCCACGCGCGCGAAAGCGCGCCGTTCACGCCAAGCTCGTAGCCGTTCGTGCGCTGTGCGCCGGTCTGCACGATGCGCGTCGGATCGTTCGGGTCGGTGGCGCGCGTGTTCACGCGATCGAGCCGGTAGAGCGCCGTCGTGAACGACAGCCGTGGACGGACGTCCCACTTCGCGCCCACCTCGTAGTTGTCGAACTTCTCCGGCTTCGCCTGCTGCGTGATCGTCGTCAGCGACGAGAACTGATCGCCCGAGCTGGGCAGATACGACACGCTGTAGCTGCCGTAGATCGACACCGGCTCGATCGGCTTGACGACGGCGCCGAGGCGCGGCGACACGAGGGTGTCCGGCCGCTCGAGCGCGTCGCCGTTGCGGTTGTTGTGGTACTGCAGATCGAATCTGTCGAAGCGCAGCCCGCCGACCAGCTGCAGGTAGCGCGACACGTCCACCTGATCCTGCGCGTACACGGCGCCGACGTGGGTCTGCACGTGGTTATCGGCGTCGGTGCCGCTCTGGTGAAACGTGACGGGCAGCGCCACGGTCGGGCTGTCGTACGGCACCCTGATCGACGTCGCCGCCGGGCCAAAGAAGCCCGTTTGACGGAAGTTATCCGTGAACTGCCGGCCGATCTCCGCGCCGACGAGCAGCGTGTGCTGCAGCACGCCGGTCGAGGCGCGCGCGATCAGGTCCGTCTGGTTGAACACGTTCGTGCGGTTCGACGCGTTGTTGTAGGCGGTGAGCGTCACGAACGTGCGCGCGGCGTCGACCGCGCCGGGAACGAAATTCTGATAGAAGCGATCGTAGTTGCCGACGAGCGTCTGGTTGCGCAGGAGGAAGCCGTCGAACTGCCGCTCGACCGCAGCCGCGGCGATGTTCACGCGCGAGCGCACGCGGCTCTCGGCGGGATTGCCGAAGTAGGTCGCGACGTCGACGTCGGCCGGCCGTCCCGACACCGACGGAATGCCGCGATCGGCCACGCGGCCGTCGTGCAGGTGCTCGAAGCGGAGCGTCACTTTCGTGCGCGCGTCGGGCGCGATCGTGACGGTGGGCGTCACGCCGTAGCGATCGAGGGTCACGCCGTCGCGGAAGCTGCCGGCGTGCTCGAACATCCCGTCGAGGCGCATGGCGACGGCGCGGCCGAGCGGCTGATCGAGGCCCGCGGTCACGCGTCCGTTGCCGAACATGCCGCCCTGCACCGACAGCTCGCGCGCCGGCTGAAACCCGGCCTGCTTCATCACGCGGTTGATGACGCCGCCGGCGCCGCCGCGGCCGAAGACGAGCGCGTTCGGCCCCTTGAGCGCCTCGATGCGCTCGAGATTGTAGACGTCGCGGTAGTACTGCATGTCGTCGCGCACGCCGTTCACGAAGAAGTCGGCCGACGAACTCTGCCCGCGGACGATGATCTGATCGCGGTTGTTCTCTCCCTGATGCGCGGCGATGCCGGGCACGTACTGCACGACCTGGCCGATGCTCGTCATCAACTGATCCCGCATCATCGCCCGCGGCACGACGGTGACCGACTGCGGCACGTCGCGCAGGGGCGTGAGCGTCTTGGTGGCGGCGGCGAAGTCGACGCCGCCGATCGCGGCCGAGACGCTCACCGCTTCCTGCACGCCCGCGATCTGCAGGACGAAGGTGCGCGATTCGCGTCCGCCGTCGCGCGCCTCGACAACCTGCACCGTCGGCGCGAACCCTTCGAATGCGGCCGTTACGGTGCAGCGGCCCGCCGGCAGCGGGATCGTGAATTCGCCGCGCGCATCGGTGGCGACCGCCGGCAGCGCGCGGCCGCCGCACACGGCGGTGACCGACGCGCCGGAGATCGGGGCGGCCATCGGATCGGCGACCCTGCCCGCAAAGGTAAAAGACGCGGGTTCGAGAAGCGCAACGGCAAGAGCGAGCGCGACGAGCATCGGGCCTCCGGGGTCCATCGAGTCTGGATACTGAGACTCAGTATCACTTCTATAACACGATAGACGGAGAAGTCCGACCAGTCAAGTCGCCTTTCGGCTCATGGGCTTTTCGGCCGGCTTTTCGGCCAGGGTCTGGTCAACACGGCCGTGCCCGGCGTCAGACGCGGCTCTTCAGCCAGGCGATCACGGCTTCGGCGTGCGTGTCGGGCGGGAAGACCGGATAGAACACGTGCTCGATGTGGTTGCTGCGGACGATGAGCGTGAGGCGCTTGAGCAGCGTCATGCCGTCGACCGTGAAGGTCGGCAGCCGCAGGGCGCGCGCGAACGCGAGGTGCTCGTCGCTCAGCACTTCGAACGGCACCTCGAGCCGCTTCACCATCTCCTGCTGATACGCCGTCGATTGCGTACTGAGCCCGAAGACCTCCGCGCGCAGCTTCGCGAGATCCTTGTGGTGATCGCGGAAGCCGCAGGTCTCCGGCGTGCAGCCGCGCGCGCCGGGAATCTCGTCCCATCCAGCGGGCAGCGCCTTGCCCGGCTGCCCCGTCATCGGATAGCAGTACACGACGATGCGCGGCGCGGAGATCTTCGACAGGTTGACGAGCCGGTTCGACGTGGACGGCAGATCGAGATCGGGGATCGCCATCCCCGGCAGATGCTTCGCGCCGCCGTCGTCTTTCGGGCGCGGCAGGTTCGCCGGCAGCTCGTTCAGGTTCGCGGTCGCCCGCTGCGCCGCCTGCGCGACGGGATGTTTGACCGCGAGCGCAAGCGGCAATCCAAGCAGCCCGCGGCGCGACCATCGGTTCGAATCGGCCATGTGGATCTCCGGTGACGATTATCGCCCACGCGCGCCCCAATCGCCGCGCGCTCATTAGATCCAGGATCAGATCCTGGATCGGATCCAGGATCCGATCCAGGATCTGATCCAGGATTGGGCGCCGACAGAACCGGCTCGAGCCGTTAGCGGCCAGCCCCGGCCCCGAGCCCTTAGCCCCCAGCCCCTACTGATTCAGATCCACCCAGACGGACTTCACCTGCGTGTAGTGCTCGAGCGCATGCACGCTCATCTCACGCCCGAAGCCGCTCTGCTTGTAGCCGCCGAACGGCGCCGCGGTATCGTACACGTTGTAGGTATTGATCCACACAGTGCCGGCCTGCAGCTTGCGCGCGACGTAATGCGCCTTCTTGATGTCCTTCGTCCAGACCGCCGCCGCCAGCCCGTAGCTCGAGTCGTTCGCGCGCGCGATCGCTTCGTCGACATCGGCGAACTCGATCGTCGCGAGCACCGGACCGAAGATCTCCTCGCGCGCGATCGTCATCTCCGGCGTGACGCCGTCGAACACGGTCGGCTGGAGGAAATAGCCTTTCCCGGTGCCGATGTCGGCGCGGCCGCCGCCGGCGACGAGCTGCGCGCCTTCCCGTTTCGCGATGTCGATGTACCGGAGATCGGTGTCGAGCTGCTTCTTCGACGAGATCGCGCCGAGTCGGGTCTTCGGATCGAGCGGATCGCCGGGCGCCATCTTCTTCGCGCGGGCAGCGACCTTGTCGACGAACTCCGCCTTGATCGATGCGTCGACGAGGAGCCGCGACCCCGCGGCGCACACTTCGCCCTTGCCGTAGAAGATGCCGGTCGTCGCGCCGCGAATCGCCGCGTCGAGATCGGCGTCGGGGAACACGATGTTCGGCGACTTGCCGCCGAGCTCCAGCGTGATGCGCTTCAGGGTGTCGGCGGATCCTTTCATGATCCCCTTGCCGGTCGACGTGTCGCCGGTGAAGGCGATCTTGTCGATGCGCGGGTGCTCGACGAGCATCTGGCCGACCGACGATCCCGGCCCGGTGATCACGTTGACGACGCCCGCGGGCACGCCGACCTCCGCGGCAATCTCCGCGAGCGCGAGCGCCGTCAGCGGCGTCTGGCTCGCCGGCTTGATGATCACCGTGTTGCCGCACGCGAGCGCCGGCGCGACCTTCCACGCCGTCAGCAGCAGCGGAAAATTCCACGGCACGATCGCCGCGACGACGCCCACCGGCTCGCGCAGCGTGTAGGCGAGGTAGTTGCCCTTGACCGGTACCGTCTCGCCGTGAATCTTGTCGGCCCAGCCGGCGTAGTACTGGAAGCATTCGGCCGCCGCGGGCACCTCGATCTGCCGCGACTCGAAGATCGGCTTGCCGTTGTGCAGCGTCTCGAGGCGCGCGATCTCGTCGGCGCGCTCGAGCAGCCGCTCGCCGATCCGCCACACGATCTTTCCGCGCTCGCGCGCCGACAGCTTGCCCCACGGCCCGTCGAGCGCCGCGCGCGCCGCGGCGGCCGCGGCGTCCACGTCGGCGCGCTCCGCCGACGCCACTTCGGCGATCACCTCTTCGGTGGCCGGGTTGACGACCTCGATCGTCTTCCCGCCCGCCGCATCGCGCCATTCGCCGTTGATGAAAAGCTGCTTGCGCATCACCGCTGTCGTTGTCATGACATCCCTCGGAGACGGAACCACGAAGAAGACACGAAGATGACGAAGATCACGAAGACCTTTTGTAAAAAGAGATTCTTCTTCGGGTTCTTCGTTTTTCTTCTTCGTGTCTTCGTGGTTCCCTCATTTCGCAGTTTCGCCGGGCTTCAGCTCCAGTACTTGCACGCCGCGCGGCGCGACCAGCTCGCGCAGTCTCGCGGGCGTGCCCGTGAGCGCCGGGAACGTGCCGTAGTGCATCGGCACGACCTGCTTCACGCCGAGCAGCTCGCACGCTTTCGCCGCCTGCTCCGGCCCCATCGTGTACAAATCGCCGATGCAGAGGAAGGCGATCTGCGGTTTGTACATCTCGCCGATGAGGCGCATGTCGCCGAAGATCGAGGTGTCCCCCGAGTAATAGATCGTCAGCCCGTCCTCGAACGTGATCACGTATCCGGTCGCAACGCCCAGATAGACGATCTGTCCGTCCTCCTCGATCGAGCTGCTGTGCATCGCCGGCACCATCGTGATCGACAAGCCGAGCATGTGGAGCGTGCCGCCAGGATTCATCCCGGTGACTTTCTGCAGCCCCTTCTTGCCGAGCCACACCGAGACTTCGTACGGCGCGACGACCGGCGCGCCGCTCGAGCGGGCGACCGCGACGGCGTCGCCCGTGTGATCGGCATGGCCGTGCGTGATGAGGATCAGATCGAGCGGCGGCAGCTTCTTCGCGGCGTCGGGGCTCGTCGGGTTGCCGGTGATCCACGGGTCGACCAGGATGCTCTTTCCGCCGGGTGACTGCAGGAGAAACGTCGCGTGGCCGAGCCAGGTGATCGAGAGGGGCATGGCGTTTGAGGATAACATTCGCGCCATGAGCATCTCCACCCGCCGCCGTTTCCTGCAGACGACCGCGCTCGGGATCGCGAGCGCCTCGCTGTCGAGCGCGCGCGTCGCCGCGGCGCAGATACCGGCCGCCGCGCCCATCGTCGACTGGCACGCGCACTGGATCGGCCCCCACGTGGTCGCGCTGCTCGGCGCGCGCACGGCACCGCGGCCGCCGCAGGGCGCGGGATGGTTCGACATCGAGGCGCGGCTGCACGACATGGACGCGAACAACGTCGGCCGCCAGGTGCTTGCGTGGGTCGGCGGGGCGTTCGACGGCGCGCTGCCGCCGGAGGAGGCGCGGCCGCTCTGGCACGCGCAGAACGACGACCTCGCGGCGCTGGTGCGCGCGCACCCGTCGCGCTTCTCGGCGCTGGCGTCGCTGCCGACGGCGAACGTCGCGTGGGCAGCCGAGGAACTGGCGCGCGCGCACGGGGAGCTCGGGCTCATCGGCGCCGTGCTGCCGCTCGACGCGTTCGTCAGCCTCACCGGGGCACGGGCGCTCGCGCCGATCTTCGCGGCCGCGCAGAAGCACCGCAGCCACATCTTCGTGCATCGCGGCGCCGCGAGCGCCGACATTCCGGGGCAGCAGCTCGAGACCGCCGTGAATCCGTACTTCGGTCTGCCGGCCGCCGGGGCCGGACGCGGCCAGGCGCCGGCCGGCGACAACGTCTCCGCGCGCACGCTGCTCGCGACGGCGACGCATCTGGCGAGCGGGGTGGTCACGCTCGCGTTCACCGATTTCCTCGACGCGTATCCGGACGTCACCGTGCAGGTCGCGATGATGGGCGGCGCGATCTCGTACGTGACCGAGCACGTGCAGATGGCGGCCGAGGAAGCAGGATCGCCGCTCCCGGCGAAGCAGTTGAAGAAGGTGTATCTCGATACGGGTCAGAGCGGCCGGGCGCCGCGCGGCATCGCGCTCGCCGCGAAAGTCTTCGGCGCCGACCGCATTCTCTTCGGCACCGACAGCGGACCGGTGGCGACGATCGGCCCGACGATCGCCTCGGTGAAGCAGGCCGAGATCAGCGACGCCGAGAAAGCGTTGATCTTCTCCGGCAACGCGCGGCGGCTGTTGTCCGCGAAGGGAATCACGTAGGGCGACCCTTTCAGGGTCGCCGAGGCGAGGCTGAAAGCCTCGCCCTACATTTGGTCGTAGGGCGACCCTTTCAGGGTCGCCGAGGCGAGGCTGAAAGCCTCGCCCTACGTTTTGCCGTCACTGCTCGGTGCGCACGTACTCGAAGTTGATCGGCAGCTGATTGATGCCTCGTCGCGGCGGCGCGATGTAGTTCGCGAATCTGCCCGGCTCGTACACCGGCTCCGCCATGATGCTCAGGAGGTACTCGCTGTCGGCCGGCGACGGCAGCCAGTCGTGCTTGCGCCGCTCGAACTCCTCCTTCGACAGCGGCACGCCGTTCGGATCGAAATAGAAGCCCGAGTACATGCCGATGTGGCGGTTGAACTTGCGATCCGGGAGCCGCAGCCGATCGGACATGCCGTACCGCTCGAGGATCTTGTTCCAGCGCGTCACGCCCGCCGCGCAGTCGCCGACGTACCAGTCGCGCAGCACCTCGTTCATCGCGTTGCGCATGAGGACTTCCTTCGTCACCGGCTTGCCGTCCTCGAAGAACTCCATGTTGTAGTACGCGTTCTTCACGAGATGATCCTCGAAGGTGTCCTCTTTCGCGCGCCCTTTGAGGCCGTTGGCGAAGTACGACGCGGCGTTGCTCGACACCTCGCCGCCGTGCAGGTCGAGGCTGAGGCTGAACCACTGATTCAGGTGCTTCTGGATCGTCGGCAGATCTATGCCGCCGATCTTGCGCACGTCTTCGGAGTAGCCGGCCTCCTGCATCAGCTGGCACGTGCGCTCGAGGATCCGCGCGATGCCGGTCTCGCCGACGAACATGTGGTGCGCTTCCTCGGTGAGCATGAACCGCGTTGTGCGCGACAGCGGATCGAGCGAGCTCTCCGACAGCGACATCAGCTGCGACTTGCCGTCGCGGTCGGTGAACATCGTGAACATGAAGAAGTCGAGCCAGTTGTCGATCGGCTCGTTGAACGCCTCGAGGATGCGGGGCTTGTCGCGGTTGCCGCTCTGCCGCTCGAGCAGCTCCTCGGCTTCGTCGCGGCCGTCCCGCCCGAAGTAGGAGTGCAGCAAGTACACCATCGCCCAGAGATGGCGCCCTTCTTCGCAATTCACCTGGAACAGATTGCGCAGATCGTAAAGGCTCGGACAGCGCTGGCCGAGCCACCGCTGCTGCTCGACGCTCGCCGGCTCGGTATCGCCCTGCGTGACGATCAGGCGCCGCAGCTGATTGCGGAACTCGCCCGGGACTTCCTGCCACACCGGCTGACCGAAGAAATCGCCGAACCCGATGCGCCGATCGGGCAGCGGATCGGCGAGAAAGATGCCCCACCGGTACTCCGGCAGCTTGACGTACTCGAAGTGCGCCCACCCTTCGGGATCGACGCTCACCGCCGTGCGCACGTACACGTGGTGGTAATCCTGGAAACCCTGCGGCCCCATGTCGCGCCACCACTGGATGTACTTCGGCTGCCAGTGCTCGAGCGCGCGCTGCAGCCGCTTGTTGCTCGAGAGGTCGACGTTGTTGGGGATTTTCTCGGCGGAGATCATCGCTAGGTCCTCTTCCAGTCGAATTCCGGTCTGCCCTGCTCGCCGTACGCGCGCAGCGCGCCTTTTTCGCCAACCGCGTTCGGCCGCTGGAAGATCCAGTTCTGCCACGCCGTGAGCCGGCCGAAGATCTTCGTCTCCATCGTTTCCGGCCCGGCGAAACGGAGGTTCGCTTCGAGGCCGGTCATTGCGTCGGGCGAAAACGCGGTGCGGGCTTCGACGGCGAGCCGCACTTCGTCGTCCCAGTCGATCTCGTCGGGCGCGAAGGTGACGAGGCCCAGTTCCTCGGCTTCGGCGGCGTTGAACGGCCCGTCGTGCTCGAGCAGTTCCTGGACGCGCCCCTTCTCGCCGAGGAAGCGCGCCTCGAGGCGCGTCAGCCCGTTGCTCATCGGCAGCGGGCCCGCGTTCATCGGCGACAGCGCGACGACGTTTTCCTCGCTGTCGTCGTGGAACATGTACGAGCGATCGGAGGCGAGCGCCAGCTCGAAGAGCGATCCCGCGAACGCCGATCCGGGCTCGATGAAGGCGAAGAAGGTGCGCGAGGTGAGATCCATGCGCTTCAGCGTCCGCTTCATGAAGAGCACGATCTCCCGCACGAGCCAGTGCGGCCGATGCGCGGCGAGCGTGGCGTCGATCGCCAGCACGGCGTCTCGATCGCCTTCCGTGCGCACGACAACGGTGCCGATCTCCGGCTCGTTGACGCGCAGCCGCAGCAGCGCGTCGTCGAGCTCGCGGAAGGCGCGCAGCGCCCAGAACTGATCGCCGGCCTGCACGATCTCTTCCGGCGTCGACGGCTGCGGCCCGCTCGGCGCCTGCACGGTGAGATCCGCCGTGCGCTTGTCCCGATGGATCGTCAGCGTGACGGCGGAGTACTTGATCGCGCTCTCGGTCACGGTCGGGTTCAGCGGATTGAGCGCGATGCCCGGTCCGCTCGCGGGGCGATCGGACGGGGCGGCGAGCTCGCGCGCGCGCTTCTGCACCGCCTCCTTGAACTGGCTCGTCGGATGCACTTCGTCGACGAGCTTCCATTCGACCGCGCGCTTCCCTTTCACGCCTTCGACGAGCGTGCTGAAGAAATCGGCGAGGTCGCGGCGCACGCGGCGCTTGTCGACGACGCGCGTCAGGCCGCCGGTGCCGGGCAGCACGCCGAGCAGCGGCGCTTCCGGCAGGCTCACCGCGGAATTGCCGTCGTCGACGAGCACGATCCGATCGCACGCGAGCGCGAGCTCGTAGCCGCCGCCGGCGCAGATGCCGTTGAGCGCGGCGAGGAACGTGATGCCAGAGTTCTCGCTCGCGTCCTCGATGGCGAGGCGCGTCTCGTTGGTGTACTTGCAGAAGTTCACCTTCGCGCCGTGCGAGGCGCCGCGCAGCATCATGATGTTCGCGCCGGCGCAGAAGATCCGCTCCTTGAGCGACGTGACGATGACGGCGTGGACCTCGGGATGCTCGAACCGGAGGCGCTGAATCGCGTCGGCGAGCTCGATGTCGACGCCGAGGTCGTACGAGTTCAGCTTGAGCTTGTAGTCCGGCGACAGGCCGGCGTCCTCGCGGACGTCCATCGACAGAGTGGCGACGGGGCCGTCGAAGGCGAGCTTCCAGTGGCGGTAGCGGCTCGGGTGCGTATCGAAGGTGATCATTGAAATTGAACGCTCGTTCAAATACTTTAGAGAACCGGGATGAGCGAGTCAATCACTTCGACGGCGGCCCGGGCCAAGCCCGGCCGTCCCCGCCGCCGCAAGCGGCCACGCAACGCCGACCCGCAGGCGTCGACGCGCGTCGAGATCCTCAAGAGCGCCGCCGCCGCCTTCCGCCGCCTCGGCTACCACGGGGCGACCGTCGAGGAGATCGCCGCCGCGCTGCACATGAAGAAGGGCAACCTCTATTACTACTTCAAGAACAAGGAGGAGATCCTCTTCGCCTGCCACCAGTACTCGCTCGATCGCCTCATGCAGATCCTGCATGAAGTGCGGCAGAGCGGGCTCCCGGCCGACGAGCAGCTGCGCCGGCTGGTGCACGCCTTCGTGCATACGATCCTCGACGAGCTGCACGGGACGGCGCTCTTCCTCGATCTCGAGGCGCTCTCGCCGCCGCACCTGAAGGCCGTCATCGTACGGCGCGACGAGTTCGATCGCGGCGTGCGAACCCTGCTCGAGGAAGGGATGGCGCGCGGCGTCTTCGCGCGCGGCGATCAGAAGCTGCTCGCCTTCGCGCTGCTCGGCGCCGTGAACTGGATCCCGCGCTGGTTCAACCCGTCCGGCGCGGCGACGTCTCAAGAGATCGCCGATCTGTTCGCTGACTTCTTCGTGGCTGGACTGCGGCGCGCGTAAGAGGATCGACGCGATCGCTCTCGCGCCGCGCTACCTGGCCGCCGCGGCCATCTCGCGCAGGCGATAGCGCTGAATCTTTCCGGTCGCCGTCTTCGGCAGCTCGGGAAGGAACTCGACCCACTGCGGCCGCTTGTACGCCGCCAGGTGCGTGCGCACGAACTGCTGCAGCTCCTTGGCGAGCTCGGGCGAGCCGCGCGCCCCTTCGCGCAGCACGACGAACGCCATCGTCTTCGTCAGGCCGTCGTGATCCTCGCGGCCGATGACGCCGCACTCGAGCACCGCCTCGTGCGCGACGAGCGCGTTCTCGACTTCGACGGGGCTCACCCACTGCCCGCCGACTTTGAGCATGTCGTCCGATCGGCCGGCGTACCAGTAGTAGCCGTCCGCGTCGACCGAGTACTTGTCGCCGGTGCGGATCCAGTGGCCCTCGATCGTGCCCTTCGTCTTCTCGTGCTGATTCCAGTACGCGGCGCACGTCGAGTCGCCGCGGATCCACAGGTTTCCGATCGCGCCGCTTGGCACCGCCTCGCGCGCCTCGTCGAGAATCCGCGCGTCGTAGCCGGCGACGATCTGCCCGCTCGAGCCGGGACGAATGGCGCCGGGGCGATTCGAGATGAACATGTGCAGCGCCTCGGTCGAGCCGATGCCGTCGACGATGTCGACGCCGAACCGCTGCTTGAATCGCTCGTAGAGCGTCGCCGGCAGCGACTCGCCAGCTGAAACCGCGAGGCGGAGCGACGACAGATCGAAGTCGGCGCTCCCGTCGCCCTCGGGACGGCCGTGCGCGAGCATCATCGCGTAGCCGGTCGGCACCGAATAGAACAGCGTCGGCCGATGGCGCTCGATGACGGCGTACACGTTCACCGGCGTCGGCGGCCCCGGCCAGAATATCGTCGTCGCGCCAACCGAGAACGGGAAATACAGCGCGTTGCCGAGGCCGTAGGCGAAGAACAGCTTCGCGACGCTGAACGTGCGATCGCGCTCGGTGATGCCGAGGATGCCCTTCCCGAACAGCTCGGCGCAGACGACCATGTCATGCTGCAGGTGCACGCAGCCCTTCGGCGCGCCGGTGCTGCCGGAGGAGTACAGCCAGAACGCGGGGGCGTCGCGGCTGGTCGGCTCCGCGTCGCAGTCGGCGTCGCCCTGCTCGAGCAGCGCATCGAAGCGAAGGTGCGCGGGCGGCCGGGCGTTCGCGCCCGCGGCAATCACGTGCCGCAGCGTGCGGCGGTTCGCCGCGGGCACCGCGTCCACCGCCGCGAGCAGATCCTCGGAGACGATCGCGGCCGCCGCGCGCGAGTCGTGCAGCACGTGCGCGTAGTCGGCCGGCTTCCACAGCGTGTTGAGCGGAATCGGGATCGCCCCCATCTTGATCGCGCCGAAGAAGCTGTAGGCGAACTCGGGTCCGTCGGCGAGCAGCAGCGCGACGCGCTCCTCGGGCCGCACGCCGATCCGCCGCAGGCCGCTCGCGACGCGGTTGACCCTGGCGAGCACCTCCGCGTACGTGATGCGATCGTCGCCGATCTCGATCGCGACGTTCGAGCCGCGCCCGGCGTCGACGTTGCGATCGACGAAGTACGTCGCGGCGTTGAAGATCGGCGGGATGCCGATCGACTCGGCGGTGGCCGCGCTCATGACGTGCGCGCCGCCTCGAGCAGCGACACGATCTCGCGCGGAAACGGCTGCGGCTTGAACGTCGCGGCGTCGACGCAGGCCACGCGATACGAGGCGTCGCAGATGAACCGGCCGGTGTCGCGCTCGTGGATCTCGAACGCGAAGCCGATGCGCGCGCCGGTGATCTCGCCGACGCCGACCGACACCGCCAGCTCGTCGCCTAGCTTCGCCGGAGACCTGAAGCGCGATTGCAGCGAGGTTCGCGGCATGAAGACGCGCAGCGTCTGCAGCAGGCGCGTGCGGTCGCTGCCGAGGCGTCGATACAGATCTTCCTCGGCGTTCTCGAAGTATCGGAAGAAGACGCCGAACCAGACGATCCCGGCCGGATCGGTGTCGGGCCACATCACGCGGACGTCGATGTGATGGAAAAGCGCCACAGTCCGCCGACTTTAGATGCGCGGGCGAGGCGCGGTCAAGCGGCCGCCGCCTTACAATCGTCGACATGGCCGTCGATCGCCGCGTCCCGGTCGCCGCGCTCATCGTCGTACTCTTCGCGCTCGTGTCCGTGCGCGCGTCGGCGCAGCACCTGACCATCCAGGGCGATCGCTTCGCCGTCGACGGCACGCCGCGCTTCCTCACCTTCATCTCGTACTTCGACGGCATGGAAGCGCTCGACGTCGCCGCCGACCTGAAATTTCTCCACGAGAAGGCCTTCGACGGCGTGCGCCTCTGGCCGAATCCGGGCCTCGTCCGCAGCGACGGTACGCTGGACAACGGCGCGCTCGCGCGTCTGCTGTTCATCCTCGACACGGCGCGGCAGCAGCGCATGATCGTCGACATCACGTTCACGGCCGAGCGCGTCGCGGGCCTCGACGCCGCGCGCTTTCGCGACGGGATCGTCGAGGCGGCGCGCGCCGTCGCCGGGTTCGAGAACGCGCTGATCGACATCCAGAACGAGCGCGACGTCTACGGCCCGTTCGTGCGGCCGCTCGCCCCGGCGGACGTCGCCGCGACGGCCGCCGCGATCAAGCGCGCGGATCCGCGCCGCATCGTCACCGCCTCGAATTCTCCCGGGCTGACGCCGGCGCAGGCCGCGCGCTTCACCGCCGACACCGGGCTCGACGTGACGGCGTATCACGACGACCGCGTGCCCAACTGGTACGAGCGCGGCCGGCTGCAGTCGATCGTGTCCGCGCTGCGAGACAACGGCCGTCCGGCGTACCTGCAGGAGCCGACGCGCGTTCCGTTTCCGTCGACGGATCGCGCCGACTATTTCCTGCAGGCGCGCGCCAACGCGAAGCTCGCCGGCGCGGCCGCGTGGTGCTTCCACACCGAGTTCGGCTTCGACGTGCGGACCGCACGCTTTCAGGATCGGCTCGCGTCGCGCCCCGAGCCCGAATGGGCGTTCGTCAACGCGCTCGTCGTGCGTGTCAACCTGAAGACGATCGACGGGCACTACCTCGTCGCCGACAACGGCGGCGGATCGTCGGTGCACGCCGATCGCCAGAATCCAATCGACTGGGCGGTGTTCGAGCTGACGGCGATCGCGGGCGGGCCGCCGCTCGACGGCGAGCGCGTGGCGCTGCGCACCAGCGACGGCGAGCACTACCTCGAGGCCGACGACGGCGGCGGCGCCGCGCTGCTCGCGGCGACGACGGCGGTCGGCGGATGGGAGACGTTCATGATCGCGAGCGGGACCGGCGGCGCGATCCGCGACGGCGATGCGATCTCGCTGCGGACCGACACCGATCCGCCGTGGTTCGTCGTGGCCGAAGAGGGCGGCGGCGGCGCCGTCAACGTGAACCGCCGGACGGACGGCCCGTGGGAGCGCTTCACGCTCGTCGCGGTGCGATAATGGATTGACCGTGGGACGAATCATTCCGCTCGCGCCGTCGCGGCTGCCCAAACCGGAGTGGCTGAAAGTACGCGCGCCCGGCTCGCCGAGCTACTTGCGGCTCAAAGAGCTCATGCGCGAGCTGAAGCTCCATACCGTCTGCGAAGAAGCGCAGTGTCCGAACATCGGCGAGTGCTGGAACCACGGAACGGCCACCTTCATGATCCTCGGCGACGTGTGCACGCGCGCGTGCTCGTACTGCGCGGTGGCGCACGGGCGGCCGGCGCCGGTCGACGCCGCGGAACCGCGGCGCGTCGCTGATGCCATCCACACGCTCGATCTCAGCTACGTCGTCATCACGTCGGTCGATCGCGACGATCTGGCCGACGGCGGCGCATCGATCTTCGCGGACACGATTCGCGAGACGCGCGCGCGCGTGCCGGGCTGCCGCATCGAAGTCCTGATTCCCGATTTTCAAGGAAGCGAAGCGGCGCTTGGCGCCGTCCTCGACGCGCGGCCGGACATCCTCAACCACAACACCGAAACGGTCCCGCGCCTCTATCGCATGGCGCGATCCGGCGGCCGCTACGCGCGCACGCTGGAGCTGCTCGATCGCTCGCGCCGCTACGCGCGGGATATCCCCACGAAGACCGGCCTGATGGTGGGCCTCGGCGAGGAGCGCCACGAGTTGATCGCGACGTTCGAGGACTTGCGTCGCGTCGGCTGCGGCGTGCTGACGATCGGACAGTACTTGCGCCCCTCTGCCGCGCATGCGCCGATGGTCCGCTATTACCACCCCGACGAATTCGCCGATCTCAAACGCGCCGCGCTCGATCTCGGCTTTGTCCACGTCGAGTCGGGTCCGCTCGTCCGCAGTTCCTACCACGCGCACGAGACCGCCGACGCGTACGCCGCCGCAGCTGCCCGCTGACGAGGTACAACGCAGAACTCGCAGAGCTCGCAGAAAATCAACTGAAAAGAGGTCTCTGCGGGTTCTGCGTTGATCGTCGTCCGCCGTCTACGTCGTCTGCAGCTCGGATGAGAGCTGACGAAAGAAATCATCGGCGAGTTTTTTCGCGGCCGCGTCGACGAGGCGCGAGCCGACGGCGGCGATCAGGCCGCCGACCTGAACATCGCCGTCGCACGCGACGCGCGTGGCGTTCTCTTCGCTCGTGAGCGCGATGGCCGCCGTTCCGCGCACGAAGCCGGGCGAGCCTTTGCCGTCGAGCGCGATCGTCAACGCCGCGGGCGCCTGGCGATCACGAATCGTCGCGGTGCCCGTGTAGGAGCCTTTCAGCCCGGCGACGCCGACGCGCAGCGCCGCCTGATAGGTGTCGGGCGCCGTCTCGACAAGCGACTCGCAGCCGGGGATGCAGCGCTTCAGGACCGCCGGATCGACGAGCGCCGCGAACACGCGCTCCCGCGGCGCCGGCACGACGGCCGTGATGGTGAGCTTCACGGCCGGCGTCCCAATCCCCTCTCTTATCCGCGCGAGAGCGCGCGCTCGATCGCGCGGCGCGTGTTGACCTCGGCGAGGTGCGCGCGGAACACGGCGGATGCATGGATGTCGGAAAGCGGATCGACGCCGTCCGCTGCGTGCGACGCGGCGAGCGCAATCGCCTGCGGCGTGGGCGCCCGCTGCCCCGCCAGCAGCCGCTCGACCTCCGACGCGCGATACGCCTTGGCCGCCACGCCGGTGATCCCGACGCGGATGCCCTCCTGGCCGACGACGACCGCCGCGCCCGCAAGCGCGAAGCCGCTCGCCTTCTGCTCCGTCTTCTCGTACGCGACGCTCTTCGCCGTGGCGGGCACGCGAACCTCGACGATGATCTCGTTCGGCTCGAGCGCGGTCTGCAGCAGATCGACGAAGAACGCCGACGCCTTGACGGTGCGGCGGCCGCGCGGCCCGGCGAGATCGATCTCGGCGTCGAGCGCGAGGATGGCCGCCGGATAGTCCGCCGCGGGATCGGCGTGCGCGAGGCTGCCGCCGATCGTCCCCTTGTTGCGCACCTGCAGATCGCCGATGTGGCCCGCGGTCTCTGCCAGCAGCGGGCTGCGATCGCGGAGCAGCGCCGACGTTTCGATCTCGCGGTGCGTCGCCATCGCGCCGATCGCGATCGCGCCGCGCGCGTCGCGGACGTAGCTGAGCCCCTCGATGCGCCCGATGTCGACGACGACGCTCGGCTGCGCGAGCCGCAGCTTCATCGCCGGAATCAGGCTGTGCCCGCCCGCGAGCACTTTCGCGGCATCGCCGTGCTGGGCCAGCAGCGCGATCGCTTCGTCGACGGTCGACGGACGCTTGTAGTCGAAGTTGGCCGGATACATGTTGGTCGCTCCTGTCCCTAGACCGTCGTCGCGGCCGTGGTCTTCATCGCCTGCCAGACGCGCTCCGGCGTCATCGGCAGATCCAGGTGCGTGACGCCGAGCGGCGCGAGCGCGTCGATGACCGCGTTGGCGATCGCCGGCGTCGCGCCGATCGTCCCCGCCTCGCCGACGCCCTTGATGCCGAGCGGGTTCACCGGCGACGGCGTCACCGTGTGCCCGAACACGTACTCGGGGATGTCGGTCGCGCGCGGCAGCGCGTAATCCATGAACTCGCCGGTCAGCAGCTGCCCGTTCTCGTCGTACACCGTCTTCTCGAAGAGCACCTGGCCGATCGAGTGCGCGATGCCGCCCTGCAGCTGCCCTTCGACGATCAGCGGGTTGATCTGCGGTCCGCAGTCGTCGACGGCGACGTACTTCGTGATCTTCACCCGCCCCGTGTCGCGGTCGACGTCGACGGCGACGATGTGCGTGCCGAACGGGAAGGTGAAGTTCTGCGGCTCGAAGAAGCTCGACGCCTCGAGGCCCGGCTCGAGCCCGGCGGGAAGATTCTTCGCGACGTACGCTTCACCGGCGAGCTCCGTCCAGCCGATCTCGCGGTTCGTGACGCCGGGCGAGGTGAACACGCCGTTCTCGAACGTGACGTGATCGCTGGTCGTCTCGAACAGGTGCGCGGCGAGCGTCTTGGCCTTCGCGACGATCTTGTCGATGCTCATCACGATCGCCGAGCCGCCGACCGCCGTGCCGCGGCTGCCGTAGGTGTCGCGTCCGTACGGCGCGACGTTCGTGTCGCCGTGCAGCACGACGACGTCTTCGATCGGGACGCCGATGCGATCGGCGACGATCTGCGCGAACGTCGTCTCCTGCCCCTGCCCGTGCGGCGAGACGCCGGTGACCACCGTCACCTTGCCGGAGATCTCCATGCGCACCGATCCCCATTCCCAGCCGCCGGCGGGCATCGCCTTCGACGGCCCCATCGCGCAGATCTCGACGTAGGTCGAGACGCCGATGCCCGACAGCTTGCCCGACGCGCGAGCGGCGTCGCGATCCTTCACGAGCTGATCCCAGTTCGCGAGCTGCTTCGCCTTCGCCAGCGCGCCCTGATAGTTGCCGCTGTCGTAGGTGAGGCCGCACGAGGTCGCGAACGGGAACTCCGACGGCTGCGGAAAGTGCTTCAGCCGGATCTCGAGGCGATCGACCCCGAGCTCGTTCGCGACGACGTCCATCAGCCGCTCGATCAGGTACGTCGCCTCGGGACGCCCCGCGCCGCGGTACGCGTCGGTCGCCATCTTGTGCGTGTAGACGCCGACGATCTCCATCTTCACCGCGGGAATCCGGTAGCACCCCGTGAGCACGAGGCCCGTGAGCGTGGGAATGGCCGGCGTCAGCAGCTGCAGGTACGATCCGAGATCGGCGATCGTGCGCGTGCGGATGCCGAGGATCGTGCCGTCATTGCGGACCGCGAGCTCGTACTCGCCGATCTGATCGCGTCCGTGGATCGTCGCGGCCGCGTTGTCGCGGCGCGACTCGATCCATTTCACCGGACGCCGCAGCCGCATCGCCAGGTGCGCGACGAGCGCTTCCTCGGCGTACACGTTCAGCTTCGCGCCGAAGCCGCCGCCCACTTCGGGCGCGACGATCCGCAGCTTGTTCTCGGGGACGCCGATCATCGCCGGCAGCAGCGTCCGCAGCAGATGTGGAATCTGCGTCGACGTCCAGATCGTGAGCGTGCCCTCGCCCGGCTGGAACGACGCGACGACGCCGCGCGGCTCGATCGGCATCGGCGTGAGGCGCTGATGGACCAGCCGATGCCTGATCACGCGGTCGGCGCTGCGAAACGCCTCGTCGATGCTGCTGCCGCCGGCGACCGTGTGCGTGTAGGCGACGTTCGAGCCGAGATCCGGATGCGTGAGCGGCGATCCCGGCTTCACCGCCGCCTCGGCGTCCGCGACGACCGGCAGCGGATCGTAGTCGACGTCTATCGCCTCGATCGCGTCGCGCGCGATGTACGGATCGGTGGCGACCGCGACGGCGACGGGATGGCCGACGTAGTACACGCGATCGCCGGCGAGCACCGTGTGCTTCGGCGCCTTCAGATCCGGTATCGCCGCCGCGCACGGGATCAGGCCGCACGCGTCGTTGACGTCGGCGCCCGTGAGGACGGCGACGACGCCAGGGAGCGCGCGCGCCGCCGAGACGTCGATCTTGCGGATGCGCGCGTGGGCGTGCGGGCTGCGAAGGATCGCTGTGTGCACGATCCCCGGCAGCCGCACGTCGTCGACATAGGTGCCGATGCCCTTGATCAGGCGCGGATCCTCGATCCGCTTCATCGCACGGCCGACGTATGGCGTCCTGGTCTCAGCCACGGGCCACCTCCCCGGCGGCGCTGGCCTGCGCGACCGCGTCGATGATGTGCGAGTAGCCGGTGCAGCGGCACAGGTTGCCGCGCAGGCCTTCCGCGATCTCCGCGCGCGTGGGCGACGGGTTCTGCGCGAGCAGGTGAATCGACGCCATGATCATCCCCGGCGTGCAGTAGCCGCACTGCAGGCCGTGGCAGTCCCAGAAGCCCTGCTGCACGGGGTGGAGATGGCCGTTGCCGACGCCCTCGATCGTCGTCACACTCGCGCCGTCGGCCTGGACGGCGAACAGCGTGCACGATTTCACCGCCTGCCCGTCCACGAGCACGGTGCAGGCGCCGCAGATGCCCGTCTCGCATCCGACGTGCGTGCCCGTGAGGCCGCAGAGATCCCGCAGATAGTGGACGAGCAGCACGCGCGGCTCGATGACGTGTTCACGATCGGTGTCGTTGACGCGCAGACGAACTGGGATGGGCACGAGCACCTCCTCGGGTGGCGTGGGCCGCCAATGGTTCTCGAAACGGGCGCAAGGTGTCAAGACGCGGCCGCGGTTCGGCTGACAGTTCTCGCACGCGTGCGGCTCGTCATGAGACACGGCCGGTCCAAAGAGTCCGCCAACGGGCCGAGGTGGCGCCCTCCTCGCGCGGCATCGGCGTTGCGACAGCACGCCGTGCCCGACGCGAGCGGACGTCTCCGGAGGAGCCGACATGGCAGCGCGCGAGATGACGGTCGTCTGCGCCTGGTGTCACCGGGTGGTGAAGGCGGGACGCGAGGGCGCCGCGGTGACGCACACCATCTGCGCGACGTGCGTCGCGTGGACGTTCGACCATCCGGCCGTCGGGCCGCGCGACGCCGTGCCGCGCGCCGCCCACGACCTCGAGGATCTCCGCTCTACGATCTGAAGCGCTTCGCGTCGATCCCGTACTGCCGGACTTTGTAAGTGATGATCCGCTCGGTGGCGTCGAGCAGTCGCGCCGCTCTGGCGCAGTTGCCGCGCGTGGTCTTCAGCGCGTCCTGGATCAGATCCTTCTCGTAGGCGCCGACCGCATCGCGCAGCGAGACGCGCGTCACGGTGCCCGACGCTTCGGCGGTCTGCAGCGAAGGCGGGAGATGGTGGCCGTGGATCACTTCGCCGTCGCACATGAGGACGGCGCGCTCGATCGTGTTCTCGAGCTCGCGCACGTTGCCGGGCCAGTGATAGCTGGCGAGCATGTCGATCGCGGGCGTCGAGATGCGCTTGATGCTGCGCTTGTGCTCGCGCGCGAACTTCTCGAGGACGTGATCGACCAGCGGCACCAGGTCCGCCTTGCGATCGCGCAGCGGCGGGATGAAGATCGTGAACACGTTCAGCCGGTAGTAGAGGTCCTCGCGGAACGTGCCCGCGGCGATGGCGCGCTCGAGATCCTTGTTGGTCGCCGCGACGAGCCGCACGTTGGCCTTCACCGTCTCGGTGCCGCCGACGCGGTCGAACTCGCGCTCCTGCAGCACGCGCAGCAGCTTCACCTGCGTCGCGAGGTTCACGTCGCCGATCTCGTCGAGGAAGAGCGTGCCGCCCTCGGCGAGCTCGAACCGCCCTTTCTTGCGCGCCTCGGCGCCGGTGAAGGCGCCTTTCTCGTAGCCGAAGAGCTCGGACTCGATCAGGCTGTCGGGGAGCGCCGCGCAGCTCACCTTCACGAACGGCTTCCTGGCGCGGAGCGAACTGTAGTGGATCGCGTGCGCGATCAGCTCCTTGCCCGTGCCCGATTCGCCGCGCAGGAGGACGGTGGTGTTCGTGCCGGCGACCTGCGTCACCTGCTCGAAGATCTGGCGCATCGATCCGCTGCTGCCGACGAAGTTCGAGAAGTCGTACCGCTCGCGCAGCTCCTGGCGCAGGTGCGTGTTCTCGTCGACGAGCCGCCGCTTGTCCTCCTCGATCAGCCGCTGGATCTTCACCGCCTGGCCGATCATCGACGCCACGACGCCGAGGAACTTCGCGTGGCGCTCGAAGTTGCGCTCCGGCTTGTGGCGCAGATCGATCGCCAGCGCGCCGATCGCGCGGCGGTTGAGGACGATCGGCACGCAGACGAAGCTGAGCTCCTGGTGCGCGAGCTCCGGGCGGGGCGCGGCGCGGTGCAGGAACGACGGCTCGCGGCTCACGCGCGGGACGACGATCGGTTTGCCGCTCTGGACGACCTTGCCGGTGATCCCCTCGCCGATCCGGTACCGCACGTGCCGCGAGTGGTCGCCGAGCCCGTCGGACGCCTCGACGCGCAGATCGCCGTCGGCGTCGAGGATCGACACGATGCTGCGCAGGGCGCCGTGGTGGCGCGCAAGGATCTCGAGGACGCGGTGCAGCGAGGCCTTGAGGTTCAGGGTGCCCGAGAGCGCCTGGCTCACCTCGAGGAGCGACGAGAGGCGTCGCACCTCGCGGGCGGGCGCGTCGGCGTCGGGCGGCGCAGGACGGGCGCGGGTCGGCATCGGCTCCATCCTACATTCCTGTCGGCATGGCGTGAACGTCCAACATTTTTGTCTGAGTCTCCCGGCGGCACGATCGGGGCGCGGCGGCCTCGATCCTACATCGTTGTTGGCGCGAATCTCGACACAGACATAAATGTCGGAACGCCGCGCCGCCCCACCGCGCGATCCGCGAAAACCGGCCCGATCTCGCGCGCCGCGCTTCCACGCGCCATGGTGTGCATCTTGCTCGCCACGACCGCATGCCCCTCGCCGCCGCCGCCGTCGTCGCGCTGCTCGCGTCCGATCCGCCCCCGCCGCACGTGCGGCCCGATGTGTCGCTCGGTCCGTTCGTCGAGGAGGGCGCGCGCCGCTCGCCCTCGATCCGGGCGCTCCTCGATCGCCTCGAAGCGACCGACGTCATCGTCTACGTGCGCATGCGCGTATTCGACCAGACCGCGCTCGAAGGGCGGGTCGGCATGCTCACGACGACGGCCGCGGGGCAGCGGTATCTCGTGATCGAGCTCGCGTGCGGCCGCCCGCAGGTGACGACGATGGCGACGCTGGCGCACGAGCTGTATCACGCGCTCGAGATCGCGCAGCAGCCGGCGATCGTGGATGCAGGGACGCTCGCGGCGTACTACCGCCGCCACGGCGTCGAGGCCGGCGGTTCGCCGGGACGTCTGACGTTCGAGACCGAGGGCGCCGAGCAGGCCGGGCGTCAGGCGCGGCGGGAACTCTCCGACAACACGAGGCACACATGGACCTTGAAGTGATCGTCCACCGGATCCGCGAGGAGTTCAGGGAGATGCCGGGCCTGCGCCTGACGCCGGCGCAGGCGACGCGGCTGTGGGGCCTCGAGCGCGAGACGTGCCGCATGGTCATCGACACGCTGGTCGCCGCGGCCTATCTGCGCTGGACGCCGGCCGGATCGGTGACGCGCGCCGAAAGCTGACGCGCGCCGCCAATTCTCAGTGCGTTGCAATGATGTGGGGCGACCCTTCCAGGGTCGCCACGGCGAGGCTGAAAGCCTCGCCCTACACGTTTTGAAACGCGCCGAAAGCTGACGCGCCTTCCTAATTGCTCACCGGCCCCAAAAACCGGCGGTAGGCGTCGTTGTGCTCGTCGAGCTGATACCGGTAGCCGAGCGCGACGAGGAAGGCGTCGAATGCCGCGCGATCGCGATCGGGCACCTCGAACGCCGCCAGCACGCGGCCGAAATCGGCGCCGTGGTTGCGGTAGTGAAACAGGCTGATGTTCCAGCGGCCGCCCAGCGCGTCGAGAAACTGCATCAGCGCGCCCGGCCGCTCGGGAAACTCGAAGCGGCAGACGCGCTCGGAGGCGACGTGCGGCGTCCGCCCGCCGACCATGTGGCGGACGTGCAGCTTCGCCATCTCGTTGCCCGAGAGATCCGCCGTCTCGTAGCCGAGATCGGTGAGCCGCCGGACGAGCGCGTCGACATCGGCGCGCGCGCGAATGGAAATCCCCACGAAGATCTGCGCCGCGTCCCGTCCGCTCAACCGGTAGTTGAACTCCGTGATCACGCCGTCGCCGAGCGCGCGGCAGAAGGCGCCGAACGCGCCCGGGCGCTCCGGGATCGTGGCCGCGAGCAGCGCTTCGCGCCCCTCGCCGAGCTCGGCGCGCTCGGCCACGAAGCGCAGGCGATCGAAGTTCATGTTCGCGCCGCTGAGGACGGCGGCGAGCCGCTCGCCGCGGACGCGGCGGCGCTCCACCCACGACTTCAGCCCCGCGACCGCGAGCGCGCCCGCCGGCTCCATGATGCTGCGCGTGTCGTCGAACACGTCCTTGATCGCCGCGCAGATCTCGTCGTTGGTCGCCCGCACGATCTCGTCCACCGTCGCCCGCACGATCGGAAACGTCTTCTCGCCCACCTGGCGCACGGCGACCCCGTCGGCGAACAAGCCCACCTCGCCGAGCTGCACGCGCTCGCCGCGCTCGAGCGACTGCGCCATCGCGTCGGCGTCCACCGGCTCGACGCCGACGACGTGCGTCTCGGGGACGAGGGCCTTGACGTAGGCGGCGATGCCGGCGATCAGGCCGCCGCCGCCGACCGGCACGAACACCGCCGACGGGTGCGGCGCGCACTGCCGCAGCAACTCGACGCCGATCGTGCCCTGGCCGGCGATGACGAGCGGATCGTCGAACGGATGGATGAAGACGAGGCCGGCCTCGCGCGCGATCTGCTCGGCGTGCCGCTGCGCCTCGGCGTACTGATCGCCGACGAGCGACACGTCGGCGCCGAGCGCGCGCACCGCCTCCACTTTGATCTCGGGCGTCGTACGCGGCATCACGATCACCGCGCGCACCCCGAGGCGCGACGCCGCGAGCGCGACGCCCTGCGCGTGGTTGCCGGCGCTCGCGGCGATGACGCCGCGCGCCCGTTCGGCCTCCGACAGCCGCGCCATCCGGTTGTACGCGCCGCGTACTTTGAAGCTGAAGGTCGGCTGCAGATCCTCGCGCTTGAGCAGCACCGTGTTGCCGAGGCGCGCCGAGAGGCGCGGCGCATGGTCGAGCGGCGTCTCCTTCGCCACTTCGTAGACGCGGCTCGTGAGGATGTCGCGCACGAGCGCGTTCAGATCGGTTGCCGAGTGCATCGGTCTCGCAGCTAGACTTACACTATCGACATGCGAGTGTCACGAGGCGTTGTGCTGCTGCTGATGGCAGTGCTGCGGCCCCACGCCGCCGCGGCGCAGGACACGCGCGGCGCGAGCGTCGCCGGCGGCGTGTCGGCGGCGAACATGGAGTCGTCCACCACCGCATCGGTGTCCGGCGCGTTCGAATACCGCTTCACGCCGATTGTCGGGCTCGAGCTCGAGGCCACGTTCACGCCGACATTGAAGGGCCCGTTCCCGGAGCAGCCGCTGACGATCGCCGACACGCTCTCAGGCCTTCCGGCGACGACGATCCTCCAGGTGTTCCCGTCGCCGTCGCTCACCAACCTCGGCGGGCGGATGGTCGTCTTCACCAACGCCGTCCGGGTGCATCTTCCAACGGCCAGCGCGCGGATCGAGCCGTTCTTCGTCGCCGGCGGCGGCGTCGCGAGCGTCCGCCGGACCGCCGATCTCGTCTTCTCGTTTCCGATCCTGGCCTTCCCCGGCGCGCCCGCGGCGCCGCTGCGGACGATCAATCAGCACCTCACCGCATCGGAAGTCGATCTCGCGCTGACGATCGGCGGCGGGATCGGCATTCGCGCCGCGCGGCGGCTGTGGGTGGATGTCGATCTGCGCCTGCTGCGGGTGATGGGCGACGCGGACCGCAACGTCGGACGCTTTGGGGTCGCGGCTCGCTACGCCTTCTGAGCTCGCTTAATTCTTGGGCGGCGCCGCAGGCGCCGCGTCGCCTTTCGTCTGGCGCTTCTTGAAGCGCCAGCCTTGCGGCGTCTTCACGAGCTCGTCGGTGTAGCTCGCGGAGGTGGCAATGGTCGGCGGCTTGTTCGCGAAGTCCACCAGCACGAGATACACCTGACCGGCGGCGCCTTCGGCCGTCGGCGTGATCATGAGATTCGTGTTCCAGTGCCTCACGTGGGCGCCCAGGCCGGCGTGGAAGGTGTTCGCGAACTTCACGATGGCGTCGCGGCCGACGTTGTTGTTGAAGACGCCGTCTGGCGTGAAGGTGGACGCGTACGCGTCCGCATCGCCGGAATCGAGCGACCAGTTGTATTTCGCGTAGAGCTGCTGGATGTCGACGAAATCCTGCGCCGTGAACGTCTTTGCCGCGCCGCTCTGCGCGGACACCCATACCGAGCCGGCGACGATCGCCGCACCTGCGAGCGCGAGCCCCTGTCGAATCGTCATGAGCGCATCCTCTCGCGGCGTATTGTAGCGGAAGACGCGCGGAACTACCGGCGTGGTCTCGGCGCCGCGTCGCCGTCGGTGAGGCCGAGGCTCCACTTCAGCGCCTCGAAATACATTCGATACACGTCGGGGTTGTCCCACGTGCTCGCCGCGTGGCCGAGCGACGAGTAGAAGACCCGCCCCTTGCCGTACATCTTCGCCCACGCGAGCGGAAAATCGCCGTCAGTGCGATGGAGCTCGGGGTTCGGCGGCATCTTCGAGACGTCGAGGCGCAGCAGCACGCGAATGGCGTCGCGCGAGAAGTCCTTCGCCTGATAGAACTCGTCGGTGAACGCGAAGGCCGGCGGCAGGTGCTTCGTCGCCGGAAACGACGGATCCTCGTTGACGACGGTGCCGTAGGCGGTGTTCCACGGATGGCCGTCGTAGCGCGCGCCGATCAGCTCGCCGAATTCCGGCCACGACTCGAACGCGGTCGTCGCCGTATGCGCGGCGACGAACCCTTTTCCCTCGTCTCTGACGAACGACAGCAGATCGGTTTTCTGCTGCGCGTCGAGCGGCACGTCGCGGTGCCCGAGAAAGAAGATCGCGTCGACGGTGGCGAGGCTCGGGCCGCCGCTCGCGGGCTTGCCGTCGGTCATCGTCGGGTGCTTCGAGACGATGTTCGAGTCGGTGCGGATGTACGTGTCGTACGCGCCGGACTCGTAGCCGAGGCGCTCGACGACAGCGAGCGCGTGGGACACGGAGTCGTGCTGCGCGATGCCGTTGCGTGTGTCGGCCCACGCGAGCACCGCCTTGCGCTGCCGCGGCGCGGCGCCGCGGCCGCGGCCGCCGCGTCCCGGCGGCGGCTGCGTCATGGCCGACGGCGACATCGACACCGCGAGCAGCACCATTGCGATCGAGGCGGCGAGCACGGCGCCCTTCTTCGACATCTCAGTTCACCTGTCGCAGCGACCAGCGGATCGCCTCGAAGTACATCGTCTGCAGCTGCGGGTTGTCCCAGTCGTCGGCGTCGTGCCCGAGGATCGAGTAGAACACGCGGCCCTTGCCGTAGGTCTTCGACCATGCCGCCGGGAAGTCGCCGTCCGTTCGATGGACGAGCGGCGCATGGAGGTCGAGCGTCGCCGGATCGAGATGAGCCAGCACGTGCACCCTGTCGCGCGAAAAGTCCTTCAGCTGATACAGCTCGTCGTGAACGCGCCAGCGCACGGGCAGATGCCGCATCGCCGGGAACGACGCGTCGTCGACGACGACGGTCGCGTCGGCGATGTTCCATGGATGCTCGTCGAAGCGGCCGCCGAGCAGATCGCCGAACTCCGGCCAGGAGAAGAACGCCGTCGCCGCCGAGTGCGCCGCGACGAATCCCTTCCCGTCGTCCCGCACGAAGGCGAGGAGATCGGCGCGCCCGGCGGCGGACAGATCGATCTCGCGCACGCCGAAGAAGAAGATCGCGTCGAAGTAGGTGAGGTCGTGAACGTTGAAGTCTCCGCCAGCCCCGGCGGCGATGCCGGTGCCTTTCGGAAACACGATCGGCCGCCCGGTGATCAACTGCGAGTCGGTGCGGATGGTCGTGTCGTAGGCGCCCGATTCGCGACCGAGCCGCTCCATCGTCGCGAGCGCGTGCGAGATGGAATCGTGCTGATAGCCGTTGCGGACGTCGGCCCACGCGAGCACGTGCTTCCGCGGCGGCGTCTGCGCGCGCGGCGCCGGCGCGAGGAGCGCGAGGCACGCCAGCGCGCCCGCCGCCGCGCGAACGGTCCGGCCGCGCATCACTGGCGGGTCGCGGCCGCCGCCGGGAGCGCGAACGCCACGATCTTCGATCCCGGCGCGGCGCCGAGATAGCTGCCGCCGCCGGCGGCGACGACAACGTACTGCCGGCCGTCCTTGCCGAGGAACGTCATCGGCACGTCGTGCGCGCACGCCGGCAGCTCGGTCTCCCACAGCTGTCTGCCGGTCTTCGATTCGAACGCCCGGAAGCGGCAGTCGAGCGTCGCGCCGATGAAGATCACGCCGCCGGCGGTCGCAATGCTGCCGCCGATGTTCAGCGTGCCGGTCTTGTCGAAGCCTTTCGCCTTGAGCGATTCGACGAAGCCGAGCGGGACGCGCCACGCGACCTCGCCGCGGCTGATGTCGATCGCGAGGAGCTCGCCGAACGGCGGCGCCGAGCACGGGATCTTCGTCTCGGGATTCCAGAAGCGGCCGACCGGGCCGCCCCACGGGCTGCGCCGCACCCAGGTCGGCGGCCCGCCGCCGCGCGCGGTGCCCTGCACCATCTTCGCGACCTGGCCGAGATTCATCACGCTCGTGAACGCGAGGCCGAGCGTCGGATCGGACGAGAGCCCGTTCCAGTTGCCGCCGCCGACGGTGCTCGGAAACGTCAGCATCGTCCCCTCGACGCCCGGCGGCGTGTACGGCCCCTTCGTGTACATCGCGTTCGCGTCCCAGAGCTCCTTGCAGAACGCCGCGTGCTCCGGCGTGAGCGTGTAGAAGTCCTTCGCGGGATCGAACGTGTTGCGCGCGAGCGGCGCCGGCTTCAGCGGAAACGGCTGCGTCGGCCACGTCGCCTCGCCGGGGACGCTGCTCTGCGGCACCGGACGCTCTTCGACGCCGAACACCGGCTCGCCGGTGACGCGGTCGAACACGAAGAGCAGCGCCATCTTCGTCATCACGGCCACGGCGGGAATCGTGCGGCCGCCGCGGACGACGTCGACGAGCGTCGGTGCGGCGGGCACGTCGTAGTCCCAGATGTCGTGGTGCACGAGCTGGCGATACCACTTCAGCGCGCCCGTCGCCGCGTCGAGCGCGACGATCGAGTTGCCGTACAGGTTTGCGCCCTTGCGGTCGCCGCCGTAGTAATCGGAGGTCGGCGACCCGATCGGCGCATAGACGATGCCGCGATCGACATCGATGGTGAAGAACGCCCAGACATTCGTGCCGGAACGATTCCTCCAGCTCTCGCCTTCCCACGTCTCGACGCCCGGCTCGCCGGCGCGCGGCACGGTGTGAAACGACCAGAGCAGCTTGCCGCTGCGCGCGTCCCATCCACGGATGTCGCCGTACAGGCCGGAGCTGGGCGACTGCTCGCCGTTGTTGCCGCCGGTGATGACGATGTTCTTGTAGATGGACGGCGGCGACGCGAGGCTGAACCCGCCGTCCACCTCGCCGCGCACGCTCGCCTTCAGATCGACGAAGCCCTCGGCCCCGAATCCGCCGGCGGGCTTGCCGCGCTCCGCCTCGATCGCGAGCAGCCGATCGCCGGCGCCCGTGAAGAGACGCGGCGGCGTGTCGCGATCGCCGGGCCAGTACGCGACGCCTCGGCGGCTGACGGCGGCGGGCGCCGTGTAGCGCCAGATCACCTTCGCGGTTTCGGGTTCGAGCGCGATGACGTCCCGTCCGGCGGTGACGTACATGACGCCGCCCACGACGAGCGGCGTCACCTGCAGCCCCGTCGCGCCGGTGTCGAACGTCCACGCCGGCTGGAGCCTCGCCGCATTCGCCGGCGTGATCTGCGTCAGCGGCGAAAAGCGGCGGCCGCCGGCATCGTGATCGTGCGACGGCCAGTCACCGTCTGACGCTGACGACGCCGTCGCTGACAAGGACACAAAGGCTGTTATCCCAGCCACAAAGGCCACAAAGGCGGACACAAAGGCCGTCAACCGCACGCGCCTTGGACCGCCGACCATTCTTGCGCCGCGCATAGGCCTCTGTGCCCTTTCCGTTTCGCGTGCCTGCCTTTGTGACCTTGGTGTCACCCTTTGTGGCCTTCGTGGCGCGGTTGCCAGCGTTCGTGTCCTTGTCAGAGTTCAGTACTCAGAATCCGAATTTCAGAGCGAATTGCATGATACGCGGGTCGCCTGCCGTCTGAATCTGCCCGAAGCTCGCGCTGTTGAGCGCCGTGACGAGCCCCGCCGTATTCGTACCGGCCGGAACGCTCCCGAGGTTCACGTGATTGATCACGTTGAAAACTTCCCATCGGAACTGGACGTTTTGCGCCACGCCAAGCCGGAACGTGCGCGTGAGCGCGAAGTCGTTCTGGAGGTTGCTCGGATAGACGATCGTGAACGGCGCGAGCGCGCTGTATGTGCCGGACGCCGGCGACGCGAAGGCCGCGCGGTTCAGGTACTGCAGCGGCGCGCCGCTGCCGTACGGATCGTCGAGCACCTGCACCGCGCGCTGGCCGCCGAGCCCCGTCAACGCGTTGTCGACGCCGGTCGTGACGCTGGTGCGGTTGCCGCTCTGCCAGCGGATGATCGGCGACGCCTGCCAGTCGCTGAAGATCGCGTGGAGCACCGGACGGTTGTCGAAGTTCGGCGTGCGCGCGACGAGCGACAGGTTCACGACGTGACGACGATCGGACGAGCAGTACGAGTAGTCGAGATCCGGATTGGCCGGGTTCACAATCGTCGGCCCGGTGATCTCCGTCGTCGCCGGATCGCTCATGCACTTCGAGATCGTCCAGTTCGACAGCACGCTCAGGTTGTTCTTCAGCCGCCGCTGCAGCGAGAGCAGCAGCGCCTCGTAGTTCGCGCGGCCGGTGTCGTCCAGCTGGCCGATCGTGCCGTAGAACTGCCCTTGCGGCGGGTTCTCGAGATACAGGCTCCGCCGCGTGTTCGTGTTGCCCGTCGTCGCGCCAGGCCCGAAGACTGCCGGGTTCAGCTCCGTCGCGCGCCACAAGTGGCTCGAGTGGTTGCCGAGATAGCTCGCCGACGTGAGCCAGTCGCCGAACACCCGCTGCACGCTGAGGTTCCACTGCTGCAGTGACGTCGGCTCGAGATGCAACGGCGTGTTGACGTACACGCCGAATGCCGGGAACGGCTGTGTGGCCCAGCCGGCGTTCAGCGCCGGGAACGGGTTGCCGCCGGGATATCCGAGATAGGGATCCCCGAAGCCGCCCGGAGGATTCGAGATCGTGATCTGCGCGCCCCACGGCGGGTTGTTCGCGAAGCGCGTGTTGAAGAACAGGTGCGGCGTGTCGTAGAAGACGCCCCACGAGGCGCGGACGCTCGTGCGCTCGTCGCCGCTCGGCGTCCACACGACGCCGACCCGCGGCGCGAACTGCGCGATCTTCCCGAACGTCGTCGCGTCGCCAGGGTAGCCGTCGTCGCCGGGGAACATCAGGCCAGCGGGCGCCTGCGGGTATGCCGTGCTGTGGACGTTCTGATCGAAGAGCGTCTGATCGAAGTGGCTCACCCACGAGAATGAGTTCTTCACCGGCAGGAACGGCTCCCAGCGCAGGCCGACGTTCAGCGACAGGTTCGATCGCACGCGCCAGGTGTCCTGCGCGTACGCGCCGACGTAGTCGTTGTAGTCGTAGTCGTACACCGGGTTGCCCTGCAGGAAGCCGCCGCTCACGACGCCGAGCATGAAGTCGGCGAGCGACAAGCCGGTGCCCTGGCCGTTGAAGGTGAAGGCGCCGTTGGTCGGCCGGTTGTTCAGCGTCGCGATGTTCGAGTGGATCCAGTTGCCGCCGATCGAGAACTGATGCGATCCGCGGACGATGTCGAGGTCGTCGGCGATCTGCCAGCCCTTGGAGTTGAAGTAGCCGGGATTGGTCGCGCCCGAGCCGACCGAGAAGCCGTTGCCGGTGACGTTGACGCCGACGTAGCCGGGCACGAGGCTCGACACGCGCGCGCCGAGATCGGTCGCGCTGAAGTACGGCGGCAGCGGGCGATCGTTCAGCGTGCGGTTGAACGTCGCGTGCAGCGAGTTCAACGTCGACGCCGAGAGCACGAAGTTGTGGCCGGCGACGATCGAGTGCACCTGGTTGTTCTGGCCGGTGCGGCTCAGCGTCAGCACGTTCGAGCCGTCGTAGGTCGCCGGGTTGTCGTACACCGCGTAGAAGTAGCGGGCGAAGAACGACTGGTTGGCGGTGATCGTGTAGTCGACCTTCCCGAGCGCCTGGTGCTCCGTGCTGTTGTTCGGGATGCCGTACTGCAGCCGTCCGCAGGGATCGCCCGAGACGGGCACGTGCTGCATGAAGTTCAGCGCCACCGGGCTGAGGCGCGACGGATCGATCCGGTTGTTGACGAAGCCGCCGGTGAGCGACAGCTGGCGGCCGCCGTTGCACGCCGGCGACGCGATCGCGGTGAAGTCGCCGTTCAGCATCGCCTGCGTCGGCACGAAGCTGATCGTCGTCGCCGGATTACTGTGTTCGACGCGGCCCTGATAGCCGCCGAACAGGAACAGCTTGTTCTTGACGATCGGCGCGCCGAGCGTGCCGCCGAACTGATTGCGGTTCAGGCTGTCGCGCTCCGGCGCGAAGAAGTTGCGCGCGTTGAAACGGTAGTTGCGGAGGAACTCGAAGGCGTCGCCGTGCACTTCGTTCGATCCCGACTTGGTCACCAGGTTCACCGCCGATGCGGCGTGATGCCCGTACCGCGCCGGCAGCGCGCTCGTCTCCACCTTGAACTCCTGCAGCGCGTCGGGAAACGGCGTCGGCAGGTTCAGGTTGTTGAACGGATCGTTGTGCGTGCCGCCGTCCATGATGTAGGTGATGCCGTTGGCCTGGCCGCCCGCCACCGAGATCGTCACCGTCGGAAAATTCTTGTTCGTGTTGAGGTCTCCCGCCGGCGCCGACGTCGCGAGCCCGGACAGGAAGATCAGCTCCGTCGCCTGCCGCCCGTTCAGCGGCAGCTCCATCACGCGCTGGTTGTCGATCACCTGGCCGACGCCGGTGTTCTTCGTCTCGACGAGGGAGGCGTTCGCCGTCACCGTCACCTGCTCGCTGATCGCGCCGACCGAGAGCGTGACGTTCAGCTCCGGGCTCGATCCGACCTGCAGGACGATGCCGCTGCGCACGTAGGTGTTGAAGCCCTGCAGCACGACCTTCAGCTCGTAAGGCCCGACGGGCAGGTTCGGCAGCGCGTAGGCGCCGTCGGCGCCGGTGAACACGGTGCGCGTCATCCCTGTATCGGTCTTCGCGACAGTGACCTCCGCGCCCGGAATCGCACCGCCGCTCGTGTCGCGGACGACGCCGGAGAGCTGAGAGCCAGCGACCGCCTGCGCCCACGCGGTGCCGGTCGCGACGAGTGCCAGAGCGACAGAACAGACGAGCGCGCGTAAGAGTCTCACTTCGTAACCTCCCATGCGATCCGCTACCGATGCGGCTCGGCACGTTAGCACTCGCTACGCGGCAACCCAACGAAGTTACCGTGCCGTTACCGTAACACTCGCCATTTCCGCCGCTTCGACGCGATAATCCTGCACTCGCATGGAGACATGGCGTACCGCGATCGTCGACGCCGGCCCCGACCACATCCGCGTCCGCGGACACGACGTCCTCGATCT
>Ga0209474_10000784_pt1 | contig 33160 bp, 34 predicted proteins | sample GraSoiAngelo_145_FD_185902 | JGI IMG/M metagenome (GOLD analysis project Ga0209474, IMG submission 185902) | Grasslands soil microbial communities from the Angelo Coastal Reserve, California, USA - 14_1009_05_20cm (SPAdes) (version 2) | ecosystem: Environmental > Terrestrial > Soil > Grasslands...
TTCAGCCACTTACGCCTTCCAAGGACAGAGCGCGTCTGGCGCGCCAGCTGCATCACCCACCCAGACAGGGAGATATTCCATTGGAGGAAACATGAACCATCCACGAACCCGAACGCTCTTCGCCGCCACGCCAGTTCTTACCACCACTCTCAGCGCGGCGATTACACTGCTTGCCCAGGAGCCTCCGCAAGAACCAGGTAAAGAACCCACCGCGCAAGCTCCCGAGCAGCCGCGCCACCGCGCCGATGGCGAGCGTCATGGCCTGCCGCTGGAAATTTTTGCCGTCACTCCCGGGACGAAATTCCTGGTCAGTCTGCAAGATGAATTAAGCACCAAGGGCACGCAAGAAAACGCCGTCTTCAAGGTCAAGACGCTCGAGCCCCTCGAAGCAGGCAGCGGCTTTTACTTGCCTGCCGGGGCCGAAATTGTCGGTCATATCAGCCGCGTCGAGCCCGCTGGGGTCGCAGGCCGCGCCAAACTCTGGCTGACTTTTGACGAAATTCATACAAAATTTGGCGACTTGCCTATTGTGGCCGAAGTTGCCGGCGTCCCCGGCGATCACAGCGTAAAGCCCGTGCCCAACCAGGAAGGCGTTATCGCTGGTCGCTCCAGCACACAGCAGGATGCCGCCGCTGCAGCAGCTGCCGGCGCTGCCATCGGCGCCGTGAAAGGGGTAAAAGACAAAGACAAAAAAGAAGCCGCCGAAGGCGCCGCTCTCGGCGCCATCACCGCCTACCTTATGGAGTCCGGCCGCGGCCACGAACTCGATCTCCCCAAGGGCGCCAAACTCGAGCTCGAACTCGAACGCGCCCTGTACCTGGTCAAAGAGTGAGATGAAATGAGATCCGCTGCATCGGTCCTTCCCCGACTTTCATCATTTTCGTACTCGTGGCGCCAAGCTCCCCCCTGCGGGCTCACACCGCAGTGATAAAAATTCGAGTGGTCAATGTCAGCAATAACCGTCCCATGTCCCGGCAAAGTGTCTCGCTTGCCCTAGGATATGGGAAAGGTGAGAGGACGCCGGCAGAGTATGCTGCCAATCCTCGTCTGGAAACCGATGTCAACGGAGAGGCGCAGTTTCGCCTTCCGGAACCTGCTCCTGCTCACCTTGTTGCTCAAGTCCATCTAACATCCGAATATTGGCACTGCATTTGCTTTGCAATTGAGACTACACAAGACGTCACCCAGAAAGGAGTTGTGCAACTGGCAGCCCGCGACTCCTTGGCAACAGGCACCAACGCGAAAGCAGAGCCTGGGTTAATTTTATTTCTTGCCCGCCCATTCACTTTCTTTGAACGCCTCCTTTATCCTTTAATGAAAGAATAGCGATCTAGGTCGCTTTTCGCCCAGGGTTGCTCCAGCTGTTTATTGTTTACTGTGCAACTCGGCGGTCTTCTGGAAGTGCCCGACTTGGCATCCTCGTTGGGGCTTGCTAGAGTCGAACAGTCAGCAAAAACAGTTTGAGACCGATTTATCAAAGCAAGCCTCCGAGAGGCTGGTATCCATGGCGGAAGACACTCGTGCGGCCGTGAGGGCCATCGAAACCTTGGAACGCAAAGACCGCGTTCTCATTGTCGAGGACGAGGACAACGCGCGCAAAGGTTACGAGCAGTTGCTCCAGCGCTGGGGCTATGACGTTTTAGGCGTCTGCTCCGCAGAAGAAGTTCTCGCCAAATTCGCCGGCTATCAGCCGGACACTCTCATCGCTGATGTCGAGCTTCCCGGCATGAATGGCCTCGACCTCTTGAAACAACTCGGCCCAGACCTCCAGGGCGTACCCGCAATTATCATCACCGGAAAAGGAAGCGAAGAACGCGCCGTAGCCGCCATCGAAGCGGGAGCGTTCTGGTACATCGAGAAGCCGCTCAAAGGGCCCGTCCTGCGCGCGCTTCTCGATCGCGCTCTCAGCAAGGCCCGCGATTCGCGCAACCTGGCGGTTCTGCAGCGCCAACTCCGCGAGACCGGTCGCCTCGGCGATTTGGTCGGCGGCACCAAGCCCATGCAGGACGTCATGCGCATCGTCGAAATGGCCGCGCCAAGTTCCGCTTCCGTTTTAATCACCGGAGAAACGGGAGCCGGCAAGGAAATTGTCGCGCGCACAGTTCACCGCCTCTCTCCGCGCGCCGGCGGCCCCTTTGTGGCCATCAACTGCTCGGCCATTCCCGAATCCCTCATGGAAAGCGAAATCTTCGGCCATGAGCGCGGCGCCTTCACCGGCGCAGCGGAGCGCCGCATCGGCTGCTTCGAGCTCGCTGATTGCGGCACGCTTCTACTCGATGAAATCGGCGAAATGCCTGCGCCCACCCAGGCAAAGCTTCTGCGCGTTCTCGAAGACCGCAAAGTCCGCCGCCTCGGCAGCAAAACGGAAACTCCCATCGACGTCCGCGTGGTCGCCGCCACCAACAAAGATCCCGAGCAGGCCGTCGGCAACGGCCAGTTGCGCCAGGACCTTTACTTCCGCCTCAACGTCTTTCACATTCACTTGCCGCCGCTCCGCGAACACAAAGAGGACATTCCCCTTCTCGTCGAACACATTTTGCGTGACGTCAACGCCAAGCACGGCAAGCACGTCCGCGGTATCGGCGCCGAAGTGCTGGACATTTTCATGGGCCACACCTGGCCCGGAAATATCCGCGAATTGCGCAACGCCCTCGAGCGCGCCTCCATCATGTGCGACAAGGATCTCATTACCCGCGCCTGCCTCCCCGCGGAATTCGGTAAAATTGCTGCCAAGGGGCCCAGCGACCTTTCGACCATAAAGTTCCCCGTGGGCACCACCGTGGACGCCATGGAACGCGAACTCATTCTGCAAACGCTCAGCGCCACTGGAAACAACAAGACGCGCGCTGCGGAACTTCTCGGCATCAGCTTGAAGACGCTCCACAACAAGCTCAAGGAATACGGCGGCGATCGCGCCGAAACGGAGTAGACTCGCCTAATGCAGCTCCGGCTGCGCACGAAATTCACCTTGGTGATGACCAGCCTCGTGCTGCTCGTCGTCGCTGTGCTGTCCTGCGTCTTTGCCGCGCAACTTCTCGATCAGTTGATCGAGGGAACGGACAAACGCGCCAGCGACCTCTCAAAGCAGGTCTTTCTTCAAGCCCAAAATGCAATAACGGAAGCCAAGCAGTTGGGCTTGCGGCCGGATTCGGAAGATCCCAAGGATATCCATGACTATGTCCGGCGGGCTTTCGAAATCAGCGAAGGCTTGCAAACACAATTCAAAGCCGCTAAGGAAAATCCCCTGATTTATGAAGTCTCCATCACCGACACCAGCGGCTTGGTCCTGGCCTCCAGCGACCCAAACCTGCCGGGAGCTTTTCTCGCCCGCAGAACGCCCATCTCGCAACTCGAGGCTCGAAGTTTTCTGCACCAGGTGGGAGTTCTCCTGCGTACTTTAAGAGGAGCCTACAAGGGCCCTCAATTGTTTGAAGTCGAATATGCCTTCAACAAGGGAGAAAACAAACCTTTCGGCGAAGTGCGCGTGGTCGTGGACTCGGCCCTTCTCCTGAAGGAGATCCAATCGAGTCTTCGCACCGCCGAAGTGGTTGTGCTCGCGGCCTTGGTGCTCTCCGCGTTGCTCGCCGCCCTGGTCAGCCGCATAACTCTGGCTCCTTTGCACGACATTACCGCGCAACTCGATCGCATCTCCTCCGGGCAATTCGACATGCCTCCCCACGAAGCAAAAACGGTCGAAACCAGCAGCGACGAACTCGGCTTGGTCAGCCGCAAAATCTCCCAGGTTGGCCAGCAGCTCCGCGGCGTGCACGAAATTTTCAGCACCATGCGCGAAAACATGAACTCCGTCATGGCCGGCCTCGAAGATGGCTTGCTCCTCTTCACCCGCGATGCGCGCGCCGTGATGGTGAGTCCCGCCGCGGAAAAATTCCTCGGCGCTCCCGCCGGCGAATTTCTTGGCCGCCGGGTCACCGACATTTTTCCTCCCGGCCATCCGCTGCGCGACGCGCTGCATATCGAAAGCGACGAGCTCAGCGAAATCACCGCCGACGCCAATCTGGAAACCAGCGATGGCCCCAAGCGCGTCAACGTCAGCGTGCAAGCCATTCAGGAAGATGGCGAACGCATGGGTGCGCTGGTCACGCTCCGCGATCTTGATTCCCTCGAAAGCATTGACACCCAGCTCAAAGTCAGCGAACGCCTCGCCGCGCTTGGCCGCATCACCGCCGGCGTCGCCCACGAGGTAAAAAATCCGCTTAACTCCATGCGTCTCTGGCTCGAAAACCTGAAGGAATCCTTGTCCTACGACGGCGACGGCTCTGCGCAACAAGCCGTGCAAGTCCTCGATAAAGAAATCGACCGCCTCGATCAGGTCGTCAAACGCTTCCTCGATTTCACTCGCCCCATGGAGGTTCGCCTCGAAGCCACGCAGCTCGCCAACCTCCTGCAAGAGGTTCTCGAAATCGCCAAACCCCAGTTAGAAAAGTCGAACATCCTCCTCGCTCAACTCTTGCCCATTGACGTCCCCGAAGTTTATGTTGATCGTGCCCTCCTCAAGCAAGCGGTGCTGAATCTTGTTCTAAACGCGGCGGAAGCCATGCCGAACGGAGGGCAATTGCGCCTGGTGCTCAGCCGGCGCGGCGAAATGGCGGAAATCGCCGTGGGCGACACCGGCAAAGGCATTCCGCCGGAAAATCAGCAAAAGATTTTTCAGTTGTTTTTTACGACCAGGCCAGGCGGCAGCGGAATCGGACTGGCCAGCGCCTTTCGAATTGTGCAGTTGCACAACGGTTCGATAGACTTTACATCGGAGGTTGGCCGGGGAACCACGTTCCGGATCGAATTGCCACTCGCGGCCTAGAATCGTACAAAAATCATGGTCATCCCAGCTCAGTACCGTGCTCGTTCCCGGCACTCGCTGCTCCATCGCAGCGCCCCGCTTCTTTTTTCTCTGACCTCTTTTTCGCTGGCATTTTTGTCGGGCGGATGCATTACTCTCTTCCACCGGCGGCCGAACATCCCTTGGGCCACGGCGGTGCAAGTGCATCCGACGCTCCAGTCGCACGCCGCCAACGGCGATGGAGCCGGCGACCTGGACGCTCCCGAAATTGGCCTCGACCTCGCGCCGCTCGTTGCCGTCATGGCTCCTATCCGCAGCGCACCTCCGCGGCCAAAGGTGAATCCGCCTCCCGCCCCCGCTGCTACTGCTCCCGCCGCCGATGCCGAAAAGGGGCCGGAAGCCCCCACCATTGCCGCGCAACTCTCCAAGGAGGAATTTGCCGCCGCGCAGCAGGAAACCAATCAAAGCCTGGACATTGCGGAGAAAAATCTTGCCTCCACGCGCAACAAGCAGTTGAACCCTGCGCAATCCGACCTGGTCTCCAAGATCAAAGGCTTCCTCAAAGACGCTCGCGAAGCCGCCAAAGCCGGTGACTGGGCCCGCGCCCGCAACCTCGCCAAAAAAGCGCAAGTCCTCTCCGAAGAACTCGTCCGCTCCGTGTAGCAGCGACCTTTCGTCGCCATCTTCCCTCCGTGTAGCGGCGGGTTTACCCCGCCGTCTTCCCCCCAAGCAACGTCCCGCTAACTGCCAATCTACTTCCATTTGTGATAATCTCCGCGGCTGAAACATGAGCTTGGCCAATAAGCAGCGCCTGATCAAAGCCGCGCGCGAAGCCGGCCTATCCGACACGGAAATCTTGCAGGAGGTTCTTCGCGGCGAGTACGGAAGCGAACGAAGAAGAAGGCTTATTGTCGACTGGGGAGAACTGCTGGGTCTGACCGTTAGCGAGTCGCTGCGCCTCGCGCACGCCGCCGGCCTGCTGCAGAGCGCCCACCCGCCACTCGGGAACTCGTGACAAACGCTTCGCGGTAAAGCTCCGGAAAGCTTTCCCGCACAAACTTCGCGTCCGCCGGAGAAGCCGCCGCCAGCTTGCGGATTTTTGCAATGCGCTCCCGCTTGCCCATCCCAGCGAACCGCTGCGCCACTGCCTTGGTCAAATCCTTTGCGGACATTGCTTGCTCCTTGTTGGCAGTATGCTCCCCCCACCATCCTCTTTACAAGCCGCGCTCGCAACCTCGCCCATTCCGAGGCACCTTGCATACGCCTGTTGCGCCTCCTACAATTTCAAAATGTTCGACACGCACCGCTTGCTGCTCTTTCTCGCCGCCGCTTTGCTCCTGGCCATCACGCCCGGCCCGGGCATTTTCTATGTCTTGGCGCGCAGCCTTGCCGGAGGAAAGCGCGAAGGCATCCTTTCTTCCATCGGCACTTTCGTAGGCGGACTCTTCCACGTCTTCGCCGCCGCTCTCGGCCTCTCCGCGATTCTTGCGGCCTCCGCCGTCGCGTTTCACACCGTCAAATACGCCGGCGCCGCCTACCTCGTTTGGCTTGGCATCCGCATGATTCGCACACGCAACACCGAAATGGCCGTGGAATCCGCGGGACCATCCAACGGCGCTTTTCGCCAGGGCATCCTCACCGAAGTGTTGAATCCCAAAACCGCGCTGTTCTTCCTCTCCTTCATCCCGCAATTCGTCGCTCCCGCCCACGGACACGTCTTCTTTCAATTCGCCCTGCTCGGTTGCGTCTCCGTCAGCCTGAACACCGCCGCCGACCTCCTGGTCGTCGGCATGGCCTCTCCCCTCGAACGCAAGCTGAAGAACAGCGTCCGTTTCCGTCGCCGCCAGCGCACCGCCTCCGGCCTCGGCATGATCACCCTCGGCGCCTACCTCGCCCTCGCCGACTCCAAGTAACAGTGGGATAGGTATTCCACAAGTTAGGTTTCAGGGTGCTCCCGCTTAAGCCTCGCGATAGCGGATGCGGTCTGGCTGTACGATCCACAATTGGCCTTCCGGTGACCGCCGATGGAATGCAGGGAGGATGCGCTTCAATAGAGAAATCAGCGTCTGCTTGTCCTGGGATTTACACCGAAAGACGATGATTCCCGCATGCGCTCCCAGTGGATAGGCCTGAACATTCGCGAAGTCCAGGTCGAGAGTAACCAGTACGCGCGTTTCCGCGCGGCAGCGGTCCAGAAGTGCGGAGTCCGTAGCTCCGCTCAGGGTCTCTTGCGCAACCGTAGCGGCTCCGAAGCCTGCCTCTACCAGAATCTCAGCAAATTCTGCCGGGAGGTTCTCGTCAATCTTGAATTTCAAGCTTTGATTTCCAGCGGCAGGTCTACCGTGCCCTCGCGGGCTAACTCCGCCGCGTAAGCCAGGGCCGCATCAATATCGGCTTCTTTCAGCGTGGGATAGCTCCGCAAAATCTCTTTACGAGACACGCCCGCCGCGACGTTGTCCATCACCGCAGACACGGTAATGCGCGTCCCGCGAATGCACGCCCTTCCGTGGCATATCGCTGGATTTACGCTAATTCGCTCGCGCCAGTTCTGCATGTTCTCATTCTAACCGTACCGGGAATCTTTTCACTAGGGTTGTCCGCCAGCGCACCGCCTCCGGCCTCGGCATGATCACCCTCGGCGCCTACCTCGCCCTCGCCGACTCCAACTAGGTTCCGCCCGCTTTTCGCTTCATGTAGCGCCGGGCTTTCCCCCGGTTTCTGGGGGACCCGACGATTTGTGTTGGGAAGCCCGGCATCTTCGTTCTCGTCAGGCACGACTTTACCCGTGCCGCCCGCGTCGCCAATATGCGGCTTCAGCCGCTGAGGGCTACTCGCCCTGCCCCCCGCTGCGTCTCCTCAACTCCCCAATACTCACAAACCGCAACCCCTTCTTCCTCCCCGCCGCCAGAATCTGCGGCAACGCCGCAACACTCCTCTTCGCGTTCGCGATGCCGTCGTGCAAAATCACAATCGTTCCGGGCGCCAGGTTCTTTTCAATCAGCCATCGGATGTACCACACCGGAGGATGCATCGGATCGTGCGGATACGCGCATCCCAAAACGCACGTGTAGCCGCGTTCCCGCGCCAGCCGGATTTGCCGCGCCCACGCCACTCCACCCGGAGGGCGAAACAGTTCCAGTTTCTCCCCCGCGCCAATCGCCCTCTCCGTCTTTTCCAGATTGCCCATGAATTCCTCATTCGAGTGCCCCAGCGTCGCCCCATTTCGCAAGTAGTGGTTGCCAATCTCATGTCCCTCCGCCCGTATGCGCGCCACCACCTCCGGATAGCGCAACGCCCGCTCCCCAATCAGAAAGAACGTCGCCTTCGCTTCATGCTGTTTCAGGATTTCCAGCACTTGCGGCGTGAACGCCGGGTGCGGCCCATCATCGAACGACAGCGCCACCAAAGGCAGCTCCGTCCGCACGCGATACACAATATTCGGCGTCAGCCGCTCCAGCACCCCAAGCACACCCAGCGGCTCGACCCAAAACACCACCAACCCCATCACCACAACCATCGCGCCCACGAGCAGGAGCACCATTTCGCCTCCCCGTCACTTTTTCTAGCGCCGTAGGCGCGCCAAACGCCCCCTGCGACGTCTAAGCCAACTCTTGACGATGGGCGAAACCGTCCTTGCGTTAATGTTCTTTTCCTTGCAGTAGTCCGATTGAAACCACGTTACGAGCTTCTTTGCACCCTTGCTCGAGTTACAAGCCCCGCAGCACCTGACAATGTTGGTCTCCGTCCGGTGCCTCACATTATTGTCTAAGTGCTCCCAGGTCGCCTTACTCCGCGATACGCCTCTGGCGTGCCTGAGTTCTTTCATTGGTGTACGGCAGAAAACACAGCGTTTGTCCCGTTTCCTAATCTTGTGTTCAAGCCAGTCGGGAATTTTCCATCTGTTCATTGGGTTTCGTCTGTCCTCGCAATAGCTATTTGCAGGCCCTAGCCTAGTTGTCCTTAGATGTGTTTGCCCCAACTGGAAGGGAGACTGTGGATGCTCGCCATTGATACCGAGTGTCGCGATGCCAACGCCATCCACCAAGGACCGTGACTTCGACCGTACAAGGCTGGTCCGAGGGGACGGTGAACCACTGAGCGAACATGGTTTCCTCGCCCGGGGGAAGGTTTAGTAGGGGAGTTTTGCTGGCTCGACTTTTCTTGAGTTGGAAGACCCCATCATCATGAATGTAAGAGGTTAGCCGTCCTGTGGCCGCTAGCGGCTTGTGAGTTTTTTCGTCAGCAACGGGTGACACGTCCGCTCGCACTTCGTGTAGCGATACGGCTCCGCGATCACCTTTTTTCACATTAGCCACAACCACGAGATAATCAGTTCCAGCTACCTGACCCGAGCGCTCCCGATGGCAGGTCACTGAGAGTGAGAGATTCGTGATTAGATACCCTGAGAATGCCTTGTAAACAAAGAAGACGCCAGCACAGGCCCAGGCGAACGCTTCGACCCAGTTCTTGACGGTTTCGGCTGTCGCTCTAGCGTTATCCGCATGACTTGCGTTTGCGGTTTCCTGGCCGGACGGAGGAGGGTAGTTCTCCGTTGTAATCCATCCTAAGAAATTGGAAAGCTGATTGTGGACCCAAGAGGACTTCATTATGAGCAAGAAGAGGCCGATAAAGACAATGACTCTGATAAGTGGTCTGAGTCGCGTATAGCTTGCGAGGAGCTTGGTGTCCGCGAAGAGCGAGTTGAAGAGGGCAAAGGCGGCAGAGAAAATGAAGGCGAAGAATGCCATGCTTTGAGCGCCGCGTACTAAAGTGATTCCGACAGTGTCGTCCATGCTTGCTCCTTGCCGACCTGACTACTTCCTCTTGCGAGGGTGGCGAATTGCTGGAGCTGGAGCCACCGGAGGCTCAGGCTCATCGGTGAGGACAAGTTCGTGCTGCTCGGCGGCGGCGGGAAGATAGCGCGGAGCGCGTTTGTGGGTGACGTTGAGGGTAGGTGGGTAGTCGATGCGGGCGCCGTCGAGGAGTTCGGCGATGGTGAGGATTTGTAGGCGGGGGTGGTTTCCCCAGGGAGATTTGTAGAAGTCCGCGGCGGCGGCTTCCGTACGCATGGGCTTGGTTGCTTCTTCGAGGGTGATGAGGACGCCGATCTCGGTTCTCTCGCGCTCAATGACTCCGCGAAGATCGCGAACGTCTTTCGCGCTGACATGGCCTGATTTGACCTGTAGGATGATCTGCTTCGTCTTTCCGTTTTCTTCGTCGTGGAAGTAGAGCCGACCATCGATGCCCTGGTCAGCACCTTTCTTCTGCTCTGTGCGGCGTGCACCCACCAGGCCGAGAGACCACCACTGGAACTGGAAGGGGTCTTCCTTGGCGAGTTCCCGGGCGTCCGGAAGGGAGGTCGGTTCGCCGATGACCTGGTACGTTTTGGACACCTCGTCGCCGAACGCGTCGCGGAGCCGGCTTTTGATGAGGCCTATGGCGAGGTGTGTGATGTCGATGCCGATCCAGTTTCGCTTGAGGCGTTGCGCGACGGCGATAGCCGTGCCGCAGCCGCAAAAGGGGTCGAGGACGGTGTCGCCCTCGTTGGAACTGGCGCGAGTGATGCGCTCAAGAAGGGCTTCCGGTTTCTGGGTGGGATAGCCGAGACGTTCTGCCGACTTTGCGGGAACAGGGTCGATATCCGCGACCACGTCCACGATTAGGACACCAGCGTCCTCATTTAGATACCGCTTAAATCCCGGAACCCTTCCTTTTGTCGGCCAATAGATGAGTCCTTCGCTGTCCAATGCATCGAGCTTTTGCTGGACGCTCCAGTGCGCAGCTTGTGAGCCGTGGAGCGTTGCTACTGCCTTATTCGGGACGGCCCAGTGTCGTCCAGCATCGGTAGGATCAACCCCGCGCCATGGTTGACCGGATTCTCCCGTTCGAGTCCCAGCGCCCGTGAGATCACCGATTCGGAACCGGCCCTTCTCGTCGGTGAAGCGGTAGAACGAGTCTAGATACTCCTCCGAGTATGACTGAAATACCTCATTCCAGATGTACGAGTCGGATTTGGAGTAGAACAAAAGAGTATCGTGGACCGGCCCCCATCGTTTCGAACCCGAGTGCGCGCTCGTCCTTTTCCAGCTGACCTCGCTGCGGAAATTCTGCGGTGAGAATATGGCATCCATTAGGAGCTTGAGATAGTGGCTGGCGGTGGGGTCGCAGTGTAGGTAGATGCTGCCGGTGGGTTTAAGAACCCGTTGGAGTTCGACAAGGCGTGGGGCCATCATCGTGAGGTAGGCGAGCATGTCGTTGGTGCCGAGAAAGCGGCGAAAGGCTTGCATCACATCGGAGACGCGGCCGCCGCGCTCGACAATCTCCTCGTACATTTCCGCGGAGGCCTGGTTCCATTCCCAGGTGTCCTCAAAGGCTTTGAACTGGGAGGCGGCGTCGGTTCCGTCTTTTTCCTTGAACAGAACGTTGTAGTCCTGATTGCTGTTGAAGGGCGGGTCGAGGTACACGAGGTGGACGGATTCGTCTTTGATGTGACGTCTGAGAACATCAAGGTTGTCGCCGTAGTAAAGCTGGTTCATGGTGTTGACTGTAATGCAAGATATGCGCGGGAACAAGGGAATGTCGCGGCGTGTGTCGCTGAAAGACGGGGCACGACGAGCGATTTCTCGGGACGAGTGGCCGGGCGATTGGAAACTCGGGAAACTCGGTGACAGACGGAAACTCGGGGAAACTCGGGGAAACTCGGGGACGAAACTCGGGGACATGTCTAACGAAGTCGGCCGTGTCAACATCGATTCTGGGATTTTTTGATTCTTCTCTAGACACCTCCACAGGAGCGCAGCTGCACCGTGTGCAGCGAGCACCGTGCCGAGGTCGTCGTTCTTTTTTCTTGCTCCAACCTGATTGCTCGATCCGTGTCACTTCATCGCTGTGGTGTGGCCCACCAAACATGTCTTCGGTCACCTACGACCATGATGACGTTTTCGAACTCCCTCCCAACCCGGAGGGAGGCGGGTAGCCTAATCAGACGGACGGTCAGTTGAGACCACTGTCCCCGTGAAGCATCCCCGCACGGGCCGCACTGCTCTCCTGCCGCCGCTGGTGACTGCGGCGGCAGAATTCCGTGTAATCGATTTCGTCGCGCAGCATGATCCACAGCCGGATGCCCAGCTTGCGGGCTGCCGCGAGGCGCGCTTTCCCCATCCCTTTTTGCACCAGCTTTCGGCGATAGAAACGCCGCAGTTCCGGGTCGTGGCGAACTGCGTGTATCGCCGCTTCTCCCCACAGAAAACGCAGTAGCGAGTTGCCCTGCTTGCTGATCCTTCCGAATCGTTGACGGCCCCCGCTGGAATGTTCACTGGGTATCATCCCGATGTAACTGGCTACGGCTTTCCCGTCGGCGAAGCGTCGCGGATCGCCAAGAAACACTTCGGTGGCCAGAGCCGTGATCGGTCCAACGCCGGGATGCGTCATCAGCCGTCGCGCCGGGGAACGTTGTTGGGCTTGCTTCTCCACCTGGCGGTCCAGATCGTCGATCGGACCTTGCAGTTGGGGATACAAGGCCAGTAGAGCGTCGCGCTGCTCGCTGGCATGAGCAGCCAGAGGCAAAGCCCGCAGCGTGTGTTGGCCTGCTGGGGTCCACAAGGAGTGACCGCGACGCAGCCCGTGACTAAGCGCCAGCGCTTGCAGGCTGAGTTGCACGCGCGTGCGGATGCGCACGAACTGATGGCGGTGCCGCAGAAGAATCTGCAGATCGCGTTGCTCGCCGGACGGCATCCAAATCGCGGGAAAGCGATTTTCCGCCAACAGCGTGAGCAGCAAGCGAGCGTCGCGGCGGTCGTTTTTTTGCTTGCGGGGTTCCGCCGCCCGGATCTTCGCGGGATGCCCGACGCGAAACTCGATTCCCAGTTCTTCGAGAAGTCGCAGAAACCAGTGCATCGAGCCCGTGGCTTCCAGACCCACCAGCACCGGCTTGGGCAAACCGGCGTAAAACTCCGGCACTTGCTCGCCTTCATGCGGCAATTGCTTCTCCACCAACTCTCCCGTCTGATCATCCAGCATGGCTATGGTCTGTTGTCGTGTGTGCAAATCCACGCCTATAATTTTCATCTCGGCCTCCTTCGTTCCGAGCAATCTGTGGTTAGAGCACCAACATTTTACTCGGCTCGTTGTGAGGCCGACTTCGTTATGCCATCAGACGGGGCGTTTTCCATTCCGCTATCCCTAAGCAAACAAATGACTTAAAGGGTCCGGTGCCCAACCGCACGTCCGGTAACAATTTCGCCCCCCTAACCTCTTGCATCTGAACGACTTATTTATCGCTTGACAAATAGTAAAAATGTAGTATATTGGGTTCAGTGATTCGGGCACGGCTCGGTCTATAGCTTGCCCCGCTAAGCCCCATGCGCCCCCGCCGCGCAGCACTTCTCACCCCTCCTTCTCCGATCCCTACCTTCCTTCAAAATGTCGCTAACTCCTGTATTTGCCACACTTCCGAAAAATCGCCAGTAACTCCAATCATTGCCACAGATCCGAAAATGCGCTCCCGTAAGTCTTGTGTTTGCCACACTTGCGACCCCCTCCCCCCTCCTCCATTTCATCTCCTTCTCCTCTTCCTTCTCTCGCCACGAGTCACTCGCCACTTCCAAGTTCCCGCGCTCGTGGTTGCAAATTTGCCCCTTTATTTTCAAGCAGTTGCAGCATGCTCCCCCCGCAACCCTTTTCTTTTCATGCTTTTGCATGGTTGCCGGGGGGTGGGTGGGGGCAAGCCCAGAAGGCATGCTCCCGTCCGCACAATGTTCTCTTTCAAGAACCCCTGCACAGTCTCTCCACCTTCGTTCCCCGCATCTGCGTTTCCCAACATCCCGCGCGCGCTCACTCAGGAATCGCCAATCGGGAGGCTCCCCCCGCAAAAATCCGCGGGATGGACAGGAGGAGACGTTCCCGGAAAGGAGGTGGACGAACCCTGAAGCCTGCGGCGGGATGCGCTAAGATGGCCGCATGAGTGCCACAAACGCGAACACCAAAACCGGCAAACCATTCGACGTAGCCATCGCCGGCGGCGGAGTGATTGGCGGCGCGATCGCGCTGGAGCTGGCGCGCGAGGGCTTGCACGTTGCCGTCTTCGACCGGCAAAAGCCGGGCCAGGAAGCTTCCTGGGCCAGCGCGGGAATCATTTCCCCCGCGCCGGAAAATCCCGGGATGATCGCCACCGTCGAGCTGGCAAAACGCAGCGCGGCGCTGTATCCGGAGTTCGTCGCGCAAGTGGAGGAACTTTCCGGGCAGAGCACCGGCTACCGCCGCAAGGGAATGCTCGAAGCGCTCTTTTCGCGCGACGCGAAGGCCGAGCTCAGCACGATTATCGCGCTGCATCATGGCCTGGGGCTGAAGGCCGAGCCGCTGAGCGCCGAAGACGCCCGCGAACTCGAGCCAGCGCTGAGCGACGAGCTGGAAGCCGCGGTGCTCCGGCCGGAGGAAGCGTCAATTGACAACCGCTTGCTGACGGCCGCGGTCTTCGAGGCGGCGCAACGCAGCGGCGCGGAAATTTTTCCCGCAAGCCGCGTGAACGGCATCTGGCGCGATGGCGCGCGCTGCCGCGGCCTGCTGCTCGAAAACGAAAAAGTGGAGGCGCAATGGACGGTCATCGCCGCGGGCTGCTTCTCGGGAATGATTGAAGGAGCCTCCGCGTACGCGCCGGTGAAGCCCGCGAAAGGGCAAATGATTGCTCTGCGCGCGGAAAACCTGGAAATCGAGCGTGTGCTGTGGTCGGAGAAAATATATCTGGTACCCCGGAATAATGGACGGATTCTCGCCGGGGCAACTGTCGAGTACGTTGGCTTCGACAAGCGCGTCACCGCGGGCGGCATCGAGCGAAACCTTGCCGCGGCCATCGAGCTGGTCCCCGGACTGAAGGATGCGCGCATCGAGGAAACCTGGGCGGGCCTGCGGCCAGACTCGGCGGACCATCTGCCGATTCTCGGGCCGGCGGATCTCGAAGGCCTGGTGATGGCCACGGGACACTTTCGCAGCGGCATTTTGCTAACGCCGGTGACCGCACGGCTGATCCGCGAATGGGTCACGGAGCAAAAAGTCAGCCTGGATTGGGAGCGCTTCAGCCCGCTGCGGTTTCAGTCGGCCGCGGCGGGCGCTTCTCGCCACGCTCCCGCGTAAGAACTGACGCAACGCGCGAAATCAGTACGGCCGTTCACGCTCGGGGCGGCGAACGGGCGGTTGGACGACGGGCTGGAACTGGCCGAGAGTGGTGAACTGGATTTGGCTGCCGTCGAGGACGAGCTGGCGCTCCAGGACCACATCCATGGTTGACCCGCGCGGCAGTTCGGCTTCAGGCCCGCGCGTGAGCAAAACGGCGGCGAGGCCGACGGCGGCGCCAATGCCCGCGCCAATGCCTGCACCTTTCGGTGTACGCGCGGCAATTGCGCCGATGCCCGCGCCCTCCGCTGTCGTCGTGGCTACCGTGCCAACGTCCCCGGCTTTGTCTCCTGGACCGGACACTTTGCCTTCAGAGTCCATGGTTTCCTTCCCGCCGGAATCCGCGCTGCGGGGCGCGGCATTCAAATCCACGGTATAGCCCGTGGGAAGAATCAGCGTATTCAGGCGCATGCGAAATTCGCCGCGGCCCTTGATTCGGCCCGGACGCCTGGACTCGAGGAGTTCGCCGCGCAGATAGGAGCCGACGGGAATGACGATGCGGTTGTTAATGGTGATGGGAAAGGAAGTTTGCAGGTAGACGGAATCGCCGGGCCTGGCGCTGCGCGTGGAGATACCGTTTTGCAGAACCACGCCGACGCGCGTGCCGGCGGGCACGATCACTTTTTCAGCGGGGCCCGCTTGCGGCGCTGGAGCCGGCTTTGGCGCGACGGGCGGCGGGGCTTCCGTTTGGGGGCCTTCTTGCTGCTGGGCCGACAGCGACATGGCGCAAAGCAAACTCGCTGCGAGGATGAACTTGAGCTTGGCACTGGATTCGCGGGTGTACTTCATGACAGCCTCCGTACTGGCTACTCCGATGCGAAGAATAACCGGAACGGATGCCTGAGTACAGCGGGAATGCGGCACTCAAGGCGACGACGCTGATAGCCGATTTGACGCGCAGGTAAGCGGGGGCTAGGCTCTGTTTGGATTGGGGAGATTGAGGAGAACAAAGATGGCGAAGCTGGCGTTGATTTACGGGATGAGGCTGTTGCCGGAAGAAGATCTGGGCGAAGTGAAGGACGCGACCGTGGTGCTGAAGAACGGCCGGAGCGCGCGCGTCACGATGCACCTGATCGAAGGCAGCAAGGAAGAAATTGAGAAAACGTTCCACCAGTCGATTGAGGCGTTCTTTGAGATGTATCCGGAAATCTAAGTGAAGTTCTCAGTCCTCAGTTGTCAGGAATCAGTTCGAGAAGGAACAGCTGGGCAGCTCAGTGCTAGCTACCTGTGCGGATGTTGCGTCAGAGAGCTGCGGTTCCGGACTGATAACTGAGGACTGAAAACTTACAATCAGCGGTTGCCGAAGTTTTCCGGGTCGGCGGTGGGATCGCCGAGGTTGTCGTTGATGAGCACGGTGGACTGGCCGGTGAGCTCAAAACGCTTGCGGCATTTGTAACAGGCGACGAGGTCGTCCAGGCGGATCATATACGAAGTGGCACGATCGAATCTCTTGCGATCTTCGGGGCCGGCGCCGCGCGGCAGCTCTTTTTTCTTGCGGCAAACTTTCCAGCGCACGGGGAATTCAAAATCCTTGTGGCAGCTCGGGCAAACGAGCATGGTTTTCCTGACTTCTTCTTTCTCGGTGTAAAAGGTGCGCTCGTCCATGATCAGCTGCCGGCCCTTCTAAGCGGCGGCTGAAATCAGCTCACCGCTTCGTCCATTGTAACAAACTGGAGGCCAAGGTCGCGCCAGCGGGGGAGCCAGTGCTCGAGGGCCGCGAGCGTACGGGTGCGGTCGTAATCGAGTTCCTTGTGATAGCCGTCGTGGAGGCAGAGGACGTCGCCGGTGCCTGCTGCGCCCGCGCTGGAGTTTTGCCCCGCATTCCGCTGAGCGTGAGCGGCGATGGGTTGCATACGGCGAATGAGCCATTCGGCGGGCCGATCCAGCCAATCGCCGGGAATGAGCGTCCACATCGCGGTTTTGCAGCCCAGCGACTGCGCCGTCGGTATCACCCACGGATTGCGAAAGCCGTACGGAGGGCGGAACCACTTTGCGGGAGCGCCAATGGCGTTCGCGATGGCGTGGTGGCAGAGGCGCAATTCGACGGTGATTTGCGCGGGGCCGAGCTTGAAAAGGTTCTGATGCGATTCCGTGTGATTACCGACGACGTGGCCGCGTGCGGCAGTTTCTTTGACGAGATCCGGGCATTCGCGGACGAACCGGCCAATCACAAAAAACGTGGCTTTGGCCTGGTAGCGGTCCAGCAAGTCCAGCAATTTGGGCGTGATGGCGGGATTCGGGCCGTCATCAAAGGTGATGGCCAGCTTGCGCGGAGAATTGGTGCGGCAAAAGGTTGGGCCAAAAAGTTGCGCGCGCGGGAACGCCGCGCCATAAGCGGCGACGGCTCCCGTGGCAAGCACGGCCGCCGGCACGGAAATCAGGAACGGATTCACGCCGCTATTCTCGCATGCAGGGGGCGCGCGATTGTAGGGCGTAGCAAAACGATTTCGGCCACAGTTAGGCCCTCATTTGTTGCGCCGCAAGAGCAAGTAACCTACAACGCTTCCCACCAAAACCGTGGCTCCGAAGAACCAGCGCCATTCAGGAATGCCGATTAGTCCGATGAGCAGGAATCCCGCGACGACCAGCATTTCGATGGGATGGCCCGTCCACACGCCCGCTCCAAACCTGCCGAAGGGAACCACTTGCAGGGGATGGCGGTCTTCATTGGTGCGAGCAACGACTTCTCCCAAAGGGTGGCGTCGAAACGTGGCGTAGGCTTTCACAAGAATTGTTCTCCTTCCGGGCCGAAAAGGGTTCTCGAAACACGCCGTTCTTTTTTGACAACTCTGTTAGACGAAGCGGTTCGGCCTTCGTTTCCTTCCTTGCAAGCCAGAAACTTCAGCTGGCGGTTTCCGGGAGGCCGCGGCGGGCCTTCAGCTCTGCCAGGAGGCGGTCTACTTCGGCGTCGCGGTCGAGGCGGGTGAGGCGCTCGCCCACGTCGTCATTGAGCAGATCGACTTCAGCGGTGGCCACGGCTTCGCTGTGATGGACGCGGTCCTTCAGGCGGTCGAAGGTGGCGCTCTTCGAATTGTCGCCCAAGAGGGTCTGCGCGTGCGCTGCTTTGCCGAGCGACAGGCTGCGGCGGTGCCGCGCCAGCAGCAAATCGCGCTTGGACTTCGCTTCGTCGAGTTTTTGTTCGAGTTTCATGAGCGCTCCTTTAAGGGCTTCGACCTGAGCTTTCTGGTCGTCCACCTGTTCGCGATAGCTTTGTGCGAGCCGCTGGGAGGTATGGAAGCGGTCGAGGGCGGCGCGGGCCAAGTCGTCCTGCAATTTGTCCACGGCAATTTCGGCCTTGCGCATCCAGTCGCGGGCGGTGTCTTCGTTTTCATGAAGTTTTTTGTCGAGCATGTGCTGGTCGGCGATAGAAACCGCCACCTGGGTTTTTACCTGGAGGTATTGGTTCTCCATGTCGAGGATGACCTGTTTGATGAGTTTTTCCGGATCCTCCGCGCGGTCCACCAGGTCGTTGATGTTTGCGCGAATTAAAGTGCTTACTCGTTCCAAGAGTCCCATGATGAATCTCCTTTCGAATGACTTCGTGTTACCAACCACTCGAATGCCGTTGAACAATCTCTTCTCGTTGTCGTCCTGAGCGAAGTGAGGAATCTGCTTTCCTTAAGTCTCAAGAAAAAGCAGATTCCTCGTCGCTACGCTCGCCTGCGGCGAGCTTCGCTCCTCGGAATAACAGGTGTAAAAGGTTCTGCATCACCCATGAGAAGTTCTGCATCACAACTCCTACAGCAGAAAATGCGTGCCAAAGAACTTTGAAATGACAAACAGGGAAACGATTCCGCGAACGACCGGCACGTAGCTCCAAAAGTGGCCCAGAAAAAAACTCAGTGCGGCCACAGGCACGAGCCAGCCCATTGGAAACTTCTTTTTGCCGTTGATGTTCTTGCGATTCATGCCATCCCCCGAAACATCTGGCGTCCGCGGTGGACACTAACGGGTCCACCGGGACGGAAGCTGGAGTCAAGACTTCTTAGGCGCGGGCAGCGGAGGCTGCAACTGTTCGCCTAAATTGGGCTTCGGCGCTTTGTCGCCGATCTGGCGCACTTTGCCGAGCAGGTCCGACATCTGCATGCCGGAGAGCGCTTCAAAGAGCGCCGGAACCTGCGCGGCAATTTTGGTGATATCGCCGGTCAGTTTGTACGCGCCGGCAGCGTCGCCGTTGCCCGTCGAAACGATGGTTACTTTGTCCACTTTGCTGAGCGGCTCGCTAAGAGCACGCACGACGTCCGGCAAGCCGGTAATCAGTTTGTCGACCACGGCGGCTTGGTTGTATTCCTGGAAGGCTTCGGCCTTGATGTTCATGGCCTTGGCTTCCGCTTCGCCCTTCTTGAAGATGATTTCGGCTTCCGCTTCGCCCTGCGCTCGAATCGAGGAGGCACGGCCTTCGGCTTCGGTGATCAGGCGCTGGCGTTCGGCGTTGGCCAGCGTTTCGATGCGCTGGCGCTCGATTTCCGCCTGCTTGAGGACAGTGGCGATGAGTTCGCGTTCGCGGCGCATGATTTCCGCTTCTTGCACTTTTACCTGGGCTTCGCGCTCCACTTGCTGGACTCGCACGGCTTCCGCGACAACCTGTTGTTGCATGACGTTGGTTTCGATTTCGTACGCCTTGTCCGCGGTGGCTTGCGCTTTCTTGGTCATCTCCAGGTAATTGGCTTTCTTGATGTCCAGGTCGCGTTGCGCTTCGGCTTGCTTGGCAAGCGAGGCGGTTTCCGCGGCCACGCGCTCCTGATCGGCTTGCGCTTTGGCTACGGCCGCTGCTCGCGTGGCCTCCGCCCGTTTGATGGCGATGTCTCGCTCGGCTTCCGCAGTGGCCACTTCCGCGTCGCGCTTGATGCGCGCAACGTCCGGCCGCCCCATGTTGGTGATGTACTCACTCTTGTCGCGCACTTCCTTGATGGTGAAGCTGACCACTTCGAGCCCCATCTTGCTCATGTCGCCCGCGCAGGTGGAGCGCATGCGGTCACCCACCATTTCCGGTTCCTTGACGATTTGCTCGACGGTGAGCTGCCCGATGATTCCCCGGAGATGGCCTTCCATCACCAGGCGAATCAAGCCTTCCCGCTGAGTCGGTTCTTTGCTCAAGAACTGTTCCGCAGCGGTCAGGATGGACTCCTTGTCGGACTTCACCTTGATTTGCGCCACCGCTTCAACCGTAACGGCGACGCCTTGTTTCGTGTAAAGGTTTTGCTGCGGCGCCACGTCGAACGACATCAGTTCGAGGGACAGATCCCGGCATGTCTGCACCATCGGAAAAATAATGGCGCCTCTTCCGCAGTAAACGTGCGTGCCGCCCATGCCGTATCGAATTAACGCTTCGTTAGGACCCACTTTCCGGTACATGCGGGCGATGACGATCATGAGCATCAAGAGCCCGAGGACCAGCGAGCCTGCGATGATCACCACATCCGTTGGCAACCCAAACAACATAACCGCCTCCCTTTTTTCCACTCGTCCGGACTGTTTGAGTCGTACTTCAGCCCGCGAAACTGTTCCCTTCATTTACTTGGCAAACTCTTCCCACCTCTTCACGTAGGCAATTCCTTTTTCATAGCGCTCGATGACCACCTCGGCGCCCTTCTCGATGGGTTTGCCGTCGCCACTGCGCGCACCGGCGCAGCGCCGCGTTCCACCCAGAGCGAAGATGATTTCGCCCGTTCCGTTTTCGCGAATAGGCATGCTGATGGTTCCGAGCGCGCCTTCCACACGCCGGTCCTCGCTGGTCATGGGCGCGTCGTCAACTTGCACCAGTCTGACCATGAACCGGAAGACCACCCAACCAGCGAACAAGCCAGCCGCCATAGAAATCGACAGAGACAACAAAGCCCAAAAATGTGAGTGACGTGTGAGCAAGAAGCCCGTGCCACCGAACCAGGCGAGAAAGGCCATGATCGTGGACGCGTTGAACCAGGAGATGTGCGCTCCGCCCTTAAGGCTTCCGCGCATGGCGCCGTGGCTTCCGCCCCAGTGATGTCCGAGATGAAACGGCAGGTGCCATTTGACCGGTAGATGGATGTGGACGGCCCCGGCGAGAAACGAAAGCACGCTCAGGGAGAAACCCACGAGAAAGCACAGAAGATAAAAATCAGACCAGGTCATAACTCACCTCGAACGCGATATCCCACTTCCTGGCGCAACCCTTCGTTGCGCCTTCGCGAGCTGGAATTCGAGACACGGACCCAATAAAATCCTTTAAGCGGGCGCTAAATTATTTTTGCCCGCAGCGGCTCCCGGCTCATTGACGGGACGCAGTACTTCCGCGAGACGCTCGAACAACCCCGGCGTCCGGAGAATTTCTGCCAGGAGCAGGAGTGGCGTGCGCGAATCCGGTGTCTCCGCTATGGCGATCAGCGCGCGCTGCAGCTCCGGATCGGCGGTGAACTGGCCGGCACCGGCATAGAGCCAGGAATCCACTTTCGCGTCGATGGCGCGCAACTCCGACTGCAAGCCCGGCGTATAGCCTTCCGGGTCGTCCACCAGGAAGCCCGGGTAGACGCGGAAGAAGCGCGCAAGTAAATCGCGAGTCTTGTGCGTCAGGTGCGGGCGCGCGCCGCTTTCGATCTGCGAGAGATAGGCCTGGCTCAAACCGCGGCCAATTTCGCGCTTCATGGACGCCGCCAATTCCTGCTGGGTGAGGGCGCGTCCCAGGCCGCGGAGCGAACCTTCGACGGATCGGAGGGAACGAAGTTTGTCGCCAAGTTTCATGGTTTGGCTCCGTGTTATTGCAATATGCAAACTCTATATTGCACTTTGTTATTTGTCAAGCGAAATCGGCTGAGAATTAAGAGCCTTATTTTGAAAGCCTTAGGCGGTGGCCAAGGAGCAGTCGGCCAGTGAATACAGAATTCGAGTAGGTCTTATCCTCGTTCAGAATGTAGTCGGGTGGTGGTTTGGACGCAATTGGGATGGCCGCCTACGCCACCACGATATTGGCGTTATGGCCGGAAGCGGAGGCGATTTTGTTATCGCAGGTGAGCAGAGGAGCGTCGAGCACCTCAGCGAGCGCTATGTACACTGCGTCGTAGGCTGTTAGTGTCGCGCGGAGCTTCCAAACACGTGGAAGGAGGAAATCGTGCGGATACCGATTCAGCGGAAGGTCACCAAGATCCTCGAGCGCTTCTTCACCCCGCTGCTCGCTGATCGTCTTCTCCCGAACATAGCGCCGCAGCACTTGGGCAACTTCGACGTCGAGGAGATGCGGGGCGTGCAAGGACTGTGACACGGAAAAGATACGCTTATCGATCCTAACGCCAGCCCGAGATTGAAGTAGCCACTCGATAGCTGCGGAAGCATCCAGGACAATCACCGCGCATCCCGCTCGAGGCGTACAGCGTCCGCTGCGGACGCCCCGCGCGGGACACGAGAGCGGCGATGCACTCGTTCGCGCAGTTCCGCAATGCTGGGCCGCTCGGCGAAGCCGCGCAGCTCCGCCAACAGGAAGTCCGACAGAGACATTCCGGCCATGGCGGCCCGCGCCTTGAGAGTGCGGTGCAGTCCGTCAGGAACATTGCGAACTTGAATCATCCGAGACATGCGCTCAGCATGTATGCATGTGGAGCACATGTCAAGGCCTTTCCCGGGTCTAGAAAGCGAGAAGACTGCTTTGGGTAGGCTTTGGTTTTGGGGGTTACTCGGGTTTACGGAGGGATTGCAGGTCGATGCCGAGTTGCTGGCATTTCTTGTAGAGGTGACTGCGTTCCAAGCCCAGGACGCGCGCCACATTGGTCATATGGAAATTGTGGCGGCGAATTTCAGCCAGGAGCACTTCCCTTTCAAACGCCTCGGTCCGCTCGACAAGTGTTCCCGAACGCGTGCCGCCTGACGCGCCGCCGGAAACGGGGGATGGAAGGGCGAGGCGAACATCGGCAGCGCTTACGGCGGGGTCCGTCGCGAGCAGGACGAGGCGTTCGACGACGTTGCGCAATTCGCGGACGTTTCCCGGCCAACTGTATTTTCGCAATTCCGCAATCGCGTCAACGGCAAAGGCTTTTTCTTTCCAGCCGTTTTGCGCAGCCACCTGGCGTGCGAAATGCGCCACAAGCTCAGGAAAATCTTCGGGGCGCTCGCGGAGGGGCGGAAGTGTCAGCGGAAAAACATAGACGCGGTGGAAGAGGTCGCTGCGAAATTCATTGCGCTTAACCAGCTCCTCGAGATTGCGGTGCGTGGCGACGACGACGCGCACGTTCACCTTGATGGGTTTGTCGCCGCCGACGCGCTCGACTTCACCTTCTTCGAGCACGCGCAGCAATTTTGCCTGCATAGCCACGGGCATGTCGCCAATTTCATCGAGGAAAAGCGTTCCGGCTTCGGCTTGTTCGAATTTGCCAAGATGGCGGGAAGCGGCTCCGGTGAAAGAGCCTTTTTCGTGGCCGAAAAGTTCGGACTCGATCAGTTCGGCGGGAATAGCCGCGCAATTCAGCGTGATGAAGAGATGGTCGTGCCGCGGCGACTTTTCATGAATTGCGCGTGCGACGAGTTCCTTTCCCGTGCCTGTCTCGCCCAGAATGCAGACGCGCGTCTCGCTGGCGGCCACGCGCTCGATCTGCGCGAGGAGCTTTTTCATGGCCGCACCTGAGCCGACCAGTTCGTGTTTGCCCAGGCGCTGGCGCAGCTCGCGGTTTTCGTCTTCGAGGCGCGTCAAGCGCAAAGCATTCTCGACGGTCACGAGCAGCTTGTCGGTGGAGAGCGGCTTTTCCAGAAAATCGAGCGCCCCAAGACGAGTGGCTTTCACGGCCATTTCGATGTTGGCCTGGCCGGATATGAGAACTATGGGCGTCTTTACACCGGCTTTTTTCAAATCCTCGAGCAACTCCATGCCGGTCTTGCCGGGCATGACCACATCGGAAAGAATCAGATCGAAATTTTCGTTGCGAAGAAGCTCGATAGCACGGTTTGCGTTATCGCAAACGGTGGCCTCGTGGCCGGCGAGGCGAAACGCGCGCGAAAGCGAGGCCAGAGTGTTCGGATCGTCGTCAACAAGGAGGAGATGAGCTTTGCGGGGCAAAAGTGGGTCCTTTGGACGCGCTAGTCCGAAGCGGCGGCCATCGTGGAGGTGGAAGATGTGTCTTTCCTGGATTCGGAAGCGGGTTCGCGCGGGACCGCTTTCGGCCCGGCCTGGCGCTGCGGCAGGTCAATGCGGAAGGTGGTGCCGCGGCCTTCTTCGCTGGTCACGGAAATGTTGCCGTGATGGTCGCTGATGACGGACTGAACGATGGCGAGGCCCAAGCCGGTTCCCATTTGCTTGGTGGTGTAATACGGAGTGAACAACCGCTTGCATTCCTCGTGAGTGAGGCCCTTGCCGGTGTCCGTCACTTCGATGCGCACGTGGCCTTCGTGTTCGGATGTGCGCAGCGTCAGCGTTCCGCCGGCGGGCATGGCGTCCATGGCGTTGAGAACTAAATTCTGAAAGGCGCGGTGGAGCATGTCGGGATCGGCGTCAATGTCCGGAAGCGGATCGGTGAGGAACGGCTCCTGCGTGATGGTGGGCTTGCCGACGGCGGTGAATTGCGGCTCGAACAGGCGAACGGCGTTGCGCAGGACTTCGTTGACGTTGACGCGCACGAATTTCGGCGCGGGCATTTTGGAGAAATCACTGAAGCGGCCGACGATGGTGTTCAGATTTGCAAGCTCCGCTTTCAAGGTCGCGGTAGATTCGTTGAAAACTTCGAGGAATTGCTTGGCGTCGAGCCGGCGAGCTTTCTGCAGGTTCTCGATGGTGATTTGCATCGGGAAAAGCGGATTGCGGAGTTCGTGCGCCAGGCGGCGCGCCAGTTCGCGCCAGGCGGCCACGCGCTCAGTTTGCAGCAGGCGCTCTTTTTGCGAAGCGAGGGTTCGCGTCATGTCGTTAAAGGCGATGGCCAACTGGCCGACTTCATCGGTTCCCCGCACATCGATGCGCGTATCCCATCGTCCGGTGGCGACTTCGCGGGCGCCCTCGGCAAGCTCCTCGACGGGTTTGGTGATGCGCGCGGAAATCCAGAAGCTGACGAGCAGACCGACGAAAAGAGCGGCGGCGGCAACCGCGGCCGAGGTTTTCAGGATTTCCTGAGTCAACTGCACGAGTTCCCTGCGGGAACTGCCGACGAAGAAGATGCCCAGGAGCTCGTTATTGCGGCCCGTCAATGGAATGGCGTGAAACGTTTCTGCTTCGGCGGGATCGCGGGTCCATTCGATGGTGCGAACGAGAGGCTGGGGCTGCTTTTGCAATTGCTCGACAAGAGGAGCAAAGCGTTCCGCTTGGCCCGGTTCGATTTTCTCGCCCAGCAGCGAACGGGCGGTGAAAGCGGCATCGAGATTGGTGTAGATGAGCGCGCGCATGCCTGCGGGAAGAACCAGGGAAGCCAGGAAGTTCTGGTCAACCCGCTGCCCGCCGATGATGTACAAACTCCTGTCGGCTACTGTGTCGTTGGTACGAACAACGGTCATAGAAAGAGACACGCCATCGGGCAGTTCTTCTTTCTTCAAGAAGGCGTCGGTGTCGTTCCAGTTCCTGACCGAGGTTACCCAATCGAGCTTTTGGCCGACATGCGCGGGGTTTTGCACCGAAGTGATAAGGATTCCGTCGGAATTCACCATCTCGACGTAGTTCAATCCATGCTCTTGCGCTGCGCCAAAGGCGTCACGGGCGTAGAGAGAAGCGTCCGCATTGGGATGCGAGAGATCAATGGCCATGCGGTCCGTGACACCGGCGTCGGCGATATTCTTGACTTGGTGAGAAAGTTCCGCCCCGCTTTGAACGAACTCTTTCTTGAATTGCGCCACCAACGCTTCGGTGCGTTGCGTGTCCATCGCTTCGAAGGACGAACGCGTGTAATAAGTCACGGCATAGGTCACAACGGAAACCGACGCAAAAATCGTCAGCAGTACGACGAGCAGCAATTTTGTCCGGAAGCTCATGGCTTGGCTTCCATTCTAAATGAAATGGCAAAGAGATGGACGCAAAAGCGAGGAAAAAGCCGTTTTTCAGTAGCGAACAGGTAATCCGAGTGCGATGATACCACGGCTGTTTGGCTGGACAGAATACTGGGGCGCTGAGCGGCGACTCGCGAGCGAAAAGCTGCTGCTGAAGCTCCGCTGCTTGGGAACGGATTCGCATTCCCGAGAGCGTCTTGAGTTTGCAGGAAACTTTTTGGCAGCCGACACGTCCATTTAAGAGGCCGGGTGTCCCAAAGCAAAAACTAATCTTCAGGAGAGTCCCGATGAAGCCCATGTCCCATCGAAGGAATGCCGTGTTGTGGCTGAGTGCGGCTGCAACGCTATGGCTGACGGCGCTGCCTGCGAAAGCGCCGGCGCAGCCCACCGAGGAGGTTCCTGCGGGGCCAACCAAGCTTCTTCGGTACGGCGACATTTCGAAAGACAAAGTGGTTTTTGCCTACGCGGGCGACCTGTGGATTGCTGCGCGCGAAGGCGGAGCGGCGCGGCGGCTGACTTCGCACGTTGGGGACGAGCTATATCCCAAGTTTTCGCCGGATGGAAAATCGATTGCGTTCACCGGCGAATACGACGGCAACCCGGACGTTTACGTGATTTCGGCGGAAGGCGGCGAGCCGAAGCGGCTCACGTCTCATCCTTCGAACGACATCGTCCTCGGATGGACGCCTGACGGAAAGAACATCCTGTTCCGCTCCGACCGCTACAGCGCACCGCCGGGCCGGTTTACAAAGCTATTCCTGGTGTCTCCACAAGGAGGCATGCCCAAGCAGTTGCCAGTTCCGCGGGGCGACCTGACTTCCTTCTCGCCCGACGGAACGAAGATCGCGTATATCGAAACCGCGCAGGAATTCCGCACGTGGAAGCGCTACCACGGCGGCTGGAATCTGCCCATCGCCATCTACGACTTGAAGAACAACACCTATGAAGAGTTGCCCAAGTCCAAGGGCATGGACATGTTCCCCATGTGGCACGGGAACGCCATTTATTTCATCAGCGACCGCGACGGCGTGATGAATCTCTACAACTACGACCTTGGTGCGAAGCAAACGAAGAAGCTCACCGATTACAAGGAATACGACATCAAGTGGCCGAGCCTGGGCCCGGACGCCATTGTCTACGAAAATGGCGGGCTGCTTTACGAATACAACCTGGCAAGCAACAAAGCGCGCGAAATTCCGATCGCAGTGTATGCGGAAGACATTGAGGCGCGCGCGGAGTTCAAGAACGTTGCGCAGAATATCGGCAGCTTTGCGCTTTCGCCTTCGGCGGCGCGGGCGGTGATGGAGGCGCGCGGGAACATTTTCACCGTTCCCGCGGAACATGGCAGCATCCGCACGCTGACCACAGAGCACTCGAGCGTTCATGAATTGAATCCGGCGTGGTCGCCCGACGGGAAATGGATTGCGTATTTGTCGGACAAGACCGGTGAATATGAGGTGTACACGCGGCCGCAGATGGGCGGCGGCGAAACGCGGATCACGAGCGATGGCGGAATTTATCGCTATGGGCCGACCTGGTCACCGGACAGCAAGAAACTCCTGTATTGGGACAAATTGCACCAGCTGTGGTACGTCGGCATTGAAGAAAAGAAGCCGGTTTTGGTGGACAAATCCGAGTACGGAGACATTGGCGACGCCAGTTGGTCGCCTGACAGCTTGTGGCTTACGTATTCGAAGCCGCACCGGCGGGGGGCGAGCGACGTTTTTCTTTATTCGCTCGGCACGAAGAAAATCACGGAAGTTTCCGGAGGTTTCTATAACGATAACAACCCGGTGTTCGATCCCGGCGGGAAATATTTGTTTTTCATTTCGACTCGGTATTTTTATCCGAGTGCCGGGCAACTCGACCAGCGGTACAACTACTACACCACCGACGGGATCTTCGCGGTCACGCTGAAGGCGGAGGAGGCTTCTCCTTTTAAGCCCGAGAGCGATGAAGAAAAAGCAGCCGACGAAAAGAAGGATGAAAAGAAAGACGAGAAGAAGTCCACGGAGGCAAAGAGCGGCGATCAAAAGGCGGAAGAGAAGAAAGAGGAAAAAAAAGAAGAGCCGGTCAAGCCGATCCAGGTTGACCTCGAGGGCATCGGCAATCGAATCGCCCCTGTGCCGATCAAGCCGGGAATCCTGGGAGGCCTGGCCGCGCGCAAAGACAAGCTCTTCTACATGGACGTTCCGCAAGAGGCTCGGCAGTTCGTCCCAGGAGCTCCACGCCCACCGAGGAACGCGCTGCACCTGTATGACATGGCCAAGCGCGAAGACAAAGTTCTGCTCGATGGCATCGACGGCTACGACCTGGATAAGGAAGGCAAGAAGGTCATTTACAAGGCGGGACCGGTTTACGGCATCGTGGACGCGGCGCCGGGAAAAGCGAAGGTCGGCGATGGCAAGTTGAACCTCAGCGAAATGCAGGTGCGAATCGACCCGCGCGAAGAGTGGCGGCAAGTGTTCCACGAAGCATGGCGCATCGAGCGCGATTTCTACTGGGATCCCGCTATGACTGGCCACGATTGGAAGAGAATCGGCGCGCGCTATGAAGCGCTGCTGCCTTGGCTAGTGGACCGCAGTGATTTGAATTATTTGATTGGCGAAATGATTTCGGAATTGAGCACTTCGCACACGTACGTGGGCGGGGGAGATCAGCCGCAATGGACACACGTCAACGTGGGGATGCTGGGAGCGGACTTCGAGCCGGATGGCGGTTATTACCGGATCACGAAGACTTATCCCGGTGAGAACTGGAGCGAAGCGACGCGCTCGCCGCTCACGGAGCCCGGGCTGAAAGTGAAGACGGGCGATTATCTGATCGCGGTGAATGGGCAGGAAACACGCTCGGACCGTTCCGTTTATGGGTATTTCCAGGACCTCGCCGGAAAATTGGTCACGCTGAAAATCAATGGCAAGGCAACTCTGCAAGGCGCGTGGGAAATTACCGTGAAGCCCACAAATAGCGAAGCGGGCGTACGTTATCTCGATTGGATTCACGCCAACCGGCGCAAAGTCGAGGAGGCTACGGGCGGGCGCATCGGCTACATGCACGTGCCGGATACGAGCTTTGCCGGCATTATTGCGTTCGACAAGCAGTTCACGGCCCAGCTCGACAAGGACGGCATCATCGTCGACGAACGCGATAACTCGGGCGGCCAGATTCCCGATTTCTATACGGAGAAATTGAAGCGGCAATTGCTGGCGGTGGTCGCTCCGCGCGACACGGCCGATGTTCCCTGGCCGCCCGTGGCCATCTACGGACCCAAAGTGATGATCGTAAACGAACTGGCCGGCTCCGGCGGCGACGCGTTTCCGTGGTTCTTCCACCGCGAAAAGATTGGGCCGCTTGTCGGCACGCGCACGTGGGGCGGATTGGTAGGCATTGGCGGCGGGCAGCCGTTGCGCGACGGAGGATTTGTGACCGCTCCTGGGTTCGCTTTCTTCAGCAGCGATAACGGCGGGGAGTGGATTGTGGAGCAGCATGGCGTGGACCCGGACTACGTCGTAGCGCAGCGGCCGGATTTGGTCGTGAGCGGCCACGATCCGCAACTGGAAAAAGCCATCGACCTGGCCAAAGAAGGCTTGAAAGACTATAAGGGGATTCCGCCGCGACCGAAGTATCCTTCGGTTAAAGAATAAGGGTGGTTAAAGAATACGCGTTCCCCAAAGCACAAAGCGGCAGTTCATCCGAGTCTCCTTTTCTGACCGCTAGCCGGGTGGCGCGGAACGCGCTTGCCGGAAGAAGAACAACTCTGACGAATGCGAAGCGCGGCGGTACTTGCTCTTCGGATCATGGTCGCTTCTCCTTTCCCGCATCGCGTTCCGCGCCACCCCCAGGGGTTTTGGCTAGCGGAACTCGTTAGCATTGCGCTTCCCTGCATGAAGAGAAATCGCGTTGCAGATTCTGTTCACCGTGCCCTGTAAGGAGCCCCAGGGCAAAGCCCTGCGTGGCGCCTCTTCACTGCCGGCGCTGCGGCTTGCGTTGCGCCGTTGCTGCAGGCGGCGGTTCGTCCGATCCATCGTCGGAGCCGCTGTTGCTATTTCCGGCGGTGGCGTTCGTAAACGCCGACCGCATCACGTCGGCGGCGAAGAAATTCTTCCCATCCATGGGCACCATCATGATTTGCAGCTTGTCGGAAAGCCTTTCCGCAATGATTTTCTGAATGAGCATGGGGTTTTGTTTTAACACGGCTGCTTCGTACTTCATGCGCTCGGCGTCCGCAGCGGCTGTCACGCGAATGCGATTGGCGTCCGCGTCAGCAAGATTCTTTTGGCGCTCCACTTCGGCCTTGCTGTCAATAATTTTGGCTTGCGCGGCCGCTTCCGCGTTCTCGATCGTGGCTTCTTTACGTGCCTGCGCTTCCAGCTTGGTCTGCTCGATCTGCTTCTGCTTCAGGGGGAGTGTGTATTGCATGGCATCGGCTTCCGCTTTGGCCTGCAGCACGCGCACTTGGGCTTGCGCTTCGGCTTGCTTGACGTCGCGCGACTTCTGCGCCTCCGCTTCCAGCTCAGCGATTTTCACTTCTTTCTGCTTGATTTCCTGTTCGGTGCCGAGTCGCTCGTTTTCCTGTTCTTTTAGCAAAAGGCCTTCAAGCCCTTTCGCATATTCAGCGGGCAACTGAAGGTCGCGGAGGAGCACTTCGCGAACCAGGATGCCATCGCTGGCGAGCCTCGCGGTGATGGTTTCGGCGGCTTTCGTGCGCAGTTCTTCGCGCTTCGTGGCAAAGACCTCGCGGGTCATATAGTTGGGCGCAAGTTGGCGGTAGATCGTGGAAACAACGGGAGCCACGACCTGCTCGCCCACGGGTTGCGGCAAATTCGTGTGAATGGAATCCAGCCGCTTGGGGTCCAGCCGGTAACGCACAGAGACGGCCAGGCCAATGTTCAAGCCTTCGCGCGCTTGCACGTCCAGAAGGTCACCCTTGAGCTTCGGATTCTCGGAGGCCAGAGTCGTGTAGACCTGTTCGCGCGTATCGTAGATGGCGATGGAATCGACCAGTGGCGTAATCAGGTGCACTCCGGGATACAGCGTACCGGGGCGAGCGCCTGAAATCTGGCTGACGCGGACGCCTGCCGCTCCATCGGGAATCACTACGATCGCTTCGGTGATCAGGATCGCTAGCGCACCAACTGCTGCAAGCTGCAACGCCAGCCGTGCCCGCACCGGACGAAAAGGGCGGTCGGCCAACGGCCCCACCTCCGCAGCCGCCTCTCCGCCCGCGCGCCCGCGTAGCAACCGGCGAAGCTGTGTGGCGAGTAAGACGTCATAGGCAACCAGGGCTCCTGCGCTGCTAAACAAACCAAGTCCTAGAATCATCAAAAGGTATTTCAAAGCCAGCATCGAGTTACTCCCTTCCATTCGAGCCCCGGTTCGCTGCGGTGGATAGGACCGCCACTCCGCCGCTCACGTTGGTCCGGGAAACCCTGTTGTACGGTCGGCCAGTTTCCAGCACCGCCGCCGCGTTCAGCGATTCCCGGCGTAGGCACGAGCCAATTGTGCGGTTCCGCGGACCAACTCCGTGCGCGAAGGAATCCTCCGGGTGGCCGGGTGCATCAGCGCAAAAGCCGCGCGAAGGAACATCCAGGAGAGAGCAGCGGAAGCAGCGACGGCAAACATCGTTGCGATGGCGAGTATGGCGAAGTCGAGCATGGTGATCATGGCGTGCCTCCTGTAATGCAAACCTCCGAGTGGCAGTTGGCAGGCCAATCTCAAATCCATTGAAAATAAAGGCCTTATTGACTGGAAGAAATGCGGGCCTGTGGGCTTGCGAACACGCTGTGTCGGGACGGACGCAAAGGCTCCCGCACACCGTTTTGCCGCTACAGGAATTCGCGCTAGTGTAGATTGAGAGGTTGGCGGGCAAATGCTGTGCTTGTAGCGCCGCCTCTACGGAAAAGCGCTGGCCAATGCCCATTCGCACTACCGGCTTTCGAATCGCTAAAATCCTGGGCATTCCCATTTATCTGGACGCCAGTTGGCTGCTGATTTTTGGTTGGATCACCTACCAACTTTCTAAAATCGTCTTACCGCAAATGTATTCCAAGTGGACCCCGGCTCAATACTGGTCGGTAGGCGTTTTGACCAGCCTTCTGTTCTTTGGATCCGTGCTTTTTCACGAACTGGCGCACAGCGTGGTTGCCCTCTATTACAAAATCCCAGTGCACTCCATCACGCTGTTCATTTTTGGCGGGATTGCCCGCATCGGAAAAGAACCTTCCAAACCAATTCAGGAATTCAACATCGCAGTAGCGGGACCAGTTGCCAGTTTTTTCCTTGCCGGCCTATTCGGGGCGACGCTCTTGTTATTCCCTTCGGATCAAAACATAGGCGCACTGAGTAAAATCCTCGGCGGAAGCAACTTCATCCTCGCGATCTTCAATCTGGCGCCGGGATTTCCTTTAGACGGAGGAAGAATCTTTCGCGCTATCGTCTGGGGAATCACCAAAGACTTTTCCCGCGCCACGTTGATTGCGGGGTCGAGCGGCAGGGTGGTTGCCTATGCGCTGATGGGCATCGGCGGCTACGAGGTTTTTTACAAAAATGATTGGTTTTCGGGACTCTGGCTGGGAGTGATTGGGCTCTACCTGTTGAACGCCGCGCAGCAGAGCATCGCGCAAATGACCATCCGCGATGCGCTTGCCGGGCTGCACGCGTCGGACGTGATGAGCCACGAAGTCCCCACGATTGACGGGCACATCACACTCGAAGAATACGGCGCGGAGGTGCTGCGGACGGGGCGGCGCTGCCATCTGGTTCTCTCGGGCGACCGCCTGGTCGGGATGATGAATGTTCACATGCTGAATGCCGTGCCGCGCCCAGAGTGGGCCAATAACTCCGTTCAGGCGGCCATGATCCCGCGGGACAAAATTCAGTGGACCTCACCAGACGAGCCGCTGCTACGGCTGCTCGAGCGGTTGTTGAGCGCGGACATCAATCAGATGCCCGTGGTCAGCGGCGCTTTGGATGAGGCGCCGCAAATTGTGGGAATGGTCACGCGGGATTCGATTCTGCGCGTGATGCAAACACATTCCGAACTGGCTTCGCAATTTTCCAGCAAATAGCTTCTGCCTTCGCAAGCACATGAGCTAGCTTTGGTGATCCCTCCCTAGAAAGGAACGTTCGAAGGACTAGTAATGTTCCTAAGGGATATACCCGACTTGACAAAAAAAACAGAAAGGAGTTAGGAAGCGAAGCTTCCGCTGATTCTGGACCTCTTGATTTACCCCCCACTCAGGAGTCCCCAATAAAGAAGGAGGATACTCATGT
>Ga0209474_10000787_pt1 | contig 33075 bp, 28 predicted proteins | sample GraSoiAngelo_145_FD_185902 | JGI IMG/M metagenome (GOLD analysis project Ga0209474, IMG submission 185902) | Grasslands soil microbial communities from the Angelo Coastal Reserve, California, USA - 14_1009_05_20cm (SPAdes) (version 2) | ecosystem: Environmental > Terrestrial > Soil > Grasslands...
AAGGTGCTCTGAACTGGCGGACTTGCGTTGTCGATTCGATAATCTCGTAAAATTACACGTCCGATCCGGCGCCCCGTCCGGCCACTATTACGCACCGGATTCCCGCGTACCGTGCGCGCGCTGCGCGTTCCCGGGCGGCGCGCAGGGCCGGGCAGATCCTGCTCAACGACCGGTCGATTCCTGCTCGGGCGCCGATCGTCGTGCGGCCGACCGTCTCTTGGTCCTTGCCACACCTGGAGTGAAACCATTCGCGCGGCGAGCTCGCACTCGTTTGCGAATTCATTTGCGAAAGAGACGTTACTGAAGTTCGCCGTTGCAAATCTCCATCATCCGACTCTCGTCTTGCTCTGCCGCAGGCTTCCGCGCCCGGAGCCGGCTGGAACGGTTCGTGCTGATGCGTACACGGCCCGGGTAACTCGCATCGGGAAGCTTCGGGGGCTCCAGAGGGTCCATGCCGGACCCCTGGCGACAAGGAGATTGGAAACAATGAGAGTCGGTCGAAACTCATCCGTACGAAACGGATCTTGTATCGGGGTCGGGACGACGGCGGCCGCCGCCTTCCTGCTGGCGCTCGGCGCCGCGGGAACCGCGAGCGCGCAGTTGCCCATGCCGCCTTCCACGCAGTTCGACGTCACGGGGTACATCCAGGAGGCTACGCTCGACAGCACCTGCAGCGCCGACCCGCACTGCGGCGGCGTGCTGAAGGTCGAGGGACACACCATCATCATTCCCAAGGAAACGGTCGTCGTCCTCCCCGCGAACCAGATCACCTGGCAGGAGATGTTCTCGCAGGCACCGGCGCCCTATGGCCTCACGGCAGTGCAGGCCAACGGAGCGATCGGGTCGAGCGGACTTGCGCTCGGCGATCTTCCGGTGCCGCTCGGCAACTACGAAGCCCACGTCCAGGGCAACCGGGTCCTCGGCGGTTCCGGCGGCCCGGACATCTACATCGCGGGCCTCGTCTACATCTCGTCGCACAGCCTCAACACCGGCGCGGGCTTCATCAATTTCATCGACTACGCAAAGGGCGAGATGCGGGTGGGCGGCTTCATCGGCGACAACACCACCGGCGCCCGCGTGCGCATCAACGATCCCTCGGGTGAGTTCGGCCGGGTCAATTCGCCCGACATCCGGTTCACCGTCGATCCGCAGAATCCCACCATCATGTCGGGAACCGGCTTCCCGATGTGCTTCCCGCGGACGGACCCCGCGGTTGCTGACGACCCTCTCTGCCCGCAGGCGCAGCGGCCCATCGCCGTGGCGGGGAATCCTCCCCAGTACGCGGCCACCATCAACACGAACGATCCCCGCATTCCCGGTCTCGCCGGCGTGCCTCCGGACGCCAACTTCCAGGCGCCCTTCGAGGTCGGCGACTACATCATCTTCGCGGGAATCCTCGCCACCGACAACGCGGCGGCGCCGACGGCGGGCCCCTTCCCGGCCAACGGACCCGCGGGGATCTACATCTCGGCCTGGAGCATCACCAACAACATCGGCATCTGGACCGCGCCCGGCGCCAATCCGGCCTACGTGATGGTCGATACTACCCTCCTCGGCACCGGCGGCCTCACGGTCCTCGGCGCGGGCGAGGCGGCCTTCCGCACGCGCTTCGAAGGCATGACGACCGACACCGGCCGCGGCATCCATCTCTACGCCCTCGACAATGACCCCCTGACCGGCGCCGTCACCGACCGCGACTGGGGCACCATCGGCGTCGATCCGGGTCCGCCCAACGGCGCCGTCCGTGGCCGCTGGCGCTTCCGTCCGCCCTGCGCCCCGTTCGGGACCGTCCCGGCCGCGCCGGAAAAGCAGTGCGTGATGAACGCCGCCCAGACCTTCCTGCCGCCTCCGCGCGAAGTGCGCATCGTCATCGAAGGGGCCTGGACGCCGGCGTCGGTTCAGACCGCGGCCAATGGCCTCATCTGGGGCCAGTATCACGCGCCGATCACCGAGTACATCTTCCCGGAGAACGTTCCCGGCACGGCGATCGTCCCCAACAACTTCAACTCGTTCCCGTTCCTCGCAAAGGGCGGGTATCCGTCGACCACCGGAGTGCTCCCGAGGCAGCTCAATCCCTGGCCTGACGCCACGGTCCCGGTCTCGGGTTGCACGGCGCCGACCGCCAGCGCGGGCGGCCCCTACACGGTGGCCAACGGCGGAACGGTCGCCCTTGCGGGCAGCGCCACGGGCGATACGCCGATGACCTTCGCCTGGGCCGTCACCAGCGGCTCGGTTTCCGCCCCGACCTCCGCCAACACCATCTTCTCGGCAGTCGGTGGCTTGTCGCCCGTGACGGCCACGTTGACGGCGACGAACGCTTGCGGCTCGTCCAGCGCGAGCTCGACGATCACCATCAACACGGCCGCCGCTCCGACGGTCGCGCAGGTGGCTCCGGTGACGCTCTTCTCGACCGCCGCCGGAAGCTTCGCCGTCAGCGGAACCGATCCCAACGTCCCCGCACAGGCGCTCACCTTCACGGTCGCCCAGTCCGGCGCGCCGGCGCTCGTGAACCTCGCGGTGACCTCGACGGGGACGAGCTCGGCGAACGTGACGTTCACCGCTCCGACCCTGGCCGCAGGCACCATCAATCCGGCGGTCATCACGCTCACCATCACCGCGACCAACACCGGCGGCGCCGTCTCCGCGCCGGCCACCACCACGGTGACGGTGAAGCCGCTGCCCGACAACATCTCGGTGACGACTGCCCAGTTCCGCCTCGCACAGACTCGTCTCTCCCTCACCGTCACGTCCACGGTGGTGAGCCCGAGCGTGGTGTTGACCCTGCAGCCGTACCTCACCACCACCGGATCGACGTTCGACCCGGCGAATCTGGGGAACGTCCTCACCAACACCGGCGGAGGCACCTACACGCTCACCCTGGTGGGGGCGCCGGAACCGGCCGTCTCGCCGGCGAAGCCCATCGTGGTGAAGTCGAACCTGGGTGGCACGAGCCTGCCGACGGCAATCACCGTCCGGTAGCGAAAATCGATAACCGTTGAAGTCCGGCGGCCGGAGAGCGGTGACTCTCCGGCCGCCATTTTCGCAAGGAGAATCGATGTCGACGAAGATCGCCGCTGTCCTTGCCGCCTCTGGCCTCGCCGCTGCGGCCCTCCTCGGGCTCGCCATCTTGCGGCCCGCGTCCTACCGGTTGGAACGCGCGACGACCATCGCGGCGCCGCCGGACGTAGTGCAGGCGCGGCTCGACACCCCGCAGCGGTGGATGACGTGGTCGCCGTGGGAGCGCCCCGACCCCGATCTGCAGCGGATCTTCGAAGGGCCGGTGTCGGGCGCCGGCGCGAGCTATGCCTTCTGGGACGGAGAGCAGGGTTCCGCGGGGCGGCTGACGGTTCTTTCCGCAAGCCCCGATCAGGTGCAGGTCCGGTTCCGGGTGGACAAGCCGCAGGCGACCGCGACCGACTTCGAGTTCCGCCTCACGCCCGAGGGAAAAGGGACGCGGGTCACCTGGATTGCCACTTCCGCAGGCGGCCGGGTGCGCGCCGCCCTCGCCGCGCTCGCGGGCCGTCCGGTGGCGAACGCCGCCGAGTTGGAGCAGGGCCTTTCGCGCCTCAAGACCGTCGCCGAGGCGGCCGCCGCGATCGAGACGTGGCACGCCGAGCGCTCCGCCACCATCGACGCGCGCCCCGAGGCCGTCGTCGCCCGGATCGCCGACATCCGCTTCTGGATCGATTGGTCGCCGCGCGAGATCCTCGATCGCGGGATGAAGGAGCAGTTCGCTGGCCCGGCGACCGGGGCCGGTGCGACGTACTACTGGCAAGGCAAGACCGAGGTCGGGAGCGGCCGCGCCACCCTCATCTCGGTGGCCGGAAACAAGGTCCAGGTGGAAGTCGAGGTGGAGAGGCCCTCGCCTTCCTCGAGCGATTACCTGTTCACGGTGGAGCCCGAAGGAAAGGGTGCGCTCGTCACCTGGTCGATCTCGGGGGAGAAGGACGCCGCCGGGAAGGCCTTCGGCTTCTTTGCGGTCCCCGCCGAAGAAATCGAAAGCGACATGGACAAGTCGCTAGCGCGGTTGAAGACGCTGGTCGAGACGGAGGCGAAGGTCGCCGCGAACTGATCAAGCCCCGGCTTCCAGCGCGAGGAGGGCGTGCTTGGCCCTGGGGCCGCCCAGATATTCGCCGAGGGCGCCGTCGCTGCGCACGACGCGATGGCAGGGCACGACCAGCGGCAGCGGATTGTGCGAGCACGCGCTCGCCGCCGCCCGGACCGCGGAGGGATTGCCCGCGGCTTTCGCCACGGCGGCGTAGCTTTGCGTCCGCCCATACGGAATCTCGCGCAGGCGCAGGAGCACCGAGCGGCGGAACCCGTGGGCGAGTTGCAGATCGACCGGCACGGTGAACGCGCGCCGCTTCCCGGCGAAGTACTCCTCGAGCTGCCGCGCCGCCTCGTCGAGCCGACGGGGCGTACGAAGAATGCGCGGGCTGATGTCGGTGGCGAGGCGGGCGAGGACGGACTCGTGATCCTCGCGGTTGAATGCCACCCGCACCAGGCCCTTTCCGGTCGCCGCGAGAAGCAGCGTCCCGAGCGGGCTGTCGACCGTGCGATACGACACGTCGAGAAGTTTCTGCTGCTCCGCCATCGCCGCGAGCTCGAGGCGCAAGCGGTCGGTTGCGGAGGATGCGGCGAATCCCTGCGCGAGGCGATCGATGACCTGCTTTTCGCTGATCATGACGTTCCTTTCGAAAGACGCTTGCGAAGATTCGCGATGCCATCCGCGGCGCTTCTCCGCGCGGCCGTCGCGTTGGAGCCCAGCAGCTTGCCGACCTCGGCATACGAGAGCCCGGCCAGATACCGATAGATCACCGCGCCCCGCTGCTTGGGCGGCAGGCCGTCGAGAGCGAGGCGGAGCACCTCGTCGTCAGCCGGGTCGGGCTCGCGGACGGCGGGCTCGGGCACCTCGATCGGCGATTCGCGCCTGCGCGCCGCCCCCCGGAGCTGATCGATCGACTTCCGGTGGGCGATGGTGACGAGCCACCCGCGGATGTTGCTGCCCGACCGGAGCCGGGGATACGCCTGCAGCGCGGACAAGAACGTCTCCGACCAGGCGTCGGCGGCGTCATCCGGTCCAACCAGCGCGCGGCACACGCGCATCACCAACGCTCCGTGCTCGGCCACGATCTCCTCGAATGGTCGCGCTGCCCGCGCCGTCACTGGGCGTCGTGGAAGACGAGGCCGAGGGCATGCCGGCAGCCGGAACGCAGCACGCTGACCCCGTGGCGCATGGGGCCCGCCGACCAGCCCCGCCGAGTGGAGACCGGACGGTCGCGGGTGGTGAAGACGAGACCCTCGCCCTGGGCGATGGCGCTGGTGGTCGCGCGGGACTGCGCGCGTGGCCGCTGCTCGACGGTGACGAATTCCCCGCCCGTGTAGTCCACCCCTGGCCGGTCGAGGCCGATGACGACCTGGAGCGGGAAGACGAGATCGCCGTAGAGGTCGCGATGCAAAGCGTTCCAGTCGCCCGCCCCGTAGCGCAAGAGGAGCGGTGTGGGCCGGGTCTGCCCCGCGTCATGGCAGAGCTCGATCCACTCGTCGAAGCGGTCCGGCCATGGCGCTCTTCGCCCGAGGCGCTCCGCCCACGCTCTGGCGATGGGCAACAGATGCGGCCAGAAGGCGGCGCGAAGGTCCGCAACCAGTTCCGGCAGCGGTCGATCGAAGTAGCGATAGCGGCCCTGCCCGAATCGGTAACGGGACATGTCGATGGTGGAACGGAACCGGCGATCGTCGGCGAAGAGCTCGGCAATCGCCTTGCATTCCTCGGCTCCGAGGAGAGGACCGGTCAGGGAGGAGCCGACGTCGTCGAGCCGCTGGCGGATCGCCGTCCAATCGAGCGCCTCCACGCGCTCCGCGACAGGTGGGCTGGCCCCTCGCGTGCGAAGGGCGCCGTTCACAGCCCGGTCTCCCGCAGCGTGATGCTGACGCGACCCGGAGGAAGGCCGATGCCTTCGGGCGCCGTCCCCTCGAGCACCTTGGGAACGCCGTGATAGATGCGCCGGCTGGGCCCGCCAAAGACGAGCAGGTCGCCGGAGCGAAGCTCGACATCGGTGAAGGGACCATTGCGTCGGCCGACGCCGGCGAAGCGGAACACGCCGGTATCGCCGAGGCTCAGCGTGACGACGGGCGCTTCGCTCGGCTCCTCGCCATCGAGGTGCAGCCCGAGGTGGGCCTCCGCCGTATAGAGGTTCACGATCGCAGCGTCGGGCGCGTACGAGGCTGCGCTCTCCGGACCGAAAGAATCCGCCACGGCGGCCCGGGCCATGGCGACAAGCCCGGCGGGGAGGGGCTTCACGGGTGCGCCGTCGGTGTCGTCGGCCGTCTTCGAATAGGCGTACGGCTCCCAGTGCCATCCCAGGCACACCGACTGGACGCTCATCAGATGTCCGCTCGGGACCCGGGGGTGCCGGAGCCCGGCCGGCGGCAAGGCCCATTCCTGGAACCCGGCGGCGAGCCAGCGCTGCGCGTCGGGGCTGAGCCAGCCCGCGATCTTCACGGCGCCCGGCAGCAGCTCTTCGCGGAAGGGAGCCGCGGCCGGTGGAGCGATGTCGAGCGCGAGTTGCCGGGGAGCCGACGCATGGCCCGGCGCGAGCGAGGTGGGGACCCCGCCCAGTCGGCTGCGCCCCAGCTTCCCGCGCGAAGAGGGAGGGTTCGGTGTCATGCGTGGCTAACGCAGACGGTACCCGAACTGTGAGGTCCCGGGGATTTCAGAACTCGAACTGGAGCACGGCGCCGAAGTTCTGTGTCTTCGCCAGGAAGAACTGCGCGAATAGCACCGCTCCGCGCTGGAACTCGAGCAGCGCCCGGACGCGGTGCCCGCCGTTCGGCGCGCCCCACTCGAGCCCGCCGTTCAGGCTCGAGTTCACGTTCCAGCCGTTCGACTGCACCGACATGAAATTCGCGCCGAACACGGGACGCAGGCTGGTGCTCCGCAGCCACGCCCACGGCCGCCACTCGGGACCGCGCAGCTCGAGGCCCCACTGGAAGAATCCGGGCTTCGCGGCGAGGTCGGGGTCCTTGCCGCTGAAGATGACGAAGCCTCCGCCGCCGAAGAGCCGCCACCAGGTGTCCTCGACCGAGGCGAGCGCGTCGACGATCTCGATGCTCATGTCCTGGCGTCGCACGCCGTGATCGATGGCGTAGTTGAGCAGGAACTCGTCGCCGAGATGGCTGCTCTGGTGATAGAGGCGCAGCCGGCCCGACCAGATCCCGCGGCGCAGGGTCGCCTCCGGTCCGACGAAGTAATCGGCGTTGAGCAGATCGGCGGAATTCGCGTCGAGGTTGAACTGCGCGAAGACCGCGCCGAACATGCTGATCTGCAGACCGTCGCAGCCGCGCGCCTGGCGCAGTCCCCAGATCCCGAAAGCGCCGCCGAAGGCGACCAGCGCGGCGTCGATGCTGCTGCCGTGTCCTTCCGCCAGCACCTGCGAGCCGCGGAAGACCAGCCTCCGGTAATCCGCGTAGAAGCGCGGCTCGCGTTGGTCGGCGAGCAGCGGGCGGAACACGTCGTTGTCGGGGAGCGCGGCGCCGGCCAGCGTGTCTCGTGGCGCCGGATCCCGCGGTGACCGGCTGAACGTCGCGTAGCGGCAATCGACCTGCTCCGCGGAGACTTCGGGAGGGCCGTCGGCGGCGAGCGACGGCACCGCCGCCGCGAGGACGAGTGCCGCGAAGGGAAGAGCGCTACGCAACATTGGCGACCCCGAGAAGATGCCCGCGCTATCTCCCACGATTCGAGCGCGAAGTCGCGGGTTCAGACCGAAGCGGCGAGCTGAGGGTCAGGCTGCCGTCTGGAAGAGGGCCTTCTCGAAGGCGCGGCGCGAAGAAGCAGCGGTCGCGGCCCCGATGCGGGCGGCGAGGAAGTTCGCCGGATGGTAGGTCACGTCGGGTTCGTCGGTGGCGAAGCGCTGGAATCCAGCCGATTCAAGAAGCCGGGAGAGGCGGCGGCGGTATTCCCAGGGATCGTTGCCCGCGGCGGCGACGTCCCAGTGCCAGGAAAGCGCCTCGCCAATGACGATGTAAGGGTCGAGGCGATCGCCTTCGGCGAAGGCTTGCATGAGCTGGCGGGCGACGCCGCGATTGCGGAACGGCGCCGCGACTTCGACCGCGCCGAGCTCGCGTACCTCCGGGATCGCTTCCCAGCGCCGCGAGATCCGCTGCCCGTTCCACTCGACGGGAGCGAACGGCAGATCCGCGGCGTATCCGATGAGCGCACCTTCCAGGAGCGCCACGGTGATGGTGCCGCCGATCGCCAGCGACCTTCCGAACATCGCGAGCACTTCCGGAGTGGGAACGACGGCGGAGAATCCGCTCGCGACGCGCAATCCCTCGATCTGCGAAAGCGTCTCGAACCGCTGGACGGTCAGGTTTCCAGCCATGCCGTCCGGTCTATTCCGGTGGGAAGGCCGGCGTCACATGCGATCGCGCATGCCTCCCATGCGGAAAAGCCGACGCCGCCGATGCTCACCCCGCTCCTGTCGGGGAGGCGAGGGCGGCAGGACGATGCTCGTCCCCTCTTGTGTAACGATTACCGATCGGCACTGCAGGCATCGCTCGAACGACATGCCATTGTTGGTGCCCAGCCGCTCGATTTCCAAGTGCTGACAAGTATTGCCGGCTGTATCGATCATGGGCGCATTGCTAAGACGCGTGTCAGCTTCGAGCAATGTTTGTTGCTGGTTACCGACGCTTCTCGCGCTGCATGACGATCATTCCCGGCGGCACGTCGCGCGATTCGAGCGCGAGCGCATGGCCAGGGTCATTGTGATACCTTCGCACTTTCCCGAAAGGACGTCTCCAATGAGCACCGCACTCGCTCTGTACACGTTGCTCCACGTGGTCTTGAGCCTCGTCGGCATCTTTTCCGGGCTTCTGACGGTGGGAGGATTCGTCGCAGGCAAGCGTCTCGACGGATGGGCCAACGTCTTTCTCGTGACCACCGTTGCCACGAACGTCGGCGGGTTCGGCTTTCCGTTCGAGAAGTTCCTGCCCTCCCATGCGGTGGCGATCGTCTCGATAATGGTGCTCACTGTCCTGATCGTCGCCCGCTACTTCCGGTATCTCGCGGGGCCATGGCGTGGCGTCTACGTGATCACCTCGGTCCTCGCGCTGTATCTCAACGTCTTCGTCCTTCTTGCCCAGCTCTTCTTGCGCCTGCCGGCGCTGATCGCCGTCGCCCCGACGCAGAAGGAGCCTCCCTTCGTCGCGACGCAGGTACTCGTTCTTGCGCTGTTCGTCTGGCTGGGGGCGGCGGCGGTGCGGGGATTCCGCGCCGCACCGACCGCCTCCGCAGCGACCGTGCGGGGCTGACGGATTACCCGTCCCGGGACGGGCTGCTCTTCGACTAGTCGTCCCGGGACGGGTGGATTCAAGCAAGCCGCAGCGGCTTCAGTTGCTCGCCACCCGGACCCCCTCCGACCTCGACCCGAGGATGTCGAACCGTCCCATCAGGCCTCCGGCGAAGAAGAAGTTCACGCTCGGATCCGGTACGTTGGAAAAGCCGTTCTGCTGCGAGAGCGACTGGGTGAGGAACACGGTCGCGCTCGCCCCGACGTATGGGGAGACGCTGAATTCCGGGCTCACCCGGTAATCGACCCCGACCTGCAGGCGAGCGAGGTCGAGCCCGTGCCGGGAATCGGTCGCGCCCGGCTTGCTGATCCAGTGCCCTCGCCAGCCCGCGCCGAGCCCCACCCAGGGATCCCAGGCGGCGCCGGGAAGCACGTGGTAGTTCGCCTGCACGCCAGCGGTCGCGCTCCAAACGTCGCTGTCGCTCGGTGTGAGGTTGCCGAGGCTGTACTTGCCGCCGGTGCCGTAGATGCCGACGAGCCAGTTCGGGTTGATCCGGTACCCCAGGCTCAACTGGACTTCGCCGCCACCGTGGGTGAGGTCGGTCAGCGTCGGCGAGTTTCCGCCGATGTCGCCGACGCCCTGGCTGTATCCGAAGCCGAGGCCGATCTCCCAGGCGTTGGAGGGCGCTCCGGGCGGGGTGCGCTTGACGGGGCTGGTGCTCACCTCCGATTCGCTTTGCGTGTAGGTGGGGTCGATGATTCCGACATCCCCCTCCTGCGCCAGGGCGGGGCCCGCGGCGGCCGCGAGGGCGATGGCGATGGTAACGATGCTTCCTTTCATGGCTGCTCCTTGTCTGCTCGGTCTTTGCCGATTGACGAGCGGCCCTTGCAGCCGGCGGGCCGGATCGTAAAAGGCCGCTTTACCGGCTTTTCCGACGCCTCGGCCAGAATTGCGGCGCGACTTTGTGCAACGCGCCGACAGGGGAGCGTCGGATGGTGATCAGTGGATTACCGGATCAGGAAGACGAATCGGCGCCGTTTCCCGCGAATCCATACTTCTTCAAGCGATCGATGAGCGACCCGCGGCTGAGGCCCAGGCGCCGTGCGGCCTCGGACTGGTTGCCCGCCACCGAGGCGAGCGTTCGCGCGATCACGTTCCGCTCGAGCGCCTCGACCTGCTCGCGCAAGCTGAGCGTGCCGTCCGGAGGAGGCTCTGCCCCGGGCTCGGCCGCGATCGCCGCGGCGCCCGGGAAGGCCGCAACCGCGATCTCTCCTCCGCCCGACAGCGCCACCATCCGCGCGACGGCATTCTCGAGCTGGCGGACATTGCCCGGCCAGTCCGCGCGCTGCAGCGCCTCGATCAAGTCGGGGGCGAGGCGCACGCCCGTCATTCCGAACCGCTCCCCGTAGCGACGCGCGAACTCGGCGGCCAGCGCGGGGATGTCCTCGCGATGGTCGTGCAGCGGAGGGACGATCAGCTCGACGACGGCGAGCCGGTAGTAGAGGTCCTCGCGGAAACGGTGCGCCCGCGCATCCGCCGCGAGATCGCGGTTGGTGGAAGCCACCACGCGCACGTCGACCTTCTCCACCCTTCCAGCGCCGACCGGTTGGATCTCCCCCTCCTGCAGGACGCGGAGGAGCTTCGCCTGAACGGACGCCGACAGCTCACCCACCTCGTCGAGGACCAGCGTGCCGCCGTTCGCCTCGGCGAAGAAACCCCGCCGCGACTGCGTCGCGCCGGTGAAAGCGCCGCGCACGTGGCCGAAGAGCTCCGCTTCCGCCAGCTCGCCCGGGATGGCGGCGCAATTGAAGCGCACCAGCGGTCCCGCTGCGCGCCGGCTCTCCGCATGGAGGAGCGAAGCGATGAGCTCCTTCCCGGTTCCGGTCTCCCCTCGGATCAGCACCGTGATGTCCTTGGGACCGATGCGGTTGACCGCCTCGAGCAGCCGGCGCATGGGCGGGGAGTCGCCGACGATGGCGCGGCCGAGCGCCTTCTCCGCCGTCAACCGGCGGTTCTGCACCCGCAGCGATCTCGCTTCCAGCGCGCGATCGAGGACCAGCGAAAGCTCGTCGATGTCGAAGGGCTTGGTGACGTACTCGTAGGCGCCGCTCTTCATCGCCCGCACGGCGATCCGCTCCGAGCCGTGCGCGGTGAGCATCACCACCGGAAGCGACTCGTCGCGCTCGTGCACCGCCTGCACCAGCTGGACGCCGTCCATTCCCGGCATCGAGTAGTCGGTGACGACTCCGTCCACGCCGTCGAGCTTGGCGAGCGCCTCCTGCGCCGAGCGCGCCAGCACCGGCTCCATGCCGCGCGACTTGAGCAGTTGGCTCAGCGTGAAGAGTAGCGCCGGCTCGTCGTCGACCAGCAGCACCCGCGCAACGTCGCTCCTCGGCATGTCGCGGCCTACGCCCTCGCTCCGTCGCCCGCCAAGCCGTCGCCTGCGCGCACGGCCCGGATGGGCAGCGTGCCGACCGCGGTGGTGCCCCTGCCGGGCTCGCTGGAGTAGACGAGCGATCCGCCGTGCTGGGCGAAGGCGGCGCGCGCAGTGACGACGCCCAGGCCGGTGCCGTCTTCGCGGGTGGTGAAGAACGGAGTGCCGAGGCGATCGAGGACCTCCGGCGCCATGCCCCGCCCGGAGTCGCGCACGGCGATGCGGGCGGCGCGCTCGGCCTCGAGCTCGATCTCGACCTCGACATTTCCGCCCTGCGCCGTCGCCTCGACTGCGTTACCGATCAGGTTGAAGAGCGCGTCCTTCAAGCGGCGGGGATCCGCCTCGATGACGGCGTCGCCGCGGCGGCGCAAGATCACGCCGGCGCTCGCGGCCCGCGCGTCCATCAGCGACAGCACCTCGTCGCAGAGCGCGCCCAGGGCGACCTGCTGCGGCTGCAGCGCCTCGAAGGGGCGCGAGAAGGAGAGGTACTCCTTGAGGATGTTCTCCATCCGGTCCACCTCGGCGGCGACGACGCGAAGCTGCTCGCCGAGATCGGGATCACAGATGGTCACGTTGCGGGCCGAGAGCTGCACGAGCCCCTTGATGGCGGCGAGCGGATTCTTCAACTCGTGGGAAAGCTTCCAGCCGATCTGCTCCATCTCACGAGCGCGGGCGAGGGCGCGATACACCATCTCCTCGCGCGCCCGGCCCAACTGGCAAGCGCTGTCGCCCACGGTGCGAGTCAGCAGGAGCGCATAGCGCGTGTGCCAGGCGCCGGTGGTCGCGAGGACGGCGAGGAGCACGATCCAGTAGCCGGGTTGGGGCACGTCGGGTCCGAACCAGCGCCCGGGCAAGACCGCCAGCAGGGCCAACCCGCTTCCCAGGATCACCAGGATGTTCTTCGCCGCTCGCGTAAATCCACTCTTGATGACGAGGTCGGAGAAGGGGATGAGGACCGCCGGCAAGAGCGGGCTGCGGATGCCTCCGGTGAGGACGAGCGTAAGGAACATGAGCAAGAAACGCGGGACCATCTGCCGCGTCTCCTCCCAGGGGGAGGCGGGCTTCGGCGCGAATACGGAGGTGGTGCGCGACAGCCAGACCACGAACATCGTCAGCGAGGCGCAGAACGCCACCGCGAGCGCGACCACCCGTGGCGCGGGATACCCGGTCAGCGCCAGGACGCCGACGATGAAGGTGTCGAGAGCGATCAGCCAGGCGAGCTTCCCGCGCATCGCGCTCATGTAGGCGCTCGTGGCGCGGGCGCGATACCAGCGCTCGGCTTGCTCGACGGACGGCACGCCGGGATGCTCCGCAAGAATCGAGCCGGTTTCGGGGTGGGCGCCGCCCATGCCCTCCAGTATAGGCCGACTTCCCGCGCCTGCGGCGAGTGTCGGAGTCCTGAACCACTCTTCCGGAAGCTTGTTCAGCATTCCGACAGGCTAACGGTCTGGCGAGGAGCCCGCCGGAGATCCTCCGCTCGTGCTGGCCGGTCCGGCACGGCGCGTGAAAGGGCGCCGCGGTCATGCAACGGAACGGCGGAGACTTCCTCATCGCGGCGGCACTCTTCCTGCTGCTCTTGCTCTATTCGCTTCCCTCGCTGGCGCTCCAGCCGGTGGAGACGTTCGTGGCCGGCGCGCGGCAGCGCAATCCCGACGCGCTCGAGGCGCGGGCGAATCTCGCGCAAGAGGAGGCGCAGGCCGACTCGACGCTGGGCCGGGTGCTGCCGGGCATCTCGGCGCGGGGCTCGTACACGCGCAACCAGTACTCGTCCTCGATCGACATCGCGCCGCCGGGCCAGGCGCCGCAGCCCATCACCGTGGTTCCGAGCGATCAGTGGGACGGCAGCGCGACCTTGCGCGTGCCGCTCATCGATCTGGCGGGCTTCCAGCGCGTTTCCGCCGCGAAGACCAGCGCGCAGGCATCCGCGCACCAGCTCGAAGCGACCAGGCTCCAGGTCGAAGGGCAGGCCGTCCAGGACTACTACCAGGTGGTCGCGAACCTTGCCCTGGTGGCCGCGTCGAGCGCCGCCCTCGACGTGTCGCGCGAGAGCTTCCGCCTTGCGCAGGCGCGCTATCAGGCGGGAAGCGCCGCGGCCCTCGAAGTCGATCGCGCCCGCGCGGACGTCGAGCAGCAGGTCCAGCAGCTTGCCGCCGCCGAGCTCCAGGTCGCCCTGACAGCGCGCGCTCTCGAATCGGCCTCCGGCGTCGAGCCGGATCTTTCCAGCGTCGTCCGGCTCTCCGACGACCTGCATCCAGAGGGGAACCTCGATGCCTTCGAGGGCGGACTCTCGCGCCTTCCCGCGGTGGCAGCGGCCACGGCGAGCACGAACGCGGCGGAGAAGCAGGCAGACGCGCAGCGGCTTGCGCTCGCTCCCAGCGTCGCCGGCTCGTTCACCGAGCGGGGGACGAACGCGCCCGGATTCACCGGACACGAATGGTCGTACCAGGCGGCGGTCACGGCCACCTGGTCGTTCGATCTGACGAACATCGCCGACATCCGCTCGCAAGAAGCGGCGGTCGATGCCGCCCGTGCCCGCGAACTACGGACCGTGCTCTCGTCGCGCGACTCGATCCACCGCGAGTGGAACACCATCGTCGCCGGCATCGCCCGCAGCCGCTCCGCGCGAGCGGGCCTCGAGGCGGCGCGCCACGCGGCGGCGCAAGCCCGCGAACGGTACCGCGCTGGAACCATCACCCAGCTCGATCTCCTCCAGGCACAGCGCGATGCCTTCAACGCCGAGGTCAGCCGCATCCAGTCGGACGCGGACCTCGTCAACGCGCGCGCCCAGCTCCGCCTCTCCACCGGACACAGTCTGCTCTCGGAAAACGCAGGGAAGGGAATGCCATGACCCGTTCGATGAAATTGCTGCTCCTCGGCGCGCTCGCGCTCGCCTCCGCTTGCAAGAAGGTCGAAGGCGCTCAATCGGCGCCGCAGCGTCCCCCCGCCCCGGTCTCGGTGGCCACCGCCGTCGAGCGCGACGTGCCCGTGTACCTCGACGAGATCGGCAAGAACATTGCTCCGGAAGTGGTGACCATCCAGGCCCAGGTCCCGGGCCGCATCACCGGAATCCACGTGAAGGACGGCGCCACCGTGAAGCGCGGCGACCTCCTCTTCACCATCGACCCGCGTCCCTACCGCGCGCAGCTCGATTCGGCAGAGGCGAGCCTGGCCCGCAACCAGGCCGAGCTGGAGCTTGCGAAGCTCGAGTTCGGACGCGTGCAGAAGCTCCTCGAGACCGACGCGATCTCGCAGCAGGACCACGATTCGCGCAGGAGCGCAGTTGCCGTCTCGCAGGCCCAGGTACGCCTCAGCCAGGCGGCAGTTGCGACCGCGCAGCTCAACCTCGAATACTGCTTCATCCGCTCCCCCATCGACGGCCGCGCCGGGCAGCGCCTCGTGGATCTGGGCAACGTCGTCAATCCGAGCGCCTCGGGTGGCCTGCTCGTCATCCAGCGTCTCGACCCGATCTACGCGGACTTCACCATCGCGGAAAACGACCTTGGTTCCGTGCAGCGCGCCCTCGCGGCCGGACAAGCGAAGGTGGAAGTGCGGCTGCCCGACGAGCCCGACAAGCCTCGCACGGGAACCCTCACCTTCCTCGACAACGCCGTGCAGGATGGAACGGGCACCGTGAAGCTGCGGGCGTCGATCGAGAATCGCGATTGGCGGTTCTGGCCAGGAAGATTCGTCAAGGTGCGCCTCGTGCTCGGCACGCAGAAGGGCGCCGTCCTGGTGCCTGCCACCGCCACGCAGATCTCGGCCAAGGGTCCCTTCGTCTACGTCGTGAAGGACGACTCGACGACGGAATTGCGCCCCGTCGCGGTCGGGCAGCGTCAAGGTGACCTGGTCGCGGTCGCGCAAGGACTGAAGGGAGGCGAGCGCGTCGTTACCGCCGGCCAGCTCGCCGTGACTCCCGGTGGCAAAGTGAGGAGCCAGCCGTGAACCTTTCCGAGCCGTTCATCCGCCGTCCGGTGATGACCGCGGTCCTCACCCTCTCCGCGGTCCTCTTCGGCGTCCTTTGCTACTTCCAGCTGCCGGTCAACGACCTGCCGACGGTCGATTATCCGGTCATCCAGGTCAACGTCGATTATCCCGGCGCGAGCCCGGAGACGATGGCGGCCAACGTCGCCACGCCGCTCGAGCGGCAGTTCATGCAGATCAACGGGCTCGAGCTGGTGACCAGCAAGAGCACGCAAGGGCACGCGACGCTCACTCTGCAATTCGATCTGAACAAGAGTCTCGACGCCGCGGCCACCGACGTGCAGACGGCCATCACGCAGGCATCGGGCGGCCTTCCCGTCGATCTGCCTTCGCCGCCGACGTTCTCGAAGACGAACCCGAACGATCAGCCGATCATGTACATCGCCCTCACCAGCGACTCGGTCACCGCCGGGCGGCTCTACGACTACGCGAGCACCCAGGTCGGGCAGCGCATCAGCATCCTGCCCGGCGTGAGCCGCGTGAACGTCTTCGGTTCCAAGTCGGCGGTGCGCATCAAGGCCGATCCGTCGGCCATGGCATCGCGCGGCATCTCGGTCGACGACCTCGCTTCTGCGATCAAGGCGGGTACGAGCTACACCGGAGCCGGCCAGCTCGACGGCCCGAGCGGCACCACGCTGCTCTCGCCGCGCGGACAGCTGGAAGGCGCCGAGAGCTACGAATCGCTCATCGTCGGTACCAAGAGCGGCGCGCCCGTCTACCTGCGCGACGTCGCCAGCGCGACCGAGACCGTGCAGGACGAGCGAGTCAAGCTGCTCTTCTGGGCGCGCGGGTACGAGATTCCCTCGGCGACGGCGGTTGTGGCGGTCACCCGGCAGGCGGGCGCCAACGCGGTGGAAGTCTCGAAGAGCGTTCGCGACCTGTTGCCGATCATCAACGCCGAGCTGCCCGGCTCGATCCGCGCCACCCTCATCTACGACCGCTCGCAGACCATCGTGAACAGCGTGAAGGACGTCCGCGAGACGCTCCTCATCGCCTTCGCCCTGGTGGTGGTGGTCATCTTCTTCTTCCTCGGCCGCGCGACCGACACGCTCATTCCGGCCGTTGCGCTGCCGCTCTCGCTGCTCCTCACATTCATAGCGATGAAGCTTCTCGGCTACAGCCTCGACAACCTCTCGCTCATGGCGCTGACGCTCGCCATAGGCTTCCTCGTCGACGACGCCATCGTCTTCCTCGAGAACACCGTCCGCCGGATGGAGCGGGGAGAGAAGGCGCTCGAGGCGAGCCTGAACAGCGCGAAGGAGATCAGCTTCACCATCCTCTCGATGACCATCTCGCTCGCGGCGGTGTTCATCCCGCTCGTCTTCATGCCGGGTCTGGTGGGCCGCATCTTCCGCGAGTTCGCCGTCACCATCGTCATCTCCATCTTCGCTTCCGGAGTCGTCTCGCTCACGCTCACGCCGCTCATGACCTCACGGATGCTCACCGACCGGGGGCACGGCGCGAAGCAGACCTGGATGGAGCGGGTCATCGGCCGCATCGAGAAGCGGGTGCTCGACTTCTACGGGAAGTCGCTCACCTGGTTCCTGCACCGGCGCTGGATCTCCGCCGCCATCTGGGTGGTCTGCCTCGCCGGCACCGTGGCACTCTTCATCGTGGTTCCCAAGACCTTCCTTCCGGAAGGGGACAGCGGCGTCGTCAACGGCGTCTTCATCGCCCAGGAAGGCTCCTCGCCGCAGCAGATGCAGGCGCTGCAGGAGCGCGTCAGCCAGGCGGTCCGCGAGGATCCCAGCATCGACCGCGCCATCTCCGTCACCGGTCTCAACGCCTTCCTCTCCTCGAATCAGGGGCTCACCTACATCTTCCTGGGAGGAGGCGAGAAGCGGCCTCCAGTCGCCGCGGTGGCTGGACGCCTGATGGGACGCATCGCGGCCATTCCGGGCGTGTTTCCCTTCTTGCGCCCTTATCCGGTGCTGCAGATCAGCACGGGCGCGACCAGCCAGAACCAGGGCCAGTACGCGTTCTCCCTCTCCGGCGTGAATCCCGACCAGGTCTACGAGGCCGCCGGGAAGCTGATGGAGAAATTGCGGCCCTATCCGGGCTTCGCGACGCTCTCGTCGGATTGGTTCAACCACACGCCGAATCTCGAGATCGACATCCTGCGCGAGCAGGCAAAGATCCTCGGCGTCTCCGAGACGCGCATCCTCGCGCTCTTGCGGAACGCGTACTCGCAAAATTACCAATACCTGATCAAGAAGGCAGACGATCAGTACCAGGTGATCCTGGAGGTCAAGGACAGCGAGCGCTCGAGCGCCGACGACCTCTCGCTCCTCTACATCAAGTCCGACGACGGCAAGAACATGGTGCCGCTCAGCCAGCTGGTGAAGTCGCGCACCCTGCTCGGACCGCAAGCGGTGAACCACCTCAACCAGTTCACCAGCGTCACGCTCTTCTTCAACCTGAAGCCGGGAGTCGCGGTGGGCGACGCGACCGCGTTCATCGAGCGGGCCTCTCGCGAAGTAGTGCCGCCCGCGGTGCGCGCCAGCCTGCAGGGCGAAGCGCTCACCTTCCGCGACACGGTGCGGAACCTCACCCTGCTCATGCTGCTCGCGGTCTTCGTCATGTACGTGGTGCTGGCGGTTCTGTACGAAAGCTATGTGCATCCCATCACGGTGCTGAGCAGCCTGCCTGTGGCATTGGTGGGCGGACTCCTCACGCTCTGGATCTTCCGCGAGCAGGCCTCTCTCTACGCCTACGTCGGGATGTTCATGCTCATGGGCATCGTGAAGAAAAACGGGATCATGATCGTCGACTTCGCTCTGCAGCGGATCGGCGAAGGGGCCACCGCCGAGGAGGCCATCCACCATGCCAGCCTGGACCGCTTCCGGCCGATCATCATGACCACCGTCGCCGCGGTCATCGGCGCTTTGCCCATTGCGCTCGGATACGGAGCCGACGGGGCCTCGCGGCGTCCGCTCGGGCTCGCCATCGTCGGAGGGCTCGTGGTCTCGCAGTTCATCACCCTCTACATCACGCCCGTCATCTATCTCTACCTCGAGGACTTCCAGGAGAAGGTCCTCGACCGCGTCGCCTTCTTCCGTTCGCGGCGGCCCGCGCTGGGTGCCGCGGTAGCCGTGCAACCAGCAGGAGCGCCATGACCTCATTCCCCGAGGTGGCGACGCGGTACTGGAAATCGATCCATCGCGTTTGCTGGAATCTCTTGTCCGATCGGAAGGCGGCGGCCGAGGTCGCCGAGGCGACGTTCCTCTCGGCGTTGCACGACCCCGGAATCCTTCCTCGCGGCGTGCCGCCGGAGAGGGCGCTCTACCGGGAGGCGGTGAGCAGATCGCTTCACCGGCTCCCCGCCGTCCGGAAGACTCCGTTCGACAGCGAGGGCGCGGGTGGAGCAATCCGCCAGGTCCTGCTGCGCCTCGACGCCATCGATCGAGCCGCCTTCGTGCTGCGCGAGGTCGAACAATTGCCGACCGAGGAGGTTGCGGCGGTGCTCGGGATCGCACCCGGACACGTGCGTCAACGCGTCCACCGGGCCACGATGACCTTGACTGGTTTCCTCGGGCGGTCCTTCGAGGCTCCCGCCCGGGCGGAACGCTGCAGGGGCCGGTTGGCCGACGCGTAGCTCGACGTCCACTGGTGCGGCCCGAAGGTCTCGGTTAGAAAATGCGGGTTCAGGCATGTCAGAGCCGTCCGCCACCGATCGCCGCGACCAGATGTTTCCGCGGCTGACGCCGCGCCAGATCGATCGGCTGCGGGAGATGGGCAAGCGCCGGACGGTTGCGCGCGGCGAGGTCCTCTACGATCAAGACGCCGCGATCCCGCAGTTCTACGTGATCCTCTCCGGGACGCTGGAGATCGTCGAGCCGCTCGATGGCAAGGAGCTACCCATCACCGTCGCCGGCCCGGGTGAGTTCACCGGCGAGATGAACATGCTGCTCGGCCGCCGCAGCCTGGTGCGTGCGCGGATGAAAGAACCGGGCGAGGTCCTCGTCCTTTCGCCCGACGTTTTGCGCAAGCTGGTCCAAGCGGATACCGAGCTGAGCGAGATCTTCCTGCGCGCGTTCATCCTCCGCCGCGTCGCGCTCATCGCCAAGACGCCGGGCGACGCGGTCCTCATCGGCTCGAGCCATTCCGCGGCCACGCTGCGTATCCGCGAGTTCCTCACCCGCAACGGGCAGCCGCACGCCTATCTGGACGTCGAGAAGGATCCCAGCGTCCAGGCGCTGTTCGACCGCTTCGGGCTCAAGATCGACGACGTTCCGGTCGTCATCTGCCGCTACGATCGGGTGCTGAAAAATCCCAGCAACGAGGAAGTTGCCGATTGCCTTGGCTTGAACGCGGTTCTCGACTCTTGCGCCATTCGCGACCTGGTGGTCGTCGGGGGCGGGCCGGCGGGCCTCGCCGCCGCGGTGTATGGTGCCTCGGAAGGTCTCGACGTCCTCGTCCTCGAGACCAAGGCCCCCGGCGGGCAGGCCGGGTCGAGCTCGAAGATCGAGAACTACCTCGGTTTCCCGACTGGCATCTCCGGTCTCGCGCTGGCCTCGCGCGCCTTGACCCAGGCGCAGAAGTTCGGCGCGGAAGTGAGCATCGCGCGGACCGCCGCGACCCTCATTTGCAAACAGCATCCCTACAGGCTCGAGATCGCCAGCGGGGGCTCGGTGCGCGCGAGGGCAGTGATCCTCGCCACCGGTGCGCAATACCGGAAGTTGCCTTTACCGGAGCTGGCGCGGTTCGAGGGCGTCGGCGTCTACTACGGCGCCACGTCGGTCGAAAGGCAGTTCTGTGGAGACGAGGAGATCGTCGTCGTCGGCGGTGGAAACTCGGCGGGACAGGCAGCGGTCTATCTGGCGGAAACCGCTCGCCACGTGCATGTCGTCGTGCGCGGGCCGGGGCTCGCCGCCACGATGTCGCGCTACCTCATCCAGCGGATCGAGGAGCACCCCCGGATCACCTTGCGTCCGTTCACGCAAGTCGAGGCACTGGAAGGCGGAGACCACCTCGAGCAGGTGCGCATCCGCGACTCGCGATCGGGCGAGAGCGAGACGAGGAAGATCCGCCACGCCTTCCTCATGACCGGCGCGGATCCCAAGACGGACTGGCTCCGCGGCTGCGTGGCGATGGACGAAAAGGGTTTCGTCAAGACCGGTCCGGATCTGGCTCGCACCGATCTCGAGGGATGGCCGCTGTCGCGCCCCCCGCTCCTGCTCGAGACCAGCATGCCCGCGGTATTCGCGGTCGGCGACGTGCGGGCCGGAAGCGTGAAGCGCGTCGCCTCGGCGGTCGGTGAAGGCTCGATTTGCGTTCAACTCGTCCACAAGGTGCTAGCCGAATGAGCGAGCAGGTCGAAGTGAAGCATTTCGAGCTCGGACACCACGGCGCCTTCTACATCGAGCGCGACGGCGAGCGGGTGGCGGAGCAGATCTACTCGAAGACGCCCGACGGAAAGACGGTGATCATCGCGCACACCGAAGTGTCCGAGTCCCTGCGCGGCGAGGGCATCGCGCGCACGCTCACGCTGTCCACGGTCGAATGGGCGCGAAAGTCGGGTGTGAAGATCATTCCCGTCTGTCCGTTCGCCAAGGCGGTCTTCGATCGCGATCCGGAGATCCGCGACGTCCTCAGTCGACCGTGAGCTCGTCGAGGTAGCAATAGCGCCAGGTCTCGCCGGGCTCGAAGGACTGGATGACCGGGTGCTTCACCTTGTGGAAGTGCTTCGTCGCGTGCTTGTTGGGCGAGTCGTCGCAGCAGCCGATGTGCCCGCAGGTCAAGCAGCGGCGAAGGTGTACCCACTCGCCTCCGGCGAGGAGGCACTCCTGGCAGCCTTCCGGAGCGAGCGGCTCTGGATCGTCGACCTCGGCGAAATGCTTGCAGACCATTAGCGATGAGATGAAAGCGCGGCCGCCGGGATTCGGGCGGGCCGCGGCGCGGGGCCGGCGACGGTCTTTCCAGCCCGGCCGGAAAGCGGTATCGGACCTGATCGTTCGGCGCCAGGAGGAAGGAAATGAAACGGGTCGGGCCGGTAGCGGCTCTCGTATGTGTACTCGCCACGGCAGGGAAGGCCGAGGCGCCAGAGGGGTTCCGCAAGATGATGGACGACGCCGCCGCGCGGATGCATTCGGCGATGCACGTGCCCTATAGCGGCGACGCCGATCGGGACTTCGCGCGCATGATGATTCCGCACCACCAGGGAGCGATCGACATGGCCCTCGCCGAGTTGCGGTACGGCAAGGACGAGCGTCTGAAGCGACTCGCGCAGGAGATCGTCGTCGCCCAGAAGCAGGAGATCGACGTCATGCGTCTGGCCCTCGGGGAGGTTCGCTGACATGACCCGGACAGCAGCAGCCCTGCTCGCCGCCGCGATCGCCTCGCCTGCTCGCGCGGGCCAGCCGCCGCGTTCCGCCTCCGCGCCCGACGTCCCGGTGAGCGCCCGCGACCGCGTTTACGCTGCCGAGCAGTTCTCGAATACCGTCTCCGTCATCGACCCGTCGGCGAACAAGCTCCTCGGCGTCATCAAGCTGGGAGATCCGCAACCGGGGAATCTGTCGCCGCTCTACCGCGGACAACTGCTCGTGCACGGGCTCGGCTTCTCGCCGGACGGCCGCACGGTGGCGGTGGTCTCCATCGGCTCCAACTCGGTCACCTTCCTCGACACGGCCACGAACGCGGTCAAGCGCGTCACCTACGTCGGCCGATCGCCGCACGAGGCGTTCTTCACGCCCAACGGAAAGGAAGTGTGGGTGGCGATCCGCGGGGAGGACTACATTGCCGTGCTCGACGGGACGAAGTTCGCCGAGAAGACCCGCATCAAGGTCGCGAACGGCCCGGGCATGACCATCTTCTCTCCCGACGGCAAGTACGGTTTCATCTGCTCGAGCTTCACTCCCGAGACCGACGTCGTTTCGGTAGCCGATCACAAAGTGGTCGGCAGGGTGAAGCAGGAGTCGCCGTTCTGCCCGAACATCGCGGCGACTCCGGCCGGCGATCAGGTCTGGCTCACGCTGAAGGATGTCGGCAAGGTGATGGTGTTCGCGGCGAAGCCGCCATTCAACGTGCTCAAGGTCCTCGATACCGGTCCCATCACCAACCACGTCAACATGGTGCGCAACAAGAACGGACAGTTTGCCTACGTGACGGTAGGCGGGCTGAACAAGGTGCTTGCGTTCCGGACCGATTCGTTCGAGCGCGTGGCGGAGATTCCGGTCGGCGAGCTGCCGCACGGTCTGTGGCCTTCCGGCGACGGAACCCGCATGTACGTGGGAATCGAGAACGGCGACGCGATGACCGCGATCGACACGCTCGAGAACAAGGTCATCGGCACCGTTCCCATCGGGCAGGGGCCGCAAGCGGTCGTCTACGTCCCGAACGCCGTACCCGAAGGAGCGGCCGGCACGGAAAACCTGACGCCGCTGGGAAACGCCGCCAAGCTGACGCAGCTCGAGCTTGGACCCGCCGGCGGAGCGGTGGCGACGCGCGTCTCCCTGTTCGACCAGGGATTGACGCAGGTCCTGCAGGCCGCGGTTACGGGGCTCGAGCCGAAGAAGCCGTACGTGCTTGCGCTCTCCACCGACCCTGGCGGCGGCGGAACGCTGGAGCCCCTGGCGGGGTTCATGACCAATCCCGCGGGCGCCTCCGTCGTGAATGCGCTCGGGCCGATCCGTCAGATCGTCCAAGGCGGGGGAGCCACACCGCGCAGGTATCTGGTGATCGCGAGCGGCACGCCCGACAAGCCGGGAGCGCCCGTGCAGGTGCAGCGCTAGGCGTGGCACGAGCCATGGAACGGTACGCGGCATTCCTCCGGGGCGTGAGCCCCATGAACGCGAAGATGCCCGAATTGAAGAAGGCCTTCGAAGCGGCCGGCTTCGAGGACGTGAAGACGCTCTTGTCGAGCGGCAACGTCGTCTTCAGCGCGCGGGCCGCGAGCGAGGAATCGATCGAGCGCAAAGCCGAAGCGGCAATGAAGAAGCACCTCGGCAATCCCTTCTTCACCATCGTGCGGCCGGTGGAGGCGTTGCGTGAGATCCTCGAGGCCGATCCCTTCGCGGGGTTCCGGCTGCCGGCACACGCGAAGCGCGTCGTCACCTTCCTGCGCGAGGAACCCGGAAAGAAGATCGAGCTGCCCTTGGAGCTTCACGAGGCGCGGATCCTCGGCGTGCAAGGCAGGGAGGTCTTCAGCGCCTACACGCCCGGTCCTCACGGGCCGGTGTTCATGACGCTCATCGAGAAGACGTTCGGCAAGGAGGTCACGACGCGGACCTGGGAGACGGTGAAGAAGGTCGCGAAATGATGGAGTGCTGACATGGCGCAACGGATCGCTTCGCTCCTCCCGAGCACCACCGAGATGGCCTGCCTGCTCGGGCTTCGCGAACGGCTGGTCGGCATCTCGCACGAATGCGATTTTCCCGAATCGGTGCGCGGGTTGCCGGTCCTGACCGCGGCCAAGGTGGATGCGAAAGCGCGGTCGGCGGAGATCGATCGCCAGGTGCGCGAAGTGGTGGCGAACGGGCTTTCCGTGTATCGGATCGACGAGGAAAAGCTGCGAGAGTTGCACCCCGACCTGATCCTCACCCAGGACGCTTGCGCGGTCTGCGCCGTTTCCTTCGGGGAGGTGCAGGCGGCCGCGCGCAAGCTGCTGGGAGCCGCCGCGGACATCGTCTCGCTGTCTCCCCTCCATCTCGAGGACGTCCTGCAGGACATCCTCCGCGTCGCGCGGGCGGCCGGCGTAGCGGAGCGCGGCGTCGAGGCGGTGGCCGGCCTTCGCGAGAGGCTCGACGAGTTGCGCGCGCGCACGGCGCGGGTGCCGCGGCCCCGTGTGCTGGCGCTCGAATGGATGGATCCGCCCATGCCCGCCGGCCACTGGACGCCGGAGCTCCTGCGGATTGCCGGAGCCGAGCCCGTGCTGGGCAGGGAAGGGGAGCCGACATCTCGCACCACCTGGGAGCAGATCGTCGACGCCGCTCCGGAAGTGCTCCTCGTGATTCCCTGCGGATTCAAGGTCACGCAGAGCCTGCCCGAGATGCCCTCGCTGATCTATCGACTCGCGGCGACGCCGGCGGTGCGCGACGGTCGCGTCTTCGTCGCCGACGGAAACGCCTACTTCAACCGGCCGGGTCCGCGCCTGGTGGAGAGCGCCGAGATCGCCCTCTCCGCCATCCATCCCGAGCTTGCGGCGGACCGCTCGTGGTCGCGTGACGACCTGTGCCCGTGGCCGCTCACGCGTGATAGGTAAGCCGCCGAGGAGGCTTCCATGCCACTCGTCGCGCTTCTCGTCGTCGCCGCAGCCGCGCAATCGCCTGTGAGCTCCGCCGGATCGAAGCTTGTCCCGGGAAGATCGATCGTCGCGTCCCGCTACGGCGTGGTCGCCTCCAGCCAGCCTCTCGCGGCGCAAGCCGCAGCACAGATCCTCGAGCGCGGTGGGAACGCGGTCGACGCGGCCATCGCAGCCAACGCAACCATCGGGGTGATGGAACCGACCGGCAGCGGGATCGGCGGAGACCTCTTCGTCCTCGTGTACACCGCGAAGGACGACAAGATCCACGGCCTGAATTCGAGCGGATGGTCGCCGAAGGCGATGACCGTCGAATTCCTGCGCGGCAAGGGAATTGCGGACAAGATTCCGCAGCGCGGCCCGTTCACGGTCACGGTTCCCGGCGTCGTCGCAGGTTGGGACGCGCTACAGAAGAAGTTCGGCACGCGGCCGCTTTCGGTATTGCTCGCGCCGGCCATCTTCTACGCGGAGCAAGGTTTTCCGGTAATGGAGATCACCGCCGGCCTGTGGGCGCGCTCCGAAAAGCTCCTCTCGGAGCATCCCAATTCCCGCTCCACCTTCCTGGTCGACGGCAGCCCGCCTCGCGCCGGACAGATCTTCCGCAATCCCGATCTGGCCAGGTCGTTGCGCCGAATCGCCGAGCACGGTCGCGACGGTTACTACCAGGGTCCCACAGCACAGGCGATCGTGGACATCGTCCGCGAACAGGGCGGCGCGATGGAGCTCGATGATCTTTCCGCCTTCCAGCCCGAGTGGGTGCAGCCGATCGAAACTACCTACCGCGGCTGGACGGTGACCGAGATCCCACCCAATTCGCAAGGCATCGCGGCGCTGGAGATGCTCAACGTCCTCGAGCGCTTCCCTCTCGGAGAGTGGGGCTTTCACTCCACCCGCGCGCTGCACGCGATGATCGAGGCGAAGAAGCTCGCCTACGCCGATCTCATCCGCTACGTGGGCGATCCGCGTTTCGGCCGCATGCCGGTCGCGGATCTGCTCGGCAAGGAAGGGGCCGCGGCGCGGGCCGAGAAGATCGACCCGCACAAGGCATCGTGCAAGGTCGAGCCGACGCAGCTTGCCGCCGTCACCGATGCGAAGGGCAGCGACACGATCTATCTGACGGTTACCGATCGCGACGGCAACATCGTCTCCCTCATCCAGAGCAACTATGCAGGCTTCGGTTCTGGACTGGTGCCGAAGGGCGCCGGCTTCATGCTCCACAACCGCGGGGCGCTCTTCACGCTCGCGCCCGGCCAACCCAACACGCTCGCCCCGCGCAAGCGACCGATCCATACCATCATCCCCGGCTTCTTGCGCAAGGGCGACGTCCGCATCGGATTCGGGATCATGGGCGGCTGGAACCAGGCGCAGGCGCACGCGCAGTTCGTTTCCGACATCGCCGATCATGGGATGACCATCCAGCAGGCGCTCGAAGCCGGCCGCTTCACCAAGGGTACCTTCGAGGGATGCGACGTGGAGATCGAATCGAGCGTGCCGGAAAGCGTCCGCAACGAGCTTTCGGCCCTCGGGCATCAGCTCGAGGTGCGTCCGCCACGGACGCCCAACTTCGGGTACGGCCAGGCCGTCCTTTTCGACCGCAAGAGCGGGGTGAAGTTCGGTGCGAGCGACCCGAGGCACGACGGTGAGGCCATTCCCGTCCCTGGCCCCGCGTTCGACGATCGAAGTGCCCAACCGCGCAAGTGACCGGTGTCACCGACCCGTACCCGGGGCTGAAAAGTCCAGCAGCGGCGACGGCCGCCCGGCCGCGGCGAGCACCAGCTGATCGCTCGCACGCGTCGACGCGACGTAGAGCGCATGTCGCGACTGATCGGTCCCTCCGTACGCCTCGAGGTCGGGAAGGATGACCTGATCGAACTCCAATCCCTTGACCTCCTCGACGCAGGTCACCTCCACGCCGGGGCGGAAGGAGAAGTCGCCGTCGAGGGCGAGCCGCGCCTCGATGCCGTGGCGGAGCGTCCAGGCGAGCTGCGTCGCCGCCTCGCGCGAGCGGCAGATGACCGCCACGGAGCTGGAAGGGTCCTTGGTGACGAGGTCCTGCAGCGCCTCGACGAGCCAGGCCGCGACGTGCACTTCGCTCGTGAAGCGCGCGCAGGGATAGCGGGCCGGCCGGGCCGCGCGGAGCTCGCGCGCGAACGCTTCCACTTCAGGCGGGCAGCGATATCCGATGGCGAGCTCGACGCGATCGTGCTTCGCGGCGCCCAGCTCGCGCATGGTTTCGTCCCAGCCGCGAAAGCATGCCGTATCGTCGACCTGCTGCTCTCGATCACCCGCCACGATCAGCGTTCCCTTCGGCTTGAGGCTGCGGCCGATGAGACCCAGCTCGAGCGGCGCCAGCTCCTGCGCCTCGTCCACCACGATGCAGTCGTACCGCGGCGGACGCGCGGTGGCGCCGCGCAAGGCGTCGAGCTCGAAGAGAACTGCGTAGTCCTCCACGTCGATGGTGCGAGCGTCCTCGCGCACCGTGCCCTCGTCGATGGCGCGTCCGTCCAGTGTCTGCAGCGCGGACGCCTGCGTGCCGCTGAATTCCTCCTCGGTGGTGTTGCTGAACTGGATGCGGGTGTGCTCGAGGAGGTCGGAGATGGTCGGCAGCGGGAGCCCCGCCTCGCGGACCATCTTCTCCACCAGGGCGCGGTCGCCGAATAGCTCGTGCAGATCGGTGCGCGAGGTGACGGCGCGCGGCGGCAGCTCGCGGAGGAGTGAGCGGAGGGCGTCGTGACGCTTGAAGCGGATGACGCTTGCGCGAGCCGACTGGCTTTCCCGTCGCGGCAGCCCGCGGAAGACGCGGCGCGCCTGCTTGGCCGCGAACTTGTCGTACAGGTAGACCTCCACGGCGGGCGTGCCGAGGCGATCGAGCAGCGACCGCGACAGCCGCCGAAGCCCCTCGGTCGGAACGACGACGGCCGCGCGGAAGCGTTTCTTGGCGCGGTGCTGCAGGGCGACCACGCGGTGTAGCGCCACGGTGGTCTTTCCCGCGCCCGCCTCGCCGAGCAAGAGGAGCGCGCCGCCGGGTGGCAGATCGACCGCGCGCTGCTGGGCAGGGTCGAGGATCGGGGCGGGATGCGGAGAGGCGGGCCGCAACGAGGGCCGTTCGGGAAGAGGCAGCTCGCGCCAGCCATCGCCTTCGCGGAGGAAGCGTGCGCGAGGCGTCTGCAACTCGACGAGGTCGGCGCCGTTGAAAGCGACGAGGTTGCGCTGCACCACGGTTCCTTCCAGGTGCCGCCCCTCGATGGTAACTCCGTACTCTTCTCCCTCGCCGTAGCCGAAGAAGACCTCCGCGAGCGGCGCGGTGCGCCAGTCGACCATGCTCAGCCCGGCCTTGCTCCTCGATTCCGATCCGAGGAGCACGTCGGTCTGCTTCCCATTCGAGGCGAGCCGCAGGTGACCGAAGTAGCGCGCAGAAGCGGCGCGGGCGATGCCCAGCTGTTCCTCGACGCGCTCGGGGATCACGGCCCCGCACATTCGCCCAACGGCTGCGAATGTTCCACGGGGCCGCCGTTCCCGCCCTCAAGGGCTGCCGAAGAAGCCCGGATTCCAGATGATGCCCGGGTCGCGGCTCAGGGCGAACGAACCGGTGGAGGGACCCGACACGCTGCCCGCCATCGCGTCGCCTGCAACGGATCCGTCGAAGGAGCCCTTCCCCTGGAGCTCGAAGTGCACGCCGCCGCTTTCGTCGACCTTCACCTCCTGGAGCGGAAGTGCATTGTCGCCCTCGCTGAAGGTGCCCCTCCAGCCGCTACCTACCGCGTCGAGATTGACGAGGATCGCCTCGCGGAGGCCGTCGTGGAGCAGGTAGCCCTGCCAGCGGCCTCCGGGATCGATTTCGCTCTGCGAGCGGGCAGCGAGCCCATCCGGGCGGGTTGCGAGGCCCGCGCAGCCGGCGGCCAGGGACAGCGGGACGATGAGTAGCCAGCGCTTCATGGTGCCCTCCTTGCATACGCGGCTCGGGCCGCAATGTAGACGGCGGACACATCGACCAAGGGCCGCATGTACCCGCTGTCAACATCCGATGCTAGGATGCGAGAAGTGATTCGCCGGCAGCGGTATCACCACGGAAACCTGCGCGAGGCCCTGGTAGAAGCCGCCCTCGCCCTGGTCGAGGAGCGCGGCAGCCCGGAGTTCACCTTGCGCGAGGTAGCCCGGCGCGTCGGCGTGACCCATGCAGCGCCGCAGCGGCACTTCGAGGACCGCGCCGCCCTCGTTGCCGCCGTGGCGGAGGAGGGGTTCCACGGTCTCCGCGCTCACGTCGAGAGCGTGGCGGGCCTCGCCAAGGCGCGCGATCCGGCCGCGCGCCTCCATGCACTCGGAGTCGCCTACGTGCAGTTCGCGGTGCGGAATCCGGCCCACTTCCGCGTCATGTTCACCGCGGAGCTGGCCGACAAATCGCGCCATCCTTCGCTACAGGCCGCCTCGCGCGCCATGCACGACTTCCTCGTGCAATGCATCGAGGACGGGCAGCGGGAGGGATTCTTCGTCGAAGGCGATCCGCTCGAGCTTGCCTTCGCGGCCTGGTCGCTGGTGCACGGGCTCGCCGTGCTGCTCGTCGATGGCCGGGGGATGGGCCGGCGGCCGGCGCCTCTCATCGAGTCCGTGGTGGCGCGGCTGCACACGGGGCTCTTGCCGCGGCACAGACCGAAGCGGAAGCGCAGGAAGCATTGACGAGCGGCGGATATACTGCGCCGTCTCGTGCCTCCTCGCGATTCCGAAGGACGATTCCGCCGCGTCCTCCACAGCGACCTGTGGCTGACGGTCCTGCCTGCCGTGATCCTCGTCGCGGGCGCGTTCGCCTTCACGCTCCTCTTCGTCAAGCCCGCTCCGCCGACGAAGATCGTGATTGCCGTCGCGCCGGACGAAGGCGGCTCCCGCTACTACGCACGGCGCTACCAGGAGATCCTCAAGCGCTACGGGATCACCCTCGACGTGCGCCAGACGGGCGGGTCGCTCGCCAACGTCAAGTTGCTCGCCGACCCGCATTCCGGCGTGGACGTGGCCTTCGTGCAGAGCGGAACCGCGGGTTCGGCCGAGGCCCCGCACGTGGTGTCGTTGGGGAGCGTCGCATACGTTCCGCTCTGGGTCTTCCACCGGCTCTCTGCCATCGGCGACATCTCCGAGCTCAAAGGCCATCGGATCGCGGTCGGCTCCGCCGAGAGCGGGACCCGCGCGTTGGCCATCAAGCTGCTCGCCGCCAGCGGGTCCGACAAGCCGCCTACCGAGCTCCTGGCGTCCGAGCGCGACCCGGCCATCGAGCAGCTCAAGAAGGGCGAGATCGACGCCGCCTTCCTCGTCGCTCCGGCGGAGGCGCCCTCGATCAAGAAGCTGGCGGCGACGGCGGGAATCCGGCTCCTCAGCTTCACCCGCGCCGACGCGTACGTGCGTCTCTATCCCTTCCTTTCCAAGCTCGTCCTGCCGCGCGGCGTCTTCGATCTCGCGAACGACGTGCCCGAGCGCGACGAGGTGCTCCTGTCCCCGACCGCGAATCTCCTCGTGCGGGACAACCTGCATCCCGCTCTCGCCTACCTGTTGCTGCGCGCCGCGAGCGAGGTGCACGGGACGCCCGGCCTGCTCGATCAGGCGCGCGAGTTCCCTTCACCCCGCGATTCGGGATTTCCCATCAGTCCCGCCGCCACGCGGTATTACCAGGCCGGACTTCCCTTCCTGCAGCGGTATCTTCCCTTCTGGGCGGCGGTGCTGGTGGATCGCTTATGGGTATTCCTCCTGCCCATCATCGCCGTCGCGGTTCCGCTCGCCCGCATCGTCCCGGCGCTCTACCGATGGCGAGTGCGATCGCGCGTCTTCCGCTGGTACGGGCGGCTCAAGCAGATCGAGCTGCAGCTGGAGGAGGGACCGGGGATCGAGCAGCTGCGCGAGATGCTGAAACGGCTCGACGACACCGATCTGGCCGTGAACAAGATCCCGACCCCGCTCGCCTACGCGGACAACCTCTATTTCTTCCGCGAGCACGTCGACGTCGTGCGGCGGCGCATCGTTCGCCGCCTCAATGGCGATTCCGCGGAGGTGTGACCCGCTTCACAGCTCGAGGTGCCGCAACCGCAGCGAGTTGAAGATGACCGAGACGGAGCTGAAGCTCATCGCGGCGCTGGCGATCATCGGCGAGAGCAGGAGCCCCGCGAAGGGATAGAGGACGCCGGCGGCGAGCGGTACGCCGACCACGTTGTAGGCGAAGGCCCAGAACAGGTTCTGGCGGATGTTCCGCAACGTTCCCTGGGAAAGTCGCCGCGCCCGGAGGAGACCGCGCAGGTCACCCTTGACGAGGACGATCCCGGCGCTCTCCATCGCCACATCGGTACCCGTTCCCATGGCGATGCCCACGTCGGCAACGGCGAGGGCGGGGGCGTCGTTGATCCCGTCGCCTGCCATCGCCACCACGTGTCCCTCACCCCGCAGGCGCGTCACGATCTCGCGCTTGCGCGCCGGGAGCACCTCGGCCTCGAAGGACTCGATGCCGAGCTTGCGCGCGACGACCTCGGCCGTCGTCCGTCCATCACCCGTCAGCATGACGACGTGGACGCCGTCCTCTCGGAGTGCCCGCACCGCTTCGGCCGCGGTGGGCTTGATGGGATCCGCGACCGCGAGCAGGCCCGCGGGTCTGCCATCGAGCGCGACGAGAAAAACCGTATCGCCGCCCGCCCGCAGTTGCTCGGCGCGGCCAGCGAGGGCGGAAGCGTCGATGCCCAGCTCTGCGAAGAGCGCAGCATTGCCCAGGGCGACCCGGTGCCCTTGGGCCGTGCCCGCGATCCCTTTTCCTGGAAGAGCGCGAAATTCTCCGCCGTGCCCCGGGACAGTGCCGCGCTCGCGCGCTCCCTCGACCACCGCATTCGACAGCGGGTGCTCGCTGGACCGCGCCAGGCCCGCGGCGATGCGGAGCACGTCGCGCTCGTCCATGCCTTCTGACGGCTCGACCGCGACGAGCCGCGGCTTTCCCTCCGTGAGCGTGCCCGTCTTGTCCACCACCAGCGTATCGACCTTCTCGAATCGCTCCAGCGCTTCGGCGTTGCGGACGAGCACGCCCGCCGCTGCGCCCCGGCCGGTCGCGACCAGGATGCTCATCGGTGTGGCGAGTCCGAGCGCGCAAGGACAGGCGATGATCAGCACCGCGACCGCATTCACGATCGCGTACGCGACCCGCGGCTCGGGTCCGAGGAGGAACCACACGACCGAGGTGACGGCCGCCGCCGCGATCACCATCGGCACGAACCACGCCGCCACGCGATCCGCGATCCGCTGGATGGGCGCGCGGGTCCGCTGTGCCTCCGCCACCATGCGGACGATCTGGGCGAGCAGCGTGGCCTCGCCGACGCGCTCCGCGCGGAGCACGAAGCTGCCGTTCCCGTTCACCGTTCCGCCGATCACCCGGGTCCCGGGCCCCTTTTCGAGAGGAATCGGTTCGCCGGTGAGCATCGACTCGTCGATGCTGCTCTGGCCCTCGATCACGATGCCGTCCACCGGGACCTTCTCGCCCGGCCGGACGCGCAACAGATCGCCCGCTTGCACCTTTTCGAGCGGCACGTCGGCCTCGGTTCCGCCGGCGGAAAGGCGCCGGGCCGTCTTCGGGGCGAGCCCGAGCAGCGCCCGCAGCGCTTCGCGAGTCCGCGCACGGGCGCGCAACTCCAGCACCTGACCGAGCAGCACGAGCGAGACGATGACGGCGGCAGGCTCGAAATAGACGGGTACCGTGCCGTGTTGCCGCATCGAAGCCGGGAAGACCCCGGGCGCGACCGTGGCGACGACGCTGTAGAGGTATGCGACCCCGGTCCCAAGGGCGATGAGGGTGAACATGTTCGGGCTGCGGTTCCTCACCGAGGCCGCGCCGCGCTCGAGGAGGGGCCAGCCGGCCCAGACTACCGCCGGCGTCGCGAGCACGAGCTCCATCCAGGGGAGCCACTGTCCCAGAGCGTCCTGCAGCGGCATGCCCGGCAACAGATCGGACATACCGAGCAGGAAGATCGGCACGGTGAAGAGGAGGCTCCCGCGGAACCGCCGGCCCATGTCGAGAAGCTCCGGGTTGTGCTCGCCGGCCGATCCGACGCTCACCGTCTTCGGTTCGAGCGCCATGCCGCACTTCGGGCACGGACCCGGGCCGTCCGCCTCGACCTCG
>Ga0209474_10000789_pt1 | contig 33012 bp, 33 predicted proteins | sample GraSoiAngelo_145_FD_185902 | JGI IMG/M metagenome (GOLD analysis project Ga0209474, IMG submission 185902) | Grasslands soil microbial communities from the Angelo Coastal Reserve, California, USA - 14_1009_05_20cm (SPAdes) (version 2) | ecosystem: Environmental > Terrestrial > Soil > Grasslands...
ACTTGAGCGTATCCTGCGAGTCGATCGACGTGCCGGAATACCAACCCTTGACCGACCGCTGACCGCTGATGAGAAGAATCGGATCGACCGAGAGCGGACCGGTCGCACCGATCACCACGAGCACGCCGTTTGCGGCCAGACCGCCGAGCACCGCCGTCATCGCTTCCGCGTTGGTTACCGTAGCGATGATCACTTTGGCACCGCCAAACTTGTTGAGTTCCGCTGCCGGATTTTTCTCCCGACTATCGATGTAATGGATCGCGCCCAATTTTTTGGCGAGGGGTTCCTTGTCCTTGCCGCGCGCGATCGCCACTGTTTTAAAGCCCATTTTCGCAGCAAATTGGACACCGAGGTGACCGAGTCCACCAATCCCGAGTACAGCAACAACATCACCCCCGCGCGCACCGCTGTTGCGGAGTGCGTTAAACGTTGTAATACCGGCGCACATGAGCGGCGCGCTATCGACCGAAGACAAATCCTCCGGCACTGACGCCAGCGCTTTGGCCGGAGCGATCATGTAGTCCGCGTAACCGCCATCGAACGAAATCCCGGTTGTCAGCAGCGCTACCTGGCACGCGAAGAAATCGCCCCGTCGACAACTATCGCAATATCCGCAGTGCCCACCATGCCAACCAACACCAACTCGTTGACCGGTTGTCCAGCCGGCAACGCCTGACCCGACTGCGTCAACAATTCCGATGATCTCATGTCCAGGAATGCGCGGATATTGAATGCCTGGCCACGTCCCATCTTTAACCAGGGAGTCGCTATGACAAATGCCGCACGCCTGGACCTTGATTCGTACCCAACCGGGCTGTGGTTCCGGAATTTCCCGTTCGACAATTTCAAATGGTCCCTTCGCGTGCGGGACCTGCACGGCACGCATTTTTTTCGCCATATTTTTTTTATCGTCGCGTTCTTTCCGAAAGACAAGGGCCAGATCGCGCATGAAAATGTCGCATCGTCTCGATAGCTGTGTGGCAGAAATGTGATGATAATTGTCGTTGTTGCCAGCCGTTCGCCCGAGAAGTTAGATATCATGAATGATCTAGAAACGTGAAGCGCTTAGTTAATAATAAGGAGCAGGTCCAAACGAGAACACGACGGGTGTTGTTCATTGCGGCGCCCGGTACCGAGATCCTGGATCTGGTCGGACCACTTCAAGTCTTTGTTCGCGCCGCAGAAATGTTCAGCAGGCAAAATCCCCGGTTTCCTCCGATCTATTCCGTCGAAGTCATAACGACCTCTCGCCAAGCCTCAGTAGTGACCAACTGTGGATTGCGAATCGCAGCGCATAACTCGTTTCGACGAGTGCGTGGGGAGATCGATACTCTGCTCATAGCCGGTGGCAGTGCCATTGAGAACGATGAGATAAGCATTGAAGCAGTGCGATGGATCAGAAAGATGGCTGAACGAGTTCGGCGAATCGGCTCGGTCTGTACCGGCGCAATGCTCCTTGCTCGAGCCGGCTTGCTCGACGGCCGCCAGGCGACAACTCATTGGAACTGGTGCGCGCTTCTCGCCGGGAAGTGCCCGCGGGCCGACATTGACCCCAACCCAATATTTATTCGTGACGAGAATGTGTATACGTCTGCCGGGGTCACAGCAGGAATGGACCTGGCATTGGCTCTCGTGGAAGAGGACCATGGCTCGCGACTGGCGTTGCAGGTAGCGCGCAACCTCGTCCTCTATCTGCGCCGGCCAGGAGGGCAGTCGCAATTTAGCGCGGCTCTTTCCCTGCAACTGACCGACCGAAAACCGTTGCGTGAACTGGAGTCATGGGTGCTCGACAATCTAAACCAACCGCTGCGTGTGCCAGTGCTGGCAGAACGGGTAGCGATGAGTCCTCGTAATTTTGCCCGAGTTTTCACCAAAGAAATGAAGACGACGCCCGCAAAGTTTGTGGAACGCCTGCGAGTTGAAGCAGCTCGCCGGCGACTGGAAGAAAGCCGAAACACCCTGGAAACAATTGCCGGGGAGTGCGGCTTTGGGAATGTCAATTCGATGCGCAACGTTTTCCAGCGGGCACTGAGAATTGCACCTGGACAATATCGTCGCCACTTTCGAAGTCTGCGTCACCTACAACAGCGACGAAAAGCTAAGGCCAGTAGCAACAAATAAGCATTGACAAGCAAAAAGCGGTGGCGGCAGCTGCTTGGAAAAGTGGAAGTCACTGACCGGGATTGTTAGCATCAACCCGGGAAAACTCCGCCCAAAAAGGAAGATGGTCTGGTTCTCTCGCGTAAGGGATTGGTGCTTCTGCCCCGATCTCGCCCTCCAACTTCGAACCTCGTAGTTGTAAGTGCAGGGAGAGTCCAACGGACTTGGCTGCTCTGGTGGCGGGTAGCCCGAGGTCGCCGCGTGTCTTGCCCTGCATCACTCCTTCGACCAGCCCCAGCTCCGAGATCAGTTCCGGCTTTTGCCCTTGAATACAAAGAGTGGATTCTCCTTCCGAGATAGACAGAGTGAGTGGAACTACTTTGTCGCCATCGTGCAGTCTGCCCTGCCAGTTGTCGCGATAAGTCTCCGGCAACCGTTCGGGAGGTGGTGGAGACAGCGACTTCCAGCTCCACTCGGGCACCAACGTCCGAATGGCCGCATCTCGAATTCGCTCCACCAATTCCCGGTCGTCATCCTGGTTTGTGAGGACGACACAGGAGATGTCGCGTGAAGGCAGCAGCATCATCACGGTAACGACGCCAGCCTGATTGCCATTATGATAAAGCACCGTTGTTCCATCGAAGGCGCGACCGATCATCCAACCCACGCCATAGGAACGGTCGGCCAGGAGTCGGATCACTGGGCGGTGAAGTTCGTCGATTTGATCGGCGGTTAGGATGGGTTGCTGGCCGGCAAGATGGTCCTTTAGATGAAACATGGCAAAGCGTGCCACGTCATGCGCGCTGGCATATAACTCGCCGGTGCCAGGTGTGGAAGTAACGTAGAAAGGAAAGGCGTTCCCTAAGTCGTCATAGCGCTGGGCCATTTCATCGCGTCGGGACAAATCCGTATCGAAGAAGCTATGACTTAGGCCCAAGGGCTCCAAAACCTGGCGATGCAAGAATTCTCCGAAATTGAGACCGCTCTTCCGTGAGACAATGTGGGCAACGATGCCCATGCCAACGTTCGAATAGTGATACCGCTCGTTAGGCGGCGACACTAACACGCCATACTCCCGGATCACGTCATCCATCGACGGTTGCTTTCGGGGACCGCCGACGGGAAAAAGTTGGAATGTCCCGGGAAGCCCGGATGAATGACTGGCCACCGCACGAACGCTCACGTCGTTTGGATTACCAACACCAGCCCTGATCTTGGCAGCGCCAAGGTAATCGTTGGCGCGCGCGTCGAGCGATACTTTCTTTGCCGCCACCAGAACCATGAGAGCCGTCGTCGTAAACGGTTTCGTAACTGACGCCAGGGAGAAAGGTGTATCCGGTGTCGCGCGTCGCCCGCGATCCTTGTCGGCCCAGCCAAAGCCTTGTTGCCAGATGATCTTTCCGTTTTGGGTCAGAGCTACCGCCACACCGGTCGCGCGGCCGACTGCAATCTCGCGTTCGATATCCTGCCGGATCGCGCTGTATGGATCTGCGCCATGCGCCAATTGGAAAAAGCAGAGCACGCCAGAAGTAGCGGCGAGAAGTCTGATCGCTCGGGCCATCAGACGATGGACAGCGGTATTATGGCAGAGAAAAGAATTCTCTTCATCGGTTTGGGTTATTCAAAGCTTGGACGAAACGAATCTGGAAGCCAGGAAAACAGTAAATAACTTGTTGGGTTTCCGGATTGGTCGTATTCGGCAATTGCCGTGACGCATTAGCCGGCATCGTCTCAAGATTCCGCTGGCGCTCGCGACTTTTTGACTGAGGATTCTCTCATGACCAAGCGCGCGCTTTCTGCCGTTGCGGGATTTCTTGGTCTTTGCCTTCCCTTGTCCGCGCAACAGACAGATCGCCCGGATTTCTTCAGTGCGCTGAATAACTCCTTGCTTCGTTTTCCGTCGCTTACGCTCTCAGATGGACAGCATTTCTCTTTCTTGAGCGCATTCACCTGGACGGAACCGACTCCGCCTGATTTTCTTCCGGCCTTAAAAGCGACGACGCCACCGAAAGCCAATGCCTCCGCAACTTCTGGCAAAGATTCACCGAAAGAGGTCAAAGAGGTCGTGGATATGCAGCGCTCCAATCTTTTTGATTATGCCAGCGGGGAAGTCGGCTTTTTGTATGGGAGATCCACCGGCAAATTCAGTGGCGAGGTCGAGCAGGGATATTTTATCGGCGATGTAGGAAATGATAAAGTTCACATCAGCGTGGGTGCTGCCTACGAGAATTCAAGCGGACACTTTCCGCGCTTCGGCCATTAGCTCCACTGCGTCTCGACTCTAAGCAACGCAGAACACGTGTCAGCGGAAGCCTAGACGGTAGCGCAGCTGGGTAGCTAGCGTGCAACTAATTCTTATTTCCTGCTGTCTTGGTTTCCTGATTGATCAGATTAATGAAAACAGTCGAATTACCAGATGGCGAACGTGTGGCGGCGCTGGGTCAAGGCACGTGGAACATGGGCGAGACCAAACGTGCACACTCAGGTGAGGTTGCCGCGTTGCGCCTGGGAATCGATCTCGGAATGACTTTGATCGATACTGCGGAAATGTACGGCGAAGGCGGTGCGGAAAAAGTGGTGGCAGATGCGATCGACGGCCAACGCGAGCGCGTTTTCGTTGTCACAAAGGTATATCCGCATAATGCGTCAGGCGCGAAATTGCCAAAATCATGCGAGCGCAGCCTCAAACGTCTTCGCATCGATGCAATCGACCTTTATCTGTTGCACTGGCGTGGCAGCGTGCCGCTCGCGGAAACCGTGGAAGCATTCGAGAAGCTTCGAGTGGCCGGAAAGATTCGGCACTGGGGCGTTTCCAACTTCGATGTCGAAGATATGAAAGAGTTGGTCGCGATCGAAAACGGTTCCGCCTGTGCCGCCAATCAAGTCCTCTATAATCTCCAGCACCGCGAAATCGAATCCAGCCTTTTGCCGTTCCATCGAACATCAAACTTCAAACGTCAAACATCGGCACCGATTCCGATTATGGCTTATTCTCCTGTCGGCCACGGCCGAGGTTTGCTTGAGAATGCAACGCTCAAGAAAATTGCTAAGCGCCACGATGCCACTCCTGCGGAAATCGCGCTGGGGTGGGCGCTGCATCAACCCGGCGTAATCGCTATTCCAAAGGCAAGCAGTGAAAAGCACGTCCGCGATAACGCGCGGTCGATCGACATCGAGATGACAAAAGAAGATCTGGCTGACCTTGATCGTGTATTCCCGGCACCCGCATCGAAAGAGCCGTTGCCGATGCTGTGAAGGGTTTTCTTAATTCTTAATTCCCTACTTCCTATTTTTACGATCGCACCGCGGTCTGTCAGCCGCCGGTTTTCGGCGTGCGTGAAGTCCCGTGTGTCGTCGACCCCAGCACGCCAACCGGGATGAAGACGCCACTAAAATGAGTGGGATAACCCATCAATCCTGCCGGAAAGAGTGGCTCTGAACAAGCTCGACACAAGAGCCCGATAAAGCGTAAAAGCGAGCCGCTGTTCGCCGAAAGGAGAGTGCGCATGAACGCTTTTTTCAGAGGGTTGATCTTCATAGTCTGCATCGGCGCTCTAAATCTTGCGTCGAGTATTGGCACCCCGGCCAATGGCGATGTCGTGACCGACTGGAACGACGCCGCACTCAACGCGATCCGGGCGGGCAGAACAGCACCACCCATCGCCTCCCGCAGTCTTGCCATTCTTCACGTCTCAATCTACGACGCGGTTAACGGCATCGCCCGCACCAACGAACCTTATCTGGTCCAAAGCTCAGCGCCGAGCAGTGCGTCGCGTGAAGCCGCTGCCAGCGCCGCAGCGCACAAGGCGCTCGTCAATTTGTTCCCGGCTGCTGCATCCAGTTTCGATGCGCTTCATGCCGCGACTCTCGCTGGAATTCCCAATGGACCGCAAAAGACCGCCGGCATCGTGTGGGGTGAATTCGTGGCAAACCAAATCCTCGCTGCGCGCGGCAATGATGGCTCCGATGCCTTAGTCCCGCCACCTGACGGCAGTGGTCCTGGCGAGTGGGTGCCGACGCCTCCGGCCTTCGCTCCATATTTGCTGCCGCAATGGGGATTCGTCGTGCCGTTTGGCATGAGCAGCAGTTCCCAGTTCCGGCCGCCGGGCCCACCCTCCCTCGATAGCGAGCAGTACGCCGCGGATTACAACGAGGTCAAGGCACTCGGCGCGGCTGTCGGCTCGACGCGCACAGAAGAGCAGAGCCAGATCGCCTTGTTCTGGGCCGATGGCGCCGGCACCGAGACGCCTCCAGGTCACTGGAACAGTATTGCGCAGATTATCGCCGCCGCACAGGGCAACATGCTCGAAGAAAACGCAAGGCTGTTTGCCTTATTAAACATCGCCATGGCCGACGCCGCCATTTGCGCTTGGGATGCGAAGTACACCTTCCATTTCTGGCGCCCGGTGACCGCGATTGCCTTCGCCGAACCAAACCTGATGTGGGCGTCGTTCATTGTGACGCCGCCGTTTCCTGATTACGTCTCCGGCCACAGCACATTCAGCGGCGCCGCCGCGACCGTGCTCCCACTATTTTACGGCACGGAAGACCTGCCCTTCACCACCGGCTCAGATTTTCTGCCCGGCGTGACCCGGAGCTTTTCAACCTGCCTCGATGCAGCGGAGGAAGCGGCAGTGAGCAGGCTCTACGGAGGGATTCACTTCCGATCGGCAAACGAAGACGGCCTGCAAGCGGGCATCAGCATCGGCGAATGGACCGATAGCCATTACCTGCAGTTAAAGAGCAATCACTCGCGAAAATAATGCGATCAAGGAAATCTTTCCCAATGCTGTGAAGAGTTTTCTTAATTCTTAAGCCTACTTCTTATTTTCGCGATCGCGGCCGCGATCCATCAGCCGCCGGTTTTAGCTTGCGCTACGTAACTCTTGACCTTGTCGACATCGGCGCCGACGACTGTGCCGACGAGACGACCGCCGCGATTGTAAACGTTAACGTGCGGAATTGAGTGAATGTTGTATTGCCTCACCACCGCCGTGTTCCAATTGACGATGTCAACCTTGCGCAGCGCAATCTCCGGATCGGTTCTTGCCATCTGTTCCAAGCTTGGCGAGAGCTGTCTACACGGGCCGCACCAGTCCGCGTAAAAATCGACAACGGTCACGTTGCCGAGTGCGAGATGTTTTGAGATGTCCACCTGCGCACCGTGAGCGATCACTTCGGTTTGTTGGCCGCGACCAGCGACGACCGCAGCAGGCGCCGGCAGCTTAGCCTCCTGATTTGTAGCTGGTGCGTGTCCCGTCCAATAACTGTTTTTTTCTTCGGTCAGTTTCCGTCGTAATTCTGCTTGCTGGTTTTGAAAGGCCGCCTGACTGGCAGTTTGTTCGGCTGAATATGCGGCGGCCTGCGCGGCATCGTAATGAAAACGTTCCTGAACCTCTTTCGGCAGTTCGGTGAAATAAACTTTCGAGATTCCCGAACTGCTGACGAGCACAATCCCGTCGGGTTCGACTCGGCTTACCGTGACGTTTTTGTATTCTTTCCCGTTAATCGCTTTGAAGTCGTCAGCGAAGGCGACTGACGCGAAACATAGAATTAAAAAGATGAGAATCTTCATTTTGCTTTCGCCGCGAAAAACCGCGCGCGATACAATTTTTGCCGGCTTACGGAGCGTGATACAAGATAAAACGAAAGAGCCGGTGCCCATGTTTAAAACGCTCGCCGCTCCGACTCGAAGGCCTGAAACTCAAAATAAAGGCTTAAGAATTTTCTCAGTTTATGGCACAACATTAAATCAATGGATGCGAAGACTTTCTTTCGTGAACTCAAGCGGCGCAATGTTTACAAAGTTGCCGTCACTTACGCAGTTGTCGCATGGCTGCTGATTGAAGCCGCGTCGCTTTTGCTTTCCACGTTTGAAGGGCGGACCCAGTTGATGACGGCGTTGATGGTGGTCCTCGCTCTGGGATTTGGCCTGGCGTTGTTTATTTCCTGGGCCTTCGAAGCGACTCCGCAAGGAATGAAACGCACCGCGAACGTTCCGGACGACGCGGTGCTTCCGTCCTGGAGCCGCCGAAAATTTGCCGTCTTCATTATCACTATCGCGCTGCTGGCGACTGGTCTGCTTGCATTCGATCTTGTCCGGAGCCGAAGTAAACCGGCTCCGTCTCCCCCAGCTGCTGTGCCATAACCTTTGCTGTCGATTACGCCGACAGAGGCATTAGCGTTTTGCGGATTGCTGTGCGCCGCGGGCGGTCAAATACCTAAAGCGGACAACACCGTACTGTATTGAGTTACAAAAGCGGCCAACTGCGGATGCGACGCTTCAAAGTTTTCCACGGATTGTTTCAGCTCGTGCAAAAGTCTCTTGTTCAATTCCGGTTTCGTCTGGGCGCGAATCGTTTCCTGGGCCGAAGCCTCCACCAGACGAGCGATGCTCCGGGCATCCTCGTGATGAGTCTCCGAAACCTTGGCGATGGCTGGCTTGAGCTTCGACAGCAAATCCAGTAACTCGGCTTTCCTATCAGCCGGGATATTTTCGGCAGACTCAATAGCTGATTTGGTCTTCTCGATATGCTTGTCAGTCATCTATGCCCTCCCTCTTATTTTTTATGATCACGCTTTCCGATTTGCCGATACGTGAACTTCATCGAACGATCTTTACGTCAGTCTCGCCGCGGCGCCGAGCAATTTAATCGACCCGCTCGGAAACTTCGTCAGGCAAAACCGAAATCAATGATTTCCCATAATTCGATCCGCGCGCCTTCAATAAGATAGTTATGATACAACAACCGACAATGAGCGAACCGAAAGCGCGCGTGTGGAAGAAGATTGTCTGCTTTTATGCACTGACGATGCTCTTTAGTTCGGTTTGCAGCGCGTTCGTTTTGCATGCCGGCAAAATGGATGCGGGCAATCTTCTCTACGTCACCGGCGCGATGTGGAGTCCGGGGCTCGCTGCGTTGGCCACGAAAAAGCTATTCAAGGAAAGTATTCGTGATCTTCAATGGCGCTGGGGCGACGCGCGATATGCGTGGCTCGGGTATCTCATTCCGATCGGTTACGCGCTGCCAGTTTATTTGATTACGTGGATCACCGGTCTTGGCGGTTTCAACATGTCGATCTTACCGAAAGTGGCTGCAGATTTCGGTTGGCAGAATTTTTCGCCGTCGCTCACGCTCGTTCTTTTCGTGCTCGTCACGGCCACGCTCGGAATGGTCGGCAAACTTTCACGCGCGCTCGGCGAAGAAATCGGTTGGCGCGGATTTTTGGTTCCGGAGCTGGCGAAAGTAGTCGGCTTTCCCGGAATTGGATTGATCAGCGGATTGATGTGGGCATTTTATCATTTTCCGGTCCTTCTCTTTGCCAATTACAATGCCGGCGCGCCGGCCTGGTATAGTGCGACCTGCTTTACCATCTCGGTCGTGAGCGACAGTTTTATTATGGCTTGGCTCACGCTCCGGGCGCGAAGTCTTTGGCCGGCCGCGATTCTTCACGCGAGCCATAATCTTTTCATTCAATCGATCCTAACTCCCCTAACCAAAGACACCGGACCGACGAAATTTATCATCGACGAATTCGGGATCGGCCTGGTCATCACGGTGACGATCGGCGCGATCATCGCCTGGAGAAGTTCGGTACTATGGAGACCCCATTAACTCCGCTCGAGTTCGCGCGTCGGAGTCGTCAGCTTTACCCCGAGCGCGAAGCCGTCGTGGATGGCGATCTACGGCTAAGTTACGAGCAATTTTTCGACCGATGCGACGCGTGGTCGGCGGCGTTGCAGGCGCTCGGTGTGAAACAAGGCGACCGCGTCGCTTACATCGCCCCCAATACCCATGCGCAGCTGGAATCGTTTTACGCCGTGCCGCAGATCGGTGCCGTTCTGGTCCCTCTGAACTACCGATTAACCGCCGACGATTTTGCGTATTTGATTCAACACAGCGGCGCGCGCGTCGTCTGTGCGGACATCGATTACCTTGATCGGGTCGATGGTATTCGATCGAAAATCCCAGACGTATCCGCTTTCGTCGCGCTCGGCGGAAGCAAACCAGGGTGGTTGGATTACGAGACATTGATTGCAGCATCGCCGAAAAAATTCAGCCGACCGACCATTCTCGAAACCGACCTGCTCACCATTAATTACACCAGTGGCACTACTTCAAAGCCGAAGGGAGTGATGATCACGCACCGCAACGCCTACATCAACATAGTCGGCACACTCCTTCATCATCCGATGACGCTGACGGATCGCTATCTTTGGACTCTGCCGATGTTTCACGCCAACGGCTGGACGTTTGTCTGGATTGTCACCGCGATAGGCGCGACGCACATCTGCCTGAGAAAAGTTCAGCCGAGTGCTGTTTTCGAGAAAATCAAACAGGAGTCCGTGAGTATGCTTTGCGCCGCGCCAACGGTGTTAATCGGCATTGCCCATGGTCCAGAAGAACTCAGACGGGAAGCACGCCGTGGCGTCCGCGTTTTGACTGCAGGAGCTCCGCCGGCGGCGACAACGATCGAGCGAATTGAAGGAGAACTCGGATGGGTGATTACCCAAGCCTACGGGCTAACCGAGACATCGCCTTTCATTACGATCTGCGAATCACGACCTGAACACGAAAAGCTTTTGTGCGCTGAGCGCTCCGTCATTAAAGCGTGCCAGGGAGTAGAACTGCTCACGTCAGGTGAACTGCGGGTTGTCGATGAAGAAGGACACGATATTCCACAAAATGGTGAGGCGATTGGTGAAATCATCGTTCGCGGGAACGCTGTCATGAAAGGCTATTATAAAGATGCCGAAGCGACAGACGAAGCTATGCGAGACGGCTGGTTTCATACCGGCGATGCCGCCGCCGTTCACCCCGATGGCTACGTGGAAATTCGGGATCGATTAAAAGATGTTATTATTAGCGGTGGCGAAAATATTTCGTCGGTAGAAGTCGAAGGCGCCTTGCTGCGACATCCAGCCGTTCAAGAGGTGGCAATCGTAGGAATGCCGGACAAGCGCTGGGGCGAGGCGCCACACGCATTTGTCGTCTTAGAAGCAGGCGCGACCACGACGGAAACCGAGCTGCGCAATTACGCTCGTGATCATCTGGCGCACTTCAAGTGTCCCCAACGAATCCAATTTGTGTCCGAGCTGCCGAAAACAGCCACCGGTAAGGTCCAGAAGTATATCCTTCGCGGCAAGCCCGCGATTTCGAAGCAGTAACAGGCCTATCATTAGCTGTTAATCAGCGACGGAGGCTATGCTGCATGAGTTTTCGGAATAAATGTTGAGTGTTTAGATGCGACCCCATTTCTCTCCCGGATTCGGACGTATCTTGCGCGCGAAGCGGGCGGTTCGTACCAGAGAACAGAGAACGGAAAGCGAATTGCGCTCAGGTTTGCTTGCATGCGAACACATGCGAAGAAGGATGGACGATGGATTTCGACGCCAATGGATATCGAATGCATTATGGACTGTTTGGCGATCCGGCCGGTGAGCCATTACTTTGGCTGCATGGCTGGAGCGGCACCGGTGAAGATTGGAAATACATTTTTAAGGATCCACCAACTGGCTTCCGATTGATCGGACCCGACGCGCGAGGCAATGGCGCGTCTACCGGCTTTGATGGAACGCCTTCGTTCAGGCAGTCCGCCCGAGACACATTCGCTCTTCTTGATCATCTCGGCGTCCGGCGCGTGAAAGCGATCGGCCTCAGCGGCGGAGGAATTACGCTTCTCCATATGGCCACCCAGCAGCCCGAGCGAATCGACGCGATGATCGCAATCAGCGCGCCGCCGTATTTTCCTGAACAGGCACGAGCAATTCAACGGCAATTCTCGTTTGCGTCTCTAACTGAGGTGGAACAAACGGCGATGCGCGAACGCAGCAAAGGCGGCGAAAAGCAGATTGAATGGCTTATGGAGCAGACGCGGGCCATGGCTGCGACGAGCGATGACGTAAAGTTCACGCCGGCTTTGCTTGGTACGATCACAGCAAGGACCTTGATCGTCTTTGGCGACAGCGATCCCTTATATCCGCTCCGGCTCGCTCTCGAGTTGCGTCAATCAATACCCCGTTCGGCACTCTGGGTGGTGCCAAACGCTGGCCACGGCCCGGTATTTGGACCTAACGCTGCTCGCTTTGTTGAAACCGCGACCGCATTCCTGCGCGGCGACTGATTAATTGAAACTCACTCGTTGCCCACACTCGCTCGCCGTTACCCTCGCGACTTTACCTTCCATGTCGCTCATCCCATTCACTCCCTTCTTACTTCTTACTTCGTACTTTTTTAGCGCGCCAAATCTTCGATCCTCTTCCACTCGTCCGCGCTGAGCTGGAGTTTCTCCGCCGCCATGTTCTCCTCTGGATGCGCGAGCGATGATGTGCCCGGGATTGGCAACATGACCGGCGATTTTTGCAGTAGCCAGGCCAGAGCGAGTTAACGAGCGATGAGCGTGCGGCCATAAGCGCTTCGAAAAATTGTGGTCGAAACCTGCCCAACCTCAATGATGCGTGTATATACACGTTTGATGAAATCGCGTGCGAATCGGTTGCTTTCGCTGCGAAAAATCCGGCGCGAGATCGCGCACTGGAGAAACCGACAGGGCCATCTCTGCAATTGAGCGTCTGCTCACAACTCCTTTCGCTGTCGACTACGCCGATGATAGCATCACCCTTTCCGACTTGCGGACACGTTGGAAATGGGACCCGCTTAGAAACGAGCCGCGATTTCAGAAAATTCTCGCCGGCCCCGAACCGAAAGCAATTCGCAGGTAGTACAGAATGGGCGCGAACTCATCCTGCTCTAAAATTTGAGTTTCGAATTTTTAGTTTTTCAGCGTTGCAGCTTTGCCCTCTGTCGATAGGAAGCTCTGACCCCTGTTAGAACCGTAAAAGGCGAATTTTATCGCTCTCTGAACTCCGCTCGTGGTCCGTGTGTCTCGATTACATTTCAAGGGTCATCGAACACGCGACGATGTGATCTGCGAGGGGTTTCTAGGTGATCACTTTGCCCTCCACGCGTATAAAAAACCACGTTGATCTCGTCCGCCTTACATTCCGTGATCGCGTTGAGGCAGGCATTCCCGTCCTTGCCGAGGTCCAAGGTCTTTGCGCGCTGATTCAACGCCTGCACCTTTTGATTCCACTGGTCAAGGCGCCCCTTCCAGACCACCTGGCTCGCATATTTTCCCGGGATGGCGCCATCGGGGCCGCTAATCTGAACGCGCATGCGCACGATGCTGACGTTAGAGTTGCCGAAAGCGAACACGTAACTTTCGATGGGAAAAAAGGCCCAATCATCCGGGGCGCTATTGCTGGAGATAATTCCCAAGGAACTCATCAGAGCCGACATCATATTGTCGTGCGAAACGACGATGGTATGGCTGCCCTTGGGTCGGGACATCATGTAGTTGACGGGAAACACGCTCACCGCATCGGAAAGCGGAGACGGCTCGCTTGTGAAGAAACGGATTCCCAGGCTGTCCACACCCCGTTGGAGGGCAACTTTTCCCAATTGCGCGAGAGGACCAGGTTGGGCCGACGGAAAGATTTGCGGCAAAGGAGGCCCCAAATCCGCGATCATTTCAATAATGGAAGCAAGGGCCGCGAGCTCGTCGTAATCCTTAGGCAACGAGCCATCCGGCGAGTAGACCGCGTCTGGAATCCCCACTGGGGGGCTCAGGCCAATGGCCGCGCGCACCGTATTCAAAAAATCTTGAAAGGTCGCTTTCAACTTCGGCAGATCCGGCGAGGCTTTAAGAAGCTGAAGATAAACGTCGTCGGGGACGCAACTCTTGACGGGATGGTCGCTGCTCACCGCGTCGACAGCTTTTCCCGAAACGGTCTTGCATCCGGTGAACTTGATCGCCCGGTTGGGCTCCGCGTCTTTCTCCTGGATGCCCTTTCTTAAATAAAGGGCTGTCCAAAAGGTGCGCTCGGCGGCAAGCTCGACGCGAACTTCGTCCCAGTGACGGTCGAAAACTTTGTTTTCAGCGATGGCCCCCACAGCGAGCGCAGCGGCCTCTTGCAGACCGGGGCCGGCGAACTTCTCGGCGATGATCAGGCCTTGAGGCGTCGCGTCTTCACTGTAGCTGAGAGTGGGAATTGGAATGTCGATCCCGTATTGGGGGAGGGAGATCTTTTGCGGTCCCACATTCTTGGAAATGCCCCGAAAAGTATGCCGCGAAAAGACGACGAGGGTCGTGTTATCCCGGGCTTGGACAGGTTCGGACGAGGAAAGGCAAGGGGAAAAAAACAGCAACATCAAGAGACCGAACAGACAAAACCGAATCAGATCTCTATTTTTCAAAGAGAGGATGCTCTTCGTAAGGTTAGCAACTATTTTGTACTCTAACGGGGGTTCACCTGTCCAAGCGTTTCAATCGCTTGAGACTCTTATCGACGCATTGCGCTAAATATTCCGGGCGCCCATCCGGCACCCATTGTCCAGGGCCTGGCCGGGTCTGACCGCCTTTGGTCGCAATGAAGAGTCCTTTCGGATAAGGATACAACGCTTCGGCAATGAGGAGCTCGTTCGTTTCCGGACCGTAAGCATCGGCGGTATCGATGAAATTAACGCCCAGTTCGACCGCGCGCCGCAAAACTCTCTTCGCGTTCTCGCGATCGGGCGGCCAACCCCAGATCCCCTGACCTATTAGCCGCATCGCTCCAAAACCGAGCCGATTGACCAATAGATCCCCGCCCAATTTGAATGTGGAATCGCCCGCCTGCGCCGCCGCTGCTAGAAGTTTCGATAAATCTCCGGTTAGAACGCCAGCCGCACTTGCAGAAATCACCTGCAAAAAAGTTCCCCATCTCATCGCCGGTAAAATATGTTGCCGCTATCAACTCTCAACTATGGACCGCAGTTCAGAGATTAGCGGCCGAGAACCGATTTCAACGGAAGGTCTGGGTCGAGATGATTGGAGGCCAGCCAGCCGCGATTGAAAAGCGTTGATTGATATTTTTGGCCCGAGTCGCAAAGAACGGTGACGATGGTCCCGAATTCACTCCTCAAGATCCCGGAATTGATCGAATTGGTGGAGCCTACTAGTTTTCGAGCGACCAAGCACTTAGAATGGCTAAACTAGCGATAATCTTCGGCGCGGGTGCTTCCTATGACTTCCTTCCTACCTATCCGCCCGGTGACATTGCCAGCAACTCTTTGACGCAGCTTCGCATTCCGTTAGCGGATCAGCTCTTCGAGAACAGGCGTGAGTTTGCAAATGTAGCCAGCAAGCTACGCCGGCTTGTGCCCATTCTTCCGGAGCTGCGGCATAGAAGCGGCAATAGGTCAGTGGAAGAGGTGCTTGAAGACCTGAGATCCATCGAAAGAGACCATCCTTACTGGGCTCGAAGACAACGCGAGCTAGCCGCAATTAGGTTCTACCTTCAGCAAGTAATCTGGTGGTCGGAAGTTGCTATGGTTGATCATGGTGCGCGGGTCAGCAATTACGCCACGCTGATCAATTGTATTGAGCGGTTCCGGCAGAGCGAAGAACCCGTAATTCTCATTACTTTTAATTACGATACGCTCATCGAGAGAGCTCTTTCCTTGCACTTCGACGATTTCGTTTTCGAGGCGATAAATGACTACGTGCGGCGGCCTCCATACAAGCTCTTCAAACTGCACGGCTCGGTAAATTGGGGACATCCTGTTCTCGACGACGCCCGACTCAACGTGCATCAAGATACTGACTCTCTCAGGAACACGGTTATCGATCTCTCCGACTCACTTCACTATCAGAGCGATGCGTTTGTTGTAACGGTTGAACCGCGTCTTGTTATCGAGAAATGGGTCTATATCCCGGCGATTTCGATTCCAGTGCAAAGAAAGAGTCATTTTTCCTGTCCGGAGAACTGGCTATCGCTCCTTGACACCTTATTGGAGGGCGTAAACAACCTTTTAGTAATCGGGTGGCGTGGCGGCGAAGAGCATTTTCTAAAAAAAGCGGTGCCGGTGCTAAATAAGAACGCCAGCTTGAATCTTACTGTAGTCTCTGGCACGGAAACATCCGCCAACGAAACTCAGGCTCGATTACAAACTGCGGGTTTAAAGGCGGCTCGTACCTGGATGTATGCCGGCGGCTTTACGAGATTTATTTTGAGCGACGACGTTAAGATTTTTTTGAGACGCGGCGGGGACGTTGTTTGATGCGTGAAACGCCGTTGGGGCTACGTAATCAGCGCCCACCGCCTTAAGTGCCTCGCCCATGCGGACACGACCTCATCTGCAAAGTTCAACCCATCGTGGGTTTTGCCTTTGTGCCGGATTGTTAGCGAGAGCCGCCATCCCGAGTCGCCGTCCGAAGCCCCGGATACGTCCCATGTGGGAATGTCTCCACTGCGCGGGGCTTTGCTCAGTTTCCCGTGCTTGTCGAGGTTCGCCAGATCTGCCAGCAATGTAAGATGAGGATCCGCCTTGATGGCATTCTCGATGGTAGTTTTGGGAACACCAGTTGTTCCGGCATCGTGTATTAACGAGTCCTTGAGGTGATACGCCTGAACGAAGAACGAATGCAGATCATGATTCGCATTCTGGATCGATGCCGCCGACATCGGTCCAGAGTGGGGGGCAAGTAATCGTTTGAGGTGTTCTTGAATTTCGATCCACCGCTGTCGCCAATCCCGTGCCTGCGTACCAGGGGTCAGTTCCATCGAAAGGCCGTCAGTGAACTTCAGGTTGTCGGTACACGTAACGTTGATCTGCCGAGACATGCTGCCGCAAATCGGGCAAGGGGTGCGTTCTTCCACTGGCAGATTAGCCGGTTGATCGAGCGGCGACCCACAGCTACTGCAGAAGACGCTATGCTCGGTATCGTCCATCGTCATGTTGTTTCCCGTTCTGTCGTTTAACGAGATCTGCATTGAATTTCCCCGTAGTTTCTGGGCGTAATTATTCCGTTCTCCGCCTTAAGAATCCGACAAAAGCGGAATCACGCAAATGAGACTTAATCCAGCAAAACCCGTGCCCGATAAGCTCTCACTTGCTATATGTTATATGAATCACGAATATGGCCATCGGCACCGACAAAACCGGCGTCCCGCAGCCGCTTCGGACTATGCCAACCCAATCGAGTGTATCACGCAGCACAAAGAGCGGTGCGCCACTGATCCCCGGGAGCGGTAATGATTTCGGCCTTTCGTTCGTGAAGTATGTCGTCTTCCCTTTCACCGAATGCCCGTCCAGTAACAGCCGTCTTCCAGATTCCGAAACGGTGCATCGACGATGCGCCCACACCATAATATCCTGCTCCCATCGCCCGCTCCTGAACCTCCGCCCATCGCCAGGGTAACCACAACCCACAATCATCTCACCCGCCCTCGCAGGAGCAGTTTGCCAACCAAGCGTTCGCAGAAACGCTTTGCCAGCCGGGTTAAAATCTTTGATTCCTGGCACATCGAAAACAGCAATATCGAGTTCCTCAGACTCATCAATAAGCCTCGGTAGATGAATCAACACCGGACCATTCAAGTCGTAGGTAATAAGGCGACTGTCTGCCGAGGATCCTTGCGTGAGCTCTGCCAACCGCCACCAGACGTGCGATGCGGTCACAAAAAACCGACCACAGATTGTCTCCCAGAGAAACGCAGACCCACCCGTGAATTTCGCTCCTCCCGCGGTGTGCGGTTCGGACGCAACCGCATGCAGCGGAACACAGTGCCGACGGATTAGCTGCATATACAGCGGTCGGTCTTCTCCTTGTTCAATTTCCGAATTCGCGCGCATCCCAGAAATGCGGGAACGCTCCCGTAAAAACCGAATGACGCAACCTCAGACATGACCTGGCAAAACCCCTGCCGAGCAATTTTCCGTAAAAACTATGTGTCAGATGGAATCAGCGTCGGCTGCAAGCCAGGCTTGGGCAGCAGCTGAATTTCAGATTGGCCTCATCACTGCCACCCACAGGGCTATACCCAGGCCGAAGATGATGTGATTGAAAAGACTTACGCGAGCCAGATGAGCATCCCCCGGCGCATCCCGTCCCAGCCAGCCCATACCCTGTGATGGGAACATGAGAAACCAGGGGAAGACCGTGGTGGCCGTTCCGTAGAGGATGGCGCTGAGGGCTGTCGGCGTCGCGTGCGCCACAACCAATAGGCCAAGGTACACAAGGGTCAGCACGATGCCGATCAAATAGTGCGCGGCTAATCCCAAGACTAGTTCTCCTCGCAAGGGCGGCGTCTGCAGGATGTCCGTGTGCCTGAACTTGCCTCGCAAGAGGTAGCCAATCCAGCGTCCGATCAAATCAGGACCGGTTCGGCGCGGCCCCCGGCCGGCGATGCCGAGCCGGAGAGCGATCACGGCCGCGACGTCCATGGTGACGGTGGCAAGGATACCCACAATCAGGCCAACAATGAACGCACGGCTTTCCATCGTACAGCACCTCCGCCCTTACTGGTTAGGCTGCTGCCCAGCTAGAATTAGACTGCAACTTGCAATCTATTTCTGCCTCCATAGAGGCAGTTTGACGGAAAACACTGCAGGACGGCAACCCCTATTTTTCGGGCAAGAATCGTACCCAATAAGATCTCACTTGCTATATGTCATGTAAAAAATCTCTTCATGGCTCTGCTTCGAAATTCCAAGCCGCAACAATGTACTGCGAGCCTTCTGTTTGCCTTATGAGATGGAGCCCGACGTGCGCATCATGCTTCTTGGAGAACTTGGCTTTGCAAACCAACTCGGTATGAATTCCTGAACCCATTGTATTTGCTGCAGGCTGATCTTGCGGAGATATCGTGGTGGTCTTCGCCCTCATTACCTCATAACCTTTAAAATCGCCAAACTCCCTAGTCACTCGCTCGAAGTTCTCAGTCACCAGCTTGTTTTTCGATTCGCGCCACATTTCTAGACTGCCTTCCGGAAGTCTTAATCGGTCTTCGGGCGATAGGTAGAAAGAAAGGGCTTGCAGTGTAGCGATATCTTTTGATTTCCATGCGTCAAAATACTTGTCGAGAAACCGTTGGCAGTCGGCTGGAACAGAGGCCGATGGCTCCTCCTTGCCCTTGGTACATGCAAGGAGAAGGACCACAAGAAAAAGGGGAAATGTTGCGATGTAGGATCGGTTAATGAGCCCAGTTTGCTTGTTCGCCATAATACAGCTCACGATCGCCTGCCATTGCCTCAAAACTGCTAACGAGAAAGAGATAAGCCACGGCAGGGTCTCGTGACAAGCACGCTGACCCTGTCTCGCGATGGGGCCGTTGGCTTCATCGAATTCTGTCTAATCCACTTCCTTACCTCAGACAGAATCCGACAAAAGCGCAGTCACGCAAACTGCGCCGTAATCCCAGCAAAACCCGTGCCTGACAAAATCATTACTTGTATATGTCATGTGAAATCGTAGCTGGATCGTTTGACCCAAATCACCGATTCAAGTTCCAGAAACGCGGTCAGCTTTTCATCCGCACGCAAAACGAAGCGTTGGCCGTCGCGATGCCCGTCGACAATTCCACATCGTTCGCCGCTCGTATCCGGCGCCTCCATTCTCGGATAGGCAGTTCAAGATTGTGCGTTTTTGACCAAATATAAACCATGTTTGTCCTGGTTCGTGCACTTACTTACGCTGCGCTTTTTATTGGCTTGGTGCTGGTTTATCTGCCCGCACGGTTTTTGTCGTGGTCGGGCATTGTTGAGCCCGCAACTACCGGAGCGCCGCAGGTCGCGGGGATGATCATGGTAACGATTGGAACAGCGATTGCGTTTTGGTGCGTGTTTACTTTCGTGTTCATCGGGAAAGGCACGCCGGCGCCGTTCGATCCGCCAAGAAAACTCGTGATCCGTGGGCCGTATCGGTTCGTGCGTAATCCAATGTATATCGGCGCCGGAATGACCCTGGCCGGCGCAGCGCTCTATTACGAGTCGTTATCGATCTTCATCTATGCCTGCTTGTTCTTTCTCATAACTCACCTGTTCGTTATGTTGTACGAGGAGCCGACTTTGCGGCGAACTTTCGGCGATGAATACGAAGCGTATTTCCACCGAGTCAGGCGATGGATGCCCGCGTTGCGAAAAGCCTATCGCAACGCGGAATGACGAATGACGAACGATCACGGACGCGGTCACAACCCGCCTCAGGCGGGCTACAGTTTTTCTCTTCTTTCCTGATTAGAGAACGCGGGGGAAACGAATATTCAGCTTAATGCAAATATAGAGGACCAGGATCGCGCCGAGTGTGGAAAAAATGAGACCGGCGGGATGATATCGCCCGGTTGTCGGATGCGAAAACATGTGGGTAACGGCGCCACCGATGATCGATCCGATGATGCCGAGCACGATTGTCCAGAAAATCGTCATGTGCACGTGCATCACCGATTTCGCGATAACGCCCGCGATCAACCCAACAACAATGTACCAGATTAAGTGAATCATAATTTTTCCTCCGTTGTTTGCCTGCAGAAAGTTGCCGAGTATGGCGAGGCGTTTCACAATTGACCAGACTTTTTTCGATTTGAATTCAATCGTTGATCTCTCGCATCTCGATGAAAACAGACCGAGAATTCCATGATTCACGATTTCACGTTTGCGGTCCGCCATCTGTTGAAAGCGCCGGGCGCTCCACGTAACCAGACCAGCGCCCAACACAATCAGACAAATCTCCGGCCAGCGAGCACTCTCGGAAACCGAGCCGATCTCGGAGTCTCTTGCTCTTCCGCTGACGCTGTGGCACAAGAGCAAATCGATGAATCCGAAGACTTTCTTCGGTGAACTGAAGCGTCGCAACGTTTACAAAGTCGCGGTCGCTTATGCGATCGTCGGCTGGGCGCTTGCCCAGGGAATCGCGCAGGTCTTCCCGGTATTCGACGTTCCGAACTGGATCGTACGACTGATCGTTGTCTTAATTGTCATCGGTTTTCCGATCGCGCTCATTTTCGCGTGGGCGTTTGAGATCACACCTGAAGGGCTCAAGCGTGCCGAAGAGGCCGACGCTATGCCGGCGTTCGCACGGCCGACGAATCGCACCTGGATGTACATCGTTGTCGTCGGTACCGCGATCTCGCTGGCATTGTTCTTCCTCGGCCGCTACACGGCCGGAACCAGAACAACGTCGTCGGGTGGTAAGAAATCGATCGCCGTCCTGCCCTTTGCTAGCTTGAGCGGAGACAAAAACGACGCCTACTTCGCCGATGGCGTACAGGACCAGATCCTGACCAATCTCGCCAAGCTCTCCGATTTAAAAGTGATCAGCCACACCAGCGTGCGCCAATACAAGACGGGCGCCGAACGCAACATACGCGAAATTGGCCGGCAGCTCGGCGTTGCTTACATCATGGAAGGCTCAGTCCAGCGCGCTCGTGATCGCCTTCGCATCAACGCGCAATTGATCGACGCCCGGACCGACACGCACGTCTGGGCCGAAACCTATGATCGCACCGCGGCCGATTTGTTCGCGATCCAGAGCGAGCTCGCTCAATCGATCGTCACTCAGCTCAAGGCGAAGCTTTCGCCACGGCAGAAAGCGGAAATCGAAGAGCGTCCGACTCAAGACCTGGACGCGTTCGAGCTTTACCTTCAGGCCAAGGCGATCGTCGATAGTTATATTAATGCGACCGACGTGCGGGCGGCTTTGCTACAGGCGCTGAAGTCGCTCGATGAAGCGATCCAGCGCGACCCGAACTTCGTTTCCGCGTATTGTTATTCCGCGCGCGCGAACGATCTCCTTTTCTTTTTCGATCTCGATCCCTCGCCGGACCGCATTTCTCTTGCCGACGCGGCAGTAAAGGCAGCGTTGCGGCTTCGTCCCGATTCAGCTGAGGCGCATTTCGCGAAGGCCGATTATTACTTCCGGTGTCTGCGCGACTTCGATCGCGCCCAGGAAGAACTCGCGATCGCGCGGCCGGGTCTGCCGAACAGCACGCCCTTCTTCATCCTCTCCGGCTACATCAATCGTCGCCGCAACCATTTTCCCGAGGCCGAACGCGATTTCTCCACCGCCTTCGCGCTCGATCCGCGAAATCCGAATGCTTACAATCTTCTAGCCGACACCTACGTCCTCCAACGCCGGTTTCCTGAAGCGGTCCACGTCTATGACAATGTGCTTGCTGCCGGCGAGCAGGTCCCAATCGTCCGGGCTCGGCGCGCCTCATGCATGTTGTGGGGCACCGGCGACTCTGGACCGCTCCGTGATATTCTGGCAAAATTTCCGGACATGGAATTTGCCGGTGGCCAAACGCCGGCCCGCGCCTGGATGGCGATGCTCGACGGCAACTACGCCGAAGCGGAACGCGTCCTGGCCGCTTCGCCTCGACAAGACTTTCAAGACATCGACCTTAGCTTTTATTTTCCGAAGAGTTGGTACCAAGCGATGATCGTGCGCGCGAAAGGCGATTCAGCACATGCAACGGCTGCATTTCGCGAATGTCGAGAAATCTTGACGCAGAGATTGATCATCAAACCGGAACACGCGCGGACTATTGCTGTCCTCGCTCAAGTTGATGCGGGATTGGGCGAGAAGGAACTAGCTGTCGGCGAAGCGCAACACGCGATCGATCTGATGCCGATTTCCAAAGACATTTACGATGGCGCGTTGGTTCTGGAAGGGTTGGCCCAGGTGTACGCGTGGAGCGGCGACCGCGAGCGCGCGATTGGGTTGGTCCAAAAACTCGTGACGATGCCTGGCTACACCAACTACGGCCGCCTGAAATTACACCCCCTCTGGAGCCCGCTCCGAGGCGACCCCCGCTTCGAAAAGATCGTCGCTTCTCTTGCGCCGAAGTAAGCCCCTCGCCTATTCTGCTTCCCACTTTGTAATTTTACTTCTTGTCGGCCTCAGCAATGAAATCAACACCACTTGTGGCTGCCCGAGCGTGACTGAAGTTGGTTTTGCTAAGAAATACATGGAGTTGACAGGTGGATGCGTTTGCGGCGGGACACGATACGTGTTGAAGAGCCGGCCTTTTTCTCTGGGCGATTGTCATTGCATCGATTGTCGGCGAAGCGCCGGCGCGCCTTATGTCACCTGGGGATCGGTGCGCCGCGAAGATCTCGTCGTGACAAAAGGTGATCCGCGCAAAATCGCGCATGCGAATCGGATTCGCTCTTTTGCCTCATGTTGCGGCACACACTTGTTTTTCGAGGATACGAAAGATTCAGATACGATCGATGTGACGATTGCGTCGCTTGACGACCCTGCGCCGTTTGCGCCAGAGAAAGCGATCTGGCTCGAAGATAAATTGCCCTGGGTTACGATCGACGAGTCGTTGCCGTCATTTCCGAAGACCCCGCAAAGTCCGAGGCCGGACTGGCAGTAGTTGAGCGTTGATCCGCCTTCGTTCGCTTCCATCTCCGCTAAAGTTACGACACGACTAGTCTGCGTGACGGGTGGTTGACTCCGAAAGCTTTCGCGAGCGAGTGTTGATAGATGCGAAGACACAGCTAAATCGTAAGGATGCAAAAAATTACTCCATTTTTGTGGTTCGATAATCAGGCTGAGGAGGCGGTGAAGTTCTATGTCTCCGTGTTCAAGAATTCGAAGGTCAAGACAATGACCCATTACACCGGGGAAGAGCCTTCGGGGCAGAAGGGCTCGGTGATGACGGTGTCGTTCGAGCTGGATGGACAGGAGTTCGTGGCCTTGAACGGCGGGCCTCAATTCAAGTTCACCGCGGCGGTCTCGTTCGTGATCAACTGCGAGACGCAGGAGGAGATCGATTATTACTGGGAGAAGCTCACAGCCGGCGGCGGCGAGGAAGTGCAATGCGGCTGGCTTACGGATAAATACGGTCTCTCCTGGCAGGTGGTACCGAACAAGTGGGACGAGTGGGGCAAGGATCCGGCCGGGATGCAACGGCTGATGCATGCACTGATGCAGATGAAGAAGATCGATCTCGCCACGCTAGAGCGAGCGTTTAAAGGCTAACCACAAATGAACCCTCCTTCGCAAGGCTGCGGCGCGGCAAGGAGTTGAGTGTTGACGGTGCAGAAACAAGAATGTCGGACAAGCTCAGATGAAAGCACTCCCACAATATTTTTTCGTAATGGCGATCAGCGCCATTATCACTGCTTCGCCACTTCGAGCGGCTGAATGTGAAGCGTTGCGGTCTGCTTTCGAAAAATGGGTGGCCGCGTACGCAAATCGTGACCTTGCTGGAACGATGTCGATTTTCGCTGCTGACGTAAACATGAGCTTTCAAGGCGCTCCAGACGCGAAGAAAGCGGACCTTGAAAAAAGTTATCGCGACGAGTTCGCACACCCGGAGCAATCGCGTAGATGGATCCCAAAATTTGAAGAGTTCCAGTGTTCCGGGAATCTTGGCTTCGTGCGTTCCACGTGGCAGCTCGAGGTCACGAGCGCTGACGGCAAGACAGAGATCAAAGCCGAGAACCGCAGCGTGGACATTTTGCGGCTGTCGGAGGACGGAACCTGGAAAATATTTCGGTCACTCAATTATCCCGTTGTCGCGCCCAAAAAATGACAACGCAGAATGTCGTCGATTTTCAACCAAATCTGAAAGGCGAGCTCATTGAGCTTCGTCCGCTCAGGCCGGAAGACTGGCACGATCTTTTTGCCGTCGCGTCCGATCCGCTCATCTGGGAGCAGCATCCGGAGAGCGATCGCTACAAGGAAGATGTATTCAAAGTCTTCTTCAGAGAGGCGATGGAATGCGGCGGCGCCTTTGTCATTATCGATAGGAAGAACCAACAAATTATAGGGTCCACCCGGTTCTATGGTTATGCCCCGGAAAAATCGGAGATTGAAATTGGATGGACGTTTTTGGCGCGAAATTATTGGGGCGGGCGTTACAACCGGGAATTGAAACAGTTAATGTTGGCTCATGCCTTCAAGTTTGTTGAGAACGTGGTGTTCTTGGTCGGCGAAAACAACGTTCGCTCCCAGAAGGCCACGGAAAGAATTGGCGGGATCAGAAGCGGTATGGTGGAGAAGGTTTATGGAAACCGTCCGCCATCACTCAGCGTAAAGTACGTAATCAAGAGGCCGCTGAAAAAGCTGAGAGTTGATAGTTGAGTGTCGAGTGTTGAAAGGACGCGGGGCGTCAGAAACAATTGGGACCGGTCAACGACCGCGGCTGCAACTGCAATGATATAACGGTTCAACGAATATCGAAGTCCATTTGTGGTTGAGATGTTAACAGCTATTACTCGCGGCGTGAGCGCAAGCATCAACGATTGCGAGCTATCGTTTCACGCGCGCCAGCCGATTGACGTTGCCAAAGCAATTGCACAGCACAAAGCGTATCAAGATTGTCTCACCGAGCTGGGTGTTCGGGTCGTTTCTCTTCCCGCTGAACCGGAACTCCCTGATGCCGTTTTCGTGGAGGATCCGGCAGTGGTCGTGGACGAGGTCGCGGTCATCACCATCATGGGAACGCCGTGCCGGCGGCCCGAAACGCGCAGTCTGGCGGATGCGCTCTCTCGTTACCGGCCGATTAATTTTCTCCGCGAACCTGCGACTCTGGATGGAGGAGACGTGCTGCCCGTCGGTCGTCGCGTATTTGTTGGTTTATCGCAACGCACAAATTCGGAGAGCGTCTCCCAATTGCGCCACGTCATTCGGGCATTCGATTACGAGGTACAGTCGGTCGAAGTGCACGGTTGCCTTCATCTAAAGAGCGCGTGCTCATTTATCGGCAACGACACCATTCTCGTAAATCGATCCTGGATCGATGCGGAGCGATTTCGCGGGTTTCAATTGCTGGATGTTCCTGACGAAGAGCCAGCGGCGGCGAACGCGCTGTTGATCAAAGATGTTGTGATCATTCCTGCTTCTTTTCCCAAGACACGCGCGCTGCTTGAACAGCGAGGGTTTCGCGTGCGGACGATCGATTTGTCTGAGCTGCAAAAAGCCGAAGCCGGCGTGACGTGCTGTAGTTTAATCTTCAATCACGAAACAATGTCTGCGTTTCGCGCGGACAAACGCTACTTGATCGTGAAGAGGATGCTGGCAGTCTTGCCTTCGCTCACCACGCTCATGATGTAATTTCCGGCAGGAAGCTTCTTTCCGTCCATCGTTTTGTCGATGTTCGTTTTAGTTTTGCCCTGGAGCAAAATCACCGCGGGCGTTGAGTCTGGGACCGGTTCGTTCTTCGCAGTCACCATATTTACGTTCACAATGATCATGTCGCCCTTCGATTCGACCGCCAGTTCCGCATCCGCCGCAACCGGATTCTCGATCTTCGTTTTAGTTTTGCCCTGGAGCAAAATCACCGCAGGCGTTGAGCCTGGGACCGGTTCGTTTTTCGCAGTCACCATATTTACGTTCACAATGATCATGTCGCCCTTCGATTCGACCGCCAGTTCCGCATCCGCCGCAACCGGATTCTCGATCTTCGCGAAAGGCGTGCCGTCCTTTGCCGCCTGACCGCCAAGGCTGACGGGAAATGGAAGCGAATCACTCGCGAAAAGAGCATACGGAAAAGCTGCCGAGATGATGAAAAATAAGAGAAGGCGTTTCATAAGGAATAGGTTGATGCCGGATTCTGCGCGGGAACGCAAGAATGGATCTCGAAGCTTGCCGGTTTCATTTCGGCGTCGGCATGCCGAGCGCGATATGAAGACTGGCATCATGAACTTCACAAAAAATCTAGGGATGCTTGTGCCCGCCATCTACCTGATTCTTGTGGGCATCTCGACGCTTTGAGCTGCAAAAAGCTGAAGCCGACGTCACTTGCACGAGTTTAATCTTGAACCACGAAGGTCGCCGCGGCGACCGCTCTTAATCCAAAAAAAAGCCGTTTTGACGCGAAGATTTTTGATTGACGAGCAGCGGGATTCGTATATTCTGTGAATCCCGCGATAAGCGGTCCAGCCCCAAGCGTGGGGATGGAGTTCTTGCTGGCTCAGGGTCGAGCCGATCGTGTCAGTTTAGATGACAAGGTCGGGTCTTGCCGTGTACCGGAGAGAACGGTGGATCTTTGACAGTTTGGTTTCGGATTTCAAACAGCACACACGACGTGGAAATCCGGAATGAGCAAAGTCAGCAAAAATTGAATTGTGCGTTATACGTCAACCTCAAATCGCAAGATTTTGGGGACGACCCCGAAGCAATTCGGGGTTGATTTTCTTTGATTCAAAACTTTCCCGGTTTCACGACCGGGAGAAGATTAAAGATCGGACGAACCTGTGTCGGCCCATGGGCCGGGACAGATTACGAATGGTCAGATTTTGTCAGCGCCGTAGCGGTGTCTGACGCAAACTTTTCGGTTTCCCTTAAAAAAGGAGCCGAACCGTTTTTAACGGAGAGTTTGATTCTGGCTCAGAACGAACGCTGGCGGCGTGGATAAGACATGCAAGTCGGACGGGAATTTTTTTGGTAGCAATACCGAGAAAATTTCAGTGGCGAACGGGTGCGTAACACGTGGGCAATCTGCCGAGAAGTGGGGGATAGCTCGCCGAAAGGCGAATTAATACCGCATGTGATCAGGGGAGACATCTTCCCGAAATCAAAGGTGGCGCAAGCTACCGCTTTTTGAGGAGCCCGCGGCCTATCAGCTTGTTGGTGAGGTAACGGCTCACCAAGGCGTTGACGGGTAGCTGGTCTGAGAGGACGACCAGTCACACTGGGACTGAGACACGGCCCAGACACCTACGGGTGGCAGCAGTCGAGAATTTTTCTCAATGGGGGAAACCCTGAAGGAGCGACGCCGCGTGGAGGATGAAGGTCTTCGGGTTGTAAACTCCTGTCATTTGGGAACAAGGCGCAGGTATTAACTGTACCGGCGTTGATAGTACCAGAAGAGGAAGAGACGGCTAACTCTGTGCCAGCAGCCGCGGTAATACAGAGGTCTCAAGCGTTGTTCGGATTCATTGGGCGTAAAGGGTGCGTAGGTGGCGCGGTAAGTCGGGTGTGAAATTTCGGAGCTTAACTCCGAAACTGCATTCGATACTGCCGTGCTTGAGGACTGGAGAGGAGACTGGAATTTACGGTGTAGCAGTGAAATGCGTAGAGATCGTAAGGAAGACCAGTGGCGAAGGCGGGTCTCTGGACAGTTCCTGACACTGAGGCACGAAGGCCAGGGGAGCAAACGGGATTAGATACCCCGGTAGTCCTGGCAGTAAACGGTGCACGTTTGGTGTGGGAGGATTCGACCCCTTCTGCGCCGGAGCTAACGCGTTAAACGTGCCGCCTGGGGAGTACGGTCGCAAGATTAAAACTCAAAGAAATTGACGGGGGCCCGCACAAGCGGTGGAGTATGTGGCTCAATTCGATGCAACGCGAAGAACCTTACCAGGCCTTGACATGCATCTCTAAGTTGGTGAAAGCCAGCGAGTCCCGAAAGGGACAATTTGCACAGGTGCTGCATGGCTGTCGTCAGCTCGTGTCGTGAGATGTTGGGTTAAGTCCCGCAACGAGCGCAACCCCTGTGAACTGTTGCCACCGAGCCGAGAGGCTCGAGCACTCTGTTCAGACTGCCCTGTGAAACGGGGAGGAAGGTGGGGACGACGTCAAGTCAGTATGGCCCTTACGGCCAGGGCTGCACACGTACTACAATGCCCAGTACAGAACGATCCGAGACCGCGAGGTGGAGGAAATCTAGTAAAACTGGGCCCAGTTCGGATTGGAGTCTGCAACTCGACTCCATGAAGCCGGAATCGCTAGTAATGGCGCATCAGCTACGGCGCCGTGAATACGTTCCCGGGCCTTGTACACACCGCCCGTCACATCATGGAAGTCGCTTGTAGCCGAAGCCGGCGTGCTAACCCGCAAGGGAGGCAGCCTTCTACGCTATGAGCGGTAACTGGGATGAAGTCGTAACAAGGTAGCCGTAGGGGAACCTGCGGCTGGATCACCTCCTTTCTAAGGAGAAAGCGCTGAAGAATTTCAGAATTCGGATTTCGGATTTCGGAATTACTGAAGCACAGGTCGACGGCTAACTCCGCGGGTGAATCAATTGATCATCCACGGATATGCCGTGAAGACCTCGAATTTCGAAAGGAAATCGAGGCTCAGAGAAACGACGGTAACGCACAATTCAGTCTTTGCTATCGACTAAATGCCGGCCCCGCGAACTGCGGGACCGGCATTTTTCGTTTCGAGAAGAACCGTGGATCACGCGCATCGCGATTGAGTATAAACGGGCTTCAGCCTTTGTAAGATCAAATGCCCGCTCTTTCTGTTATGGATGACCCGCTTCAACTGGGCTTTCCCCTCTGGATCCGGTTGACCCACTTCTTCGCCTTCCTCTTCACAACGTTGCTCATCCGCAGCGGGATCGAAATCATCGGCGCGCACCCGAAGCTCTATTGGCGTGACGACGCATTGCCGGGAACCGAATGGATCCGCTTCACCAGGAAACGAATCCCAAAAGACTACGCTTGGACGGCAGAAGACGAAATCGAACCGGTGTCGCCATGGACGGCATTGCCCGGCCACAACAATTTAGGCCTGGGCCGCCACTGGCACTTTTGGGCGGTGAATGGCTGGCTGCTGGCTGGCGCGACTTACGTCTTCCTCCTCTTCACGACACCGCAGTGGCGACGACTCGTGCCGACGTCGTGGGAAATTTTTCCGACGGCGTGGCAGGCGATCGTGGCGTATGTCCATTTCCGACTGCCACCGGACGGAAATCCATTTAACGGAATTCAGCAGCTCACCTACTTTTTCGTTATCTTTATTCTATCCCCATTCCAAATCGTTACCGGAATCATGATGTCACCAGCGCTGGCTGCTCGTTTTCCCTGGTTTCCAGGAATTTTTGGCGGGCGACAAGCAGCGCGTAGTCTGCATTTCATTGGCTTGATTCTCTTCGTCGGTTTCATCGTCATTCACATCTGTCTGGTCGTTGCGCATGGCTTCGCACGTGAGATGGCGAAGATTGTGCTGGGGGCCGAATCACACTCTCGTGTCCTCGCAGTCACGATCGGATTGGTCGGCATCTCTGTCGTGATCGCGTTCCATCTTTGGGGAACGTGGTATTCACTCGCTTTTCCGTTCCGAACAAAAAGATTATTGGAACTCGGCGTTGATCCCTTCCGACGGTTCCTGTTTCATCATTGGGATTCGCGGCAAAAGTATGAACACGTTTCCCCATATGCGCGGGTCAACGGGCGTCCGCCACGCAACGAAATTTACCAAAGGCTCGCCGCGGCCAATTTCAAAGATTGGCGACTGGAACTAAGCGGCATGGCAGCGAAGAAGCTAAGTCTTTCCCTCGATGATTTGCGCCAGATGCCGTGCCAAACGCAGACGACCTTGCATATATGCATACAAGGCTGGAGTTACTTCGCGCAGTGGACCGGCGTGCCTGTATCCGCCATTATGGATAAGTGTGAACTAATGCCCGACGCGCACTTTCTCGTTTTCCACACCTTGGATGAGAAATGGGAGAGGCCCGGCCATGGCTATTACTACGAAGTGATCGACTTGGAAATCGCCCGATTGCCTCAGACGATTCTCGCTTATGAAATGAACGGCCAGCCGTTGCCGGTCCCTTACGGAGCACCGCTGCGCTTGCGCGTAGAAAATCAGCTTGGCTACAAGATGGCCAAATGGATCAACCGCATTGAGTTTGTTGATACATTTGAGCATATCGGCAAGGGACAAGGCGGTTGGCGAGACGATGTGCTTCATTATTATCCTTCTGATGCCGGCATTTGAAGCCCAGCCCCATACCGGCCTTCGGAATTTTGCTTTCTGTAATCTTCCGTCTACCTTCCATCTTCAATTTTTCGGGGGCATAGCTCAGTTGGTAGAGCGCCAGCTTTGCAAGCTGGAAGTCAGGGGTTCGAATCCCCTTGCCTCCAGTCTTCGCTCTCAGCGTTAGCGAGTGCGAAGATGGTCGCGCCGTAGCTTTTAGCGAAGGCGGACACATTGAACTATAATCAGTGATCCGGAAGTCGCGCGTGTCCCTTGACCGATCACCGATCACCGATCACTGTTCACTTCCGCGAGGCGGGGCCTGTAGCTCAGTTGGTTAGAGCATGCGCTTGATAAGCGCAGGGTCACTGGTTCGAGCCCAGTCAGGCCCACCACTTCCATTTTCGACTTTCGAATGCGGATCGCCGATTGATTTCCTGACTTCCGAACGGCCTTCAGTAATCGCCCTGTTAGTCCTTCCTGTATGATTTCTTCTCTTGGCTCCTGGTTTCAGAGTTCAAACTGGTCTGACGTTCCTCCGCGCCGTGAGCATCAAATACATCACCAATCCGATTGTCGCTCCACAAATGTCGATCAAGACATCGTGTGGAGAGGCTGTGCGCGAAGTGACGAAGGATTGATGGAATTCGTCGCCGATCGCAAAAATTCCGCATACAAGCCAGACCGCGATCAACAAGAGCGACATTTTCACAGGCAAATGCGTGCCGCGACGCAGGGCGCGCCAAAGAAGAATAGCAAGGATCGCGTACTCTGCGAGGTGCGCGGCCTTGCGCACGAATAGCTGGACTTTCGCAATCGCGTCCGCGCTGATGTCCGGCTTCAGCCAGCGTAGAAATGGACGAAGAAATCGTGAAGTGTGTTCCGCCGACATCAGATCGCTCGAACCAATGAATATGACGGCAATCCAGACTAGAACCGGCAGCCAGTACTTCAGGAAGCGGGAGAAATTCATTGCTGAAATGAAGCGCTCACTTTAATTGGACTGAATCCAATCACAAAGGTGGATCGAGCGCTCCGCGCTCGATGCTTAAAAATGCCGGCGCAGCCGCAAGATGATTAACATCGCCCGAGGGAGGGCCGATCCACCAACAAACGCGTGCAGGCGACACGTCTGCCGCTACAATCTCTGCGGAGAACAATGCGCTCTTCCGAGATTACTCAACCTCTCGCCTTCGAGCCGATCTTTATGGAACGAATATGGGGCGGTCGTCGGCTCAAATCGAAATTTCGAAAAAAATTGCCGCCAGACGCACAGATCGGCGAATCGTGGGAGATCGTCGATCGCCCCGGAGCGCAAAGCATTGTGTGGAATGGGCCACTGCGGGGCCAAACGCTACACGAACTTTGGACGCAATATCGACAAGAGATTTTCGGCGATGTTCCCGCTACCGCCCGCTTTCCTCTTGTTGCAAAATTGATCGATGCGCGTGCGAAGCTTTCACTGCAGGTGCATCCGCCATCGCGAGTGGCAAAAGCTTTGGGCGGCGAAATGAAAGACGAGATTTGGTACGTCCTTGATGCGGTGCCGGATGCGCAAATCTACGCTGGTCTGCGCAGCGGCGTTACCCGGGAACAATTCGGAGCTGCGCTGGAAAACAGCACTGTCGCGGAGTTGGTGCATCGCATCTCGGTGAAGAGAGGAGATGCGATTTTCATGCCGAGCGGACGTTTACATACGATGGGAGATGGAATTTTGGTCGCCGAGATTCAACAAAATAGCGACACGACTTATCGCGTATTTGATTGGAATCGGGTCGGCACCGATGGGGAGCCCCGGCGCTTGCATGTCAGGGAGGCCATGCAGTCCATCGATTTTACCGATATCGAGCCCGACTTGATCCAGCCCAGAAGAGAAACGCTGGTTAGTGATTCCGCGTTCGTCGTGGAAAAGTGGGATCTCATTTCCGAACGTGAAGCCGCGCCGCTGGGCAAATTCGCGATCCTTCTTTGTCTAAACGGCGAGATCGACTGCGCCGGATTGAAATTTAAGCAGGGTGATTTTTTTCTTGTCCCTGCGACCCTACAAGATCGAAATCTTCATCCACGCGGTGCAGACACATCGTTGCTTCGGACGATGCTGCCAGAATTATAGGGCAGTTCGGCCGCCCGCCATGACACAGCTGATACACGCCACCTCTATGGCTGCGCATTCTTTTGCGCGGTCATAAATCGCCGCCGAAAAAATCACACGCGCAGCCAGACCTGATGGCGCACCTGATCGTTTAGGATCGGCCTCACGTGGGATTTTTCTGGCTGCATCTCCAGGCGATTCGCCGACGAAAAAATGGCTCCTCCTCCGCAGACAACTGCGCAGAAGAGAACAACGATCGTTTTGGTTGTACTAGTCACCCAACTTTATCAGATGCGTTGGGATTCCATAAGTCAATACCGAAAGGAATCCCCCTA
>Ga0209474_10000790_pt1 | contig 32970 bp, 26 predicted proteins | sample GraSoiAngelo_145_FD_185902 | JGI IMG/M metagenome (GOLD analysis project Ga0209474, IMG submission 185902) | Grasslands soil microbial communities from the Angelo Coastal Reserve, California, USA - 14_1009_05_20cm (SPAdes) (version 2) | ecosystem: Environmental > Terrestrial > Soil > Grasslands...
TGCGGCGAGCCGGTGGATGCTTCTCATTTGCCGGCGTGTCCCAGTCCGGCCCGGCCGTTACATGAGGCGGCACCCTCGGCGGATCGCGGCCACCACCAAATCTCGTGGCCGCGAGGGGGCGGCGGCCCGGAATGAGCCGAAGAAGGCCGATCCGCCGCGGCATCGCGTTTGCGAAAGAGGAGGGCGTGCTACGCATCCATAGAGAAGCCGAGCGGAACGGCCGGATCGTCCTTCGCCTCGAAGGGTCGCTTCTCTCGCCTTGGGTGCCCGGGCTGGCTTCCCTCCTCGCGGCCATGGAGTCGGAGGCGCTCGTGATCGACGTCGCCTCCCTGGTCTACGCGGACCAGCAAGGCGAACAGCTGTTGCGTGCGCTCGATGCGCGGGTCGAGCTGCGCGGCTGCTCGTCGTTCCTCGCGGAGCTGCTGCGCAAAAGGCGGTAGTTCGGCCCGCCTAGCGCGAGATCCCGATCTTCTTCATCCGGCTCCGCAACGTGCTCGGATGGAGGTTCAAGAGCTCCGCCGCGCCGTTCGATCCCTCGATGACCCAGGATACCCGCTCCAGCACGGAGAGGATGTGCCGGCGTTCCATTTCCTCGAGAGTCGTCCCGCCTGGAGACGGCGCGCTTTCCGCTTCTTGCGTCGACGGTGCGGCCGCCGTTGGCGCCGGCTTCAACTGCGCCGGATCGATCTCCAACACCGGCCCCGACGACAGCACCACTGCGCGCTCGATGACGTTCTGTAACTCCCGCACGTTGCCCGGCCAGTCGTAGTCGGCCAGGCGCCGCAGCGTCTCGGAGGCGATGGCCTGCATCGGCCGCCCGGATTTGCGTGCGCTGCGCTGCATGAAATACATCGCCAGCTGCGCGACGTCGCTGCGCCGTTCTCGTAGCGGCGGTACGCGGAGCGGGATCACGTTCAAGCGGTAGAACAGATCGGCGCGGAAGCGGCCTTCGCGTACGGCTTCTTCGAGATCGCGGTTCGAGGCGGCGAGGACCCGCACGTCGACGCTCACCGTCTGGTTGCTGCCGACGGGCTCGAATTCGCGCTCCTGCAACACGCGGAGCAGCTTGATCTGCGCCTCGGCGGGTAGCTCGCCGACCTCGTCGAGAAAGATGGTGCCGTGGTCCGCGATCTCGAAGCGGCCGACATGGCGTGAAAGCGCGCCGGTGAAGGCGCCTTTGACGTGCCCGAAGAGCTCGCTCTCGACCAGGCCGGCGGAGATGGCGCCGCAGTTCAATTTGACGAGCGGCCGGTCCCGGCGCGGACTCCGGTCGTGCAAAGCGCGCGCGATGAGCTCCTTCCCGGTGCCGGTCTCGCCCTGGATGAGGACCGCCGCGTCGCTCGCCGCCACGCGGGTCACCTTGTCGAGCAACTCGCTCAGCGCCGGAGCGCTACCCACGATCTCGTCGACGTTGTGCTCGCTGCGAAGCTCCTCCTGCAGATAGACGTTCTCCGCCTGCAGCCGGTCGCGCAGCCGCTCCAGTTCCTGCATCGCTGCCTTCAGCGCACGCTCGGCTTGCACGCGCTCCAGCTCGGCGCAAGCGCGCGCGGCGAAGACCTGCAATACGTTGATGGCGTCCTGGGAGGGCTCCAGCGGCTCGGTATGCAGCACCGCGACGTGGCCGAGCACCTTGCCGGTGGCATTGCGCATCGGCACCCCGACATAGCTGTCGGCGCCGATCTGTTGCAGCCACGGGTCCTCGGGAAACGCCTGCTGCAGGCCGCTCCTCGTGTAGCAGACATGGCCCTGCGAGACGCGCTGGCAGGGCGTGCCGAGAAAGCGGTAGCTGAATCCTTCGCCGAAGCCGCTGCCTTCCCAGTAAGCGAGAGAGCGCGATTCCAGTTCACTGAGCGTCTCGGCCGCGAAGGCGTAGCGCGCGCCAAGAGCCTGCGCGGCATGCCGCGCCAGGGAACGGAAGAATTCGTCGCCGATCGCTGCCGACGTTCCTTCGGCGAGAACGCGAAGGACCTCCGCGGAAGAACCGTCGCTCTGCTTTTGCATTGCGCGCGCAGTGTATCGCGCAAACCACGCTCGAGGTAACGCGGCTACCGGTACACGCAGGCGAGGAAGGTGGTCGGACGGCGCAGCGCCAGAGCGACGCAGCAGCGCAGCAGGATCCGCGGCCCGAACTCGCGCACGATGGTCGTCGCGTTGAAGAGGACGTGCTTGCCGGTGATGACTCCGCGGATGGCCACTTTGCGCCTCCTTCTGCAGCCGAAGTAGCTCGACCCGCGCGTTTCGTTACGCGTGCAAGCCCTCCCTGGTCACACCCTCGAAGGCGCGTGGCGACCACGAAATACCGTGGTGGTCGGGGGCGCGCGGGAATGGAAAAGACTTGGATTCGCACGCTCTTGCGGGTGGCACCAGGTTTGCGAACCAGCCAGCCATGCTGAGCGTCCTCGAGGAGCGGGATGGGAACGGCCGCAGGGCAACCGGATCGCCCAAGCGCGATGACGCACTCCTCGTCGAAGACCTCCTCGCGGGGGACGAGGAAGCCTTCACCGCGCTGGTCCGGCGGGAGTACGCCGCGATGGTCCGCTACGCGCAGCTTTTCGTGTCGAGCCGCGCCAGCGCGGAGGAAGTCGTGCAGGAAGCGTGGATGGGCATTCTCGCCGGTTTGCCGCGATTCGAGGGCCGCTGCTCGTTTCGTCGCTGGATGTACGGCATCGTCGCCAATACCGCGAAGTCGCGCGGCAGCCGGGAGGCGCGCGTAATTCCGGTCTCCGCGCTCGCCAGAGAGGACGACGACGAGGCGGTGGTCCCAGACCGCTTTTTCAGGCCGGACTGCCCGCAGGCCGGTCGATGGATGAGCGCGCCCGAGCCTTGGCCGGACGATTCCCTGGACCAGGCGGAGACGCTCGCTTTCGTGCACGCCGCGATCGAGCGACTTCCTGGACTGCGGCGCCAGGTGATCACGCTGCGCGACGTGGAGGGCTGGAGCGCCCCGGAGACGTGCGCGCTGCTCGGCATCACCGAGGGTAACCAACGGATCCTCCTGCACCGCGCCCGCTCGTGCATCCGCGCCGAGCTGGAGTGCTACTTCCAAGGCCCCGGGAACCCGCTGAAGGCGAAAGCACCCGCTCGATCGTGCCGGATTCCGTCGCGGCAGAGAGAGGTCAGATCATGCGCAAGCTGACGATCTGGCAGTTGCTGTTCGCGGTAGTGGTCGGCGCCGTGTTTGCGACGTTGCAAGGCGATCCCCCGGTTCCCGGTCTCGCCCGGTTTGCGCTCGCCTGCCATTCCATCGAAGCGAGCCGCTGCTGAGGGCCGCGCAACTTTGCGCGCACGCAGGCGATATGCAACGGGCTGTCGAGCAGATCCTGTGGAAGCGACGCAATCTTCGGCCCGACCGGGCCCTGCTGGTCGGAATCAGCGGTATCGACGCGAGCGGGAAGGGATGGCTCACCAGCAGGCTTGCTGCTTCGCTCGCCGGCGTCGGCCGGAAAACCGTCACCATCAACGGCGACGGTTGGCTAGAGCTGCCCGAGCGGCGGTTCGACGCGGAGCGGCCGGCGGAGCATTTCTACCAGCACGCGTTTCGCTTCGAAGACATGTTCGGCGGAGTCGTCCTGCCGCTGCGCGACCGGCGCTCCTGCGATGTCGTTGCCGACTTCGCCGACGAGACCGCGAGCCGGTTTCGCCCGCACCGGTACCGCTTCGACGATGTCGACGTGATCCTCCTCGAAGGGATCTACCTGTTCAAGCGCCGCTACCGGGGCCACTTCGACCTCGCCTGCTGGGTCGACTGCACGTTCGAGACGGCGTTGGAGCGGGCGCTTCGCAGGGGCCAGGAGGGCTTGCCGCCGGAGCAGGTCGTCCGCGCCTATGAGACGATCTATTTCCCCGCCCAGCGGATTCACTTCGAACGCGACGAGCCGCGGAGCGGTGCCGATCTCGTTCTCGGCAACGATCCGCGGCTGGTCCGATGAATCGTACTTCCTGCGGTCAGCGGCGCTCCATCCCGGAAGCTGCTGCGCGGACGGATTCCGCGAAGAGGGCGACGGCCGCGCCCAGGAGCACGATGTCCTTGAGCAAGAAACCGTGCGCCGGGTGCATGGGAGAGAGCGCGCCGGGAGTGGTGAAGAGGAACGACAGCGTCGTCGCGAACGTTGCGACCGCGATTGCGCTGCCGATGGCGGATACCCGGGCCGAAAACGGACGGACGGCAATGAGCGCGGCCGCGATCAGCTCGGTGGTGCCGATGACGGCGGACACCGCCTGATCGCTGAGAATCGCGTACATCCAGCTCATGAACGGGCTGTTCGAGACCAGCGGTTTGATCGCCGCGGCTTCGGCCGCCGAGAACTTCAGGCTGCCGAAGAGCACGAAGATGAGGACCAGTGCGTAGCGGAGGACGTTGGTTCCGATGGTCTCGATGGTCGCGCTCCGGGCGAAATCGCCCGCGCTGGCAACGGGCGCCCGGGCTTCGACATGGGTATTCATGAGATCTCCTTGATAGGTTGGGAACGCGGCTCGCGTCCGCCTTCTACGTATCGGCAGCCGCCGATCCGTTACGGCGGCGCACTTGTAACGGCCCGGCCGGCGGCGGGACCAAGCCTTCGGATCCTAAAAGGAGAGAGACAAATGGGACAGGGGAAGCCACTCGCTGGCCAGAAGGCGCTCGTCACCGGTGCGAACTCGGGAATCGGCAAGGCCGTGGCGATCGCGCTCGGCGAGGCCGGAGCCGACGTCGTCGTCAACTACAGGGACGGAGAGGACAAGGCGGTCGAGGTCGCCGACCAGATCGTCCGCTCGGGCAGCCGCGCGCTGGCGGTGCGGGCCGACATTTCCGTCGAGTCGGAAGTGTCGGACATGTTCCGCCGCGCCATCGAGCACTTCGGCACCGTCGACATCCTCGTCAACAACGCGGGACTGCAGAGCGATGCGCCCGTCGATCAGATGTCGCTCGCGCAGTGGAACAAGGTCATCTCCGTCAATCTGACGGGCCAGTTCCTCTGCGCCCGCGAGGCCGTCCGCGAATTCAAGCGCCGCGGCGTCGTTCCCTCCGTCTCGCGCGCGGCGGGGAAGATCGTCTGCATGAGCTCGGTGCACGACCGCATTCCCTGGGCGGGGCATGCCAACTACGCGGCCTCGAAGGGCGGCGTGATGCTCCTCATGAAGACGCTCGCGCAGGAGCTTGCACCCTTCAAGATCCGGGTGAACTCGATTTCACCAGGAGCGATACGGACGCCGATCAACACCTCGGCCTGGAGCACGCAGGAGGCGCTGGCGTCGCTCTTGACGCTCATCCCCTACGGCCGCATCGGCGAGCCCGAGGACATCGGCAAGGCGACGGTCTGGCTCGCCAGCGACGATTCCGACTACGTGAACGGCATCTCGCTCTACGTCGACGGTGGAATGACGCTGTACCCGGAGTTCGCCCGAGGCGGATGACGACTGTAACGGATGGCTGCTTCGGGGGGACTACTTGCCATGACTCTTCGTCGGATTTCCTGGGCGATCCTGGTCGCCTGCTCGTCTCTCGCGGCGCGGGCCTTCGCGGCAGAAGCCGCCCGCGAGGTGGGCTGCATCGGCATCACGGTTTCCGACCTGGATCGATCCGCGGGCTTCTATACCCGCGTTCTCGATTTCCAGAAGCTCGGCGAGAACGAGATGGAGGGTCCCGCCTTCGAGGAGCGCACGGGTCTTCCCGGCGCCCGCGCGAGGTCCGCCCGGCTGCGCCTTGGCGCCGAGTGTCTCGAGCTCACCGAGTTCCTCGCTCCGCGCGGCCGCTCGATCCCGCAGGACGCGCGCAGCAACGATCGCTTCTTCCAGCATGCCGCGATCGTGGTCAGCGACATGGACGCGGCGTATGGCCGCCTGCGCGCGGCGAAGGTCGAGCACGCCTCGTCCTCGCCGCAGCGCCTCCCCGATTGGAACCCGAACGCCGGGGGGATCCGCGCCTTCTACTTCCTGGATCCGGATCGGCACGTCCTCGAGGTACTGCAGTTCCCGCGAGGGAAGGGCGATGCGCGCTGGCAGGGCAAGGACGCGCTCTTCCTCGGTATCGACCACACTGCCATCGTCGTGCGCGACACCGATGCGAGCCTGCGCTTCTACCAGGGCAGGCTCGGATTGCGCCTCGCCGGAACGAGCGAGAACCAAGGTCCCGAGCAGGAGCACCTGAATGGCGTGTTCGGCGCGCACCTTCGCATCACCACTTTGCGCGCGAGGCAAGGACCCGGGATCGAGCTCCTCGAGTACCTCTTCCCGCGCGACGGCCGGCCCTATCCCGAGGGGGAGCGTGCGAACGACCTGGTGCACTGGCAGACCGCGATCGCGGTCGACCCGCGGCCGGCCCGCGCTCACCTCGCCCGCGACCCCGACGGGCATGCCCTTCTCTTTACCGACGACACGAAGATTGCGGAGGCCGTCCGATGACCGCTGAAGAGACGAGACTCGAAGAATCAAGCCAGCGCACCAAGCACTGGAAGCGCTGGGGGCCGTACCTCTCCGAGCGCGCCTGGGGCACCGTCCGCGAGGATTACAGCGCGCACGGCACGGCGTGGGATTACTTCCCGCACGACCACGCCCGCTCGCGCGCGTATCGCTGGAATGAGGACGGCCTGGCCGGAATCAGCGACCGGCGCCAGGTCCTCTGCTTCTCGGTCGCGCTGTGGAACGGAAAGGACCCGATCTTGAAAGAGCGCCTTTTCGGGCTCACCGGGTCGGAGGGCAATCACGGCGAGGACGTCAAGGAGCTTTACTATTATCTCGATTCGACGCCGACCCACTCGTACATGAAGTACCTCTACAAGTACCCGCAGTCGGAGTACCCGTATTCGCGGCTCGTCGAGGAAAACGCTCGCAAGGGCCGGGCAGGGCGCGAAGTCGAGCTTCTCGATACCGGCGTGTTCGCCGAGGATCGGTACTTCGACGTCTTCGTCGAGTACGCCAAGGACGGCATCGAGGACTTGCACGTGCGGATCGAGGTCCACAACCGCGGGCCGGACGACGCCGAGCTGCACCTGCTGCCAACTCTCTGGTTCCGCAACACCTGGAGCTGGAACGGGGAGAAGCGCCCTTCGATCCGTCAGACGGAGCCAGGCCTCGCGGTCGCCGAGCACGAATCCGAAGGCCGCTACCATCTGCGCGCGGAAGGCGCTCCGCCTTTCCTGTTCACCGAGAACGAGACCAACCACGCTCGCATCTCGGGCGGTGCGAATACCGGCTTCGTCAAGGATGGCATCAACGATCACGTCGTCCACGGTTCACAGTCGGTGAACCCGGAGCTCCAAGGCAGCAAGTGCGCGGCGCACTACCGGCTGCAGATCGAAGCCGGGAAGAGCAAGACAGTGCACCTCCGGCTCACTCGCGAGAGCGGAGCATCCGTCGATCGGACCCCACAGGTCTTCGACCTTCGCCGGCGCGAGGCCGACGAGTTCTACGCCACCGTCATCCCGCCCGATCTCTCCGCCGACGCGAAGGGCGTGATGCGCCAGGCGCTCGCGGGAATGCTCTGGTCGAAGCAGTTCTACCATTACGTCGTCCGCGACTGGCTCAAAGGCGACGAGGGCCAACCGGCTCCGCCCAACGGACGCAAGCACGGGCGCAACGCGGACTGGGGCCACCTCTACAACGCAGACATCCTCTCCATGCCCGACAAGTGGGAGTACCCGTGGTTCGCCGCCTGGGACCTCGCCTTCCACGCGATTCCCCTCGCGCTCGTCGACTCGGACTTCGCCAAGGAGCAGCTCCTCCTCCTCGTGCGCGAGTGGTACATGCACCCGAACGGCCAGATCCCCGCTTACGAGTGGGCGTTCGGCGACGTGAACCCGCCCGTTCTCGGGTGGGCTGCCTGGCGCGTCTACAAGATCGAGAAGAAGCGGCGCGGCAAGGGCGATCGCGCCTTCTTGAAGCGCATCTTCCACAAGCTGATGCTCAACTTCACCTGGTGGGTGAATCGCAAAGACGCGGAGGGGCGCAACGTCTTCCAGGGCGGCTTCCTCGGCCTCGACAACATCGGCGTCTTCGATCGCTCGGCGCCTCTGCCGGGCGGAGGTCATCTCGAACAGTCGGACGGGACCAGCTGGATGGCGATGTACTCGTTGAACCTGCTCACCATCGCGCTGGAGCTGGCCTGCGAGGAGCCGGAATACGAGGACGTCGCGAGCAAGTTCTGGGAGCACTTCGTCCACATCGCGCGGGCGATGAACACGCTCGGCCTCTGGGACGAGCAGGACGGCTTCTACTACGACCTCCTCCACCGGCCCGGCCAGGAGGAGATGAAGCTGAAGATCCGTAGCATCGTCGGCCTCATTCCGCTCTTCGCCGTGGAGGCGATCGAGTCCGATCGCGTCGAGAGCTTCCCGGGCTTCGCGCGCAGGCTGGACTGGTTCATCGACAAGCGCCCCGATCTCACCGAGGGCGTTGCCTGCATGCGCACACCGGGCGAGAGCGGCCGGCGCCTCTTCGCCATCGTCGAGCCGGAGAAACTACGCCGCGTCCTTTCCCGCCTCCTCGACGAGCGCGAGTTCCTCTCTCCTTACGGCATCCGCGCCCTTTCCGCGGTGCATCGTGCCGAGCCATACATGCTCGATGTCGAAGGACAGACCTACCGCGTCGCCTACGAGCCGGCGGAATCGTCGAGCGGCCTGTTCGGCGGCAACTCCAACTGGCGCGGGCCAATCTGGTTCCCGGTCAACTACCTGCTCATCGAGGCGCTGCAGAAGTTCCATCACTACGTGGGCGACTCCTTCCGCGTGGAGTGCCCTACCGGGTCCGGGAAGATGCTCAACCTGGCGGAGGTGGCTGCCGAGCTATCGCGCAGGCTCTCGTCGATCTTCCTGCGTGACGAGCGCGGGCGCAGGCCGGTCTTCGGACGCGAGGAGAAGCTGCAGCGCGATCCGCACTTCCGTGATTACGTGCCGTTTCATGAGTACTTCCACGGCGACGACGGGTCCGGTGTCGGCGCCAGCCACCAGACGGGATGGACCGGCCTCGTCGCCAAGCTCCTCCAGCAGAGCGGAGAATGACCATGAAGGTGACGCGCGAGGTCTGCTCGGATTACCAGCGCTCTTCCCGGCTCGAGTGGCTCCTGACCAACGGGCGAGGCGGATTCGCCATGGGAACGGTGGCGGGCGCGAATACCCGCCGCTACCACGGCCTCCTCGTCGCCTCCTTGCGTCCTCCGGTCGAGCGGCACGTCCTGCTCTCCAGGCTGGAGGAGGTCGTGGAACCCGGCACCCCGCTCGCCACCAACGCCTACCCGGGGGCGATCGACCCCTCCGGGTACCGGAACCTGATCGAGTTCCGCGCCGAGCCGTTTCCCACCTGGGTTTTCGAAATTGCGGGCGGCGCGCGGATCGAGAAGTCGCTCTGCCTCGTCCAGGGCGAGGACACCGCCGTCGTCGTCTACCGCGCGACACGCCCGTGCCGGATCGCGGTTGCCCCGTTCCTCGCCTTCCGCGACTACCACTCGCTCGTGCACTCCAATCCGTCGCTCGACGGCGCCGTCCGGCAGGATCGCAACGGGGGCGCGCTCACTTTGCGAATTCATCCGTATGCCGGGCTTCCCGAGCTTCGATTGCACACGAATCCGACTGCGCAATTTGCCGCCGACGGCACCTGGTACTTCGCCCACCAGTATGAGGCGGAGCGGGACCGCGGGCTCGATTCCAGCGAGGACCTCTGGAAGATGGGGACCCTGACCCTCGAGGTCGGTCCCGGCCAGCCTGCCTTCGTGGTTGCGTCTCTTTCCGATCGCACGATCGACGCCGGCGAAGTCGCGAGGCTCGAGGCGGCGGAGCGCACACGGCAGTCACCGGCCTTCGCGGATCCGTTCACTGCGCGCCTCGCCCACGCCGCCGAGCAGTACGTGGTGCGGCGGCAGGACGGCAGCCCGACGGTGATCGCCGGCTATCCCTGGTTCACCGACTGGGGCCGCGACACGATGATCGCGCTCCCCGGCCTCCTTCTTTCACGCGGCCGCTTCGACGAGGCGCGAGACGTCATCCGCGGATTTCTCGCGCATCGCGACGGCGGGCTCTTGCCGAATCGATTCCCCGACCGCGGCGAGGCTCCCGAGTACAACACGGTCGACGCGACCCTCTGGCTCTTCCAGGCTGCGTTCGCGTACGTCACCGCCAGCGGTGACGATGCGTTCGTCCGCGAGATCCTGCCGGCGCTGAAGGAAATCCTCCGCTTCCATCTGGAAGGAACGCGCCATGGCATCCGCGTCGATCCGCGCGACCGGCTGCTCGCCGCCGGCGAGCCGGGCGCACAGCTCACCTGGATGGACGCCAAGGTCGGCGATGTCGTCGTGACGCCGCGCCACGGGAAGCCCGTCGAGATCAATGCCCTCTGGTACAACGCGCTGCGAATTGCGGCGCTCCTTGCGCAGGCGGCCGGCGACTACGGTACCAGCGCTTCGTGCTCCCGCGAGGCCGAGCTCGTAGAGCAGAGCTTTGCTCGCGCGTTCTGGAATCCGTCGCGTGGCTGCCTGTACGACGTGGTCGGTGGCCCCGCAGGCGACGATCCCGCCATCCGCCCGAATCAGCTGTTCGCCTTCTCGCTGCCGTTCCCGTTGCTCGACCCCGAACAGCGGCGATCGGTGATGCGAGTCGTCGAGAAGGAGTTGCTCACGCCCTTCGGGCTCCGCACCCTCGCGCGCGGCGAGGCGGGCTACGTTCCCCGGTTCCGCGGCGGACCCTGGGAGCGCGACACTGCCTATCACCAGGGCACGGTCTGGCCCTGGCTCATCGGACCGTACGTGCGGGGATACCTGGCTGCTTTCGGGCGCAATCCGTCGAACGTTGCCGCCTGCCGGCGATTGCTGGAGCCGCTCGAGGCGCATCTCTCGTCCGACGCGTGCCTGGGCCAGGTGTCCGAGGTGTTCGACGCCGAAGAGCCGTACCGCCCAGGGGGATGCCCGGCACAGGCGTGGAGCGTCGCGGAATTGCTCCGGCTGATGACGGTCGATCTCGTCGAGCCCGCCGTTCGCGAGAAGCGCCCGAGGCGCTCCGCCGGAGTGGAGGAACAGCCATGACCGTCCTCGAAGCGCTGCGCCGCCATTCCCGCGAAGCCGCCAGCGAGGCGTTCGGACTCGGCGCGTTCCTCTTCTCGGCCTGCTTCTTCGCCGTCCTCCTCGAGCATCCGTTGTCACCGGCCCACCTCGCCATCCCGAGCGCTCTGGAACGTCGCGCACTGATGGGCCTCGCGATGGGCGTGACCGCGGTCTTGCTCATCTATTCCCCGCCGGGCAAGCGATCCGGTGCTCATCTCAATCCTTCCGTGACGCTCGCCTTCCTCCGGCTCGGCCGGCTGCCGCGCTGGGACGCCGCGATCTACGTCGCGGCGCAAATCGCCGGCGCCTTTCTCGGAGTCGCTCTGGCTCGCGCCATTCTCGGCAGCTCGCGGCTTTCCGCGGTGCACTTCGCCGCGACGGTGCCAGGCCCCTCGGGCCTCGCAGTAGCCTTCCTCGCGGAGCTGTGCATTTCGGGCGTCCTCATGGCGGCCGTCTTGCGCATGGGCGCCTCACGCTTCGCGAGATATACCGGTCTCGTCGCCGGAGCGCTCCTGGCGATCTACATCCTCGTCGAGGCGCCGCTTTCGGGAACGAGCATGAACCCGGCCCGGACGCTCGCCTCCGCGCTGTTCGACGGCAACTTCTCCGCGCTCCTCCTCTACTTCGTCGCTCCGCCGCTCGGGATGCTGCTCGCGACATTCCTGCCCTTGCCACGCGGCTGCGCGAAGGTCGTTCACGACGCGCGCGTTCCGTGCATCTTCTGCGCGCAGCGACCGCCACCTCCCGACAGGAAACGCATCGTCATCCTCGGCGGCGGATTCGGCGGCGTGTTCGCCGCGGCAGCGCTGGAGAAACGACTCGGCGCTCGCGACGACGTCGAGATCGTCCTCGTCTCCAAGGAGAACTACTTCGTCTTCCAGCCCATGCTCCCGGAAGTCATCGGCGGAACCATCGGGCTCACCGATCTGGTCAGCGCCCTGAAGCATCTCTTGCCGCGCACCGAGCTCCACGTCCGCGAGGTGGAGGGGATCGACCTTACCGCGCGTACGGTGACGACGGCGCCCGGCTTCCAGCCGCACGCGCACGTGCTGCCGTTCGATCATCTCGTCCTGGCGCTCGGCAACGTCACCGATTTCCGCGGTCTGTGCGGGCTCGCCGAGCACGCGCTTCCCTTCAAGAACCTGCAAGACGCCCTGGAGGTACGCAACCGCGTCATCCGCGCCGTCGAGGAAGCGGCCATCGAGCACCACGATCCGCGGCTGCGCGAGCAATTGCTCACCTTCGTGGTCGCGGGCGGCGGATTCTCCGGCGTCGAGGTGGTAGCCGAGCTGAACGATTTCGCTCGGGGGATCGCGCGACGCTATCCGTCCATCGAGCCGCGCGAGATCCGCGTGGTCCTGGTGCATTCGCAGGACCGCATCCTGCCCGAGCTGACCGAAAAGCTCGGCCGTTTCGCCGAGCGGATCCTGCGCGAGCGCGGGGTCGAGATCGTGCTCGGCACGCGGCTCGAGGCGGCGACCGGGACGGAAGCCCGTCTAGCCGACGGGACGCGTATCCCGACGCGGACGCTCATCTCGACGGTCCCCTCGTCGCCGCACCCTCGCATCGACGAGCTGCGTGTGGCGAAGTCGCGCGGCCGCGTCCAAGTGACGCCCGAGCTCGCCGTGGAGGGCCACGAAGGTGTGTGGGCGATCGGCGACTGCGCGCTGGTGCCGGCGCCTGAAGGCGGATTCGCGCCACCGACCGCGCAGCACGCCACCCGCCAGGCCGATGTGCTCGCGCACAACCTGCTCTGCGCTATCGACGGCGGCGCGCGCCGGACCTTCTCCTTCCGCGGGCTCGGCAAGATGGGATCGCTCGGCTCGCGCAGCGCCGTCGCGGAGCTCGCGGGGATCCCCGTATCGGGCATCCTGGCGTGGTTCCTCTGGCGGACGATCTACCTTTTGAAACTGCCGGGTTGGGGACGGCGCATGAAGGTCGCCGCATCGTGGACCTTCGATCTGTTCCTGCCCCCCGATCTCGTCCAGTTCCGCTTCGATGCGCCGCCGGCGATGCGCCGCGAGCATTTCGAGCCAGGGCAGGAAATCTTCCGCGAAGGCGATCTCGGCGACCGCATCTACACGATCCTCCGCGGCAGCGCGGAAGTCGTCCAGGGCGATCGCGCCGTCGCGCGCCTCGGCCCGGGCGAGTTCTTCGGCGAGATGGCGCTCCTTGCCGAGCACGGGGTGCGTAACGCCACCGTGCGCTGCGCCGAGTCGCTCGACGTCTGGAGCCTGCCGCGCCGCGATTTCGATCTGTTCGCCCAGGGACTGCCCGCCGTCCACCGCAACCTCGAGCACCTGCGCGCCGAGCAGCTACCCGCGACGGGGACGCGCTGACGGTCGAAGGCGCTCGATGCTGAGTCGCTCGCAACCCAGCGCGCCTGCGCCGGCGATCTTCGCCAGTCACGGCTGTTTCATTGGGTCGACTGCACGGAGCGCTCTCGATGCGCTGCCGACACCACTCGAGAAGACGCGACGCATCGTCGAGATTCTGCTCGAATCAGTGATGGATGTTCAGGGAGAGACGAGCGAGCCCGTCTCTGCCTGCTGCGCGTTTCTTCGACGAGCGGCGGGTTCTGCTCGCGGAGTGCATCCAAAGCCGCCCGAACGAGTGGGTCGGAGAAGACACGGCCTGCGCCTCGTTTGCCGGAACAAGCCGACCGAGAGCCGTCTCGATCATCTCCATCGGCTCAATCCTTGGGGCCCCGGGCCCTGCTCTCGCCAACTCTTCCGGCAGTGATGCCGGAAGTGGCGCATCAGATCAGCGCAGCCGATCGGCCAGATGGTCTCCGACGCGCAGGGCGTTGGCCATGATCGTCAAACCGGGATTCACCGCCGCCGACGAGGGGAAGAAGCTCGCATCCACGACGTAGAGGTTGTCGACGTCGTGCGCCTGGCAGTTGCGGTCGAGCGCCGAGGTTTGTGGGTCGTTGCCGAAGCGGACCGTTCCGTTCTGGTGTGCGACGCCGGCGAGCGGGATGCGCTGGCCGACGTACAAGCTCCGCGCGAAGAGTCCCTGGTGGCAATTCTTGCCGTGGATGTCGCAAACCCGCTGCGCGCCCATGGCCGCCTTGAGGCGCGCGATGAGCTGTCGATGTGCTTCCTCGTTGTTCGGCCGATAATCGAGGACGATTCCTCCCTGCGAGTCCAAGGTGACGCGATTCTCGGGGTCGGGCAGGTCCTCGGAGGTGAGCCAGAAGTCGAGCGAGTGCCGGGCCATCAGGTCGAGCGTGAAGCCCGGGGCGATCGCGGGGGCACCGCCCTTCAGCGTGACTCCGTCGAGCTTGCCGACGAAGGAGATGTGCCCCATCGGATAGGGGAACTCGCTGTCGCCGAAGTAGAAATCGTTCAGCGAGAGCGATTTCTGGAAGATGGTCGGGTTCGGGCATTTGGAGACGGCCATCAGTACCGAGTTGACGTGCCCCATGTAGTGTCGGCCGACGACGCCCGAGCGGTTGGCGAGCCCGTCCGGGTGGTGACCGTTCGCCGATCGCAGGAGCAGCGCGGCGGAGTTGATCGCGCCGCACGCGGCGGCCACGATTCCGGCCTTGTATTCCTCGACCGCGCCGTCGCGGCGGACGATCACCTTCGTCACTTCGCGTCCCGTCGAGCTGGTCTCGAGCCGCTCGACGAATGCGTTGGTGAGGAGCGTGACGTTAGGGTACTCGAGGGCTGGGTCGACGGCGAGCACCTGGGCATCCGCCTTGGCACGCACCAGGCAAGGGAATCCGTCGCAAGTGTTGCAGCGGATGCAGCGGCTCGCTTGCGGATTCTTCTCGTCGAGGAGGATGCCGAGCGGCGTGTGGAAGGGCCGGAGGCCCTGGTTCGCGAAGTCCTCGCTGAGCTGCTGCAGGCGTGGCTCGTGGCTGACCGCGGGATGGGGAAACGGCTCGCTCGAGGGAGGCTCGGTCGGATCCTCTCCCCGCTCTCCGTGCACGTGATACATGCGCTCGGCTCTCGCGTAATACGGCTCGAGCTCGTCGTAGGTGATGGGCCAGGCCGGCGAGATCCCGCCGTGATGGCGTATCTCGCCGAAGTCCTGCTTGCGGAACCGGAACAACGCCGCGCCGTAGAACTTGGTGTTGCCGCCCACCGCATAGTTGGTGTGCGGGTGGAGGTCGTCGCCGTTCCGGTCCTTCCAGACCTCCTTGGTCTGGTACTTCCCTTCGAGGTTCACCGCGCGCGGTTCCCAGTTGTCCTTCTCGCGTGGAACGTATCCGCCGCGCTCGAGGAGCAGGATCTTCTTTCCGGTAGGGGCCAGGCGATGAACCAGCGTCCCGCCACCTGCTCCCGAACCGATCACGATGACGTCGTAGGAATCGGCCATTTTCCCCTCCTTGGTTCCCCTACTCGTCCCTGCTCGAGCCGATTTCGTTACAAGGGCCGGCCGTCCAACCTCGGCGGCCGGCCCGGGGTCGAATCACGGCGTGCTGACAGGATCCGCGGCCATCGGATCGAGGCGGGTGAGCGTGAAGCTCCCGACGCCACCGCCATCCTTGTTCACGACCGTGCCGGCGAGCGTGCGCCCCGCGATCCGGCCGTCGAGAACCAGCGCGGCGAGCTCGATGTGGACCGCGTCGGAGGTGCGGCGGACACCGTTGATCATGACGCCCGGCTGACTCTCGACGGACATCCAGCTTCCCGCGTAGGTGCCCTCCCTGGAGTCGATCATGATCGACAACGACCGCTGCCAACCGTCTCGATCGATCACGCCTACCCAGTGGCCCGGGAGAGGATCCTTGCGCGAATCGACGTTCCTCGGCGTTCCTGCGCAGGCCGCGAGGGCCAGCGCGAGCACGGCGATCATCTTCTTCATGGACTGCTCCTTGTGATGACCGGCCGGTGCCGGTCCATTTGACATGGATGTCCGGCAGGGAATGAAACTGTTACAGGCCCGCGCTCCCGTGCTCGTCCCGGGGCAACTATCGGCGCCAAATGGGGAGGCGATGTGAAGCCGTCCGTGCTGCTGCGGGTCGCGTCTGTTCTGAGCTTCCTCTACTTCCTGGGCCACAGCGCGGGATTTCCCTGGACTCCGGCGGACGGCCCGCAAGCTACCGCCGTGGTCGAGGCGATGAAGAGATTCCAATTCGAGGTGGTTGGGCGTTCGAGGACGTACTGGGACTTCTACCAGGGTTTCGGTGTGACCATCAGCGTCCAACTTCTCGTCCAGACGCTGGTGCTCTGGCACCTCGGCACCGTCGCGAAAACAGATCCCGCACGGGTGCGCCCGCTCGTCGCGGTCTTCGCGGTGGCGATGCTGATCACCGCGATCCTTGCGACGCGCTATTTCTTTCCGATTCCCTTGATTTTCGCGGGCGCGATCTCCGTTTGCCTCGGGATCGCGGTCGGTACGGCGCCTCGTGCGATGTCACGACACGAGCTGAAAGCAAAGGATTAGCGTGCGCGCGGCCATGGTCCTGTGGCTGGTCCCAGTAGCCGTGTATGGCGCCGACCCGCGATCCCCTGACGACGCCTGGCCCGCCAGCTGGAAGAGGGTAGGACCTGTCGAGACGGCCGCGATCGGTGGCCTTGGCCTGGGCGCGCTGCTCCTCGAGGTGGTGGTGAAGGCACCTTCCAACGCGCGGTGGGATTCTCCGATCCTCTTCGACGACAGCGCGAGGAACGCGCTGCGCGCAGGGTCAGCCACCGGCCGCTCGCGCGCCGCCACCGCCAGCGACTTCGGCTATCTCGGCCTTCCCATCTACGCGGTCGGGGTCGAGGCGGGCCTCGTCACCTGGCTGGGCAAGGACAAGGCCGACGTCGCGCTGCAGCTCGGTCTGATCAACGTGGAGGCCATCGCCATCAACGCGCTGCTCTCGCGGGTGACGCAAACGACCGTGGGCCGGTCCCGACCGGACGCGCAACCAGGCAACAGCGACAACACCGCATTCTTCAGCGGTCATACCTCGACCGCGTTCACCAGCGCTTCAGCGCTCTGCGTGCAGCACTCGCGCCTTGCGATCTATGAAAGCGCCGCGGACACGGTTGTTTGCCCGGCCGCGCTCACGGTGGCCTCCGCGACCGGCCTCCTGCGCATCGTGGCCGATCGGCACTGGGCGTCCGACGTCATCGCCGGCGCGATTTTTGGAACGGTCGTCGGCGCAAGCGTGTCCCTCGCGCATATGCCCGATGCGGAGACTCACTCTGCATCCCTTTCGCTCGGCGCGGACGGTCGATCCCTCGTCTACGGCGGCAGGTTCTGAGGATCGCGAGGCGCGGGTCGTGGGCCAATGCGTCAATCGAGTCCGATGGAGTTGGTACCGGGAATCCGATCGATCGGGAGCGGAGGTCGTTCGTCGACCGTCGCTTTCCGGATCGGGGAATTCCGGGTCACCCGTCCGTCCTGGACGCCGTACTCAGCCTCCTTCCTGCAACCTCGGGCGAGATAGCCGGACGGCAAGCCGTGGACCACCACTTCGTCCTCCGAGCAGCCGAAATCGGTCGCGGCATGTTTGCGGACGAGTGCGTCGGGAAAGGTACAACCGGCGAGAAGCACCAATGCGGCTGCGCCTGCTGCGGCTCTCAGCGAGAAGTCTGACAATCGAGACTCCGACCGTCCCTGGAAATGCTCTCCCTTCGGGACGCTACATCGATTTCCAGCGACACGTTCAACGCGAGGATCGAACGGTGCACGCGAACATCTTCCTCACCAACCTCGCCCTCGTGCTCTGCGTCGCCGCGGTTACCACAGTCGTCTTCGAGCGCCTCCGGCAACCCGTCGTGCTCGGCTACCTGCTCGCCGGCATCATCGTCGGCCCGCACATTCTCGCTCCCATCACCGCGGACAACGAAACCATCCAGGGGTTGTCGGAGTTGGGCGTCATCCTGCTGCTCTTCGGCATCGGCCTCGAATTCACCATCGGAAAGCTCCTCCGCGTCGGAGCGGCGGCAGCTCTGGTGGCCGTCGTCGAAGTGAGCGCCCAGATCGGGGCAGGCAATCTCGCGGGCCGCGCATTCGGCTGGAGCACGCAGCAGAGCCTCTATGCCGGCGCGGTCGTCGCCATCTCCAGCACCACCATCATCGTCAAGGCTTTCGGAGAATTGCGCATCGTCGGGCGGCTGCGCGATCTGGTGCTGTCCATCCTCATCGTCGAGGACCTGGTCGCGATCCTCCTCCTCGCCGGGTTGACCGCGCTGTCCAGCGGCAAGCTCTCCGCAGCTCAACTCGCCGGTACCGCGGGCCGCCTGGCGCTCTTCCTCGGGCTCGTCGTCGGCATCGGCCTGCTCGTCGTCCCGCGGCTGGTCCGTGCCGTGCTGAAGCTCGATCGACCCGAGACGACGGTGATCTTCTGCGTCGGCATCTGTTTTGCGTTCGCCCTCCTCGCGCAGCACTACGGTTACTCCGTCGCGCTCGGCGCCTTTCTCGCCGGCATGCTGGTCGCCGAGTCCGGCGACGGACCGAGGCTCGAGCATCTCCTCCAGCCCTTGCGAGATCTGTTCGGGGCCATCTTCTTCGTCTCAGTCGGTATGTTGATCGATCCCTCGCAAGCAGCCGAGCACTGGGGAGCCATCCTCGTGCTCTCCGCCGTCGTGGTCGTCGGCAAGACGGTGGCGGTTTCCATCCCTGCCTTCCTTACCGGCGCCGGCGTGCGCGGGGCCCTTCAGGTCGGGATGAGCATGGCGCAGATCGGAGAGTTCTCGTTCATCATCGCGGGGCTCGGCATGGCCCAGGGGGCCGTTCCCGACTACTTCTACGCGGTAGCCGTGTGCGTTTCCGCGCTCACGACGCTCACGACGCCTTGGATGATTCGCGCCTCCGGGCCGGTGGCCGCGTGGGTCGATCGAAAGCTGCCGCACTCGCTGCAGACGTTCGTGGCGCTCTACGGCACCTGGATTGCGGGATTGAAGGCGCCGGGACCGAGCGGCACGCGCGCGCAGCGCCTGGTGAAGATGCTGATCCTCGACGCGGTGCTGCTGGCTGCGGTGGTGATCGCGTGCTCGCGCTTCTTCCCCGCGGGAGTGAGCTTCTTGCAGGCACGGACGGGCATCGGCAGCCGTGGAGCGCAGGCCGTGGCGCTGATTGCCGCCCTGGCGCTGACATTGCCGTTCCTCGTCGGCATCGTGCGGCTCGTCGGCGGGCTCGCCGTGGAGTTTGCCCGGGTAGCGCTTCCCGCCCGTGCGTCGGGCGAGGTGGACCTCGCCGCCGCACCGCGACGGGCCTTCGTCGTGGCGTTGCAATTGATGGCTGCCATGGCGCTCGGGTTCCCGTTGTTCCTCGCTACCCAGGCCTTCCTGCCCGCGGGTGCGTCGGCGGCCGTGTTCGCGCTTGCTCTGGTTGTCCTCGCCGTGCGGTTGTGGCGGTCGGTGAGCAATCTGCAAGGACACGTGCGCGCGGGCGCGGAAGTGCTCGCCGAAGCGTTCTCCGCAGCGCGCCCCACGCCGGCGAACAATCCGTCGCTCGGGCAAGTGCTGGGGGGCCTCGGTGAACCCGAGCGTTTTCGATTGCCCGCTGGCAGTCCGGCCGTCGGCCGCACGCTCGCCGACATCAATTTGCGCGGCGCGACCGGCGCCACCGTGCTCGCCATCGCCAGGGCGGGTCAGACCGTCCTCGTTCCCACGGGGCACAAAGCGTTGCAGGCCGACGACGTTCTTGCGCTGGCGGGGACGCAGGAGAGCATCGAAGCGGCTCGCGCGTTGTTGTCGGGGGAGACGAAGGACGGGTCATGACGCTCGCACCTCGTCGAACCTCGCGCGGTGGCTTGACCGCCGGTCGATGGTAGCGCTACCAAAAGACCATGAAAAAGGTCGGTCTGAGCGGGGGCGCCGCCCTCGCGATCGCGTTCGGCGCTTTCGCCGCCGGCGCAGAAGAGAAGAGCGAGATCTCCATCACCCGCCAGCCGGGCATCGGCTACATGCCGACGCACGTCATCGAGAAGGATCGGCTCATCGAGAAGCACGCCGCGCGACTGGGAATCGCGAACCCGAAGGTGAGCTGGATCACCTTCTCGGGCGGCGGCGCCCAGACCGACGCGCTTCTCTCGGGCGGCGTGGACGTCGTCAACACCGGGGTGGGGAACCTCCTGCTCCTCTGGGACCGGACGCGCGGAGGGGTCAAGGGCATCGTCGCGACGCAAGCTCTGCCGGTCACGCTGATCACTCGCGATCCCCACATCAAGACGCTCGCCGATTACGGCCCGACCGACAAGATCGCCGTTCCCACGGTGCGAGTCTCGACGCAAGCGATCCTGCTGGAGATGGCCTGCGCGAAGGCCTTCGGATCCGATCAGTGGGCGAAGCTCGATGCGAACACGGTCCAGCTCGGGCATCCGGACGCGGCCATCGCGCTGTCGAATCCGCACCATGAGGTGAGGAGCCACTTCTCAGCGCCGCCGTTCTCCTACTTCGAGCGCAAGACCGTTCCGGGCGCTCGGGTCGTGCTCCAGTCCGAGGAGATCATCGGCGGACCGCTCACCCAGGCGCAGTTCTTCACCACCACCCGATTCGCCGAGGCGAATCCGCGGTTCCTCCAGGCCATCAAGGCGGCGACGATCGAAGCGCTGGAGATCATCCGCAAGGACACGCGTCGCTCCGTCGAGATCTACAAGGAGATCAGCAAGGACTCGCGCAGCACGGACGAGCTGCTCGAGGTCCTCAAGCAGCCGGGGATGATGGAGTTCAACGCCGCGCCGCAGGGCACGATGAAGATGGCCGAGCACCTTTCCGCGATCGGCACGTTGAAGACGAGGCCGAAGTCCTGGAAGGATTACTACCTGCCGATCGCTTACGATCTGAACGGCAATTGATGACGGCGCCTCGCTCATCGGGCGCTCCCGTCGTCCGCGAGATGCTCGTCGTCCCGGTCGCCGGGTATGACAGCATGCTCCTCAATCTGAGCGGAGCGCACGCGCCGGTCTTCACGCGCAACGTCGTCATCCTGAGGGACGACGCCGGACACACCGGCCTGGGAGAGGTCCCCGGGGGCGAGCGGATCCGGCAGACCCTCGAGGACGCGCGTTCCCTGGTCGTCGGCCAATCCGTCGGCGCCTGCCGGAACATCGTCTCTCACGTTTGCGAGCGCTTCGCCGATCGGGACAGCGCAGGTCGCGGCGCGCAGACCTTCGATCAGCGAACGACCATCCACGCTGCCGCGGCGCTGGAATGCGCGCTCTTCGATCTGCTCGGCCAGTCCCTCGGCGTGCCGGTCGCCGCGCTCCTCGGGGACGGTCAGCGGCGCGCCTCGATACCGGTGCTCGGTTATCTCTTCTACGTCGGCGACCGGAAGAAGACCTCGCTGCCTTACCTGGAAGGTCCTCGCACTGGCGACGAGTGGTTGCGGTTGCGGCACGAAGAAGCAGTCACGCCCGCTGCGATCGTCCGCCTCGCCGAGGCCGCCCAGGCCCGCTACGGTTTCTGCGATTTCAAGTTGAAGGGAGGGGTCCTTCCCGGAAGCGAAGAGATGGCCGCGATATCGGCCGTGAAGGCGCGCTTTCCGGGAGCTCGCGTCACCGTCGATCCGAACGGTGCCTGGTCGCTCGACGAAGCGGTCGCGCTGTGCAAGAGCCACCGCGGCGTCCTCGCTTACGCGGAGGATCCGTGCGGCGCCGAGGGCGGGTATTCGGGCCGCGAGGTGATGGCCGAGTTCCGCAGGGCGACCGGTGTGCCGACGGCGACCAACATGATCGCCACCAACTGGCGGGAGATGGCCCATGCCATCCAGCTCGATGCCGTCGACATCCCTCTCGCCGACCCTCATTTCTGGACCATGAACGGTTCGGTCCGCGTCGCGCAGATGTGCCAGGACTGGGGACGCACCTGGGGCTCGCACTCGAATACCCATTTCGACATCTCGCTGGCGATGTTCACCCACGTCGCGGCGGCGGCGCCCGGAGAAATCACCGCCATCGATACGCACTGGATCTGGCAGGACGGGCAGCGCCTGACCAAAGAGCCCTTTTCCATCGCCGGCGGATCGATCGCGGTACCCGACAAGCCGGGTCTCGGAATCGAGCTGGACGAGGAGAAGCTCGAGGATGCTCGCCGCTTGCACGACAAGCTCGGGCCCGGCGCGCGCGACGACGCGCAAGCGATGCGATTCCTCATTTCCGACTGGAAGTTCGATCCCCGTCGTCCGGCGCTCGTGCGCTGAAGGAGGGGCAATGGGGCCACGGCGGTCTCTCATCATTCGCAAACGCGCACCGCTCCGCGCCGCCACGCTTGCCGACGTGGCGAAGATCGCCGGCGTCTCACCGATGACCGCGTCGCGGGCGCTCAACCAGGCCCATCTCGTCGCCACCGACAAGGCCGAGCGGGTGCGCGCGGCGGCCGCCCGGCTCGCTTACGTTCCGAACCGGATTGCAGGCGGCCTCGCCTCGCAAAGAAGCCGGCTCGTCATCGCCGTCGTGCCGGGCACGTTGAACCCGGTGTTCGCCGACCTGATCCATGCGCTCCGCGAGGAGCTGTTGCGATCCGGCTACCAACTCTTTCTCGGATTGTCCGACTACGACATGCCCGCGGAGGACGAGCTGGTGGAGACGACCATCGGCCACCGTCCCGACGGCATCGTCCTCACGGGCGTCGTGCATTCGCCGCAGCTCCGCTTCCGTCTGGCCGGCGCGCGCATCCCGGTGGTCGAGACCTGGGACCTGACCCCGACGCCGATCGACATGTTGGTCGGCTTCTCCAACGAGAAGGTCGGCGCGTCGGCCGCAGAGCACCTCCTGCGGCGCGGTTCGCGCAAGCCAGCGCTGATCGTCGCGGACGACCATCGAGCCCAGGCGAGAGGAGCGGGGTTCGCGGCCGCGGCGGCGGAGCGCGGGATCGCCATCGCGGGCCGGGTCGCCGTGCGCGCGCCGACGACGCTGGGAATGGGGCGCGACGGGTTGGCTCGGCTGCTCACCGCCGACCCGCGCATCGATGCCGTATTCTGCAGCTCCGATCAGCTTGCCACCGGCGTGCTCTTCGAAGCCGCCGCGAGAGGGATCCGCGTGCCCGAGCGATTGGCGGTGATGGGATTCGGCGACCTGAGCGGCTCGGCGCACACCCATCCTTCGCTGACGACCGTCGCCGTCGACGGCGCCCGTATCGGCCGGGAAGCGGCACGGCTCCTCCTCGAGCGGCTCGCTGCACCGGAGGCTGCAAGGCGCTCGCGCATCGTGGACGTCGGGTCGCGGGTCGTGGCGCGAGAGAGCGCCTGACGGAGGAAGCATGAAAATGGTCATCTTCGCCTGCGTTCACAACGCCGGCCGTTCGCAGATGGCAAGCGCCTTCTTCAACGCCATGGCCGATGGCGCCAAGGCGGTCGCGGTGTCCGCCGGGACGCAGCCGGGCGATCGCGTCCACCCCGAAGTCGTCGCGGTCATGTCGGAAGCGGGCCTGGATTTATCCGCCGTCCGCCCGCGACGTCTCACGAAGGAGTTGGCGGAGACCGGCAGCTTGCTCGTGACGATGGGCTGCGGAGACGACTGCCCCTTCGTACCCGGTTTGAGGCGCGAAGACTGGCCGCTGCAGGACCCCAAGGGCCAACCGATCGAGCGCGTCCGCGCCGTCCGCGACGAGATCAGGGCGAGGGTAGGGCGGCTCCTGGAAACCGAGGGTTGGGGTCGTGCCGAAAGCTGACTATCCAACTATTGCGACCTTCGTCCCCGTACTGGGACGGATCGTCGCACCGCGGCATGGGAGGTCCCCGTCCGACTGTGCAAGCGTCTAGTGAATGACCATCTTACTGGAACACCGCCCGTGCGTTCCGGTGAGCGCACTCCACGTGTAGATCACGGCCGACGATGGGAGAAACGGCGACAACCACCGTCCCCCGGCGTCTCGCCGATTTCCTCCGGGAACGGCACGACGAGATCATCGCGCGCTGGGAGCGCGAAGTCACCCGCCTGCGTCCCGCGAAATTCCTCACCCGTCCGGCGCTGCTCGATCACATCCCCGACTTCCTCCGGCAGTTGACCGAATTCGTGAGCGCCGCGCGCGAGCACCAGCAGGTCGCGCCTCCGCAGCAGTTTCCCATCGTGCACGCCATCGAGCGCCTCGACCTCGGATACGACCTCGCCGAAGTGGTGTCGGAATACGCCATCCTGCGCGAGTGCATCTCGACGCTCGCCCATACCCAGTCGTCGCCTTCGTTGTTTTCGGCCGAGTTGCCGCTGCTCCACCATGCTCTCGATCTCGCCATCGCCGCGTCGGTCGAACGGTACAGCCAGACCCGCGAGCGCACCTTGAAGGCGCTCGATCGGATCTCCACCGCGGCACTCGGGGTCCACGAAGTCCGCGCCTTCCTGCCCAAGACCCTCGCTGCCTTGCTGGAGACGACACCCGCGATCGATTCCGCCAGCATCCTGCTCATCGACGATGGCCGCCTCCACGTCAAGGCAGCCGCGGGTCTCGCGCTCCCTCCGGGAACCGCGCCGTCGCTTCGTCCCGGCGAATGTTTCGCGGGGAAGGTGTGGGAGACGCAGAAGCCCCTCGCCATCCGCGACCTGGAAAGCGACCCGACCGTCACCACCGACATCATCCAGAGGCGCGGGACCCGCGCCATGTACGGTGTTCCCTTGCACTTCGGGACCGAGCCGATCGGCGTCGCCTTGATGGGTTCCTCCAGCACCTACGAGTTCTCGCACGACGATCTGCTGCTCTTCCGGACCGCCGCGAACCGTGTCGCCGCGCTGGTGGCACACGCGCGGCTGGACGAAGCGGTCGGTCGCCAGAGCGAGATGCACGAGAGCATCCTCTCGGCGCTCGGCGACCTGGGCGAGGGATTCGCCATCGTCGAGAACGGACGCGTCGCCTTCGTGAACCCGGCCCTCTGCCGCATCGTCGGGCGATCGCCCGAGGAGATCTACGCGCTGCCCTCCTTGCTCGATCTCGTGGTCCCCGACGAGCGCGATGCGCAGCGACAAATTCTCGAGGAGCGCTTCGGCCGCGAGGGCGCAGCGGGCGGACGTCTCGAGGCGAAGTTGTTGCACAAGGACGGGCATGGCATCGACGTCGAGTTGGGCGTCAAGCGGAAGGTGACCGGTCGCGTGGTGCTCGTCGTCCGCGACGTCACGGAGCGCAAGACGCTGGAGCGCGAGCGGGCCGAGCACCAGGCCCGCCTCGAGACGGTGCTGCAAATCCTTCCGGTGGGCGTCGTCATCGGCGCCGCCCCGAGCGGAGCTCTCGTCCTGCGAAACGCCGAGGCCGAACGGCTGTGGGGCCGCGGTATGGATGCCCGATCCATCGCGGAATACCGCATCTACCAGGGATACTGGCCGGACGGGCGGCCCGTTGCCAGCTCGGAATGGCCGCTCGCGCGGGCGGTTCGAGATGGCGAAATCACGCCCGCCGAGGAAATCCACATCGTCTCCGCAGACGGTACGCGACGGATCACGGAAATGAAGGCGGCGCCGGTGCGCGACGCCGCCGGCGCGGTCGTGGCCGGAGTCGTCACCATCGTGGACGTTACCGATCGCAAGCGGGACGAAGAGGAGCTTCGCGCGGCGCTCGCATTCCGCGACCAGATCTTGAACATCCTCGCTCACGACCTCCGCCAGCCGCTGACGGTGGTGGGAACTTCCGCCGAGCTGCTGCTGCGCAAGGAAACCCTGAAGGACGACGCTCCCGTGCTGCGGCGGCAGATCCGGAACGTCGAGCGGATGGATCGGATGATCCGCGATCTGCTCGACTACGCGCGGGCGCGGCGCGGAATCGGGATTCCCATCGCGCGGAAGCGGGTCGATCTCGGCACGGTCTTCCGGCAGGCCCTGGAATCGATCGAGTCGATCCATCCAGGCCGGAAGCTCGCCTTCGATCGCAAGGGGGATGTGGCCGGCCTTTTCGACGCCGACCGGATGCTGCAGGTATTCGTCAACCTGGTCGAGAACGCCGTCGCCTACGGTCCCAAGGACATGCCGGTCGACATCTCGCTCGAGGAAGACGGAGCGGCCGTCGTCTTGCGGGTGCACAACCTCGGTGAGCCGATCCCGCCCGACAGGCTCTCGACCATCTTCGAGCCGTTCCGGAGAGGGACGAGCCAGAGCAATCGGGGCGGGCTGGGACTGGGCCTTTTCATCGTGCAGCAGATCATCGCCGCGCACCACGGCACGGTGGCGGTAACCTCGACTGCCGAGGATGGCACCACGTTCGTCGTTCGCGTGCCGAAAGCGTGACCTCGCTCAGCGGTCTTTCGCGCGCGGCACCGCGGAGCTCTCGAGGCGCTCGAACAATTGGCGAACCACCGGTGAGAGCGGCTCTTGCCGGCCGGCCTGGATTCCCTTGAGCTCGAGCTGATCGAGGGGCGGACGCAATGCGACCGTCTCGAACTGGTTCGATTGCAGATCTTCCGAGACCGCGAAGCCGGGGAGCACGCCGTATGCGCCGGCCGTGCGCAAGACGGTGCGCTTGACCGCCTCGATGGTTCCCAGTCCATTCATGGTGGGCGCCGGAAAGCCGGTCGCCCGGAACTGCTCGCGCACGATCTGGTGATAGGTGCCGGCGCGGTCGCTGAAGAAGAAAACGCCCTTTCGCAAAGTCTCCGCGGTCATCGTCTCGGCGCTACCCTCGTTCGCACGGGGAGCCTTGAAACACACCAGCGGCGTCCGCAGCAGGACCCGCTCCTCGGTCCGCCGGCTCCCGCGCTCGAGCAGCAGCCCGACGTCGATCTGACCGCTTTTCACCCAGCGGCGGATGTCAGCGCAATTCCCGATCTCGACGTTGACGCGCAGCTTCGGCCAGGTTCGCTGGAGCGCCGTCACGAGGGGCGGAAGAAGGTAGGCGCTCACCGACTCGACCGTGCCGACGACGAGAGTCGAGCTGGCGCGGTCGCCGACGGCGGCGACGCCCGCCCTCGCTTCGCGCTCGAGCGAGAGCATCTTCTGCGCGTAGGGGACGAGCGCCCTGCCTTCCTCGGTGAGACCTAGACTGCGGCCGTTCTTCTTGAACACCCGGGTCCCGAGAGCGCGCTCGAGAGAGGCGATGTTCTCGGAAACGGTGGACTGCGCGACCCCGAGGGTCTGCGCGGCCCGGGTGAGGGTCTCCGCCTCGACCACGGCGACGAACATCCGTAGCTGCCTGAGCTCGAGATCGGCGCTCACGGGCGGACGCACCATCCATCGGTAACTCCGATGGAACCGATTGGCGGTTTGGAGCAGGTGGGCACGCGGCGCAGGTTTGGCCCTCGGGAGGCACGCATGCCGAAAGTGACCAATCTGGTTCGCGCGGTATTCACCATGCTGCTCTTCCCCGCGCTCACCTTCGCCGGCGCCGCCCCTCGGAAGCTCATTCCCATCACCACCCGTTCGAATGAGGCGCGGGCGCTCTACCTGGAAGGCCGGGCCCTCATCGATCGGCTCAAGGCTACCGATGCCAACGCCAGGATGCGAGCGGCAGTGGAGAAGGACCCGGATTTCGCCCTGGCCTGGCTGCAGCTGTCCAACACCTCGGGAACCTCCAAGGAATCGTTCGAGGCCCTGAAGCACGCGACCGCCCTGGTGGGGAAGGTCAGCGAAGGCGAGCGAATGCTCATCCTCGCGGTCGACGCAGGCACCCGCTCGCTGATCGCCGAGCAGGAGAGGCTCTTGACCACCCTCGTGCGCAAGTATCCAGACGACGCGCGAGCCCACACACAACTGGGATTGCACTACTTCAACCGCCAGGATTGGGTCGCTACCGTGCGCGAGCTCTCGCGCTCGATCGATCTCGACCCTCGATACACCATCCCCTACAACCAGCTCGGCTACGCCTATCGTTTCCAAGGCAAGATGGTCGATGCGGAGAAGACCTTCCGCCGATACAGCGAGCTGTTGCCGTCGGATCCGAATCCGCACGATTCCTATGCGGAGCTGCTCATGCAGCTCGGCCGCTTCGACGAGTCGATCGCCGAGTATCGCAAAGCGCTCGAGATAGACCCGCTCTTCCCTTCCGCCCTGGTGGGGATCGCCAACGACCAGGTGCTGCAGGGAAAGGGAGAGGAGGCGCGCGCGACGCTGAAGGAGGCGCTGCGCATCGCGCGCAATGACGGCGAGAAACGGCAGGCCTGGTACTGGATCGGGCAGACCTGGGCCCACGAAGGTCGCTGGACGCAAGCGATCGAGTCCATAGAGGAAGAGAAGAAGATCGCGGATGCGGCGGGCGATCTGGTGTCGGCTTCTCGGGATCTCAATCTCATCGGCAACCTGCTCCTCGGCGCCGACAAGCCGGACGAGGCGGCGCGGCAATTCGAAGCGGGCGTGGCGCTGGTCGCCAAGGCCGGGACCTCCGCCGAGGTCAAGGAGACGGCGCGGCGAAATCACCTCTTCGATCTGGCGCGGGTCGCGCTACAGAAGAAGGATCTGGCAACTGCGCGGGCCCGATCGCGCGACTACGCGGCCGCCGTCTTTGCGAGGAACGTCCCGCTCGAGGTGCGGCAGAGTCACGAGCTGGCCGGGATGATCGCGGTGCAGGCCGAGGAATGGGCCACCGCGGTCAACGAGCTGGCTCTCGCGAACCAGCGCAACCCGCGCGTGCTCTATCTCACGGGGCTCGCCTGGCAGGGGAAGGGCGACCCGGCCAGAGCCAGGGAAGCACTGAAGGCGGCCGCCGACTTCAACCAGCTCGATCCTGTCTATGCGTTCGTGCGCACTGCCGCGCGCCACGCGCTTTCGTTGAGCTGAGCGGCGTTGCTGCACACGCGACATGTCTTTGCAGGCGGAGCTCGCGCCGGATGCGGCAGGGCTTCGGGGGGAACCAATTCTCGGAGGAAGCATGCGGTTTGGGAACATCATCGGTTTGGTGACAGCCGGGGCAGCGAGCTTCCTGCTCGCGCTGCCGGCCCTGGCGCAGACGACGGGTTCGTTGTCGGGTCAGGTGGTCGACGCAAACTCGCAGCAGCCCGTGGGCGACGCGGTCGTCATCGCCCAGAGCCCTGCACTGCAAGGTGAGCAGACCGTCGTCACGGATACGACCGGCGCGTTCGAGATCACCCTCCTTCCGGCGGGCACCTATACCCTCACGGTCCAGCGCGAAGGCTTCCAGCCCTTCACGCAGCAGGGATTGACCGTCCGTCTCGACCGCACCATCCGGGTCAAGCTATCGCTGGTTCCCGATGCCTTGAAGGAGCAGGCGATCGAGATCGTGGCGCAGCGGCCGAGCATCGCCGTCACCTCCACGCAGCAGGGCGGCTCGATCTCCAAGGAACAGATGTCGCTCGTTCCCTACGGCCGCAACGCCCGCACCTTCGATCAGGTGGCGACCGCGATTCCCGGCGTGCAGCCCGACGCGAACGGCGGCTTCGCGATGAACGGCTCCGGCTCTCCCGAGCAGAACTACATCATCGACGGCGTCAACGTCTCCGACCCGGGTTTCGGCACGCTCGGCACCACGCTCATCCAGGACTTCGTCCAGGAAGTCGAGATCAAGACCGGCGGCTACCAGGCCGAATACGGCCGCGCCACGGGCGGCATCATCAACGTCGTCACCAAGTCGGGCAGCAACGAGTTCCACGGATCGGTGTTCGTGAACTGGTCGCCCTTCGAGGCCACGCGCAAGCAGATCAACACGCTCGGCGCCTCCATCGGGACCCAGGTCTCCCAGCGCTACAACCTGGATTTCGGCGCCGAGCTCGGTGGACCCATCATCAAGGACAAGCTGTGGTTCTTCGCCGGCGTCGCGCCGCAGTTCGTCTCGCGCAACATCGCCCGCACCATCAACGTGGAGGAGTCGAACCCCACGGGGCAGGCGGTCCTCGACTCGAACGGGAATCCGCTCACCAAGGAGATCGCGCGCAAGACGTACACTTCGACGCAGACCTCCTACAACCTGAGCGGCAAGCTGACCTATCTGCTCAACGAGAACCACAGCGTCGCGCTCGCCGCGTACGGCAACCCGACCAACAACAACGGCGTCTACGTCGACAACTACGGGTTCGTGAGCTCGCCGGCCACGGGCAACGAGGGTACCTTCCTCCAGAATCACGAGCTCGGCGCGGTCGACACCTCCCTGCGGTACTCGGGCAAGCTGTTCAACAAGACGATGCTGGTGGAGGCGACAGCTGCCTATCACCGGCAGCGCGACAACGAGGTCCCCGTCGGAGTCGACGGCGTGAGCGCCGCGGCGGTCGCCAACACGCCGAACGTCAACCTCCGAGGAACCCGCAACCTCCTCGACCCGCTCATCCAGAGCGATCCCCTTGTCCCCGACTACCAGAAGAGCGCGGCGGTGCAGGCTGCCTGCGCCATCCAGCCGAACGGATTCGATCCCTGCCCGGTGACGAACTACGGGACCGGCGGCGCCGCCATCCTCCTCGGCACGCGCACGCTCGACCGCATCGGCGGCGTCCTCAAGCTCTCCAACTTCGTCGAGCTGGCCGGACACCACCAATTCAAGTACGGAATCGACGGGTCGCGCGACTCGTTCAACCAGACCAAGACGTACGCAGGCGGAGCGGCGCTGCGCCTCTTGACGAGCGGCACCATCCAGTACTTCCGCGCCTTCGGTCACGCCGATCCGAGCCGCCCCGGGCAGGCGGCGGTCAATCCGGCGGATCCGAATCGCTTCCAGGACGATACCGTCTCGGCCGTAACGCACAACACCTCGGTCGCCTTCTTCGTGCAGGACACCTGGAACGTCCTCGATCGCGTCGTCCTCGACATCGGCGTTCGCGGCGAGAAGCAGCTCATGTACGCGGACTCGAAGACCCTCGACGCCAACGGCAATCCCGTCAACGGCGCCGGAATCAACCTGACGAACGTCATGCCGCGCGTCGGCCTCGTCTACGACTTCACCGGCCGCGGGCTCTCCAAGGTGTACGGGTCGTATGGGCGGTTCTACGAGTACATTCCGCTCGACCTCGCTGACCGGGCGCTCAGCGCCGAGCAGTCGCTCGACCTGCGCAAGGATCCCAACAACTGCTCGAACCCGGCTGACCTGCGCACCTGCGCGATCATCCCGAATGCGTTCGGCGCGGGCCGCACCTTCGCCTTCACGGGTGGAGCAGCCGGCACGTCGGTCGACCCGCACCTGCAGGGTCAGTACACCGACGAATATCTGGGCGGCGTCCAGTACCAGGTGTACCGCGACATCACCCTCGGCGTGGACTACGTGCACAAGCAGATCGGCCGCGTCATCGAGGACATGTCGACGAACGACGGCGCTACCTACTTCATCTCCAATCCAGGCGAGGCGGGGAAGCTCGGCTTCCAGGGAACGACGGGAACGGGCACCACCATCGTCGAGCCGAAGCCGCGCCGCGTCTACGACGGCATCACGCTCTCAGCGAACAAGTCGTTCGCCGACAACTGGCTGATGACCGCGAGCTATACCTACTCGTCCTTCCGCGGCAACTATCCCGGCCTCTTCAGCATCCGCGGCACCGGCTCCCCGCAGCTCGATCCGAACATCCTCTCGGAGTACGACCTCCTCTCGCTGCTTCCCAACAAGGACGGTCCGTTGCCGGGCGACGTTCCCAACTCCTTCAAGCTGGACGCCGGATACGTGTACGAGCTCAGCCCGCGCATGACCTTCAACCTCGGCGGCAACGTTCGCGCCGACCAGGGCCAGCCCATCAACTACCTCGGCGCGCACCCGCTCTACGGCTCGGGCGAGGCGTACATCCTCCCGCGCGGCAGCGCCGGGCGGACGCCGTGGACATGGCAGCTCAACGTGCGCGGCGGAACGAATTACAAGCTGTCGAAGGATTACGCGCTCGGATTCACCCTCGACCTCTTCAACGTCACCAACAACCGCGAGGTGACCGCGGTCGATCAAAACTACACCTTCGACAGCGTCTCGCCGATCGTGAACGGCAAGGTTGCCGATCTGCCCTCGCTCCGGAACATCGCCGGGCAGAACGTCACGGCCAACACCAACTTCAAGAACGCCATCGCGTATCAGGCACCGTTCTCCGCCCGGATCGGCGCCAAGCTGTCCTTCTGAGATGAGGCAGACTTGAAGGGGAGGCGGCTCGCAGGCGGTGCCCCCGAGACACGCCGGCGGGTCCCTCCCCTTCATTCCCATCTTGCCATCGCCTCCGGGTTGCGCGACATCTGCGCCATGACGGGGAAACCACCGGCGACGATGGAATCGTTCGACAGTTTCCGCGAGCGGTCCTTGAAGGCGGGCGCCGACGAAGTCGTGGAACGCCGGTACGCTCCGGGCCAGATGGTGGACACGCACACGCACGAATTCGACGCGCAGGCGGTGGTGACCGAGGGCGAGATGTGGCTCACCTTCGGAACCCACACGCAGCACCTCGGCGTAGGTGACACCTTCCACGTCCCGTTGGGCACCCCGCATTCCGAGAAGTACGGCCCGCAGGGGGCGACCTACTGGGTCGCTCGCCGCAACGCGCGCTGACGGTGAGGTGACCGGCCTCTGAGGGGCTTCGAGACCATCCTCGTTCTCATCTGCGCCTCCACCGGCCTTGCCGTGCTGGGGAGGCGGGTCTCGATCCCTGTCCCCATCATGCTGGTGTTCGGCGGTCTGGTGGCCGCCTTGATCCCCGGCGTGCAGGTGGTGGAGATCGATCCCGCCCTCGCCTTCACCATCTTCGTCCCCCCGCTGCTCTTCCGGTCGGCGATCACCACCTCGCTGCGCGGGCTGCGCGCCAATCTGCGCAGCGTCACGCTCCTCGCAGTCGGGCTGGTGATCGCGACCGCGTTGGCGGTCGCCGCGGCGGCGCACCACTTCTTCCACCTCGGTTGGGCGCCGGCATTCGTGCTGGGCGCGATCCTCGCGCCGCCGGACGCGGTGATCGGCATCTCGCTCGCCCGAGCGCTGCGCTTGTCGCGAAGGTCCATCACCATCATCGAGGGAGAGACGCTGCTGAACGACACCACCGCCTTCATCCTCTACCGCCAGGCGGTGGCCGCGACCGTGACGGGTTCGTTCTCGCTCGCGCGCGCCGTTCCGCAATTCGTGATCGTCGGCGCAGGCGGCGCCGTGGTCGGGTACCTGGTCTACCGTGTCGTCCGCTGGACGCGGCAACACCTGCGCGATCCGGTCCTCGAGAACGTCGTCTTCCTCCTCACCCCCTTCGTCGCCTATCTCCCCGCCGAGGCGCTGCACTGC